>Ga0187894_10005936_pt1 | contig 12184 bp, 6 predicted proteins | sample GBC1701081metaG_FD_136650 | JGI IMG/M metagenome (GOLD analysis project Ga0187894, IMG submission 136650) | White microbial mat communities from a lava cave in the Kipuka Kanohina Cave System on the Island of Hawaii, USA - GBC170108-1 metaG ... | reverse complement strand
TTTTCAAGCGTTTATGAGGAAGGGGCTTAGCGACGACGGTGAATGGGGCGAGGCAGCATCCGTTCCAGTTTGGCCGCAGGGAGAAACACCCACGTTCGCCCCTGTTTTGAAGCGATCAACAGGCCGTCGCCGGTCAGATCAAGCAAGTCGGTTCGGGCTGTTTCATAAACAATTCCGTGATCGAGCACATGCGGCGCGATGGTGTAGCGGGCATCGGGATGTCGCAGGGTATGAGCCAGCAATGTACTAATTATTGAAAAAATGGTACAGACTTGGAAGATGAGACAGCCTTGCGGCACAGTTGCGTCGGTAACGACTGTATCGGTCGGTATTTATGAACGATTGGTGAATTAACCCGGCAGCGGCATTATTTCGATCCACGTGCACGCCATTGGCACAGACAGGTGCATGACCTAACGCACACTGCCGGCGCATGCAGACAATCTCTGTGCGCATGAATCAGATGGGTATGGTCGGTCACCTGTGCGACATCGGGGGTTGAGCGATCCGTGGTGGCAGGGGTGATGCTTATTCCAACGGGATCGGCATTCCGACGCCAGCGTCGGAATGGCACCCAAACGGCAGGCTGTATTGTCTGAGAATGGATCGGCGGAATCCGTCCGCGCTAAATCCGCTTCCACGGCGAGCGGCCGGGGCGGCGGAGGTCCGAATCATCGTTCGGCGGCGGCGTGCAGCGGTCATCCTCTTCGGGCCGGTCGTAGGAATCCATCCCACCGCGCGGAGCGCCATTCTCCGGCGCGCCATATCCGCCGGCCTGCGTTCCATATGCACGGTAGAGCGGCTCACCCGCACGATCGCTGCCGCTCACGCGGCGGAGTTGGTCATAGGGCAGCCGAACGTTGGAGCGAATCCCCATCTGGTCGTAGGGGCGACGATCCGCCGCCACCGAGTCGCCGAGCGTCTCGCGGTTCCAGGAGGCCTTGCCCGCCACGGCCAGCAGCCGCTTCACCAGGGTGTCTTCCGGAATGAGCGTGGCCGCATGTTCCAGCAGCGGCAGCGCCGGAGTCATCCCCTCTGCGTAGAAGATCATGTAGCCGGAGACGGCCGCCGCGGAGGCATCCTCCGGGTGCTGGCCGGCGTATTTCCGCAACGATCGCAACTGGCGGTCGAAGAGCGACGGATCGCCGTAGTCGCTGCGCGGATCGAACCGCGCATAGGCCAGCGACGGACTCAATTCGAAGGCCCGCCTCAGCAGCGCATGGGCATCGTTGTAGCGGCCCAGCGCGAAGAGCGCGTGGCCGGCGAAGAGCCGGCTGGCGGCGTCGCCATGATGCTGCTCCGCCGCGCCGAGGAATTTCACCGCCGCGTTCTCGAAGTCGCCGTCGCGGAAGAATTCCAGTCCGTCCGCCTTCATCGAGCGGTTGGTCTCGATGAGCTGCCGCTCGCGCTCATATTCCTTGTACTGCCGGTAGTGCGCCTGCGCGTCGTAATAGGGATAGACACCGGGGTAATAGCCGGGATCGCCGCCGCCTGAATAGCCGTAGCCATTGCCGCGATTGAAGAAGGGGGTCTGCCGGTAGTTCAGCCGCTCGGCCTTGCGCGTGAAGTAGCCCGGCATCTCCGGCAGCGGGCCGGGGGTCAGCGGCCCTTCGGCAGGCTTTCCGTCATACATCGGCTGCGGCGTCGGCACGCGCGGGTCGGGAACCGGCAGGCGCGGCTCGTCCGAAGGCGGCGGCGACTGGCCGAATAAGAGCGCGGGGATCAGCAGCGTCGAGAGGATTCCAATGTTGCAGGCCGGCCAACGGCGGGACATGGCGACCTCCATCAGAAAACGGGCTCGCGGAACTCCGTTGAGTGTAGTCCCCTTCGCCCGTTCGTGGTTAGTCGCAATTCAGCAAAATCGGTGCATCGGATTCCAATTTCCGTTGGAGCGGCGCCGCGTCATTTCACCTGCGAATATCAGCCATCTGAGCGAGGTTCGCATCGCGCGGAGCTGACGCATTTGTGCATGTGCAATATCAGATTCTTTTGTTCGATCCCGATTTTCGCTTGATCCTTCCCCCGGAGCGGGCACAATCCCGATAGCTAGTGAGCACTAACTAACTTCCATCTCCGGAGTTCCGGCTCTCGGAACCGCATTCAGGGAGGATGCCTCGTGCACACCACGCTCATCGATCACCCCGAATCCGACGCTGTTCAAAATGTTCCGCTGCCGATTCTTTCCGAGGCCGACGTGCGCCGCGCCGTCGAGGCCGAGCGCGCCCGGCTGATGGGGGAGTCCGGCCTGACGGTCGGTGCGCCGAAGCAGTTCCGGCGGCCTGTCGAGCGCGGCTTCACGCGGCGCGAGCGCGGGCAGGTCACCATCTGGATGGGCGGCCTGACGATGCGCCACGAGGAGCTGATCAAGGCCGGGCTGGAAGGGCTGGGCTACAAGATCGGCCTCATTCCGACGCCGGTGAAGGCGGATTTCCAGGCCGGAAAGGAATTTGGAAACAACGGGCAGTGCAATCCGACCTATTTCACGGTCGGCGCGCTGGTGAACCATCTGCGGCGGCTGCGCGACGAGCAGAATGTTCCGCTCGAATCGATCCTGAACGATCACCTCTTCGTCACCGCCGGCGCCTGCGGTCCCTGCCGCTTCGGCATGTATGAGGCGGAATACCGGCTGGCACTGCGGAACAGCGGCTTCGACGGCTTTCGCGTGTTGCTCTTCCAGCAGACGGGCGGCCTCAATCAGGAAGCGGTCGAAGCGGGGCTCGAATTCAATCTCAACTTCTTCCTCTCGTTGCTGAACGCCATTCTGATGGGCGACCTGCTCAACGAGGTGGCCTACCAGATCCGGCCCTACGAGATCGTGCCGGGCCGGACCAACGAGGTGATGAAGAAATGTCTGGATCGCTGCCAGCAGACGCTGCGCACCAAGAACTACGACGAGATCAACGGCGGCATGCTGGCGTCGCTCGTCGCGCGGGTCGCGCCGGTCGACGGCCCGTCCGAGGCGGCGAAGTTTCTCGATCAGCTCAAGGGGACCTTTTACGCCGACGCATTCGCTGATTGTCGCCGCATGATCGAGGAGGAGATCGAAGTGGACTTCACGCGGCCCAAGCCGATCGTGAAGATCACCGGCGAATTCTGGGCGCAGACCACCGAGGGTGACGGCAACTTCAAGATGTTCCCCTTCCTCGAAGGCGAGGGGGCGGAAGTGCTGGTCGAGCCGGTGGCGACCTGGATCTCCTACCTCATTCACCAGGCCGGACTGAAGGCGGGCGATCGCAAGGGACTGCCCGACGCCGCCGGCGATGACGGCTGCTCGGACAACGATCCGGCCGCCGCGGAGGTCGCGCCGCGCCGCGGCCTCTTTACGCGGATCAAGGATGAGATCGGCTATCGCAAGAAGCTCCTCACCTTCGGCATCGCCGATCGGGTGCTGACCCGCGAATACAACCGGCTGCGAGAGGCGATCGGCGGCACGACGCACGAACTGGCGAACCAGTACGAGCTGACGCGCGTCGGCCACCCCTACTACAACAGCCGCAGCGGCGGAGGCGAGGGCCACCTCGAAGTCGCCAAGAACATCTACTACACCCACAAGAATCTCTGTCACATGGTGCTCTCGCTCAAGCCCTTCGGCTGCATGCCCAGCACGCAGTCGGATGGCGCGCAGGCCGCGGTGGTGTCGCACTTCAAGGAGATCATCTACATCCCGATCGAGACGAGCGGCGAGGGAGACATCAACGCCTACAGTCGCGTGCAGATGGCGCTGGGCGAGGCGAAGAACAAGTGCAAGGGCGAATTCGCGAAGGCGGTGGAAGCGACGGGCTTCACGCTGGAGCAGATCCGCGAATTCGTGATGCGACCGGAGAACCGCGACCTGCGGCGCCCGCTGCAGCACCTGCCGCACCGCGACGGCGTGATCGGCAAGGCGGCGAACTTTGTGATGACGGTGGCGGAGCGGATGAAGAAGTGATCTTTTTCGGCAGTGCAGCGCTTAACGAAATGGTGCCTACGCCGTCGCACAGGGTTTTCCTGTTCCCTCTCCCTTCAGCCCTCCAGGGAGAGGGGGAAGTGGAAAGGTAAATATGCTGAATCCTCTTAAGCTTGAAGCAGAGCATGGCCACGGATCAGGCGGATCGTGCGGGACGGCGCCGGACGGGAAAGCCGCCGGCGACAAGTCGCTGCTCGGCAAGTCCTCCGGCGGCGGGTGCTCGTCGGGCGGCTGCTGCTCCTCCAAGGGCGAGCCAAAGGACGCCGCTCCCGGCCTGGTTCAGCTCAACGTCGGCCTGCTGAAGGCCGAGCGCTCCAAGCCCGTGATCGAGGATCTGCCCTTCGTCGGCACGGCCAAGTATCCGATGGGGTTGCTCGTCGGGCTGGACGTGGGCAGCACTACCGTCAAATACGTCGTCGTCGATCCGGTCACCGATGAGATACTCGTCAAGGACTACCAGCGCCACGACACCAAGCAGCCCGAAAAGTGTCTCGAGATGTTCGGACAGATCGGCGGACTCTTCCCCGACGTGCCGCGCAATGCCTTCCGCGTCTTCATGACCGGCTCGGGTGGCACCAACATCGGCAAGCGCATCGGCGCGAAGTTCGTGCAGGAAGTCAACGCCGTCTCGCTCTCCGTTGAGAAGCTCTATCCTGACGTACAGAGCGTTGTCGAACTGGGCGGACAGGACGCCAAGATCATCGTCTTCAAGCCTGACGAAGAGACCGGAAAGAAGAAGAAAATCCCCTCGATGAACGACAAGTGCGCCGGCGGCACCGGCGCGGTCATCGACAAAATCAACGCCAAGCTGCGCATTCCCGCCGCCGAACTCTGCAACATGGGCTATCACGGCCTGCGGCTTCATCCCGTCGCGGGCAAGTGCGGCGTCTTCGCCGAGACGGACATCAACGGCCTGCAGAAGCAGGGGGTGCCGCCGGACGAGCTGATGGCGTCGCTCTTCGAGAGCATCATTCAGCAGAACCTGGCGGTGCTGACGCGCGGTCACACGCTGCGCCCGCAGGTGCTGCTGCTGGGCGGGCCGAACTGTTACATCAAGGGGATGCGCGACTGCTGGCGTCACAATATTCCGGTCATCTGGAAGGAGCGCAAGGTCGCCTACGACGAGAACCGGCCGATCGAGGAGCTGATCGTCGTCCCCGACAACGCGCAGTATTTCGCCGCGCTCGGTGCGGTGGAGTTCGCCAAGATCGAGATCGCCGACAACCCCAACTTCGGCGTCTTCCGGGGTGTCGAGGAATTGCAGTGGTATCTCGACGTCGGCCGCATCGAGGAGAAGAAGGCCGCCGGAGCGGCGGGACTGGTCAAGACGCCCGACGAACTGACCGGCTTCAAGAATCGCTACCGCAAGAAGGCCTGGTCGCCCAAGCAGTTCGACGCCGGGTCGACCATCCAGGCCTTCGTCGGCCTGGACGGCGGCAGCACCAGCACCAAGGGGGTGCTGGTCGACCTGGACAAGCAGGTCATCGGCAAAGCCTATCAGCTCTCGAAGGGCAACCCCATCGAGGACACGATGGACATCTTCGCCCTGCTGCGCAAGCAGGTCGAGGATCAGGGCTGCACGCTCGACGTGCTCGGCGTCGGCACCACCGGCTACGCCAAGGACATTCTCAAGGACGTGCTGCAGGCGGACGTCGCGCTGGTCGAGACCGTCGCACACACGCAGGCCGGCCTGCACTTCTATCCCGAGACGGACGTGATCGTGGATGTCGGCGGTCAGGACATCAAGCTGATCATCCTGAAGAACGGGCAGGTGAAGGACTTCAAGCTCAACACGCAATGCTCGGCGGGCAACGGCTACTTCCTGCAGTCGACGGCGTCGGGCTTTGGCTTCAAGGTGGAGGAGTTCGCGGACATTGCCTTCAGCGCCGCGGCCATGCCGCAGTTCGGCTATGGCTGCGCGGTCTTCATGCAATCGGACATCGTCGACTTTCAGCGACAAGGCTGGGCCCCGAACGAGATCATGGCCGGCCTGTGCGACGTGCTGCCGAAGAACATCTGGCTCTACGTCTCGCAGATTCCCAACCTCGCCAAGCTGGGGCGGACCTTCGTGCTGCAGGGCGGCACGCAGCACAACCTCGCGGCGGTCAAGTCGCAGGTGGATTTCATCGAGTCGCGCTTCCGCGGTGCGGCCGACCGGCCGGACGTGATCGTCCATCAGCATTGCGGCGAGGCGGGGGCGATCGGCTGCGCGGTGGAGGCGCACCGGCTCTACGTGGAACAGGGGATGCGCACCAGTTTCATCGGGCTGGAGCGCGTGGCCCAGATTCAGTTCCGCACCACGCGCGACGAAAACACGCGCTGCTACTTCTGCAAGAACAAGTGCCTGCGAACCTTCATCGACGTCAAGACGGGGGCGGAGACCTCCTCGCCACCGTCGCCTGCGGCGCCGAAGTCGCTGAGCCTGACGGTGCTGGGGGCGGTTTCCAGCCTCGAGAAAGCAGCCCTCACCCCGACCCTCTCCCACGGGGAGAGGGAGAAATCCGCCGCGCCGCAGACACAGGCTGTTGCGCCGCCGAAGCCCGCGAAATCCAAATCCAAGGTTCCGCTTCAGTCGGACGAGCAGCGTCTCATCATCGCCACCTGCGAAAAGGGGACCGTCGAAGACGTGAACGACATGCGCGAGATCAAGAAGGGGCTGGACGAAGTGAAGAAAGCCAACCCCAACTTCGCCGAGATCGCCGCCCGCGAGGCCTTCCGGCCGACCGGCGTGGCGAAGGTCACCGAAGCGCCGCCGACGATCGGGGCGCTGACGCCGCCGTGGCGCCGCGCGGCGATTCAGCGGCGGATCGACCGGATGAAACGACGCGACGGCATTCGCATCGGCATGCCGCGCGTGCTGAACATGTACTCGATGGGCCCCTGGTTCATGGCCTACTTCGAGTCGCTGGGCATCCCGTCGCGCAACCTGGTCTGGAGCGATTACACCAGCGAGGAACTCTTCAAAGAGGGGGCCAAGCGCGGCGCGATCGATCCCTGCTTCCCCAGCAAGATCGGCATCCCGCACGTGCACAACCTGCTCCACCACAAGCACTCGGCCGAGTCGCCGCTGAACATCATCTTCTTCCCGATGATCGACGGCCTGCCGACCTTCCTGGAAGGGGTGCTCGATACGCGCGCCTGTCCGACCGTCGCGGCGACGCCCGAGGCGGTCAAGGCCGCCTTCACCAAGGAGGGCGATCTTTTCGGCGAGTTCGGCATCGACTACCTCGACACCTTCCTGAACTTCGAGGAACCGGCGCTGCTGGTGCGGCAGATGTTCCAGGAGTTCGGCGACCGGTTCGGCCTCTCCGAGGAGGAGAACGCCGCCGCCTGCCGGATGGCGTGGAACTATTTGAACGAGTTCGAAGGCGATCTGCGGCGACAGGCGCGCGAGACGCTGGACCAGCTCGAGCGCGAGGACCGCATCGGCGTGGTGCTGCTCGACCGTCCGTATCACCACGATCCGGGCGTCTGCCACGAGATTCCCGACGAGCTGCAAAAGGCCGGCTACCCCATCTTCACGATGGACACGCTGCCGCGCGAGCCGGAGCTGCTCGACCGGCTCTTCGGCGAGGAGGTGCGCCGCGGCGACTTCGCCTCGCCGCTCAGCGTCGAGGATGCGTGGAAGAACGCCTATAGCGAGAACACCAATCGCAAGGTGTGGGCGGCCAAGTACGCGGCGCGCCATCCCAACCTGGTGGCGCTGGAGCTGTCGAGCTTCAAGTGCGGCCACGACGCGCCGATCTACAGCGTGGTGGAGGAGATTGTCGAGAACTCCGGCACGCCCTACTTCTGCTTCAAGGACATCGACGAGAACAAGCCCACCGGCTCGATCAAGATCCGCATCGAGACGATCAACTACTTCCTGCGGCGGCACCGCGACAAGCTGGCGGCGCGGCGCGGCAAGCTGAGCGAGATCGAGCGGCGGCTGGCGGAGTTCGAGGCGAAGCTGCGGGCCGGCGCGGTCGGTGCGGCGGGCGCGGCCGAAACGTCCGCGTGGCAGGCAGCGCCGGAGGTTGAGACGACGGCGGTGTGCGGGGTGTAGCGGGCGGTGTGTAGTGGGGGGGTTAGCGGGACGGAGAAGGAGCCAGGCCTGAACTTGCCTTATTTTCCCCTCCTTCCTAAGGAGGGGCCAGGGAAGGTTCGGCAGAATCGCAGCGGGCAAAAGGCGGCGCGTGGCGCGGGTCAGCCCGCCGCGGCCTGCTGCTCCATCATGCAGCCGACGCGGAACGAAAGCTGTTCAAGCTGCACCGCCATGTCGACCGACGAGACCGCGACGTGCGCCGGCACGTTCAGGCTGACCGGCGCGAAATTGAGCAGTCCCTGCACGCCCGCCGCGATCAGCCGGTCGGCGACCCATTGCCCCGCCTCGGCCGGCACCGCGAGGATTCCCAGCCGGATATCCAGCTTCGCGACCGATTCATCGAGCGATTCGAAAGGCTGCACCGCGATTCCTTCGAGCGACGGCACCGGCCGCCCGATTTTGGAGGGATCGGCGTCGAAGACCGCCACCAGCCGGAACCCCTTGCGCTCGAAGCCGCGATAAGCAGAGAGCGCCGCGCCGAGATTTCCGAGTCCCACGAGACAGACGTTCCAGGTGCGATCGGTGCCAAGGATGCGCCGCAGCCGCCGCACGAGGTCGGCGATCGAGTATCCGATGCCCGGCGCGCCGAACTGTCCGAAGTAGGCGAGATCCTTGCGGACCTGCGCGTCGGTGAGATGCAGCGCGCTGCCGAGCTGCTTGCTGCTGATGGTGCGGCGGTCGGTCTTCTGAAGGACTTCGAGATGACGCAGATAGAGGCTCAGCCGGCGGACGGCCGGGTCGGGCGTGTGGGTGCGGCTCCAGCCTGCGGCGGCAGAGCGGCGGCGTCCCTCGCCTGCGGCGCGGCGGCCATTGATCCGAGGCTTTCGTGATCGAGCCATGCAGGACTCCTGCCCGGCATTCGCCCGGCGATGCGGCAAATCCCGATCTCCAGTTTATGTCGATCATCGCTGTCAATCAAGGACATTGTACCTTTGTGAAATCACTTAACTTATTTCAGGTCAGACGATTGTATGCCGAAACTCGTCATCAAAAGACTGTGAAATCTTCTGTTTTCGGCGATCGAATGCGGCTGTTTCGAGCGGCGGCCCCATTGATTTATCGCTCGATCGGCGCTGCAATCTGCGCCGCAGTCGACACACACCGAACGCGAGGTTCCAACATGATTCTCACTCGGCACATGATTCGCGCCGGCCTCGTCGCCGGATGCATTTCGATGATCTTCGCCGGGCAGGCCGCCGCTCAGGCGCCGGCCGACCTGGGCGAGCTGGCCTCCAAGCAGTCGCTCAGCGCCGACGAACGCAAGGCGGTCGCCGAAGGCGTGCTGCGCGAGATCGAGCAGCTCAAAGGCGCGGAGACGGAAAAAGCGCGGCTCTCGGCGCGGCAGAAGCTGATCGCGCCGCTCTCGCAGGCCGGCGATTCCTTCCGCGAGGCGTTCGCCGCCGCCGCGGGAAGCGAGCTGGCCGCGTCGCTCAAGCTTCAGTTCGAGCCGGCGCTGGATGCGATGCTGGTGCTTGCGGCGATCGAGCATCCCGCGACGCTCGGCGCGATCAGCGACGCGATGGCGTCGCGATACGCGGCGGTCCGCTATCTCGCGGCGCGGTCGCTCCGCGCGATGCACGCCAAGCTCAAGACGCAGTTGCAGTACCGCACGGCGATCAATGCGCTGTCAGACGCGGGCGAACATGAGACCGATCCCGCCACGCTGCGGATGATCTACCAGGCACTGGACTTCAGCGAGACGCAGAAACAGTTCGCCGGCGCGGGCGACGTGGCCGACGCGCTCGGGAAGATCATGAAGGCGCGGCTGGCGATGGGATCGTCCGGCGCGGATGCCGTCGCCGATTCGGTTGCCTATCAGGCGGCGCAGCGCGCGGGGAACGAGGCGAAAGCGCCGCCGGTGCAACTGGTGGAGGGACTGGCCGGCAGCCTGTTGGAGCTGGCGCGCGCGGCGATGTCGGACCGCTCGGGCGGCCGCGCGGAGGAGATCGCCGAGTGCGAGACGGCGCTGACGCAGATACTGGAGAAGCATGGCGGCGGGGCGGCGAATCTGCCGCGGCTGGCGGAGGTGGCCCGCGGCGACGGCGACCCGAAGAAGATCGACGCGGCGCTGACAGCGCTGATCGGCTCCGGCAGCGCGAAGGGGCTTCTCAACAAGGCGCCGTGGAACCTGCCGGTCGGCCTGCCGCGCGCGCAGGCGGAAAAGAAGGCGCCGCCGGCGGCGGAAACGTCGGACAACGGCTGAGCCCGTTCTTCAAGAGAGCGCCTACGCCACCGCCGCGACTTTGCGCGCCCGCGCGGTCAGGTTGTCCAGCACGTTCATGAAGTTGATATAGCTGTCATAGGGGGATTCATAGGGGCTGAAGTACTTGTGCACGTCGCCGTCAGCGAAATATTTCGTGCACATGTAGTAGAAATGGTCCGACGTGGTCAACCGTCGCCAGCCGGCCAGAAGCTGCGGGTCCTCCGCGGCCTTGACCTCTCCCTCCAGCTTGTAGAGTTCCGCGATCGCATTGTGCTGCATCGCGTTGCCGAGCCACGCCGAGAGGTCGCGCTCCGTGTCGGCCCATGAGATCAGGTGCGGCACGTCATACTCGCCCACCGGCTGGAACGCGTCGATGATCTCCGACGGCTTGCGGAAGCCGTTGTCGGGGTATTCCATCACCGCGCCGGGCATGTGCCGCATGAAGTCGAAGATGCCCGTGCTGGCCCACTGGTGCTCGCCGAACGTTTCGTAATCCATGAACAGGTTGACGCAGTAGCCGTTGCCGTTCACCTGGTTGACCCATCGGGCGAATTTCTCGGCCGTCAGCGGCCACTCCTCCCAGCCGCGATTGCCGAAGCGGAAGGCGATGTCGTCCGACAGCCGGTAGTTCTTCAGCAGCAGCGCCACCCTGGGGCAGGCCGGCGCGGTGTAGATGAAATTGGGCGAGCGGTAACCGAGCAGGCGGTCGACCCCTTCGCAGAGCACGCCGCGATAGCCGAGCTGCGCCGCCACGTGCGCCACGTCGTTGTTGTAGATCAGCTCGGTGTTGCGGAAGACCTGCGGCCGCTGGCCGAAGAGTTCCTCCATCCGCCGGCGGTGCAACTCCACCTGCTCAACGAACTCCTGGCGCGAATAGAGGAAGCTCAGGCTGTGGTAATAGGTCTCGGAGATGAACTCGACCGCGCCGGTGTCGTTGAGCCGCCGGAAGGAATCGAGCACCTCGGGGCAGTAGGCCTCGAACTGGTCCAACGCCACGCCGGTGACGGAATAGGCGCAGCGGAACCGTTTGTCGTGGACACGGATCAGCTCAAGCATCAATTCATTGGCGGGCAGGTAGCATTTGTGCGCCACCTTGCGGCAGATCTCGGCATTGTGGTAGTCGTCGAAGTATCGCGCGTCGCTGTCGAAGACGCTGTACTTGCGCAGCCGGAAGGGCTGATGCACCTGGAAATACATGCAGACGGAGGCCATGGGCAGTTCCTTCCAGGCGCAGTGTAGCCTGCCGGGGCGGCGGCGGTGAAGCCGGAACCGGGTGCGCGGTACGCCTCCGCTTTGCGCACAAACAGTGGATTATTCAGGTCCGATGGGTATCCGAAGAATCATGTCGCGCTGGACCTGCTCCGGCGCTTCGAGCCGGTCCCAGTTGAGCAAGAACAGCTCCTCCCAGCGCGCCTCATCCCCCAGCTCGCGCCCGGCGATGCTCTTGAGCGTCTCTCCCTCCTTGACGCGGTAGAACCGAACCGGGCGGTCGACATCCATCGGATCGCGCGGATCGCCGGGCTGAGTGCCGCGCGGCCGATTGGTCGACGCCCCGGCCGGCGTGGATGAGCGTCCCGACTTGCCTCGCGCCGGGTCGAAGGAGGAACGGGTCGACTTCGGCTGGCCGGGCGATCCGAGTCCCGCGACGTTGCTTTTCGTATCGGAGGCTGTCGATTCATCGGCCGGCCTGGATCGCGCGTAGGGAGGCAGTCCCGTGTAGCGCGGCGGCGGTTCCAGCGTGTTGCCGGTTCCGGCCGGTCGGCGCGGCCGGGTATATGGAGCCGGGCGCGGCTTGGGGGTCGTGCGACCATAGGGCTGTCGGTCGCTCGCCTCTGCCACTGTGGCAGGTTGAGGTTTCGCCGGCGCGGCGACCACCGGCGGCGGCGCAGTCTGTGTCGGCACGGGGGCGGGGTCGGACTGAACGACGCGCTGCGGCTCGGCGGCGGATGGC
>Ga0187894_10005935_pt1 | contig 12187 bp, 6 predicted proteins | sample GBC1701081metaG_FD_136650 | JGI IMG/M metagenome (GOLD analysis project Ga0187894, IMG submission 136650) | White microbial mat communities from a lava cave in the Kipuka Kanohina Cave System on the Island of Hawaii, USA - GBC170108-1 metaG ... | reverse complement strand
TACTTTCAGCAACAGGCTGGCAGCCCGTTGTACTTTCAGCAACAGGCTGGCAGCCCGTTGTACTTTCAGCAACAGGCTGGCAGCCCGTTGTACTTTCAGCAACAGGCTGGCAGCCCGTTGTACAAATGCTCACGTAACCGACCCATTACTATCCTTTGAAAATTATGCCAGCGAGTTATAACAGATTACCCCGCCAACGCAAGCAATAACGAATGCGCTCAAAACAGGAAGGCATTTAATGATTGGATTGCTTACAAGCGAGGGGCGGTCAAAAAGTTTTCCAAGATAAAGGAAAACCAAACCGACACACATCAAAGTAAAAGCCAATCCCAAACTAAAAGCTGTTGTCAGCAAAAGCCCGTAACCCACACGGTTCGCAGAAATCGCTGACAACATCAAAACCAAAGCCGAAGGACAGGGCAATAATCCGCCGGATATTCCCAATGCCAAAAGATTTTTCCACGTCACATCTTCGGGCGGCAGATGCGAATGAGTATTCCCATCGTGCGTATGCGTAAACGCTCCGTGATGATGGTCGTGATGGTCTTCTTCATGATTATGGTGATGATTTGTTTTGTAGCCTATTGCTGAAAGTAATCTTTCTTTGAAAAGTGTCAGACCGATAAACAGAACTATCAATCCTGAAACAAAACTTAAAAACGGCAGGATGCGTTCCGGAAGGATAAACCTTGAGGCAAAGAGTGTGATAATTCCAAGAGCGAAAACGCCAAGCGTGTGAGTGATTGTCACGGTCAATCCCAGAAACGCCGCGTGTTTCGCTGTTCCTTTCGAGCCTACAAGATACGCTCCTACGACTGTTTTTCCGTGTCCCGGAGACATTGCGTGCATTGCCCCAAGCCCGAAAGCTATAAACAGACCAATCAAAATAATCGCCGGCGTTATTTGCGGAACGGAAATCAATTCCGCGAGTCTGTCTTTCTGAACAGGTGAGGTTGTAATTCCGTTTCTGTTTTGGAGTTGTTTTGCGTTTGCAGGAATTGTTGATGATGTGAAAGAAAGTTCTGCTGTGCGCTCGTTTATTGGCGCGGACAACATATCTTCAGGATAAGTTCTCAACTCATCGGTTATAGAATTTCCAAACACGGTGCTGTCAAAAACATTTATGTCTGTGGTTCTGGCAATTACGATTTCATTCCAGCCCACACGCTCTTTGTAATTTGTGTTTTCAAACTTCAAACGATGTGTCTCTTTCGTTTGTATAACCGCCACGAAATCCCACTCGATTCTTAACACAGGCAGATTTCCAGAACCGATTGGAAGAGAGATATTTTTTGCTTTCGTCTCGATTTGAAGCGGTTGATTATCTACAAACAACTTCAAGCCCTCTAAATATCGCGGCGTGATTTTTTCAAGATAAAGATTGAGTTCTTCGTTTGAAAGCGTTCCGTTTTTGTCCGTGTCAATCTCTTGTGATTCCTGAAATGCGGGAATCTCCGCCATGTCCAAAACCGCACGAATGCGAATTTGATTCTTCCCGATTTCAATGCGTGAGAAATTGTTTACGCTGAAATTTCCCAACGGATGCGCGGCTACGGAAAAAAGAAAAAACAGAACGAAAATGAAAGACAAAATGATTTTGTTTCGCATAATCGAATTACGGATGCGAATAAGAAAAGAGATTGCGGGATTCGCCACGAATCACACGATATTTTTCGATTGGTCACGAATCGAACAAACCCGTTCGTGCTGTTCGTGGCGAACTTGTTATTTACCGAAAAATCTAAAGGTCAACCCAATTGTTACGGTAAACGGATAACCCGGTGTTGCATGTATTCGTTCAATTGCGTCTGCACCCGGAGCAATGCGTGACCCGAAATAATTTTGCGTCTCGAAATATCTTTTGTTGAAAATGTTATCAACACTCAGGTTCAAATCAACAAAACGCGCAAGCCGTTTGCTAAGGTAAAAATCAACTACATCCAGCCCGCTTGCTCTTATGCTCGGGTCTTCGCCATCAAGGCGGTAATTGCCTGTGTGACGATAACGAACCGATGCAGTAAAGCCGCTCAGTTCGCTTAAAGAAATTTCCGCATTCCCAACCGTTCGCGGTGCGCTGTCAAGATAAACCCGTGGATTTGTGCCGCGATAAAAAGCATTGAAAACTTGCGTGATACCGCCATTAAACGAGAGATAACGATTAAGACGAAATGACGTTTTTACTTCGCTTCCGTAAGAGCGCGTCGGTCCTGTGAACTCAATGCTTCCGTCGTCGGGGATGTAAACCTGTTGATTCGAGTGGTCAATAAGGAAGAAATCCGTGACAACAGAAAAGCGTTTGAAGTTGAGAGAGCTTCCCGCCTGATAAAAGTCTGTGGTGGCAACTTTCGGCGCGTCGGGCGAACGCACAACCCCGCGTGCATCCTGACTGCTGATGCCGCGTCCGTAATTGAAATAAAAAGTTAAAGGCAAGCGTTCTGCAGGCGTATATGCAAGGCTGAATTTCGGTTGAAATTTCGATGCGTCTTGTGTACCTGTTCCCGCAAAATCAATTTTGTCTTCAACCTTGAAGCGGAAATAATCGAAACGAAGCCCTCCGTCTAAATGTAATTTTCCATTGAAAAGATTGAATGATTGTTGGATGTAGCCCGCGATGTTGTTTATTTTTGCATGTGCATCCGTGACAAGAATATCGGGGTTATCAAGGTTATCCTGCGTGATAAATTTTCGATTCGGTGCACGCCCGATTGACGGGTAAAGTCCCACGTTGATTTGGCTCGATTGAAAGTTTGCGCCAATGGTCAGAAGGCTTCCAACTTTTCCGAAATTCATTGGTCGCAAGTATTGTGCGTTTACACCTTGTTGAAGCCGCGAGTCATGTTGCTGAATTTCGTCTCCAAAATTTTCGTCGGTTAAAAAGAAAGTGAAGTTGGAATAAAGGTCAAAAAGTGAACGCGACAGAAAACCGTCAAGTTTGAAAACATCGCCCGCGTTTCCTTCTTTTCGATAGTACGCGCTGAAAAGTCCCGTGCGAACGCGCCCTCCGTTTTCAGGGTCAATAAAACCAAAGCGGTCTAATCTCCCCGCGAAAACTTCATCAAGCGGAATTTGCCCCGACGAAATGAAATCATTGCGTCCAAGATTCAGTCGAAAACCTAATGCCTGCCCGTTATCAAAAAACCGCGTGAAATTTCCCGTTACATTGTCGCGTTTATAATCAAGCGGATTCAAAAAAGGTCCGTCAGTGCGCGAGGCTTCGTAAGCGATAAAGGCATTCGCATTTTTGAATGTGGGGCTATAAGCAAAAAAGCCCCTGAATGTATTGAAAGTCCCGCCTTGAAGCCTTAATGTCAAAACATCAGGCAAAGACTCTCGCTGTCGGATTTGCACAACACCAAGTCCCGAAAAATCTCCGTACTGTGCGCTGAAAGGTCCGTTCAGAATATCAACATCTTCGACAAGTTCGGGCGACAGGCTTTTAAGTTGTCCTAAGTACCCTTGCCCGTGTCCCTGTGTGCCTTGATTTTGCTGAACATTGTCAACAAGTATTTTTAATCCGGGTCCGACACCGCCGTGATCCAGGTTAAAACCGAATCTGCGAATCTCCAGAGATTTTCCGCCGCCTTCGTGTTGTCCTGCGTTAATGCCTGCGTTGAGAGTAAAAAGAATCTGGTCGTCACGGGCAAAAAGGCTCTGTTTGTAAATCGAATCATTACGCCGTTCCAAAGCGGGTTCGACGGATTGCCCGACAATTGTGACGTTCTCTTGAACGGGAGCGACTTTATAAGTAATTCGCAAAACAATATTTTCTGTGCCTTCGTTTGCGCCGATGCTCAGATTAAACGGGGCTATGTTCTTTTCATCAATGCTTAAAATTATTTCGCCGTCGGCAACAGGTGTTTTGAAGTTTCCTTCACCGTCACTTGTAATTTCCGTTTCGCCCGATGATGTTCCGACTTTGATTTTTACATTCGCGGCAAGTTGATTTGTTTGTGTAACAACAATGCCCGACAGGGTTCGTGTCTTATCTGACTGCGCGGTTGCGGGTGAAAAAGAAGACACCACAATTAAACAAAAAAGAATTATCTTGTTCATAAATCTCCTTGTAATCAATTACTGAAGGTGTTGTCGGACTTTTTCGGATTGGAGAATGTCAAAAGCTGAATGAGTTTGCAAGGATGTTTTCAATAAAAGCTTTGCTTCATTTTCGTTACCCAACCCATGTTCAATCATTCCCGCATGATAAAAGATTCTTGCGTCTTTTGTTTTAAGTCGCATCGCTTCATCAATCGCCGCTTTTGCTTCTTGATAACGACCTTTTTTGTAAAGACACCAAGCTAAAACATCTGCCGTAAAAATATCTTTGCGCGTTTGTTTTTCGCGCATCGCTATTGCCAAAGCTTCATCGAGTTTTTCGTCATGGTCAGCATACAAAAGCGCAAGACGGCGTTTGTCGCTATTGTCACCCGCTTTTTGTTCAATAAACTCTGCCAGGTCGTATTGCTTTTTGGCTTCTTCGGTCTTTCCTAGTTTTTTGTAAATATCGCCAAGAGCGATAACAGTTTCCGTTTGCGGAACTTTTTCCTGTGCGCGTTTGTAAAATTCAATGGCTTTTTCGTAATCACCAAACGCGGTGCGTACACGTCCTTTTCCTGATAAAGCCAGGTAGTAATCCGCAAACGTCGAAAGCGCGTTGTCATATTCTTTTTCTGCTTCAGCATATTTGCCTGATTTCAACAAATAATCGCCGAGCGTGACCATACACCAAGCCTGCGCTTCTTTGTCTTTCGGGTCTGCGATTCGTATTGCAACGCGCATTGCTTCAAATGCGCCTTCATTATCGCCGTGTAAAAAACGAAGTTGTGCGACGCGGGCATATGATGACATATTCGGTTTCAAATCAACCATCATCTGCGCCGATTCGACGGCTTCTTTATAATTTCCAAGTTCGATATTTGCATCCGTCAATGCACCGTAAATGTCTTGGTCTTGTGAATGCGTTTTTTGAAGTTCTTTAGCGAGATTTAGTGCCTCTTGAAAACGATGAAAAGTCAAAAGCAATTTAGTTTTCAGCTTTGACGATTCGTAGTTGTTTCCGTCAATTTCAAGGGCGCGTTTTAATGATTCATCGGCTTTCGTGTTCAAACTAAAATCGCCTGTCTCACGCGCTATCTGCATATAAGCCGCCGCAAGTTGATTGTAGCCCGAAACCAATTCGGGAAATCTTTTGATTGTTGCCTGTGCCGATTGAACACGCTTGTCTGTTGATGAAGGGACAACTTCAGTTTCTTTTTTTGGCTCTTCTTTTTTTGAGAAAGCACGATAGCCGAAAATCGAAGCCGTTGTAATCAGAGCCAAAATTGCGGCTATTGAAATAAGTTTGGGCAAACGCATATAGTCAATTTGTCTAGGCTGGGAGCGCAGACATCCTGTCTGCTAACGAGCCAAAGGCGAGTCAAAAACTTCGTTTATATTTAAGATTGAATTTAACAAAGTTTTTAAGCGCGTTATCACACGCTTTGGCAGACAAGATGTCTTTTGCTCCCGGCAATTTACTGTTCTTTCTTACTGTTGTTTCCTTCGTCGAATGTTTGGTTAGATGTGCGGGGCGTGTTTCCCGGACTGGGCGGTGCCAGATAAGGGAAGCGCGTCAAAAACGGCACATCATTTACGCTCACACCATCGCCAAGCGTATTGTTCGGCGAGACGTTTGTGGCAGGCGTAAAGGGTGTCCCGCCTGCCATAGCACGCAGAGCAATATCTGTTACGTCATCACCAACACGACGACCATTCGGGAATCCTGCAACGTCGCCGCCAAGCAAACCCAAACGGCTTACATTTGCGGCTGGCGTTGGCGGAATTGCTACGTTCAAACGCAGATATTCATGCGGCTGACCGTCCGACAAAAACGTAGTGTAGTTGGGTCCCGTAACGGCATTAACGGCGATGCCTGTCGCAAAAATCGCAACTAAATCGTTACGTGGCGCGGGCGGTATCGAAATGCCGAAGATCAATTGCATAATTTTTGCCAATTCAGGGTCTAAAACAAAAGGTGCGGCTACTGCATCGTCTTTGGGCGACAAAGAATTAAAAGCGTCCTTCAATCCCAAAGGAATAACAACTTCGTTTACCAAAGGATTTCCAAGTCGTGAGATTTGACGATAAGGACCATCGAGTGTGCGTGTTCCGTCCCGATTCAGAACTGTTGTTGAACGACGGCTGGACGTAGCCCAAACACCAATTACGGCATCGGACGCGGTAGGACTTGCAGGGATTGCGCGGGTACGTGTCAAATCCTGTATAGGTAGATCAATTGCGATTGTGCTGACATTAAATCCTTTTGTTGTGTCAACACCGCCCGAGCTTCCGATTGAACGCAGATTGATACCGTCAAATACGCCGCCAACGTCTATGTAAAATCCTTCGTCGCGTTGACCTGCAAACACTCGCCCGCCACCCGGAAGACCATAAACCGCAGGCTGTCCCAGGTTTGTTTCATAGTTTGGCGTGACACGCGGTCCGATATTGCTCGGCGGGGTTCTCAAACCGCTTGCAAGCAATTTTCGTCTTCTTCCAGCCCGCTCGACTCTTGTAACCGAATAGACTTGATAGATGTTGTAATCAATGTCTGTCAGACTGCTGATGACGCCATCCTGATTCACTGTTGAATGACCCAAAACCGTATTGCTGTTTACGGTCTGTGTTGTAAATTGAAATTGATAAGAGATGTCTTCAACACCATCGCCTGTGTTATCAATTTTGATTTCGTAAAGAACCGTGTCGTCCCAATTGTAATAATGCGGACCGCCCGAAGGTTCTTGAAACGGAATCCAATTTCCAATCAAAGTAACAAAGCCGTCGCGTCCCGTTTCAGTGCTTCGGAAAGCATATGTATCCGTGTTATCCGCAAATCTATCCATTGTGATAAGCGGTGCTTCACTGTGGCTTGCGGCACGCACGGTTGGTATCGCCACGTCATTTAATAATAGCGACGTTGTCAGCAATCCCAATAACATTGCTGACAATCTGCTTTTTGAGAATAATCTTCGCATAATAATTTCTCCCTTGTTTTGAAAAACGTAGCGAATGAGCAAAGCTAATACTTTTATTGTTGTTCTATGTTTGCATCAGCTTAAAAGCACTCCGACGCCCAGTTTCATTGTGCTTTTGGTCTCATCCGCTACAACCGAGATTGTGATTTTTTGAAGCAGAGGCTCTGACTAAATGTTTTCAACCTAAAGCCTGCACTTCAAAACTTTTTTAATGAACGTCCTGATTTGCAACGGGCATATCGCCGTTTCGTCCAAATTGAACGCCTTCAAACACCCCGTTTGAGCTACGCGAAACAAAATAAGTTCCGCTGATTTGGTCCCATACAGCGTAGTCGGTTCTGCCGTCGCCGTCATAATCTCCCTGAACCGCCAGATGGTTGACGCCTGAACCAAACTGAGCACTTGCAACTGTTCCATCCGAACTTCGCAAAACAAACCAGTTGTTTGACGAACCGACACGATAAACTGCGATGTCAGTTCTGCCGTCACCGTCATAATCACCCGGAACGATTAAGTCCTGACCAAACCCGAACTGTAATGCGCGAAAACCCAGCGTACTTTGTTGCAAAAAGAAAACAGCATTTTCGCCTTTATTTCCCCGCCGAACAGAAAGGTCTGCTCTGCCATCACCGTCGTAATCACCGGGCGCGATAATGTCCGTATCAACTCCGAATTGCTCTATGCGTACTGAATTGTTTGCGCTGTTTAGAATGTACCAAATCATCTGCCCGCCCGTTCGTCTTACAACGGCGTAATCTGTTCTTCCGTCGCCGTCATAATCACGTGCAACAGGTTCGTCTCCGTCCGTACCAAACTTTGTATATGAAACGGTGTTGTCCGAACTTCTCAGCACATACCAGATGCCGTCGGTCCTACGCCAAACGGCAATGTCCATTCTGCCGTCGCCGTCGTAGTCTCCGGGCGTCAAAGTATCAACGGCAGACAACCCGAAATTCACAATTCTGAACGTCCCGACATTTAAACTGTTTAGGATGTACCAGTTGTTTTCAGATAAACGGAAGATGGAATAATCCGTTCGCCTGTCACCGTCGAAATCAGATGTTGTGCGGAAAGTGACGGCTATATCGCGCACGATTTCCGCGCTTCCGATTGGAGCGATGATTGAGGCACTTCCTGTTGTTAAGTTAATTCTGAAAAGCTTTGAGGTTGTTTCGCCCGTTATTTGAAACGCTGCGAAAGCAAAGTTGCCGTTTGTGGAAATATCAAAACCGACCTGGTTTGTCGTGTTCACTCCGAGCGAGCCAACTGTGTTCAGCGTTCCGTTATTCGGCGGATTTTGAATCGCAAGAATGTCCAAATTGGAATCAATGTCGTATAACGTCGTTGTCGTTGAACCGCCAAAACTGTTTATGTAAGCCGCGCCGGTTACAGTCGGGTTTTGAGCGGCATTTACGTCACCAACCGCATAAGCCAAAGTTACATCAACCACATTTGTTCCGTCGTTCGGGTTGGCGCGAAGATTCTGGTCTGCATCGCTGACAATACGAATCCGGTCGGGAACGGGATTGAAATCAAAACCAAAATCCGTTCCGCTCAAAGTTGTTGTTAATAATCCGCCGACAGCCGTAGCCGCGCCCGTTTGTTGATTGATTGCATAGATACGGTTTGTGCTTCCAAGCCCGAAAAGTTGCCCTGTTGCGGGTCGAACATCTATTCCTAAAATGTTCTCTCCGGCTTGAAGCCCTGTTATTGCGGTTGTGCCGATAATTGTGTTCGGTCTCGCGGTGTTAAAGCGAATAAGGTTGTTGCCTGTCGTAACACCAAATGCGAGATAACCCGGCACAGACGCAATTTCGACGGCAATATCGCGCAAAGTTAAACCAACCCCGATTGAACCAGCCAACGTAGCCGCACCCGTTGTTAGGTTGATTGTGTAAAGTTGTGAAATGCCCGCAACGGTCAAAGCCGCGTAAGCCGTATTGTTTGCGGTTGTGAAATCAAATCCATTTACGCCTGATGTGTTTACTCCGAGCGCACCGACTGTGTTTAATGTTCCGTTGTTCGGCGGGTTTTGCGTAACAAGAATGTCTAAGTTTGAATCAATGTTGTAAAGCGTTGTCATCGTTGCGCCATTGAAATTATTTGTGTAGGCAGAACCGGTGGCGTTCGGATTTGCCGCCGCGTTCGGGTCGCCCGCAGCAAATGCGATTGTACCGTCTGTCGCTGCGACAACGCCCGTCTCCGGATTAAGCCTAAGATTCTGGTCTGTGTCGCTTACAACGCGAATGCGGTCAACTGTCGGATTAAAATCAAATCCGAAATCGGTTCCGCTTAATGCGGGCATGAATGCCGCGCCTGTTCCGATTCCCGTTGCTGCACCTGTTGTAGTATTTATGACATACAAACGACTCGTGCTTCCGAGCGCGTAAAGTTGTCCCGTAGCAGGTCGAAAATCAATACCCAAAATATTTTCGCCCGATTGTAAACCGCTGATTACGCCGATTGTTGTCACGGTCGCCGGCGTCGCCGTATCGAACCTGACAAGTTGGTTTGTTGTCGTAACGCCGTAAACCGTAACAGCCGAAACGGACGACGCGCTGAAACCGATAATTAAAAATAAAAAGATTGAAAATGTCGTCGGACCGAATTTTCTCTTAATTGTGTTTTTCATTTTTTGCCCCCAAGCTTGACCCCTCAATTAAATCTTTCCTGAAAAAAGCGCAGACCTCTTCTATCAGCCGACCAGAGTTTTTCTTAAAAAACTTTTTGACCAAAATCCTTAGCAATTTTTGATTTTGTGATACTGAGCCGAAGTCGTTTGAAGATGTAAAAGTTGTATGGTTTTAGAAACTAAATCAAAAAGAAATTAGTCTTAAACCCTACACTTAAAACCTTCAAAACCCGCGCTTCGACCAAAATACGGTTCGGATTTGAAATCGGATTTAGCTTTGACGGATGCACTTCGTTTGAAGTTGATGTAATAATGCGCGGCAAGTTCCATCTAAGTTTGATTTCATTTTTCAGCGAGGAAGTTATGAAACGCTTTGGCTCTTCTCTTTTTGTCTGCGCTCTTTTGGCTTTGGTCTTTGTTTTCATCGGACAGGCAAACGCGCAGTTCACGATTAACGATTTGATAAAGGTGCATCGGGTGAGTGACCCGCAGCTTTCACCCGACGGTAAAACGATTGCTTTCACAATCGGAGATGTAAACAAAGAGGCAAACCGCACGGTGACACACATCTACACAATCCCGACAACGGGCGGCGAACCGAAACAAATCACAAAAGGCAACAGCTCCTGTTCGTCACCGCGTTGGTCGCCCGACGGAAAAAAAATCGCTTATACAACGGGCAAACAAATTTGGGTAATGGATGGCGACGGCGATGATAAAAAACAGATAACGAAAATTTCTACGGGTGCGGGCGGTCACGTCTGGTCGCCCGACGGAAAGATGTTTGCTTTCTCGTCAGAAGTCTATCCCGAATGCAACGGCAACGATGAATGCAATGCAAAGAAAGACGAAGAAGCGGAAAAGAGTAAAGTTCAGGCACACGTTACGGAACGCCTACTTTACCGTCACTGGAATGAATGGCGTGACAAAAAACGAACACACGTTTTTATCGTTCCAAGCAACGGCGGAACGACACACGATATAACACCGGGCGATTACGATTCACCACCATATGCGGCGGCTGGCGGCACGGATTATGCCTTTTCGCCCGATTCAAAAGAGATTGCTTTTCTACGCAACCCCGACCCCGTTGAAGCTGTTTCGACGAACAGCGACATTTACATCCAAAACGTCAACGGCGGCGAGGCTGTAAACATCACAAAATTTAACAAAGGTTACGATGTTGCACCTGTTTATACATCTGACGGCAGATATATTGTCTTTCGTTCGCAAGCAACAGCTACGTTTGAAGCAGACCGCTGGCGCATAATGGTTTATGACCGTTTTTTAAGGTCTGCGGCTGACCATCCGGGCAGGTTCAGAGAATTAACAAAAGGCTTTGATTTACAAGTTGAAGAAACAATTATTTCTTCCGACAGCAAGATGATTTATTTTACTGTCGGCGAACGCGGGCAACATCCAATCTATTCAATTTCAATTGATGGCGGAGAGATAAAAAAACTCGTTGCCGACGGATTTAACAGCAATCTGCAACTAACGCCCGACGGCAAGACTCTTGTTTTCGCCAAAAACACTATGTCATCTGCCATTGACATATTTTCCGCAAACTCGGACGGAAGCGACGCGAAAGCTTTGACAGACGGAAACCCCTCGCTCGCAAACTTCAATTTGCAAAAGCCGGAAGAGTTGGAATGGACAGGTGCATTAGGTGCGAAAGTTCACGGCTTTTTGCTCAAACCCTCAAACTTTGACCCGAATAAAAAATACCCGCTTCTGGTTTTGATTCACGGCGGACCGCAAGGAGCGTGGAACAACAATTGGAGTTATCGTTGGAATCCGCAGGTATTTGCTAATTCGGGCGACATGGTTGTGTTCATGCCGAATCCGCGCGGTTCAACGACCTACGGGCAGAAGTTCGTAAACGAGATAAGCGGCGATTGGGGCGGCAAAGTCTATGTTGATTTGATGAACGGTGTCGCTGAAGTCCTGAAACGAAATTCTTATGTGGATAAAACCCGCATAGCCGGTGCTGGCGGCTCTTACGGCGGTTACATGGTCAACTGGATTCTAGGACACAACACAGACCCGCGTTTCAAATTCAAAACACTTGTCTGTCATGCGGGAGTTTATAATCTTGAAAGCATGGCGGGCGTGACCGAAGAACTCTGGTTTACAAATTGGGAATTCAAAGGACATCCCTGGACAAATCCTGTGATGTACGCGAAATGGTCGCCGCATAAGTTTGCAAGGAATTTCAAAACGCCTACGCTTGTGATTCACGGCGAACTCGATTACCGCGTCCCCGTGGGCGAAGGCTTACAGCTTTACACAACATTGCAAATGCAAAATGTGCCGTCAAAATTAATTGTCTTTCCCGATGAAGGACACTGGATTTTGAAACCTCAAAACTCCGAGTTTTGGTACAACAACGTGCTTGAATGGCTTGGAAGATATTTGAAGTAAGAAGTACGACAGACTGCTAGTCTGTCGAAGAAGTACGACAGACTGCTAGTCTGTCGAAGAAGTACGACAGACTGCTAGTCTGTCGAAGAAGTACGACAGACTGCTAGTCTGTCGAAGAAGT
>Ga0187894_10005934_pt1 | contig 12191 bp, 11 predicted proteins | sample GBC1701081metaG_FD_136650 | JGI IMG/M metagenome (GOLD analysis project Ga0187894, IMG submission 136650) | White microbial mat communities from a lava cave in the Kipuka Kanohina Cave System on the Island of Hawaii, USA - GBC170108-1 metaG ... | reverse complement strand
TCCCCCAACTGCCGTTGGGGGGATTCGCAGAACTGTCCGGCCTTATCCTGGCGCACATGGCTCCCGGTACCGTACCGGAGGCCGCGCCGTACACGCATCTGAAAACCGATCTAAGGCTGACGCGGGCGCCAGACGGAAATCTCGCCGTCGCCGATGGTGGCCGGAAAAGTGCGGGCGATGTCCCATCCCTGGGAGATGCGCGCGTTGAGATCCGGATAAGAGAGGCGCAGATTCCGTGAGAAGGTGGTTACCAAAAAGTTGCGCCGCCCGCGATGGTTCGCCAGCGTCGTCTCCAACGCCGCCAGTGAGCGGACAAAAAAGCAATTCTCCCCTTCCTTGAGGCCGGCGCGCAGGCCGTAATAGCGATAGCCGGCCTCCGCCAGATAGACCACAATGACGATTCCGTCGGGCTTGCGCAGCTCTTCCAGATATTCGAGCGAGGCGCGATAGCTTTGCTTCGGCACGAAGTAGTAATAGCGCAGTGACGCCAGCGAGACGGCGCAGACCGCCAGCCCCAGCGCCGTCGCAAGTTTGGGCGCAAAGGTCTTCCGGCTTTCCCTCAGACGGTCGGCGACAAGATCGGCGAAGCTGAACAGTCCCTGCGCCACGCTCAGGACGGCGAGTGGAAGCCCCAGCAGGAAAAATCGCGGCGAGAAAGTCGCCCGATTAACGAGCAGATAAACAGCGGTCAGAACCGGCGGCAGGGCGAGCGCCGCGGCCAGCGCCCACTGACGCCGAAAGACGATCAGAAAGCCCGCGCCCACTATCGCCAGAAAAGGCAGTGCGCCCAGAACCAATCCAATACTCAGTCCGGCGCCGAACTTGGCGTACAGGCCGGCGGAGAGTCCCCGCATCAACTCCTTCAAAAATTCTGCGGAGAAGGGCGAGAAGCCGACCGACGGATCGGTATAGACCACGCGCGAGATGACGTATGCCTGAGGCAGAATCAGCGCGTACAACTGAAATCCCAGCAAAGCGATCAGCGCGAAGACCGCGGTGAGCCGTCGCAACATCGGGATGGAAGCCCCCCCACGGCGCTTAATGGCGATCAACGCCGCCGCCCCGGCCAGGATGTGCGCGGCGAAGACGAAGCCGCTGTTGAGCAGCGCGGCGAAGTCGAGCAGCATAGCGGCGACGTAAAGCGCCCAGTCTCGCGCCCGGTCTTCTTGCAGCCCTTGCGCCAGCAGCCCCGAAGAGAGCAGCGAAAAGAGCAGGTAGGCGCTGTATCCGCGCGCGTTCTGCGAAAAAAAGATGTGATGGTACGAGACCGCCAGCAACAGCGCCGCGACAAGGCTGGCCCGCCGCGAGAGCGCCATGCGCGCCATCCAGTAAAGCGCCGGAACCGTCGCCACTCCGAAGAGCGCCGCCGGGAGCCGGATCGCCCATTCCCGATTCCCCGCCCATGCCACCGCCAGCTTGACCAGCAGCGTGTTAAGCAGGTGGTTGTTGGAGCTGGTGTAACTGCCGATCACGTGCAGAAGAGGCGCCTGGCTGTAGGTCTGAGCGGTCGCGATCTCATCCAGCCAGAGGTCTGAGCCGAGATTGATCAGGCGGAGCGCCAGCGTCAGCGCTATGATCGCCGCCAGCAGATAAAGCGAGATGCGTTTGTCGTCAGCTTCGTCCGCTGGCGCGCCCACGAACGAGAGCCGTTCAACCGGACTCAGGCGCGTGTAAGACCATCGCCTCAGCGAGAGCCAGAGCAGCGCCAAGCCTTCGATGACGAGCGAGATTTGCAGGAGAGTCACGCCCTTGATGGGCGGGTCGGGCAGTTCGGCGGAGCGGGGAAGCGCGTCATACCAATCGCGCGGCAAGAGGCAGCCGGCCAGTGTGAAGAGAATTCCCAGAGTCAGCGACAGCGCGCGCAGCTTCATAGTTCCCGCGTCTCCAATTGCGCTTCTTCGGCCTCGCGATCCAATGGAAGCGGGGGCTTCCGTTTCGGCAGGTCACTGGGAACCAGATTGACGACCACGCACCAGACGAACTTCGGCCACTCTTTCCAGATGTTGATGTGGCTTGCGCCGAATTTCCGCTCGTATTCGTGCGTGGGCGCGTTGATCACACGGTACCCGTGCCGGAGCATTTTCATGACCATCTCCTGCTCGATGGTGTGGCGGTCTTCCCGCAGTCCGATGGCGCCCGCGGCCTGGCGGTCGACGGCGCGGAAACCGTTGAGAGTGTCGGTCAGCGCAACCCGCCACCGTTTGTTGATGGCGATGTTCATGGAGATGTTGCCGATGGTGCGGATGAGCTGCCCGACTCCGACCGAAAGCTCGTCGCTGCCGCCAGCGAAGCGGCTGCCCACGCACAGATCGGTTTCGCCCCTGATGACGGGCAGCGCCAGCTTGGGGATGTCGGCGGGATCGTGCGAGCCGTCCGCATCCATAAAAACAATCACGTCGGCGCCGGTCAGCGTGAGGCTCTGGCGGATGGCGGCGCCTTTGCCTCGGCCGGGGTCGGTATAGACCTTGGCCCCCAGGCCGCTCGCAATCGCCGCTGTCCGATCTCTCGAATGACCGTCCATGACGATCACTTCATGGGCGTAGCTTGCCGCGCCCGTCACGACCTCGCCGATCGTGCGCTCTTCGTTGCGGGCCAGGATGACCACAGCTACCTCCTGGCTGCCGTATGCGGTCAAGCTGAAGGGCCGCCTTAGCTCTTCTTCCATTGAACCACTCCTCCGTAGCGTTGGTAAGAAAGAGCATTTTGCATTTGAGATTTGAGATTTGAGATTTGAGATTTGAGACTGCCCTGCAAGTCAACCCGGCCAGTACCTGATGGGCCACGAAGAATATGGGGCAAACTCCGGAGCAATCTCAAATCTCAAATGACAAATGCAAAATGTACTCTTCATCCTTTTGCGAAATATTTCAGATCCGCTTCGACCATCTCGTGAACCAGGCTGGTGAAAGATCGGGAGTATGTCCAGCCTAGGCGCGCCCGCGCTTTCGAGCAGTCGCCCAGCAGGAGATTGATCTCGGCGGGGCGATAGAACTTCGGATCAATGATGACGTGTTCCTTGTAATCGAGCCCGAGATAGCTGAAAGCGGTGTCGAGGAACTCACGCACGGAATGCGTCTCGCCGGTCGCGATCACGTAATCGTCCGGCTCCTCCTGTTGGAGCATCAGCCACACCGCGCGCACATATTCGCGAGCGTGGCCCCAATCGCGGCAAGCGTCGAGATTGCCCAACCGTAGATCGCGCGCCAATCCCAGTTTGATCCTGGCCGCATGCGAAGTGATCTTGCGCGTGACGAATTCGAAGCCGCGCCGCTCGCTCTCGTGGTTGAACAGGATGCCGCTTGACGCGTGCAGCCCGTATGCCTCCCGGTAGTTCCGCGTCAGCTCGAACCCCGCCAGTTTCGAGATGCCGTACGCCGAGCGCGGGTGGAAAGGGGTTTGCTCGTTCTGCGGGCTGACGCCGGCCTCGCCGAACATCTCGCTGGAGCCGGCGAAGTAGAAGCGCGCCCGCGGCGCGATCTCGCGCGTCGTCGCCAGCAGGTAATGCGTCCCGTTGATGTTCGTGTTGAGCGTCGAGAACTCGTCCTCGAACGAGTAGCTGACGAAGCTTTGCGCCGCCAGGTGGTAAACCTCCTCCGGCCGCACACTCGCCAGGACGCGGAAGACGCTCGGATAGCTCTCCAGCGAGGCGGGGTGCAGTTCGATTTCCTCAAGGAGGTGTTTGACGCGCCATAGCCGGTGCTCTGGATCTTCGATGGCCACGCGCCGGACGATGCCGTGCACTTCGTAACCTTTCTCAAGCAGCAACTCGGCCAGATACGAGCCGTCTTGTCCCGTTATTCCGCTTATCAGCGCTTTGCGCTTCATAAAGAAAATGCTTCCTCAATTGCAGATCAGTACCGCGAGCGGTAGCGAGCGTGGCTCCCGGAATGAATCGTTAGCGGGGGCCACGCTCGCTACCGCTCGCGGTACTGATCCGCAATCCGCAATCCGCAATCGCAAGGTATGGTTCGGTGTCCAGCGCCTTACCGGCTTGCGCCGAATCGTAAGCGGCGAAAGCCAGCGCCAGCGTCTGGCGGTTGTCGCGAGCCGTAGCCGGCGGCTCAACGCCGCGCTCCATCGCGTCAATCAGGCGCCGGAAGTGGGCGGCGGTCGCCGAGGCGAAGGGGTTGATCCCGTCGCGAGCGATAATCTTCGAGCGGGTTCCCTGCTGAAGCGTGGCCTTGCCGCCCGGCGCGAAGCTCAGCCCGAAGAACGGCCGCCGCTCCCGCGTGTGCATACCGATCTCGAAGCGCGCCTCACCGCCGATGGACGTGTGGATCGAGGCATGCTCCCCGTCCAACCTCATTTCCAGGTATCGCTCCGGTCCTCGGCTCAAACGGTTCAACATAATCGCCGCCGCGCGCCCATCGGCAAATTCCATTGAGATGAGGTTGATGACTTCGGCATTGTGCGGCGGCGCGGGGCTCGGCATGTGGGCGAAGATGCGGCGCGGGCTGTCGGCGAAAAAGAAGCGGACCAGCTCGAAGACGTGTACCCCGAATTCAAAACACAACCGCCGCGTCATCTCGCTTCTCCAACCGGCTTCGCTCGCCTCGCTGGGGCGAAAGGTCTGCCAGGCCTGGAGGAAGAGGAGCCGGCCGAATTCCGGCGCGCCGATGAGTTGTTTCGCCGCCTGATGAATCTTCATGGAAGGGAACTGGGTGTTCACCATTACCAGTCGTTGAGCCTGTTCGGCGGCGGCGATCATCTCGTCGGCCTGCGCCAGGCTCATCGCCAACGGCTTCTCGCAAAAGACGTGACAGCCATACTCCAGAGCCGCGATGGTCTGTTCGTGATGCAGCGCGGGCGGAGTGCAGATGGCGACCACATCGGGACGCGCGCGCAGGATCATCTCCCGCGGATCATCGTAGACTTCGGGCAGACGTCCCGCCGCCCAATCTCTGGCCCGCGCCTCTACATCGCAGCCGGCCACGACTTGCGCCTGGCCGCGGAGCTGGGCATAGGCCGGCAGATGAATATTGCGGGTGACCGCTCCCAATCCGATGATCGCCACACGTATCATAAGGCGCGCCGTCCCGCGAAGACGAAGAAATAGCCCAAGCGGTCGGCCAGCCAGCTTCCTTCAAAAGGACGAAAGGCGCGCTCGATCGCTCCGCGCGGCTCGGCGGGCAGATGATGGAACAGCGGCGGATAAAAGCCGCGGCTTTGTGTCACCACCTCGTTGCAGCCAAGCTCCTTCAGCCATGCGGCGTATCGCTCGGGGCCGTAGGGGGTCCGAAACACCTGTGGCCCCAGCCAGCGGTGCATCGGCCTGTGCAGCGAGAAGAGTTTGCGCGGGACGACCGCGGCGAAGACCACGCCGCCGGGTTTGAGGATGCGCACCATCTCGGCCAGCGCCGGTTTGGGGTCTTCGAAGTGTTCGAGCAGTCCGCCCGAAAGGATAAAGTCAAAAGTCCGGTCGGCGAATCCGAGGCATGTCGCGTCGGCCAGCACGGGTTGCGCCGAGACGCCGAAGGCGCGCGCCGATTGCCTCACCAATTGTATGGCCGGCGCCGAATAGTCCACGGCGACCAATTCAACCGGCAATTCCCGTCCGATGCGCGACAGTAATCTCCCCGACCCGCACCCTACTTCGGCGACCCGGCCTCTGGCGGGCAGGAAGGGACGGAGGAATTCCATCAACCGCCGGTCGATTTCGTTATGCCAGGTCGCGGCGTCCGGGTGATCGGGGCCCTCGGCGGCCGCCGAATCCCATTCCTTGCCCCAGAATTCCTGATCTTCGCGTGGCTGCATTACGTGACTCCTTATTTTTTTAACGCGAGGTCAAATCAGACGGATTGGCAATTGGCTATTGTGCATTGCCCATTGGATCGCAGGGATGATCATCTGAATCAAGACGGCCTTTTCACTGCGATTCAGTAGACAATACTCAATAGCCAATTGCCAATCCGAGTTGATGAAACACTCAGTTGATTTCGTAATCTACTGGAGTGTTGGCGGACAAATCTCACTTCCACTTCCCAGCGCTGGCTCCTTCTCCCCAGACGTAGCCGCAAAATTCGCCCGCCGCCCAACTCGTCATCAGCAGGACGAGGTGAGGCAGTGATAGAAGCAGCGGCCTGATGTTTCGGCCTTTTCTGACGACCCTGAGCGCGATTCGCGCCGGGAGCAGAATCGGCAGCGCCAACGAGCCGAAGATCAATACCAGCCGTCTTATCAGCGTGGCGTTGGCGGCGCGCTTTCCGCCGAACGAGCGAGCCATGTGATAGAACTTCAGCAAGGTCTCTTTCAAGCTGTCGTTTTTCTTGTAGTAGACGACCGCGGAATCCGACAGGTACAACTCTTGTCCCTGTCGTTTCAACTCTTCGTGGATGAACGTTTCGGAGAATCCGGCGTTGAAGGTTTTCTCCGCCAACTCGATCACGGACCTTTTGTACGATATGTTCATGCCCGGAAGTGAATCGATCACTCCGGCCCGGTTGGGCGGCATGTATTTGCCATAGTCGAAAAAGTAAACGGCCCAATCCAACGGCCGCGCGCCACTCGCGTTTTCGATCGCGCCACCGACCGCCACATAGGGCAATGAGTGCGCTTGTTTGATCTCGGAGATCCAGCGTTCGTCCGGCGAGCAGGTGTCTTCCAGCAGCGCGACAACCTCGCCCCGCGCGCAAGCGACCCCGCGCCCTCTCAATTCCGGCACGGTTGCGCCCGCCGGGAGGCCGACATAGTTGACGCGCGGGAATCGTTTTTTTATCGCTTCCGTAGCCGCGCCGTCATAATTGCTCACCGCGATAACCTCGGCGTCACTGGCGTCCGCCTGCTTTTCCAGCGAGGTCAGGCATTGCGCTAGCGACGAGGGATGATTCCAGGCGGCGATTACGACAGAGAGTTTCATTCGACTTTCAGCAGGCTCGTCCCCATTCCAAAAAGGTAGCCGGCGAATTCACCGGCGGCGTAACTGAACATAAACGCGGTCAACAGCGGCAGCGCCAGCAGAAATTTCTTCTGGTATCGCTGCTTGTGACAGACTTGCTGCGCGATGCGCCAGAGCATCAGTATCGGCAGAGCGGGAGTGAGCGCCGCATAGATTGCGCGCCGCGGCGCCGTCATCTTCGCCCGCCGCATCCCGGCGAAAGAACGAGAGTAATGGAATCTTTGTCTCAGGAAATAAAGGAAGCCGAAGTCGATATTTTTCCGCACGACCACCGTTGGCGCGCAGAGGAATTTGATCCCGGCCTGTTGCAACTCCGCGTGCAGAAAAAACTCCCAGCAATTCTTCCGCGCCTCCCCGTCGGCGCAAGCCAGCGCTTCCCGGCGATAGGAGGCGTTGTTGCCCGCGACGCCGCTGACCTCGCCTTCCGGAATCGGCAGCATCAGCCCGCTGTATTCACACAGGTAGACGGCCCAATTCAGGATGCCTTTGATGCCGTCAGGCTCAATCGTCCCTCCGACCACCGGATAGCCCCGCGTGTGCGCGCGGCTGATCTCGGCCAGCCAGTTTTCCGCCGCCACGCAACGATCTTCCGTCACGACGATAATCTCGCCGGTCGCTTGCGCCACGCCGAGCGCGCGCAGTTCAGGGATGCTCAACCGCTCGGGGCAGTGAAGGAACTTGATGCGCGGAAAGTTGCGGAGCAGGCGGTCGGCGCTCTCCTCCCGGTCGCCGCCTACAACGATGATTTCCGCGTCAACGCCGCCCTGCTGGTTTTCCAAAGCTCTCAGACAGCGATCAATAGTGGCCGCGCCGTTGACTGCCGTGACCACAATGGAGATTTTAGGCATTACGCATTCGGATAGTGGCGCAGTTGTCGAATCAGTACTGCGAGCGGTAGCGAGCGTGGCCACCGTGGAGAGCCCGTTACGAGAGCCACGCTCGCTACCGCTCGCAGTACTGATTCGACAACTGCGCCGGTCAGTAAATTCGGGCGCAGCTTTTGCCCGCGCCCGCCAGATAGCCGCAGAACTCGCCCAGCGACCAACTGACAATCGCCAGGATCGTAAACGGCAGGGCCAGCGCGAATTCGCCCAGAAGCCGCCGCTTCGACAAAATCATCCTCAAAACGCGCGCGAAGAAGATGAAAGGCAGCAGCCACGAACCGGCCGCATAACCCGCGCGAGCGAACAGAGAAGCTTGCGCGACGCGCATACCGGCGAAACAGCGCCCGTGATGAAACCGGCGGATCAGGAAAGGGAACAGGCGGTAGGATCTACGGTAATAGACCACCACCGCGGGCTCCGCCACTAACTCGACCCCCGCGTCCCGCAGGCTGCGGAGCCAGTAGGTCTTCCAGAACCCGTCGCGGACGAATTCCGCGCCGAGATCGAGCGTCCACCGTTTGAATGACAGGTTGTTGCCCGGCAATTCGTTGGCCGCGCCTTTTTGGAGCGGGCGCATAAACTGACCGTATTCGCAGAAGTAAGCCGCCCAATCCAGCCCGCTCCGGCATTCGGCGGCTTCGACCGCGCCGCCGATCAAAGCGTGTGGCGCTTCGTGCGCCTTGAGCATTGCGGGTATCCAATCAGGGCCGGCGCGGCAGGTGGCGTCAGTGACGGCGATGATCTCGCCCGTGGCGCGCGCTATTCCCGCGCCCCATAGCAGGGGCAGCGGCGTCTTTTCGGAATATCGAATGAAGATCACGTCCGGATGTTTTGCGATGATGTTTTCCAGCGCGTCATCATCGCAGCAGTCGGCGACGATGATCTCGAACTTCCGCGCCCAGCTCGGGCCTGTCAGCGCATCCAAAAAACTCTCCAGGTCGCGAACCGACCAAGCCGACGCCACCACGACCGATAATTGAAAGGCTGTGCGCCGGCTCATTTCCTCCAAAATGTAGGGCGACCTTTCAGATAACCGCTCAATTCGCCCACGGACCAACTGAGTAGAAAAAGCGTCAGGATTGGCAGGGAGAGCAGAAATTTGCCGATGCGACTTCTTTTGCTCAAGACTTGCCGCGCGATTCGCGACAGAAAGATCAGGGGAATCAGCGGCGACAGTATGATGTAGACCAGCCTCCGGCGCCCGGACATGCCGGCTGCTCGCGCGGCGCCGAATTGCCGGCCGTGCCGGAAACGCTGCCCGATAAAGCCTGGAAGGCTGAAAGACCTCTTGTGCGTCATGACTATCGCCGGATTCAACGACAGTGATAGTTCCTGCTTTCTGAACTCGGCGTGAATCATCACTTCCCAAAAACCGTCTTGCATCGCCCACTGGCACCGCTCCAGGGCGGAGCGCTTGTACGAAGCGTTGTCGGCTGCGATGTCCGGCGCCGTTTTCTCGGCGAAAGGAAGCATGAATGAACTATAGCGGCAGAAGTAGACGGCCCATTCGACCAATCCCGCCGAGTCGTCATTTTCGATAGCCCCGCCGATCCCCGCGTGCGGCGCTTCGTGCGCCAGCAATATCTGCTCGATCCAATCCGGTCGAGGCACGAAGTGGGAGGTCGTGGTCGCAATGAGCGCGCCGGCGCTCTGTTTGACGCCGATCCCCCACAACTCGGGAATGAGGGCGGACGCGGGAGCTTTGACCAGCTTTAGATTCGGAAACTCGCCGCTGACAATCTCCGCAGTGCCGTCGGTCGAATTATCAATGACGATGATCTCGACATCATGGCCCTTGCGCTGGCTTTCCAGCGCGCCCAGACACTCTCGAACGCTGGATCGGGCGTTGTGCGATCCGATCACGACGGAGAGACGGAGAGACGGAGAGACGGAGGGACGGAGAGACGGAGGGACGGAGGGACGGAGAGATGGGGAGACAGAGAGGCCAATTAACGCTCTGTCTCTCTGTCCCTCCGTCCCTCCGTCTCTCCGTCCCTCCGTCCCTCCGTCTCTCCGTCCCTTTGTGTTGAAAAGTGTTCTCATAGCGTCAAAAGATCTCTGACGCGCGCGACGGCCATCGCGTCCGCGCGAGTGATCGGCGGCTCGGCTCCGGTACGCACGGCTTGATAGAAAGCGGCGACCAGTCGCTCCAGTCCCGGGTAGGCCGGCTGCCATTGAATGATTCGCCGCCCTAGGTTGGCCGCCGCCGCCGACAGTGTGCGAACGGCCAGGTCGAATGGGTGGATCATTTTTCTCAGCCGCGACACGCCGCCTGGTTCGATCACCGCGTATCCGTGAAAGAGATCCAGATGGATCGTTCCGTCCGCGCCGAATATCCGGAACGAACAAATGGTCGGCCGGACTTTCATACTGACAAAGATAGACAGGCTGACACCCGAAACTTCGCCATCTTGAGTTGTGCCATCTTGAGTTGTATTTGATACCCGAAGCTCTCCGCCGCCAGGCCGGGATATTTCCCATCCGGATTCGGGGAGGCCGGCCGGTAAAAACACCTGCATGAGCGAGAGCGGATGAGGCAGGATGTCCGCGGCTATCGCATCGAGCTGTTCGTTGCTCTGGCCAATCCCGCCCGCGGAGCAGAATGCGCCTTGCAAATGAACCAGCCGGCCGATGCGAGGCAGAGACGCTTCGGCATGCCGCACTCCATCTTGAAAGAGGAATTGATGAACCGGGCAGATCGTCACCCCGCGGGATTCCGCGCGGTTGAAAAGAATTTCGGCCTCGACGGCGCGTGGCGTCAGGGGCTTTTCGATGATCACGCTCAGACCGGCGTCCACGGCCTGTTCAGCGATGCGGTAATGTGTTTCGGGCGGAGAGCAAACGTGAAGGACATCGAGCCTCGCCGCGCGAAGCATCTGCTCAACGTCGGAAAAAGCCAGCGCTCCTCTGTGTCGCGCAGCCAGGCGCTCGGCGGCGGCAAAGTCCGTATCTACTATCGCCGTCACCAACCCGCCGGCCCTTTCAACGGCCCACGCATGCCATCGCCCCATCAACCCGCCGCCGGCTATGCCTGCGCGTAGTGGTTCCATCTCTCCTTAGTTTCCATCCACGATTCCCCGGGTAATCGGTCTGCGGCTCAGTGGGATTACGCCGCGGCTGGACAACATCGACACTGTGTTGGCGTTGGAATTGGCGACGGCAACATCAGGCTTGCCGTCATCGTCCAGGTCTCCTGTCGCGAGGGTGCTGGCTCCGCTTGCCGCTGGAAAATTGATCGCGCCTTCGAACGTTCCGGTTCCCGATCCGATCAGGATGGAGACGTTGGCGCTATTGAGATTGACCGCCGCGAGGTCCAGGTTGTTATCGCCATTGAAATCCGCCGCGGCCAGATAGAGCGGGATAGAGCCGACCACGGGCTGCGCGCTCTGGCTAAAGGCGCCGTTCCCGTCACCCAACAGGATCGTGACCGTACTGTTATCCGAATCGGCCGTGGCCAGGTCCAGCATTCCATCCCGGTTCAGGTCTACAGCGATCACGTGATGCGGGCTGCGTCCTACCGGAGTCGAGCTGCCGTTCCTGAATGTGCCGTCGCCGTTACCGAGCATGAGCGTGATGCGGTTCTCGGTGAGCCTGGTTACGGCCAGGTCTTGTTTCCCATCCCGGTCGAAATCTCCACCGGCCACCGCGTGAGGACGTCCACTGCTTTGCAGATGGACGGGCGTCCCGAAGCCGCCGCCGCCCTGGTTGATCAGAATCGACATCCGGTTCGCATCGTCATCTGCGACGGCTAGGTCCGGCGCCCCATCGTTGTTCAGGTCAACCGGAATGGCATGGTGAGCCTTGGGAACAGGGTAATTGACAGCCGCTTCGAACGAACCGTCTCCACGTCCGCGAAGGATGGAGACGCTCCCCCCGGTATAATTGGCGACAATGATGTCCGGAATCGCATCGCCGCTCAGATCGCAGGTCTCGATTGCGGCGGGCCCCGCGCCGATACCGTAGAAGCCGGATTCGAAAGAGTTGGTTCCTTTCCTGAGAAGCACAGTCACCGAATTGCCGAGGAAATTGGCGACGGCCACGTCCATCCGGCCGTCCAGATTGAAATCGGCGCATGCGACCGCGTAAGGCCCCGGCAGCCTCATCGCGACCACGCGCCTATTGAAAGCCACAGTCTGTCGCCGCGCGTCTGCAACGCCGATGTCTCCCGTTAATATCATTGCTATCAGACACAGATAAAGCAGTAGATGCGTGAGGCGCATATCAATTCTCTCCTAAAGCGTAGATGTATTGTCTCAAAAGAGTTTGGATTAGTTCGTAGTACCGCCTGAAGGCCAATGGCGTTAAGTTAAGAGGAAGAGAGAGTACGGAACAGACGGAAATAACGGAACAAACGGAAAAAAGATCTGAAAAAACCTAAGAATTTCCGTCTTTTCCGTACTCTCTCTTCGCAT
>Ga0187894_10005931_pt1 | contig 12195 bp, 13 predicted proteins | sample GBC1701081metaG_FD_136650 | JGI IMG/M metagenome (GOLD analysis project Ga0187894, IMG submission 136650) | White microbial mat communities from a lava cave in the Kipuka Kanohina Cave System on the Island of Hawaii, USA - GBC170108-1 metaG ... | reverse complement strand
GGCCGCCACCGCTCCAGCGGCAACGCCGCCTTCGACGAATACCGCGACGAGACGTTGCGCCGGCTGGAAGAGGAGCAGAAGGAATTCCACGAGTTCCTCGAGCGACTCCGCAAGGCCAAGGACAAGTACGAGTTCGACCAGTTCATGGCCGAGCGCCGCCGCCCGCAGCCACCGAGCCCGCCGCCATCAGGTTCGGCGCCTGAGCCGCAGGCTACTTAGGCACACCCGCCAACGCCGCGCATCGCGAGACCGCCCCATCGGAGCCCGCGATGCCGGCAACCCGCAAAGCCCGCGCCCTTGGTCTGCATCACGTCGCACTCGACGTCGATGACATCGACCGGGCGCTCGCCTTTTACGGCCGGCTGTTCGAGTTCACGCTGCTCGACAGAACTGAGGCCTCGGCCTTCCTCGATCTCAGCAACCAGTTCATCGTCCTGCAGAAGAGCCCGCCGCCGCGCAGCAACTGCCAGATCGGGTTGGTGGTCGACGACCGCAATGCCGTCCTGCAGGCGCTGGCCGATGCCGGTGTCACGCCGGTCCCCGGCCAGCTCGTGCACTTCGTCGATCCCTGGGGCAATCGCGTGCGGCTGATCTGCTACGACTGACGCCGCGAGAAGATTCACCACAGAGACACAGAAGAACACAGAGAAGGACGTCATTGGCGCCTGCGACGCGCGACAATCCTCCTCTGTGTCTCTCTGTGCCCTCTGCGTCTCTGTGGTGAGTCTTCCCTAACCCCCTGCCACGCGATCGGTGTACTGCGCCGCCTGCTCGGTGTTGGATTGGCGGAACAGTGCCACCGCTTTTTCGTGAAACGCACGCTCGGCGTCACCGTAGTCGACGACGGGCCGCGGCTCGTCGTCGAAATGGCCGTAACGGTCGGTGCCGCGCACCAGCATCGCGGTGAGCCGCGTGGCACTGCGGCAGCGCACATGCGCGGGGATGTAGCTGATGCCCAGCCCGACCCGGCGGTGATCGGTGTTGTTGGGGCCCGAGCGATGCATGAGATAGGTATGGTGCATCGACATCTGGCCGGCGCTGACGGCCATGAAATCGGTGCGCGGGTTGTCGGGCACCGCGCTCATGGTCTGGCCGCGCGACAGCAGGTTGTGCGGTGACGGATCGATATGGTGGTGATGCTGGCCCCTCTTGTGCGAGCCCGGGATCACCTCCATGCAGCCGGCCTTGATCGGGGCGTCGGACAGCGCCACCCAGGCGGTGACCTGCTCGGTCGGCTCGAGCCCGAAATAGGTTGCGTCCTGGTGCCAAGACACGAACGCCGCGTCATGCGCGTTCTTGGGCCACACCGAGAGATGGAACAGCCGGATGTCGGGCCCGATCAGGTCCTCGACGGCATCGAGCACGGCCGGATGATGCACGATCGCATCGACCCATGTGAACAGCAGGTGCGGCTTGAAGTTGTAGCCCTTGCCGAGCTGGAAGCCGTGCGCCCGCTCGAACGCCTCGAGCGCGGCGCCATAGGCCAGCGCCTGTTCGCGTGGGAACACGTCAACGGGATAGACGTAGCCGTCGCGTTCGTAACGCTCCGTCTGTGCCTGCGTGAGCTTCCTCGCCATCGCGCCCTCCGCCTTGCATCGGCGATCCTAGCGCAAGCCGGCCCCGTACCGGAACCATCGGCCATGCCATGCATGGGTGGCCCGCTGTACACGCACGCGCCGCACCCCTCATCCTGAGGAGGCCACGCAGCGGCCGTCTCGAAGGATGGGCTGCAGTCTCGTTCGATCGTTCCAGCCGTTGTCGAGACACACGTGCGGTAGCCCACCCTTCGAGACGCGGCCCTGCGGGCCGCTCCTCAGGGTGAGGTTGGTGACACGTGCGAGAACCCTACCTGGAGGCGAAGGAACGAAGGCGCGGCTTTCAGCGCACGCGGGTCCAGATCTCGGAGCGACCGAACAATGGGATCCCGACATAGCCGCGCAGGCGCAATCGGCCGTCGGGTTGCAGCTCGATGTTGGCGCGATAGGTCTTGCCGTCCTCGGCGTTGTAGACACTGCCACCGTCAAACTCGTCGGGATCGCTGGTCGGCTGGAAGTCGTAGAGGAACACCATGCCGAGGATCTTGCGACCACGCAGCGCCGGATCGGGGTTGCGGAAATCGACGAGATCTTCCGGATCCACCGGCTCGTCGTCCGGTCCCGTCGGGTCGATCAGCTTCACCAGCCGGCCGCACACCGGCCCACGCCCCTGCGCCTCGCAGGACCAGATCTCGACATGCGCGCTTTGCTCCTGGGTGAGCCAGACGCCGTAGACCGACGACTCTTCGGCCTGCGCCAGGCCCAGCGCCAGCGCGGTTCCCGCAGCGATACCCGCGGCGACGACGCGTCGTGCAGCGTGCCGTTTCATGACAGCCAGCCGCGCGCGCAACGGTCGATGTGCGTCGGCGTGCGCTTCCCGGTCATCGCGTCTTCTGTCCTCCATCGTGTGATCCCATCGCGGGCGGTATCATGCAGTGGCTTCGGGTTGTTCGCTCCCTGGTGACGCTTCACGCTCGTCGGCAGCGCGGATGCTGGCGCGCACCTGCTCGGCGACATGCGTGTCGACCGCCAGATCGCGCAGCGCCCGCTTCAACAACGTCGCCAGGTGCGGCTTCAGGCATTCATACGCGGGTGTCGGATCGAGTTCCTTGACGACAAGGAAGAGAGCCGTCGCAAAGATGAAGTCCGGTTCCGGCAAATAGCCGGACCGCCCCGAGCTCCAGCCGTGCATCACGCCATCGTGCATCGCCTGAAAATCATAAACCGCATTGGCCATGAACACGCCAAAGCCGAGATAAACGGCGGTCAGGTCGGTGAGGAATTCATGTTCGTCATCGGCGCAGGGCGGCGCCGTAGGCGCCGTCGCCAGCAGGTAGTGCGCCAGTTCATGGGCGAATGTTGCGATCAGGCGTTGGGGGTGGGCAAGCAGGGCTTCTTCATACGTGATCTGGACCGTGTCGCCGGAGACAGAAAACGTCCCAAGCTCCTGGCGCTGCGGCACCGGAACCCAACGCGACGCCGATGCGGCGTGCGCCGATGCCGCATCCCGATCCTGCACAAGGCAGACAGGCCATTCGCGCATCCCGCAATAGTCTTTGACCTGCTCAAAGATGCGCAATGCCTTAGCATGCCCCTCCTCGCCATCGAAGGGAAAGAAGCCCGGCCTGGGCAGCACCAAATCAACAGTCGCGAACGTCCTGCTGCCGCCGAAAGACGCCACCAGCCATGCAAAGTTCTCGGCATGCCATCGTGCCGTGTCGGCATCGACGATCGGTTTACGCTTGAACGGCCACATATCAATGCCCGCATAGGGGGCACTATCCTAGAGCGGCGGCCGCGCAATGGGAATCCCAGGTGCGCGGGCGTCCCGCCTACTCGTGAGCAGGCAAGACGCCCGCGCTCTGGGCCTCTCACTACTGCTGATGACCCACCGCTTTCTCCGGCAGCTTGTAGCCCTTGGAGAGCAGCAGCTTCTCGAGCTGCGGAATCGCCTCGGCGACGTGACCGTTGGTGCAATCGGTCTCAGCCGCAATCGTCGACATGCTGGGCGTCGAGTCGCCCAGGAAACGGTTGTAGATGCCGCTCAGCTGGTTGCAGTAGGCGACATCGTTCATTGTTGTCGCGGCGTTCTGCGAAAAAGCTGGAGTGCCGATGGCGCCCAGGCCGAGGGCCAGCGCGCCAATCATGATCGTACGATGATACTGCATGATGTCCTCCGAACGGAGCCATCGACACCGGCTCCGTTCGGCATTGATGCCGTCATGAGTCTGGCCGATCCCTGACGGCCGATTGCAGCCCCTGCATTGCCGCGATGACTCACGATGTCGCGACTGTCAGGCCAGGTGTCAGGTCGCGATCATGCAACCCGCGGTCGACGACGACACCATGCCACGACCATCACCACCGTCGCTTCGATCACGATGATCACCGCGACGACGGCGATGCCGATCGTGGCCGCATCCCAACCGGTGCCGCGCAGCAGGTAGCCGATCGCGATCAGCGGCGCGTTCCACACCACCGTGCCCAGCGCCGAGGCGACCACGAAGGGCAGGAACGACAGCCCGATGACGCCGGCCGGCAAAGCCAGATAGATGCGCGCGGTCGGCACGGTCTGGCCGATGGCGGTAACCCAGAAATGATGGCGGCTGTAGGCGGCGACGAGCCGGCGGTAGAGAGGCGGCGGCAACAGCAGATATTTGCCGTAGCGCCCGACCAGACGCTCGCAGCGCGCGCCGCCGACACAGCGGCCGAACATGTACCAGCCGATGCCGCCGGCCACCGAGCCGATCGTCGCGGCCAGCACGGTCCAGGCGAGATCGCCGGCATCGTCGACCGTCACCAGCCCGAACACCACCAGCAGCACGTAAGACGGCATCACCGGCACGAGCTTCTCCAGGAAGCTCAGGACCACGATGCCGCCCAGGCCGCAGGTCAGCAGACAGGCGAACGGCAGATTCTCCAGGACGATCGCGCCTGTCAGCATGGCGCGGCCAGGCGATAGCGCCAGACGCGCGCCGGCCACAGGTTGCGCCACACCATCGGCGAGACATCGGTGGCGATCACATCGGGGCGCACCGGAATCGGCGAGCGATAGAAATAGGTGAACTGCACGAAGGCAGCATCGGTTGCGCCCAACCGCAGGCAGGACAGCAGCAGGCGCTGGCGGCGCCAGGCGGGTTGCGTCAGCAGCGGCAGGCCGGACACCACTGCGGCGACCGGCCCGATATCCAGGCGCCGCAGCAGGTGCGGCACGGCATAGGCGTCGTGCGATACGACGCGGTCCTCGCCGTAGCGCGACCGCAGCAGCTGGCAGAATACCGGATTGGTTTCGACCAGCACCAGGCGTGACGGATCGACGCCGCGCGCGACCAGCGCCGCCGTCACCACGCCGGTGCCGGGTCCCAGCTCGACGACGGCGCCCGGCACCGCCGGATCGACGGCGTCGGCCATGATGCGTGCCAGGTCGCGGCTGCTGGGCAGTTGCGCACCGGTACGCAGCGGCGATCGCAGCCACGCCCGCACGAAATGGGCCCGGTCCGACCGGGCCATAGGCCGGCCCGTGGACCGGCAAGGGGACCGTGGCCCGCGAGCATGCGGTCCATCGATGCGATCGGGCAGCGTGCTTGCGTCCACGGTCATGACAAAGACCCTCTCTCTGTTCAGAAGCTGTAGCTCACGATCATGCCGGTCGTGAAATTGTTGCGATTGCCGCGATCCTTCACGATCGGGCTCTTGGCGGCGTCACCCAGCAGCAGTTGGTAGTTGGCGAACCCGGTGAGCGCCCAGCGCTGGCTGAAGGCATAGGTCAGCGACACATCGAGCCCGACATCCTTGAAGCCGGAGCCGGCCTTGTACGGGCGCAGCCCGGAGCGCAGCGAGTCCGAGCCCGAGACGGAGAAGCGGTTCGACATGTAGTCGCTGCTGGCCCACGTCACCGACACGCCACCACCCAGCGACAGATCCGGTGTCAGCGGCACCGAGGCATGAGCGCGCGGCGTGATCAGGAAGCCGTTGCCGTGCAGGACGTCGTAGGTCGCCCGCACCTCCAGTACGCGCTCGGCATCGCGGCGATCGGAGAAGTCGTAGCCGATGACGACACCGGCCTGCAGCCCGCTCTCCGGCCGCCGCAACCGCTTCACCGCGCGATCATCGACGTGACGATAGGAGGTGCTGAAGGACGCCACGAACCCCATGCGCCAGTGGTCATCGGGGATCAGGTTGGACTCGAGGCCGGGGCCGGCGATCTGAACATAGGTCGCCGGATGGTAGAGATTCGAAAAGCGCAGAAAGCCTGCCGGCCAGACGCGGTAGTCGTTCGAGCCATCGTAGTCGGGCGTCATCGCGACTCCGAGCCCGACGGTGAAGCCCATGCCGCTTTGCGATCGCGATGATGGATCAGCAGCGTATCCCGGGCTGCTCGCGAGCAAGCCAAGGGCAACGCCAGCGACAGTGACGCGGTACAACAACATCTTACTCTCCTGAATGGGATCATCGACAGGCGCGGCGCGCAGCACAGTGCGCGCGACGGCGCGGACGATCGGTGGCAACTAAGTCGCGATAGTGGCGACATGCGCACAAAGCGGTGACGTGAGACAAAAAAGAGCGCTGCGCACGCATGTCCATATCGACGACCCGGCCCGCGTGGGCACGTCGTTGCAGCCGCACAACCGCAGGCTGCCGGCACAACGCTCCATCGTGTGCGGCGAAGGTTGCCGCAACGTGTCGGGCACCATGGGCAGCCAAGATTGCGTGAGCATTGCGGGGGCTCGGTGTTTGTCGTCCTGAGCAAAGCGATGGACCCGTTGGGCCGTCGATCCGCACGGACCGTGAAAACGAGAGCATCTGCGTTATCGATCGTTCCGTGCGACAGCACTGCTCAACAGGTCCTTCGCTACGCTCAGGACGACAGTGTGCGCTAGGACGACATCAGCGGCAGGTCGCGGAAGCGGCGGCCGCTGGCGGCGAAGAGTGCGTTGGCGAGCGCCGGCGCCACCGGCGGCAGGCCCGGCTCGCCCAGGCCGCCCCAGGGGCCGTCGCTCTTGACGAAATGCACCTCGATGCGCGGCGGCGTGCGCGCCAGGGTGAGCAGCCGATAGTCCGTGAAGTTGGTCTGCACCACCGCGCCGCGCTCGATGGTAATGCGCTCGGCGATGGCGGCGCTGAGGCCCATCACGATGGCGCCCTCGACCTGCTGCGTCGCCGTGTCGGGATGACAGACATCGCCGCAATCGACGGCCGCGACCACGCGATGCACGACGGGCGTGCCGTCCGCACCGAGCGCGGCTTCGATCACCTCGGCCACGACCGAGCCGTAGCTCTCGACCAGCGCAATGCCGCGGCCGATACCCGGCGGCAGCGTGCTGCCCCAGTTCGCCTTGGCCGCCGCCGTCTCCAGCACGACACGCGCGCGCGATCCCGCCGGCAGCAGGTCACGCCGATAGTCGAACGGGTCGCGGCCGGCGGCGTGCGCCAGCTCGTCGATGAAGCTCTCGATCCAGAAGCCGTGCTGGGTGTGATTCACGCTACGCCAGGAGCCGAGCCGCACATGGTGGCGGCTGTCGACGGCGCGGAACGACTGATGCGCGATCGTGTAGGGGATGTGGAACGACTCGACCCGCGAGGGCACGCCATCGATGTAGGCCTGCGACCAGGCGACGGGTTTGCCGTCGGCGCCGAGCGCGGCCTGCATCCGCGTCGCGACCTGCGGCCGGTACGTGCCCTGCGCGAAATCCTCCTCGCGGCTCCAGATCATCTGCACCGGGTGCGGCGCGATCTTCCTGGCAAGCGCAATCGCCTGCGCGAAGTAGAAGCCGGTCGAGCCGTTGGCGCCGCCGCGGCGGCCGAACGAACCGCCCAGCGGCATGGGCACGAACGTCACGTCGTCGGCCGCCAGTCCCGACAGCCGCACGATCTCGCGCTTGGCCGGCAGCGGCGCCTGATCGCCGGCCCACAGCGTGAGCTTGCCGTCCTTGAACTGCGCCGTGGCGTTTATCGGCTCCATCGCCGCGTGATGCAGGAACGGCACGCGATAGCCGGCCGCGACCAATTTCTCGCGCGCGGCATCCTTCAGCGCCTGGACCGGATCGCCGGTCTTCAGGCGCACGGTGCCGTCGCTGCTGTCGAGCGCGCGCTGGAACTGCGCATCAAGGCGCGCACTGGTGAGCGCGTCGTTGCCGTTGTCGGAGAAGCGCGGTTGCAGCACGGCAAGCCCGCGGCTCGCCTGCCAGTAGCCGCGCGCGATCACCGCCACCGCGCCGTCCAGCGGCACCACGTGCTCGACACCCTTGATCGCCAGCGCCGGCGCCGGATCGACCTCGACCAGCTTGCCGCCATGCACCGGCGCTGACATCACCGCCGCGTAGCGCATGTCGGGCAGCCGCACGTCGATGCCGTATTTCTGCGCGCCGGTCACCTTGGCCGGGATATCCAGCCGCGGCACCGATGTGCCGATCAGTGTGTAATCCTTGCGTTGCTTCAGTGGCGGGCTGGATGACAGGTCGAGCGCGGCGGCCGATGCCGCAAGCTCGCCGTAGCGCAGCGAGCGGCCGGTGCGCACATGCGTGATCACGCCGGCGGCCGCTGTCAGTTCGCGTGGCGTCACGCCCCAGCGCGCCGCGGCGGCCTCGAGCAACACCTGGCGCGCGGCGGCACCGATGATGCGCATGCCGACCTGGCCGGTGATGCGCACCGCCGTGGAGCCGCCGGTGAGCTGCAGATTGAGGAAGCGCGCCGCCTCGGCGAAGGTGGTGTCCACCGCGCCGTCGAGGAACGCCGGCACGCGCAGTCCCTGCATGGTCCAGCCCTTGGCCAGGAAGCGGTTGGCGAAGGCCTTGTCAGGCGGCGCCTGTTCGGTGCGCACCTTGGACCAGTCGGCATCGAGTTCCTCGGCCAGCATCATGGCCAGCGCCGTGTGCGTGCCCTGCCCCATGTCGACGTGCGGGATGTACACGGTGACGGTGTCGTCGGCGGCGATCTTCAGCCAGCCGCCGATCAGGCTCTCGCCCGCGCGCGTCACCAAAGCGGCGGCCTGCGCCGCGAAGCTGTTGGTCCAGGCGCGGTAGCCGACCACCAGGCCGCCGCCGACAACGGCAGCGCCGATCAGCAGGTTGCGGCGCTTCATGACCGCTGCTCCTGCGCCCACTCGCGCCGGTCGTCGTGTGCGACGTGCAGGAGCCGCTGAACCGTCGCATCGCGTGGGCCGGCGAAATCGTGCGCGATGTTGCGGCGGCGCAGACGCGCCTGCACCCGCTCGCGCGCATGCTCTACCCAGGCCGCGGCGGCGTCGCGGGGCGAATGAAGGGCGGCGCTCAGGCATTTCATGGTGGATCCCCTATGCTGTCTCGGCGAGCGCTCGGATGGCGCGGCGCACGCGCGGATAGGTGCCGCAGCGGCAGAGGTTGGTGATCGCCGCGTCGATCTCGGCGTCGGTCGGCCTGGGCGTGCGCTTCATCAGCGCCGCCGTCGCCATGATCATGCCGCTCTGGCAGTAGCCGCATTGCGGCACCTGCACCGAAACCCAGGCCTGCTGCACCGGATGCAGGGCGCCGGCCGGCAGCCCGGCGCTGGCGGACAGCCCCTCGATGGTGGTGATTGCGGTGCCTGACGCAGCCGAGACCGGTACGCTGCATGCGCGCACGGCGGCGCCATCGACATGCACGGTACAGGCGCCGCACACCGCGACGCCGCAGCCATACTTCACACCGGTCAGTTCCAGCGTCTCGCGCAGCACCCAGAGCAGCGGCGTCTGGGGATCAACATCGACGTCGTGGTCGGCCCCGTTGACCTTGAGCGTGATCATGGCCGCGCCTCATTTATGTTCAATGAACACTAATCAATGAACATATAATGCGATGCCCGCCGGGTTTCAATCAGGTAACGGTCAGGCGCGGGTCAGCGGCGATCAGATTCTTGTGATGACGGGAGATCGCTTCATGGTGAGCCTGTCGAACCATGAAGCCCGCTGCCCGTGCGATGCCTTCATGGTTCGACCCCGGTGAATGCGGAGCATTCACCTGTGCTCACCATGAAGGCGTGCGACTCACAGATGCAGCACGGCCTTGCCGGTGAAGCGGCGCGCCATCAGCCTGGCGGCGACGTCGGCGATCTCCGACCACGGCGCTTCGACCTCGATCACGGGTTTGAGCTTGCCGTCGCTGATCAGCCGCGCCAGCCGTGCGAGCCCGAGGCTGGCGGGCTCGTTCTGGAACTCCTGCCCCAGGAAGAGACCGTAGAGCCGCGTGCCACCGCCGCGATAGAATTTGCCGGCGTCGAATGTCGTCTCGCCCGACAGCGAGGCACCGAACAGCACGCAGGTGCCGCCCGGTGTGAGCATGGCAAGCGCCGCCGCCAGCGACGGCCCGCCGACCGACTCGAGGATGAGATCGAACGGCCCCTGCGCCGACGCCGCGCCGGAATCCGGTCCGATGGCGACGGCGTCGGCGCCCAGGCGGCGCACCAGCGCCTCGTCCTTGCTATCGCGGATCGTCGCGACGACATGCGCGCCCGACAATCGCGCCAGCTGCAATGCGAAGGAGCCAACACCGCCGGTGGCACCGCCGATCAGCACCGGCCGACCCAGCAGTGAGCCGCCCTTGGATAGCGCATGCAGCGCGGTCAGTCCCGCCACCGGCAAGGTCGCAGCCTGCGCAAAGCTCACGCTGTCGGGCAGAGCCGACAGCGCTACCGTCGGCACGGCGGCAAACTCCGCCCACGCGCCCATCGGCAGCATGCCCACGACCCGCGCACCGGCGCGCGGCCCGGTGCCGTCCACTGCTGCGCGCTCGACCGTGCCGGCGAGATCCCAGCCCGGCCGCCAGCCGTCGGCGGCGCCGTTGAGCGCATTGCGCGTCTCGCCGCGATTGAGCGAGATCGCCGCCACCCGCACCAGCGCCTGTGACGGCCCGGGCTGCGGTGCCGCCACCTCGCGCAGCGCCAGCTTGCCGTTGGCGCCATTATCCACGACGACGGCGCGCATTTGCTGTGGTGATGCCTGGGTCATCGGCGTTCTCCTTTTACTAATCACTGTTCAGTGTTCAGTGAACATTATGTCTGACGCCGACTGAATTCAAGGTGCGGACGAGACTGTTTGTGATCGACGCAAGGTTCCTCCTAAACTCCCGCATGACCAATCACACGATCCTGCCGCTGCCGCCCAGCCTCTACGCCGACACCGCCGTGCCGCCGGCATCGACACCGCCGCTCGACAGCGACCGCGCGGTCTCGATCGCCATCATCGGCGGCGGTTTCACCGGCCTGTCGACGGCGCTGCATCTGGCCGAGCAGAATGTGGACGCCGTCGTTCTGGAAGCGCAGCAGCCGGGCTGGGGCGCGTCGGGCAACAACGGTGGCCAGCTCAACCCGGGGCTCAAGTTCGATCCCGACACCATCGAGGCGACGTTCGGGCCCGATCTCGGCGGGCGCATGATTGCGTTCGCCTACGACACGCCCAACGTGGCGCACGACATCATCCGCCGCCACGGCGTCGCCTGCGAGGCACGCCAGAACGGCACCCTGCGCGCCGCCTATCACAGCAAGAGCGCCGCCGGCGTCGAGCACACGGCGCAGCAATGCATCCGCCGCGGCATGCCGGTGGAGATTCTCGATCGCGACGCCATCGGGCGCATGACGGGCACCGACCGCTATGTCGCCGCCATGCTCGACCGCCGCGGTGGCGACGTTCATCCGCTGAGTTATGCGCGCGGCCTGGCGCAGGCAGCGATCAAGGCGGGCGCCGCGGTGCACGGCCAGACGCCGGCCCTGTCGGTGCGCCGCGACGGCGGCCGCTGGCACATCCAGACGCCGCGCGCGACGGTGACGGCCGACAAGATCCTGATCGCGACCAACGGCTTCACCGACGATCTGTGGCCCGACCTGAGGCGCACCATCGTGCCGGTGTTCAGCGCGATTACCGCCACCGAGCCGCTGCCCGACGCCGTGGCGCGCCAGATCATGCCGAGCCGCCCGGTGCTGTACGAGAGCGGCAACATCACGGTCTACTACCGGATCGACAGCGGCAACCGCCTGCTGATGGGCGGTCGCGGGCCGATGCGGCCGATCCGCGACGCCACCGAGATCAGTTACCTGACGCGCTACGCGGTCCGGCTGTGGCCGGCGCTGGCCGGCATCCGCTGGACGCACGCCTGGAACAGCCAACTGGCGATGACGGCCGATCACTATCCGCACGTGCACGAGCCCGGCCCCGGCGTGCTCGCCTATCTCGGCTGCAACGGCCGCGGCGTGGCGCTGGCCTCGGCGATGGGCCGGCAACTGGCGCGCCGCCTGATCGGCGGCGACAGCGTCGCGATCGACCTGCCGATCACCACGCCCAAGACCATCGCGCTGCACGCGCTGTGGCCCGTGGCGGTGAAGAGCGTCGTGGTCTGGGGCCGCCTGCGCGACCGACTGGGGCTTTAACCTCTCCCCACCGGGGAGAGGTCGACGAGCGCGCAGCGCTCGGCGGGTGAGGGGGCGTTGAAGCCGTACGCGCGCCCAGATGAGAGGCATCGGACTCGTGCCACGGCCCCCTCACCCGGCGCTGCGCGCCGACCTCTCCCCGGTGGGGAGAGGTTTACCGCTTCGGGTTCTCCAGGCCGCGCACCAGGGTCTCGACCAGGGCGTCGATGAGGTGCTTGCGGTCGGCCCAGGGGAACTCGGGGCGCGCGATCAGCAACGCCGCCAGGCCATGGCAGGCGACCCAGAT
>Ga0187894_10005930_pt1 | contig 12195 bp, 9 predicted proteins | sample GBC1701081metaG_FD_136650 | JGI IMG/M metagenome (GOLD analysis project Ga0187894, IMG submission 136650) | White microbial mat communities from a lava cave in the Kipuka Kanohina Cave System on the Island of Hawaii, USA - GBC170108-1 metaG ... | reverse complement strand
GTCGCAATCTGACGGCACAGTTCGCGGCCAATCGAACCTCCGGCGCCGGTGATCAAGACACATTTGCCCTGATACGAACTCTGGCTCGCTTCCAGCCACGCTTCGACGTTGACGGCGTCGCGCCCCAACAGGTCTTCGATTTCGACCGGGCGCACGTTGCTGACGGTGACGTGGTTGCCGAGGAGTTCGTAAAGCGCGGGAATGATTTTGACCGGCGCCTTCGCTTCCTGGCACAGGTCGAGGATGCGGCGAACGGTTTTGCGGCGCGCGCTGGCCAGGGTGATGATCACCTGATCAACGCGATGCGCGCGCACGATGAACGGAATGTCGGACGTCCCGCCGAGAACCTCCACGCCCTGAATCACGGTTTTATGCTTGCTCGGATCGTCATCAACGAAACCGCAGACCTGCAACCCCAGGTCGCGTCGCCGTCCGATTTCACGCGCGGCCATGATCCCCGCGTCGCCCGCGCCCACCAGCAGCGTGCGCAGTCGAACGCCATTGGCCCGCGTCCGGTTGCGCGCGGCGTTTTCGCACGTCACCCGCCAGACCAGCCTCGCGCCCAGCATCAACGAGGTCGTCAGCATGAAATCAATCACGATAATGCCGATGGGAACGGTCAGCAGCGGATAGACGCCCGTGAACGCCAGCCGCAACGCCAGCAAAATGGTGGAGATGATGCCGACCGAACCAGCCAGATGCACGGCGTCAGGAATGCTGACGTAACGCCAAACCCGCGAGTACAAACCCATCAGATAATTCGCGCTCAGCCGGGCGACGATCAGGTAAGGCAGCACCAGGAACATCCGGTCGTCTTCGCGTCCCGGCGGCCATCCGTCGAAACGCAGCGTGTGCGCGAACACAAATGAGATGGTGGCGATGAAGGCGTCAATGGCCATCTGAACGCGGCGGCTGAGCATGTAATTCCGCACCCACGGGCGCAGCAAAATCGCCGGCAGCAGCGCGGTCACGCGCTGATAAAAGTCCGGTCTGGGTCGAGGCGAAAATACCGGGTCTGTGGATTGGGGGATGAACCGTTTACTCAAACTCATTGATGATCCTTTGAACAGCCTGACGTCAGACAGACGCGGTGAGATTGGGAAGATCAGACTGCTCTGGTGCGGGCAACGCTGTGATCTTAACTTTTCAAGTTGGGGCCGGCAAATGGTGGTTGGTGGGCGGGCGGTGATTAATTTCGGCCATCCTCAGCCGAAGATCCGCAAAAACGTCCTGGCGATTATCGCACAATCACTCCACACTGTCGCTCGTTGCGAGTAGCTCAAATCTTCTCGAATCTTTGCGGGCATCAGGTGTGTCCGATAAAAACCTTCGGGATCGGATTGTTCGGCCAGCAAATCGCTCTCGTTGCTGTAGGCAATCGAAGCTGGGCTGGTGATGCCCGGTTTCAACGCGAGAATCTGTTTTTGCTCCTCATCGTATAGTTCGACATAACGTGGAACTTCCGGTCGCGGTCCGACCAGGCTCATCTCGCCTTTGATAACGTTCAGCAGTTGCGGCAATTCATCCAGCTTGTATTTGCGCAAGAATCGTCCGCCGCGGGTGATGCGGCGATCCTGGCCAATGGTGATCTGCGCGCCTTGCGTTTCGGCTTCGGGCGTCATCGTGCGGAACTTGAAGATGCGGAAACGCCGTCCGAATTGGCCGACCCGTTGCTGGCGAAAAAAGACCGGGCCGCGCGAATCGAGTTTGATTACGATGGCGATGACAATGAACAAAGGTGAGAGCAGAATTGTCGCCGGAACGGCGACGATCAGATCAAGCGCGCATTTGGCGTGTAATGAACGCTTCCGGATTGGGTAGTCTTCCAGGTCTGCGTTTAATGCCGTTGGATTCATTGCGACCAAAACCTGCTTTATTCTTTTGATTCCGACTTGGTTTTGAGTCCGGTCATATACCCCAACAGCCCGCTCACTATAGACGAAAGGATGGTGGTGGCGGCCGTTTTTCTTCCGGCGTCGTCACTATAGATGAACACACCAGTCATACTGACGACAAAAGCCAGGACGATGAAAGTAACCGCAATGAAGAACAGAACCTTTTCACGTTGTAGGTTCCACTCATCTGTCTTTGCCTTCCGCGCAAGGTTGGCTTGCCGGGTGACCTCATATTCTATTTTGAAAGCCCCCTCGGCATTGGGGGGAAGTATCTGCCGCGCATCAAGCTTAGGGGGATCATCTGGTGGCATTTACTCCTCCTGATAGAGGGTCATCTGGTGGCATTACTCCTCCATCCAAAACACCAGTGATTGTCGCGGCCACCTTGGGATGCTCTTCTCTCGTAATGGCTCCCAATTCATAGCCTCGTTGTTCCAACTCTACTGCCAGGGTTAGCAAGAGGAGCGCTCTTTGAATCACTTCGCCCGGCTTAACACCAAGTTTAGTCGCAAGGTCTTGCAGCACGGTATTGAGTTCAGGTGTAACGCCAAGAGACCAATTAACTATAGTGCCGGGCTTTGCGGCCTGATCACCCTGATAGGTACGCGCTTGAATTCCCTCTCTGATGCTCGACGCGAGATTTCCAGAAATAGGTTCCATGACGCTCATATTCTTTACTCCTTTATAAGAAATTTCTCTTGGCATCCAGCATGCAAGATAGAATATCACGCCGGGTGGCGCTCTCCCAGCCTGAGACCTTTCGATCGCTGGCTTCACCGCGCCCTCACGACCTCACTCTCTACTTCCCGCCTTTGCTGATGCGATAAAGCTTCGATGCTGTGCGAATGATCAGGCTCCCTCTCACCGTCGCGGGCGTCGCCATGCACATTTCGTCGAGCGAATTTTTGCCGAGCAGTTTGTACTCCGCCCCGGCCTGGATGACGAACGTATCGCCGTCTTCGCTCAGGCAGAAGATCTTCCCGTTGTAAGCCCACGGCGACGAAGTGAACGCGCCGGAAGCCGGATCAATCCGCTGCTTGTCGTAAATCTCCTTGCCCGTCTTCGCGTCGTGAGCGGTGAAAAACCCACGGTCGTAGAGCGTGTAGTAATAATCGCCGTAAATGATCGGCGAGGGATTGTACGGCCCGCCCTGCGGCAGATACCACGCGATGAACTGGTTGCTCGTCTCGCCCTGTTTGAGCGAGATGTCGCCCGAAGCTCCGGGTCGAACGGCGTAGACCGGGCGATGTTGGTCGCCGACGTAACCCGACGCGATGTAAAGCAGATCGAATTTCGAGAACGGCGTCGGGATGACGATTGACGACATGCCTTTGAACTCCCAAAGAACCTTGCCATTCAAATCGTAAGACCGAACCGCTTTGGTCGCGGGCACGATGATTTCGGTTCTCTGCCTGGTCTCCCAAATATACGGCGTGACCCAGTTGGTGCCGACTTCGCGCTCGACTTTCCAGATTTCCTGGCCGGTCTTTTTGTCGTAGGCGGCGAAAAACGATTTTTCGTCGTTGTCGTTGACGATGTAGAGGCGGTCTTTGAACACGACCGGCGAAGCGGCAGTCCCCCACCCAAAGCGGGTCGGGCGAGGCTCGGACATTTGCTTCCACACCAGCTTGCCTTTCAGGTCGTAGCAGAACAAGCCGACATTGCCGAAATAGACGTAGAGGCGCTCGCCGTCAGTGACCGGCGTTTCGGAAGCGTAGCTGTTCTTCAAATGGCGCGCGGTCTTCGGCGCGCCGCGAAACGTCTCGCTCTCCCACAGAATCTTCCCGGTCTTCCAATCAACGCAGTAAACCATCCAGCGATGCTCGTCTTTGGGAACGTCGAGACGGTTGCCGCCGAAATACAAGCCTTTCTTCGGCGTCTCGATCTCGGCGGCGCTGATGACCGAAGTGACGAAGATTTTGTCGCCCCAAACAATTGGCGAAGACCAGCCGAGACCGGGGATGGCGGCCTTCCAGGCGACGTTCTCGGTCGCGCTCCATTTGTCGGGCAGCGTTGGGTCTTCGACGACGCCGGTGGATTGGGGGCCGCGGAATTGCGGCCAATGGTCATTGGCCGCGACGGTGAGCAAAAGCGACAAAGCGACGACAAAAGCCAGAGCACATCGGATCAGCATCTCATCAACTCCTGGTTAATTGGTTTGCTTACGCGAAAACTGTGATGTACGAGAAAGTTCTGCGTGAGTTTATTGCATTGTCGCCGGAAGGCCAATCGCGCTTCGACTTTTTTGGGCGGGTTTTCTCAATTGATTCGCAACTGCGCGCGCCCGAAGAGAGTCTTTGTATTCGGTACGAAGACGTTGTGGTGGCTCTTGAAATTCACCGGCATTAAGTTAAGCCATGGCCCATTGCCAGTTGGTCATTGCCAATTATTTCGCAGGAAAGGTAGCCAAACTTCCTGCGAAACAATTGGCAATGACCAACTGGCAATGGGCAATGGCCGGCGCTTCTCGCCATAACTAATCACAATCAGGGAGAAACCGGCAATGATGAATCGAAAATTCAGAGCGACGGCGTGGCTGATCGCCGCGCTTATTTTGAGCGGAAGCCTCGTCCTGACCGCGACGACGAGCGCAAACTTGTGGACGGAGCAGAACGCGGCAGGCAAGGCCGCCGATACGCCCGACCTGAAAGACCTGGACGCTTCCCAGAGCGAATTGCGCAGCCTGATCGAGCGTTTCGTCGCCGATCGCGGCAGCCTGTCCCGCTCTTACCCGGTCGAGATTTCGCCGGGGCGTCAAACGCGGTTCAAGCAGTTCTACTCCGACTGGCTCGCGACGCTGGCCAAGCTCAACTTCGACACGCTCAGCCAGGATGGCAAAGTTGATTACCTGCTGCTCAAGACTCATCTCGATCACGAGCTGCAGCAGTTGGAAATCCAGAGCAAGTCGCTGGCGGAGATTGCGCCGCTCGTGCCCTTCGCCCAGACGATCACTGATCTGGCCGAAGCGCGCCGCCGGATGGAGAAGATTGATCCGGCCAAGCTCGCCGCCACGCTCAACGACCTGAACAAACAGATCGAGGCGACGCGCCGCACGGTCGAGGCTGGGCTGCGCGGCGAGCCGGGCAAGTTCAGGAAAACGGCCGCCAACCGCGCGGTCAGCACCGTCAACAGCCTGCGCGGCACGTTGCGAACCTGGTTTGGGTATTACAACGGCTACGACCCGCTCTTCACCTGGTGGGCCGATGAGCCGTACAAAGCAGTGGATCAATCGCTCGGCAATTACTCCGCTTTCCTGAGCGAACGCGTGGCGGGATTGCGGCGGGCGGAAGGCGCACCGACGATGGCTGATGCGCGGCCGGGCGGAGGTGGTCCTGGCGGAGGCGGAGGCCCAGGTGGTGGGCGCGGCGGAGGTGGAGGCCCAGGTGGTGGCGGTGGTTTTGGCGGTGGTGGCCAGCGCGGGAACTTTGGTGGCGGTGGCGGTGGCGGCGCTGCCAGCGCCCGTCCCGGCGATTCCAGCGACATCATCGGCGACCCGATTGGCCGCGAAGCGTTGATGGTCGAACTGGCCTCCGAGATGATCCCGTACACGCCCGAAGAGCTGATCGCCATCGGCTGGAAAGAACTGGCCTGGTGCGAAGCGGAGATGAAGAAGGCGTCGCGCGAGCTGGGCTTCGGCGACGATTGGCAGAAGGCGCTCGAACACGTCAAGAACAAGTACGTCGAGCCGGGCAAGCAGCCGGAGATGATCAAAGACCTGGCGGTCGAAGCGATCGAATACGTCGAGAAGAACAATCTGGTCACGGTGCCGCCGTTGGCGCGCGAATCGTGGCGGATGGAGATGATGTCGCCCGAACGCCAACTGGTCAGCCCGTTCTTTCTGGGCGGCGAAGTGATCCAGGTCTCTTATCCCACCAACACGATGGCGCACGAGCAGAAGATGATGAGCATGCGCGGCAACAACCCGCATTTTTCGCGTTCGACCGTGCACCACGAACTGATACCGGGGCATCACCTGCAAGGTTTCATGACGCAGCGCTACAAAAATTATCGCGGCTTGTTCAGCACACCGTTCTGGGGCGAAGGCTGGGCGCTGTACTGGGAACTGCTGCTCTGGGATATGAAATTTCCGAAGACGCCGGAAGACCGCATCGGATTCCTGTTCTGGCGCAGCCACCGTTGCGCGCGGATCGTCTTCTCGCTCAGTTTCCACATGGAAAAGATGACGCCGCAGCAATGCATTGATCTGCTCGTCAACCGCGTCGGACACGAAGTGGACAACGCGACGGCTGAAGTGCGGCGATCTTTCGCGGGCAGCTACGGGCCGCTATACCAGGCGGCGTATTTGCTTGGCGGTTTGCAGATTTATTCGCTGCACAAAGAGTTGGTTGACTCAGGCAAGATGACCAACCGCGCTTTCCACGATTCGATCCTCAGAGAGAACCGCATCCCGATCGAGATGGTGCGCGCGCTGCTGACCAAGCAGAAACTGACGCGCGATTACACAACGAATTGGAAGTTTTACGGGCCGATTCCGGGCGGGAATTGAGTCAGCGCCTGCCGAATGACATTTCCCTGAACGTCAGTCAGCCGGAAATGCCGTCCCTGATACTTGTACGTCAGCCGTGTGTGATCAATGCCCAGGCAATTCAGGATCGTTGCGTTCAGGTCATGGACTTCTATCGGGTCGCGCACAATGTTATAGCTGTAATCATCGGTCTCACCGATGGTTACACCGGGCTTGACGCCGCCACCCGCAAGCCAGATTGTGAAACAGCGTGGATGATGGTCGCGCCCATAATCAGTCGCAGTGAGCTTGCCCTGCGAATAGACTGTACGCCCAAACTCGCCACCCCAGACGATGAGTGTGTCATTAAGCATTCCGCGTTCGCGCAGATCTTCTATAAGCGCGGCTGACGGTTGGTCTGTGTCGCGCGCCTGATTGGAAATCTGCTTCGGACAGTTTTCGTGCTGATCCCATCCGCGATGGAACAATTGAATGAAACGCACGCCTCGTTCGGCCAGCCTCCGCGCTAAGATGCAATTGACTGCAAACGTACCGGGCTTGCGCGCATCTGGGCCATAACGTTCAAACGTCGCTTCAGATTCTTTCGACAGATCGGCCAATTCCGGCGCGCTTGATTGCATGCGATATGCTACTTCGTATTGCGTGATGCGTGATAGGATTTCGGGATCGCTGAAATCCTTCGCCTTCTCCTGATTCAATTTTGCCAGATCATCGAGGAATCTGCGCCGCACTTGATTATTGATGCCAGGCGGATTCGATAGATATAGCACTGGTTCGGTACCCGCTCGAAATCTCACGCCCTGGAATTTTGATGGCAAAAATCCCGCTCCCCATAACCGGTCATAGAGAGGTTGATCATTCGTGTTGCCCGTACCGCATGACACCAGGACGATGAACGCAGGCAGATTCCTGTTTTCGCTACCCAGGCCGTAACTCAGCCAAGCGCCTAGACTTGGACGCCCAGCGAGGTGAAAACCCGTCGTCAAGAATGTCATGGCCGGATCGTGATTGATTTGCTCCGTCCGCATAGATTTGATGAAACACAGCCGGTCAGCGACCCGCGACGTGTACGGCAGCAACTCGCTCAAGGTCGCCCCAGATTGCCCAAGCCGCGCAAATTTGAAGATCGAAGGCGCAGTTGGGAAAGAGCCTTGGAACGCGGTCATCTCGGTTAACCGCTGCCCCATCCGGATCGAGTCTGGCAGATTCTGGCCTCGATATTTTTCCAAACCCGGTTTCGGATCGAAGAGATCAAGCTGCGAAGGCCCGCCCGATTGGAATAAGTAGATCACACGCTTCGCTGTCGGTTTGAAATGTGGAACGTCGGGCAAAGCACCATCATCGGCGCGCATCGTGTTTGCCCAACCATCTTCGCTGAGCAACGTCGCCAACGCTGCTGCGCCTAGCCCCGTTCCGAAACGGCTAAAGAAGTGGCGGCGGGTCAGTATCAGTTTGTGTTCCTGTATTGGGTCCATAGGCTTGGTCGTAGCGCCCTCTTCATGCGGCTAGGCTTTACCGTCGAACCTTATCCGCCTGAAAGTGCGCTCTCACTCCTTCATTACTACTTCGTCCAGATTCAAAATCAAGCTGACGACCATCGTGTAGCCCGCAAGTTCACTTGCGTTCAATTTCTCATTACGTCTCTTTTCGCCGACGCTCAGCAGGCGCGCAGCCTCCATAGGGTGTTGATCGAAGTGGGCAAACTGCCCGGCAAAGTTGTCGAGCAGAATCTTCATCTCCGTCGCGCTCGGCTGACGCGACGTAAGGGCGCGAAACGCGAAACGGAGGCGCGCCGTAATGGATGTTCCGCCTTCCTTCAAAATTCGTTCGGCCAAGAGACGCGCGGCTTCAACGAAGGTCACGTCGTTCATCAAGTTCAATGCTTGCAGCGGCGTGTTTGTGCGAGTTTCGCGCACGACACAAGTCTCGCGGTTGGCCGCGTCGAATGTCAGCATAAACGGCGGCGCTATGGTCCGCTTCCAGAATGTGTAAAGGCTACGCCGGTAGAGTTTGTCGCCATGATCCTGCGCGTATTTCGTATCGTTGAAGACCATGTCATTGTATAGACCTTCCGGTTGATAACCTTTGGCTGACGGGCCGCCGAGTTGTTCTATCAATAAGCCGGATACGAACAAAGCCTGATCGCGGATCATCTCTGCCGGTAAGCGAAAGCGCGGGCCGCGCGCAAGCAGGCGGTTTTCAGGGTCGCGTTGGAGGAGATTCGGAGAGGCTTTCGATGATTGGCGATAGGTAGCGCTCATCACGAGGGTCTTGAGCAACCGCTTCGTGTTCCAGCCCGTCCGTTGAAATTCGACAGCGAGCCAATCAAGCAGTTCGGGATGCGATGGTCGCTCTCCTTGCGCGCCGAAATCTTCAGTGGTCTTGACAATGCCGAAGCCGAATAACATTTGCCAAAAGCGATTGACCGCCACCCGGCTGGTGAGCGGATGCGACGGATGCACAAGCCATTGGGCGAATCCGAGCCGGTTGTTGGGCGCTCTTATTGGCAGGGGCGACAACGCGGCGGGGACGTTTCGCTCGACTCGCTCGCCCGGCGCATCATACGCGCCGCGCCGCAACAGAAAAGTTTCGCGTGGCCTGTCCATCTCCTGCATGACCATCACAGTTGGGAAGGACGCTTCGAGATCGGCGCGTTCGCGTTGTAGCGCCAGCAACTGTTTGGCGAGCATGACTATTTGCGCAGGCGTTAAGGCTGCTCCGTAAATCCTCGCCTCGTCGATCAACCCGTGGAAAACTCGTTCAGCTTTCCCGGCGCCAATGCCGCCGATACGGAGCGGCGCGTTTGTTTTCGCTGAGTGGAGGATTTGATCGGATATGACCTTTAGCGTTTGTGGCTGTCCGTCGATATAAATCCTTACGCCGCCGGCCATTCCTGAACCGTCGTAAGTGACGGCGACATGAAGCCATTGGTTCAATGCGATCCTGTCTTTGGTTTCGACGCGCACGGCGTCGTTCGACCAGATGTTGACCACGTTGAACTGCAACTTGCTGTCTTCTAGCAAGAAGCCGTAGCCCGCCCCCATCCTCGCGCCAATTGATTTATCACCCTGCGGTCCTCTGGCTTTGGCGATGATCGCTCCGCCTTCAGGCGCAATCGGATAAATCCAAGCCGCCAGCGTGAAATGATCTGTGCGATCGAAATTGGCGATCTGTCCCCCATTCAGCGATGACCTCCCGTCAAACACCGCCGCTCGCCCTACGCGACCGGGCTGATACTTCACTTCGCTCCCGTTCAACAGTTCTGTTGCTTGATCGAGTGTAAAATACCCGGCGAGACTACCGGTCGGAAACTCAGGTTGGCCTGATCTTGTCGCTGACGGACGCGCCACTGATTGTTCCCAGGCTCGGTTTACGTTTGGCAATCGCGCTCCACCCTGCGCCAATGCTTTTTCAATCTCAGCGATCCGCGAGTCGATGCGATGAAGTTGTTGTTGTTGTTGTTTGGTCGGCGCTGTGATAAGAGGCGGAGAATTGCCGCGCCTCACGGCTCTACCGTTTTCAGGAATGTTGTTGAAGTAGGCGTAAAGCTGGTAATACTCCTTCTGCGTGATCGGATCATATTTGTGATTGTGGCACCGCGCACAGCCTATCGTTAGCCCCAACCAAACGGTCGCCGTCGTATCCACTCGATCCACGACGTATTCGACGGCGTATTCTTCTGGAATGATGCCATCTTCGGCGTTGCCGCGATGATTGCGGTTAAAGCCGGTGGCAATCCTCTGATCGAGCGACGGAGAAGGCAATAAATCACCGGCGATCTGCTCAATCGTGAATTGATCGTAAGGCTTATTCTGATTGAAGGCTTCGATAACCCAATCGCGCCAGCGCCACATATAACGCTCATCATCGCGCTGATAGCCGTTCGTGTCGGCATACCGCGCTGCGTCGAGCCAGCGGAACGCCATCCGCTCGCCGTAGCGAGGCGACGCTAACAACCGGTCAATGGCCTTTTCATAAGCCTGTGGCGATCTGTCTTTGAGAAAAGCGTCTATTTCCTGTGGCGTTGGGGGCAAACCAGTCAGATCGAAGGAGACGCGACGGATGAGCGTCGCGCGATCAGCCTCAGGCGCGGGAGCAATGCCTTCGCGTTCCAATCGCGCGAGCACGAAGTAATCAATCGCATTACGCGGCCAAGCCTTGTTTTTTACCGCATGAAGTTTGGGACGCTGTGGCGCGATAAACGACCAATGTATTTGCCCGCTGGCTTTATCGTTCTGCGACGCCTCAACCGTTTGGCGCGGCGCCGTTAGCCAAAATCCGCCACACACCGCGAGCAGCATCGCAAACTTCCAGGCAAGCGGCCTCTCGATAGCATACATTTCAGGAAGTAACCTGATGTCGGGACACATTTATAAAGTAGCCTCTAGATTGAGTTTAGTGCGTGGTGACAGCGCCGATAGCAATGATCGGTCCTGCCGCAACAGCGCGCCGATAGAGGATTGAAGATCGCGGACGGGTGAATAGTCTGAGCTATTTCGAGGCGCCAACAAGCGTGGTCACGAAGCCTCTGGGATCAATCTTGCGGACTCGCACCTTTGGCCCCCTGAGGGGGAGTTCCCATCCATCAAGGACATAGACGTTCCCTGAACGGTCGACGGCCACCCCACATGGCCCGTCAAATTTAGCTCGCGCGCTTACGCCATCGGCAAAACCTTTTTCGCCGCTCCCGGCTAGCGTGGTGACCGTTCCGTCCGGAGCGATCTTCCGCACCCGATAATTGTACATGTCGGCAACGTACACGGCGCCTCGGCGGTCAACGGCTATCCCCCAAGGGGTGGCAAACTTTGCTTCCGTTCCTTTGCCATCAGCAAATCCTCTTTGGCCGGAGCCTGCAAAGATTGTGATCCTCCCATCGGCGGAGAGCTTGAGTATCCTATGATCATTGGTGGAAACAAAAATGGTCCCCTGTTTGTCGATGGCGATGCCATGAGGCCTTTGAACCCTGGCCACTGTGGTCGTGGCTCCTTGGGGGGTAATTCGGCTGATGAGGTCATTGCGATCATGGATAATATAGAGATTACCACGTGAATCAACTGCAAGACCGGCGGGTCTTTCAAGTTTTGCATGTAAGCCTACCCCTTCGGCGAAACCAACTTCTCCGCTTCCTGCGAAGGTTATGACTTTGCGATCAGGTGTGATCTTGCGGACGCGATGTCCGTCATAGTCTCCAACGTAAAGATTCCCTCGCGTGTCAAGAGTTAAGTTGTGTGGGTGGTTAAAGCTGGCTTGTTGGCCCACGCCGTCAACTGCCCCAATGGCGCCGCTTCCGGCGACGATGGAGACATGACCCTTGGCGCTGATCTTGAACACCTGGTGTGACAAGACGTCAACAAAATAGACACTACCACCCGGACCAACAACGATGCCCGTTGGCGGATGAGCTTGAACAAAAATAACCGCGAGACAGATAGTGATTGATACCAGAACGAGAGTTTTTCTACTTTGCATAGGCGGATCTTCTTTTCAGCGCACTTGGGCGAACAACCCTTGAAGAACCCTGTTCAAAGTGTCGATCTGGCAGTTCAAGATGTCTTTTGTTGTTGTTATCTCTTCATGCCCATGGGGGTAGCACCGACCTGTGTGTCGGGGGCGATAATTCGCCGTCTCATTCCAGAAATTGGTAAGTGGCTCTACGATGGCCCCGGCGTTTTGGGTCTCAATGACATTGACGTAAGCCCGGCGTGTGATGTCGACTAAATTGAAGACGTCCTCAACGCCATGGACCTCGCGGATGTTACCCCAATAGCCTGGTCTCGGGAAATACTCAGGGGGATACATGAAATCCCAACCCAT
>Ga0187894_10005929_pt1 | contig 12196 bp, 5 predicted proteins | sample GBC1701081metaG_FD_136650 | JGI IMG/M metagenome (GOLD analysis project Ga0187894, IMG submission 136650) | White microbial mat communities from a lava cave in the Kipuka Kanohina Cave System on the Island of Hawaii, USA - GBC170108-1 metaG ... | reverse complement strand
GATTTGAGGATCATCGAGCTGACGGTCTCGGAGGCGCGGTCGCTCTGGAACTGGCCGGCGCCGTTGTAACGGTAGCCGCGCTGGAGGCCGCCCTGGCGGCCCTTGACGACAAGGCCGATGGCGTTGATATCGGCCTGAGCCAGCAGCGTGTCGATGAGCGTGATCTGCTGCGGAGGGGCCATCGCGCTATCGATCATGGTGGACTGCGCGCCGACGGCGGCGTGCGTTCCCGTCGGGAAACTGAACATGAATGCTTCGAGGTCGCGGCGCTGCTGCTGGCCGGCAGCGCCCGCCGGGAAGACGAAGACCGGGGCCTGAAGGAACTCAACGAGCGTCGTGATGCTGCCGTCGTGCAGGAACCCGAAGCCGCGATTGTTGGTGAGCGACGTTCGGAAAAAGCCCGTCTTCTCGTACATGTTGCGAAGGTGTGGGATCTTGAAGGCCTGAGTTTCCTGGAGCGCCATGCCAGAGATCATCACGCCGTTGGTGCCGATGGGAAGCGCGTGGCAGGAGTTGCAAGTCGCGAAGCCGCCGTCGAAGGGAATGTTCGTGAAGAGAGTCTGGCCCGCGGCGGGGTTGCCGCCGTTGAAGAGCGCGGTGCGGAGCGAATTATCGAGATTGCGGTTCGGATTAGGCGGGAAGGTCAGCGTGGCGATGAACGCGGTGAACTTATTCACCTCGTCGGCGGTGAGTTGAGCATCGGCGCCGAGGAGGCCGGGGAACGCGATATTGAACGCGGCGAGGTCTTCGCGGTCGGCGCGCCAGTGCAGACCGCCGATGCCGGGGCTCGCCGTCCCGAAGAGAGTCTGCGTCGTCATCGGACCCTTCATGGGGTGCCACGGGCCGCAGTTGATCAGGCAGGTCTGATTGAGCGCTTTCATGGCGCCTTGGGGGTCGCCGAGGTCCCACGCGAGTTGATCCATGCGTCCGTCGATGTGGCAAGAAGCGCAGGAGGCCTGTCCGAGCCCGGAAGTGAGATGGGTGTCGTAGAGAAACGGGCGGCCATCGCGGATCGATTGCGGCGTCGGGTCGAAGAATGAAACGCGAACGAGCTCTTCAAGTGTGGAGGCGCTAAGCACGGAGATCGTTGCCTCGAAGCGGTTGAGGACGTACAGCTGGCCGCGGGCTTCATCGAGGGCAAGACCGGTGGGGCCCTGGCCGACATCCGTTCGATCAAGGCGCGCGCCGAACTCGTCGATTGCGATGACATTGTTGGAGCCCATGCCGGAGATGAAGGCGCGAGAGCCGTCGCTCGCCCACTCGATGGCGCGCGGGTCACCGATCGACTGCTCGCGATCCAGCGCGGGGATGGACTGCACGGCGTAGGTGAGGTGCGTGTTGAGGTCGGACACGGTCGAGGAACCGGGAACGGCCGGGTCGAAAGCGGCCATGTTGACGCGCACGAATGTGGCGCGGACGTTGGACTCGAAGCGGACCACGTTGGTGCAATCCGTGCCGACGACAAAGGCGTCGCCGCCGGGGTGGATCGAGATCGCCATGTTGGCGTTCATGAGACCGGCGGCGTAGGTGACGCCGAGCGTGCCGGCATCGACGATGGCGACATCGTGATCGTGCACATCCCACGTGACAGCGCCGGTCCACAGGCCGATGTTGTCGTCGAGCCAGTCCGTGCCGACCTTTTCGACGATCAGCCCGACCGGGGGCGGTGGGGGAAGGCCGATGGCCAGCGGCGGGTCCAGCGCCGCGCCGGAGTTTGGAGGCGGGTTCGGATCGCCGGGATAGGGATTGAGCGCGGCGTTGGAAACCGCGGGCTGCGAGAGGATGGTCGTCCTGTTGCCTGATTCGAAGATGGCCGCGAGGACGCGAGTGCCGTCGGTTGCCAGAGCACGGGGGTCCTCGCCGGCGATCGGGACCACCACGGGCGGCGGGCCGAGATTGGCCGGATCGAAGACACGAAGGACGTTTTCCTGCGAGACGCTGACGAAGGCGCGCTCCGGCGCGCCGGCGAAGAGGACGTCCGCGGGCTCATCGCCCACGGGGAGCGTGCGCACCACGTTCATCGTGTTCAAATCCACGATGCTCACGGAATCAGAGAGTTGGTTGACGACCCAGGCTTCGGAGTTGGTTCGGGCGCGAACGGCCGTGGGCTCGAGGCCGACGGGGACGGCGCCGATCTTCACGGGCACGCCCGAATTGAGGCTGAAGATTTCGAGGCGATTGTCGGCGGTGTTGACGATGAGCAGACGCGAGCCGTCGGGCGTGATCTCGAGGGGGTGAGTCTGGGCTGTTTCGAAGTTGACGAAGGGCTGTGACCCGGCCGCGGCAACGAAACACCACGGAACAATCAAAGCGGGAAACCGACAACTCTGGCGCCGCATCACCACTCCCCTTCAACCCTTCACACGGTAAGAGTGCATCCGCATTTAACGCCGGTCAACCGGCTCGGGCACCGAATCAGAGAGCACGCCAGAAGGGTGAGCTACGCCGGGACGCTGCCGGCGCGACGTCTGCCCTCGTCGCGCGCTTCCAAAGGCCCGTCGCGCGTGAGTCCTCGGTGCCGGCGCGTGGATGCACCGGGCGAAGTCTGGCCTACGGGCAGATCAGTCCGTATGAGGCGAGCACCGTGAGGATGTCGGCGAAGCTGACCACCCCGTTGCCGTCGGCATCGCCCGGGCCGGTGCCCGGGCCGTAGTCAGCCGCCCAGTTCGCCAGGACGGCGAGAATGTCGGCGAAGTTGACCATGAGATTGCCATCCGCGTCCCCGAGGCACTCCGCAGGCGCCGCATGGATACTTGTCAGTACCGACAGCCCAACGAATGCGCCGGCAAAGGAGGCGTGGTTGGCGACGACCACCTCCGGCCCGAAGGCGTTGTCGAGTTGGGCGACGGCGACGGCTGCGGCATCGCCGCCCGTGCGAGCGGATTGCCCGGTGTGCTCGAACATCGCACCACCGAGGTTTCGCATGATCGTCACCGTGTTGGCCTGTCCGAAGGTCGGGGAACGATTCGTGACCAGGATGTCGGGGTTGCCGTCGCCGTCCATGTCCTCGATCGCCAAGGCGCTCGGGCGTGGGCCGGCGTCGATTTCGATCGGCGGCGATTGGAAGAGCGAAGTACCGCGCGCCTGGCCGGGCGGCTGAGCGAGATGCACGAACACCCGCGCGGGCGGGTTCGACCCGCCATATGAGTTGTAACTTGAGGTCACAAGGTCTGCCCGGCCGTCGGCGTTGAGATCTGCGAGCGCAACGGCTTGCGTGATCTGCAACCCGTTGGTGGCAGTCACGGATTCCGCGAACGCAAACGAAACGCCTCCCGAGTTCGTGAGGACATGGGCGTCGAGGCTGTCGCCGCGAGAGTAGGCGATGTCCGGGAAGTTGTCGCCGTTGATGTCGCCGACGTCGATCGAGCCCAGCACGCCGGCGGCGGCGGGCAGTTTTCCCGAGATGGGGGCTGGGTCGAACGAACCGTCGTTCTGGTTGATGAGCACGGCAACGATGTCGCTGGCGCTCTGGATGCAGAAGTCCGGGAAGCCATCGTTATTGAAATCGACGATGCGGATGTCGCCGGCTCCGTTGGCGAAGTGATCAAAGACATTGGCCGGCGGCGTTTCGAGTGAGAAGGTGACCTGGACGGTGCTGTCGGTCAAAGCCGCCAAGGCGATTTTGTCGTAGTGGCCGGGCTGGGAACCCGGGCCGCCGGTGTCGAGCCCGAGAGGAGGTTGAGAGAGCAGCATGGACGCGCCGGACGCGAAGCTGAACACGCCTGGCTGACCCGAAGGAGCGCTCAAAAGCGGCACGATGGAATTGCCATTGGTCGTGAGCACATCGTCATCGCCATCGCCGTCCAGATCTCCCACGGCCACGCGCACGCCGCCGGCGAAAGGAAACCGGGACTCACCGAACAGAAGGAACGGATCGGCGGGATCCGTCGAGCGATGGAACGTCTGCGCCGTATTCTCGATGGGATCGACGGCGAAGACGACTTCGATCTTGCTGTCGCCATCCTTGTCCAGAGCGGCGAGCCCCGTGATCAAGGCGCCGCCGTGAATGGTGCGGACCGTGTCAAAGGCGCCGGCGCCGAGGCTCGGGAAGTACTCGAAGCGGGTGGTTCGCGTGATGAACGGCTCGGATGCTCCATCGCCGTCGAGATCGAAGAGAAACGCACGACCGAGGTCGTCGATTCCGTCAAGCGGCAGGACGATCGGTTTGTCGTACGCGCCGCCGGGCAGGCCGGGAATCACCCACACTTCAGGATCACCCTCGTTCGATGCAGCCGCGATGACAATGTCTTCGATGTCATCGCCGGTGACATCACCGGCCCGGATGTCATGAGCGACGGACGGAGCACCGACGAACTCCGGGGGATCAAAGCCGCCGTCTCCATCGCTCTCGAGCACCGCCATTTCCTGGCCGACCTCTGGGCAGATGGCGATGTCCTGGAGTGCATCGTTGTTGGAGTTGATGCCGGTGGCGAAGAATGCGCCCGGCCCGTTGAAACCGTCGATGTCGCTGATGGTCGTGATCACGGGGGGAGCGAACGATCCGGTACCGTTATTCAAGTACACAAGGATCGCGCATGGCATTTCTGGACTGGGCATCGACGAGTCCACGGCCACGATGACGATGTCGGCGGCGGCATCACTGTTGAAGCGGCCCGCGACGATGTGCGGAAACTGCAAGTTGCCGGTGAGCGTGTCCACAATCCCGAGGGCAAGGAACTGATTCGTAAACGGGTCGAGCCGGTGAATGCCCAACTGACCGGTGTCGCCGAGCACGATGGCGTCGGGAATGCCGTCGCCGGACACGTCGGCAAGAACTATCTGGTCCGGATCGTTCACGCTCGCGACGATCGTCGGATCCGGGGGGGGTCCGTCCGAAGGGATCTGCTGGCACAGCACGGCATTGGTTCCCTTCAGCGCGACGGCGCCGATGTGGACACCCGGGGCGACCTGATCGCACGCGACGGCGGTCGGCTCTTCGGCGCCCGGGCCAACCGGGTCAACGGAGTTCAGATCCGCGGCGAAAATGATTGTGTCGCCTTCCTCCGCACATCCCGCCAAGCCAAACACGAGGGCTGCCAGCAGCGCGCGTACGCCATCGGCCCGACGATGAAGGGGCCGAAAGACGGCTGCACATCGACAACGCATCGCAATCGCCATAAACGTCTCCCTCGGCGCCGGCGGGATCCTAAGGCGCGGGTCGGCGCGAGGTGAGTCTCTGGTAGAAGTATGCGCTGCGTGCGACCGAACGCAAGTTCGGTGAGGGCAATCCGATCGATCAGGGCCGCCGGTGGCTCAGTCCGATGCCGGGGCTGCGCAGTCGGAACCGAAGTTCGCGAGGACATCGAGGATGTCGCGGAAATTGACGATGGTGTCGAGGTTCGCGTTGCCCATGCACGGCGGCGGAACTTTGGTCGTGCGGGCGCCTGCGATGTGGATTCCCTGGCCGGGGTTGTTGGGGAACATCAGGAAAGAATCGAGAAGGATCTGAGACAGCGCATCGAAGATACGCACGTTGTGCATGCCCGCGGGGAATCCGGGGCCTGGCGCGACCATGATGTCGGCCCTGCCGTCGCCGTTCCGGTCGATGGCGCCGACGCGCACGCCGCCGGCGAATGCGTCGTCGTCGAAGACCTGGAACGAGAACGAGGAGAATGCGGGCCCGCTTGAGGGAAGCAAAATGAAGATTCTGGGAGGTCCGTTGAAGCCCTCGTAGGGCTCATCGGGTCCCACAAAGACCTCCGTGCGCCCGTCGCCGTCGATATCGCCCGCGGCCACGAAGACACCGCCGTTGAAGCCCGGGAACGCGAAGAATGAATGGAGCTCCAACTGAGTGTTCCCGTCAAACACTTTCACGTGCCCGTTGGGAGCACCGGCCTTGGCGCCGGCGATGATGTCCGCGCGGCCGTCGCCGTTCACATCGCCGGCGGCGACGCGGATGCCGCCGGTGAACGAAACCGGGAAGGCGAAAAACGACTGGAGCAACCCGCCGGTGCGCCCGTCGAAGACCTTGACGTGCGGTTGCGCGCCGGCGCCTGCGCCCGTGATCACATCGGCGAAGCCGTCGCCGTTCACATCGCCGGCGGCGACGGAGACGCCGCCCGTGAACGCGGGGTCGTAGGCGAAGAAGGACTGGAGCAGCCCGCCCGTGCGGCCGTCGAAGACCTTGACGTGCGGCTGGGCGCCGACGCCGCTCCCGGTGATGACGTCGGCGAAGCCGTCACCATTCACATCGCCCGCGGCCACGTTCACCCCGCCGGTGAAGCCGGAGGGATAGGCCATGAAGACCGATCCCATAGTCCAGTGTTCATCGGTGGGGAGCAGCACTTCGCCCTGGAGCATCAACCGGACTTCGGGAGCGCTGAAGGATTCAGAAAGGGTTCCGATCGAGACGTTTGTGGTGGTTCCCTGCCGGACCTGAGCGGCGGAAATGGCGCAGAGGGCAGAGCACGCGAGTGTGGCGAAGACAGCGGCGAGACGCATAGCGGATCTCCAGTTGGGGTACAGCGCGGAACATCGGCCGGACTCTGTTCTGGTTGGCGGCCGATTTCCGGAACAGAACCATTCAATTCGATGTACGACCAGTCAAACGATTCTGTCGCGCTCGAGCGCCGGGGTTGTCAAGGAATCGTTCGGGCAACCCGGGTTTGCCTGGTCTCTGAGCCCATTCTGCACGATCAATCCTTGGGCCGGCGATCTACGCACAGGCAACTGGCCGCGATTTTTGTGTCGGAGGCGGACCAGGCCGCCGCGAATCGCTTCTCGACCGCCGCCGCCTCGGCGTTTTTTCCTCGGAACGGAGCGCGACCGAGAGGCCGTAGAGCGACCAGCCGTTCTCGGGCCAGTGGCGCAGGTCATAGCGATAGGCGGCTTCGGCCTCGCCGGGGCGGCCTGCTTCCAGCAGCACCGCGCCGAGCGTGTGGCGCACCGGGATGATCCACTCGGGGGGTTCCATGTAGAGGAGCCGGCTTTCCAGTTCGGCGGCGGCCTGCAACTGGCCGATGGCCTCGTCGTACTTCTTCTCGCGGTAGGCAATCTCGCCGCTGAGCACATGATCGGCGATGTCCATCACAAGGTGTGCATTGTTGATGGCCATCAGCGCGTCTTCGGGAAGGATCTTGAAGAGCGCGCGGAAGCGCTGCTGCTCGCGCTGCGCCTCGGCGATGTCGCCCTTGGCGGCCAGCGCGATGCCGCGAGTGAAGCGCCAGTAGGCACGCGTGATGGGAAGGTATGAGGGCGGCTCTCTGAGACGCAGGAGATCGTCCCAGCGTCCGAAGCGCATGAGCGATTCCACGTCGATGAACATATACGGGTCCATAAGAGCCGCGTTTTCGCGCAGGTAGTCCTTCGGCACCTGATCGATCATGTCGCGCGCCGCGCGCAGCGAGCGGGCCGATCGCCCCTGCATCATGCAGACATAGGAGAGGAAGTGGTTGTCGTGGGCCATGTAGACGCGGTAGAAGTCCTGGCGGGGCGAGAGCGAGCGGTACTTCTCGTCGGCCTTGATAGCGCGCTCGTTGCAGGCGGCGGCTTCGGCCCACTTGCCGGTGCGCACGTCGATGTGCGAGGGCATGTGCAGCAGGTGCCCTGAGGCGGGCACCATGTGGCGCAGCCGGTCGGCGGCGGCGCTGGCACGGCCTGGCTCGGCCGAGGCTTCGACGGCGTGGATGTAGAGGTGGTTGGCGCCGGGGTGGCTGGGGTCGAGGCGCAGCACGGCTTCGAGGACCGAAACGATGTCCTCGGCGCCCGGCTTGGGGCTGCCGTCGATGGTCCACAGGTCCCACGGATGCAGGTCCATGAGCGATTCAGCGCAGAGCGTGCCGATGTCGGCATCGTTGGGATGAGCGCGCCAGAGGTCGCGCATCGCAGCCGCGTACGACTCGTCGAGGGTGCGCCGGTCTTTCGGGGGATCGGCCGCGTAGCGCTTCGCGAGGGCTTCGATCATGGCGCGCTCGGTTGCGCTCGCTCCGGCGCTCAGGGCCTGAGCGCGCTGGATGGCGTCCCACGCCGCGGCGTTCTGCCGGGGCGTCATGCCGGGGCGGTTGATGTGGGGCCCGTTGCAGACCGCGACGCCCCACCACGCCATGGCGCAGTTGGGATCGAGGCGGGCGACCTCCTTGAACGAGCGGATCGCCTCATCGTGATTGAACGCGTACATCCACGTGAAGCCCTGATCGAAGAATCGCTGGGCCTGCGCTGACGATGTCGTGATCGTGCGATGGTGGTTGCCCATGCCGTCGAAGAGGCGGGCGGGTGTGTCCACGGGCGCGGCGTTTGGAGCGGTCGCGACGCTCGGGCTGGATCCGGTTGCCGCATGCTTGCCCTGCTGGGCGCAGGCGGCGACGGCGAGCAGCGAGCAAACGAGCGAGAGCCGGCGCAGCATCATGGTTCGTCCCCTTTCCGGAAGGCGCAGAATAGCGCGCGAATCGTGCGACTGGCGCTGAGCGGCGTGCGTGCCGATGCGGCGGGCTTGGTGTCTTATCCGTCATTCAATACTCATCCGGGATGAAGCGCCGGTTTCTCATGGACTCGACGTCGTCGTACTCGCCCTTCTTGGAGCGCTTAGGCAGTTCGATCTTCTCGCGCTTGACTTTCTTGTAGGGGATCAGGCTCAGCAGGTGCGCGATGCAGTTGAGGCGGGCGCGGCGCTTGTCGTTTGAGGGCACGATGTACCACGGGGCCGAGTCGGTGTCGGTGGCCTCGAGCATCATGTCGCGGGCCTTGGAGTACTCGTACCACTTCTCGCGCGAGGGCAGGTCCATCGGGCTGAGTTTCCACTGGCGCACCGGGTCCTCGATGCGGGCCTCGAAGCGTTCCTTCTGTTCTTCGTCGCCGACCTCGAGCCAGTACTTGATCAGCCGGATGCCGCCCTCGACGATGAAGCGCTCCATCGTCGGGCACAGTTCGAGAAACCGACGGCGCTGCTTCTCGGTGCAGAAGCCCATCACGAACTCCACGCCCGCGCGGTTGTACCAGGAGCGATCGAAGATCACGACCTCGCCGGCGGCGGGGAAGTGCTGGATGTACCGCTGGATGTGCATCTGGGACTTCTCGCGGTCGCTCGGTGCGGGAAGCGCGACGACGCGGAAGATGCGCGGGCTGACGCGCTCGGTGAGGCGCCGGATCAGGCCGCCCTTGCCCGCGGCGTCGCGTCCTTCGAAAACAATGACGATGCGCTCGCCTTCTTTCTTCACCCAGTCCTGGAGGTAGCAGAGTTCTTCCTGCAGCCTCTCCAGTTCCGCCTCGTAGTCCTTGCGCTTGAGTTTCTCTGCGTTGTCGCTCTTGCTCACGGCTCTCTCTCCTCGGAGCATTCGCTCCGGCTCATTGTTGGCGCTTGAACGCCTCGATGGCGTCGTGCACGGATGGGAACAACCGCTCCTCGCGCAGGTGCTCACCCAGGCCGATGCGCTTGAGGGCTTCGCGCAACGGGCGATTGGCCCGCGCGAACTTGAGCGAGATGCCCTGCGCGGCGAGGTCTTCATCAAGTCGCTGCATGGCCTCGGCGCCTGTGACATCGATCTCCGTGACGGCCTGCACATCGACGAGGACCCACTTGACGGGTTCCGGGCTGGCGTTGATCAGCCCCTGAATCCGGCGCACGAAGTGTTCGGCGTTGGGGAAGAAGAGCGGGGCATAGAAGCGATAGGCGATGAGCCCGGGCACCGTCTGGACGGCGTCGTCGTCGCCCACATCGTGGAAGCGCCCTGTGCCCGGCACTTCCTGCAATACCGCGTCCGTCGGACGCGAGAGGCGCGCCAGCAGGTAGATGAACGACATCGCGACGCCGATCAGGATTCCAGGGATAACGCCGACCAGCAACACCCCGAGGGCGACGACGAGCGCCACGAGGGCCGCACCGCGGCTGATCTTGAGAAACGTCTTGTACTCTCTCACCTCGATGAGGTGAATCCCCGCGCTGATCAGGATCGCCGCGAGGGCGACCGTCGGCAGGGCCTTGAGCGCGGGCGTGAGCACGAACAGGAACGCGACGAGGAGGGCGGCGGCGAAGAGGCTGACCATCTGCGTCTTGCCGCCCGTGGCGTCGTTGATCACGGTGCGCGACTGGCTGGCGCCGACGGAAAAGCCCTGGATCGCGCCGGCCGCGAAGTTGGCGGCCGCGAGCGCGACAAGTTCCTGATTCGGCCTGATCTCGTAGCGGTTCTTCGCGCCGAACGCCCGCGCGAGGAGGATGCCCTCGGGGAACGTGAGCAGGGCGATGGCCAGCGCGCCGGGGAGCAGGGCGCGTAACTCGTCGAGCGACGCGATGGGAAGACTCGGGCGCGGGAGCCCCTGCGTCAGCTCGCCGACGACTCTGACTCCCCGGGACTGAAGATCGAACGCCGCTGAAACACCGACGGCCACGATGCACACGATGAGCGCGCCGGGGATCTTCGGCGATATGCGGCGGAGCACCTCAAGGATGGCGATGAAGCCCGCGCCGAGGGTGAACGTGAGCCAGTGTGTTTCGTCGAGGCGGCCCGCGAGGTCCCACAGCAGGGGAAAGAAGTCGTGGGATTCGAGCGTGATCCCGAAGAGTTTGCCCAGTTGGGTCGAGGCGAGGATGAGCGCGGCGCCGCTCATGTAGCCGACGAGGACCGGCTTGGAGAGAAAATCAGCGATCGCGCCGATGCGGAACGCGGCGGCCAGCAGCATGATCGCGCCGCCCAGGAAGGCGGTCAGAGCCGCGAGCGTGGCGGCGCGGGCGGGATCGCCTGCCACGAGCGGTCCGATCGCGGTCGCCAGCAGGAGGGTGAGGGCCGCATCCGGCCCGGCGATCACCTGGCGTGAGCTGGCGAAGAGCGCGTAGCCGATCATGCCGGCGAGGGCCGCGTAGAGGCCGTGCTGCGGCGGGAGCCCGGCGAGTTCGGCGTAGGCGATGACCGAGGGGATCATCACGACGCAGACGCTGACGCCAGCGATGAGGTCGGCGCGCAGGAAGCTCGCGTTGTAGGCGCGGAGCGCGCCGATGATGGGAACCCACCTTCCCAGCGCGGACATGAGGTCATGCTAACGGGAGGAAGGCACTAGGCACCAGGCATCAGGCACTAGTGATGCCGGATGTCGGATGTGGAATGTCGTATTGGCAGAGTGGGATCAGGGACACGTGGCGCCGAAGTTGGCGAGGACGGAAAGGATGTCGTTGAAGTTGACGATTCCGGTGTTGTCGGCGTCGCCCGGGCCGGTGCCTGTGGTGTAGTCTGCGCCAAAGTTGGCGAGCACGGAAAGGATATCGTTGAAGTCTACGGCGTCATTGCCGTCAGCGTCTCCGTTCATCGTGACGAGGAGCGTGGCTTCCGCGCTGATCACCGGACCACAGTCGTCGATGATCACAACGTCGTAGACTCCTGAATGCACGCGAAGCGCAGGGTCAATCGTCAGGGAGTTTGTCGCACTTCCGGAAACCGACCCCTCGTCCGAAATCACCTGCCCGTTCTTACGCCATTGATAGGATTGTGTGGTCGAACTCGCCGAGACCGCTTCGAGCACCACGTGCTGGCACGACAGCGCAGATTGCGGCAGTGGCTGCTGCGTTACCAATACGCAACCCGTCGGCTCCGTCACGAATGCCCCCGACTGAACCTCTTCATTCACGATGTTTCCGCTCATCGCAGGAGGCGCTGCATAGTCAGCGCCACTGTGCAGATATGCCACGGAGTAGGGCCCATCGCCGACTCCGATCACTTCGACGTCGAATGAGCGGCCGTACGCCGACAGGGGCAGGGAAAGCGAATAGGGTGGAAACTCCGGCTCAGGCCGAGGCTGGCCTGTATCGTTCGGGTCACCGACCAAGGGCTCGAAATCCTTCGTTACCACGACATCCCCGTTTATGGCCCACTGCGCCGCAGACACGTAGCGAGTCCCGGTTGCACGGTCGGTCAATGCGATTTCAACTGGCGAGCCGACGCAAACGACAGTCGGCGTGCCCGGCGAAATGGTGAAACCCGACTTGATCTTCGTTACAAACCTTTCCCAGCCACCCGGGATCTGTACATTCCCTCCAGTGTGATAGAACCGATGGTCATCGAACCATTCTTTGATTCGGGCGTTGTCTTCCGCCGGAGACCCGGTTTCGTAGTCGGCCAACCCGACGCGGCTGATATAGGAGAAATAGTCGTAAGAGCCCCTATCAGAATGAACCCGGGAGGGCGCGGGCACAGATGAGGACGCAGCCGAGAGTGAGGAAGGCCTGATGGATGTCGCCGCGGCGCTCGTAGCGGATGCGCAGCCGTCGGAACTG
>Ga0187894_10005927_pt1 | contig 12198 bp, 9 predicted proteins | sample GBC1701081metaG_FD_136650 | JGI IMG/M metagenome (GOLD analysis project Ga0187894, IMG submission 136650) | White microbial mat communities from a lava cave in the Kipuka Kanohina Cave System on the Island of Hawaii, USA - GBC170108-1 metaG ... | reverse complement strand
GGTCAAGTATTGAATGCGTAATAAACCGGCGTACCGCGAGGCGAGTTCGGCAACCTGCTCCGGAGCCCACGCGTCGGGTGGTCCACATAACAGCAAGTGGAGATGCGGGCTGGCAAGTTCCTGTCTGAATTGAATGTCGTCGCAACCGCGGGCGTATCGGTAAACCACGACGCATTGATCGATCTGACGATGGGACGTCGAGCGATGATCGGCTTCGACCAGGACCATCACTACAATGAGACAGTCTGTTTGCGGCTGGCTGCGTTGATCGCCAGGCGGATGGAGTCGGAAAGGACACTCACGACCACCTACGTTGCGGCCTGGGATCGCGGAGTCAAAGGTATTGACGACGCCGCGCTTTACAATCTGCCAATCACGTCGATCAGCGTCGAACGCTGGTTCAACCATCTAAGCCCAGATTTTCAACGTAAAGTTGCGACCGTTTTGAATCACGAGCAAAAGTGAAGCGGCCTGCAAGCCGTGCCTTCAAGGAGGACACGGCTATGAACGAACCGACCAAGTCTCGTGATGTTTCAGCGCTGATCGCTTTGGTCAACGCGATGATCGAATACTGGAAAGAGATCGCTCGAAGAAACTTCTTCAAAGCTCATCCGCAGGCAGATCCAATCGAATTCGAGCAGCATTGGCCCAAGGCGCTCGCAAACTTCCTTCTCGCCGAAACCATACGTGTCACGAAATCACTGAGCAAACTATCCGAAAACCGTAATAACTGAGCGCCACGTTTTCATCGTCCTCTTGCCATTCTAAAGTCCCGCCTATTACTTGACATGCGCTGGCAAAATCGCATTGTTCATTACGAGCGAGATGGGTTGAAGATCACTCATCGCTTTCCAGGTTGACCTCACCTTCGGCCTACTATCTTCTTTGCCCCACAAATCCAAGTTTGGTTTTTGTCCGTAACAACGTGTGAGATGCGGATTTAAGGGATAAAAATAAATCTAAGATTGATCGATAATCGGAATCACGCTAATGGATTCAATGTTGCAGTGTGTATTGGATTCGAAATCATAAAGTCCTTCCCAATCAACTGCGCTGGTAGCGTGTTGTCGTTCTTCAAAGAATGGCCCCGCTCTTTGATCCGAAACAACAAGCCGCGGATTTAGTCGCGGCGCACAATGCGCAGATTTCTTCCGAATTTTTCAGAGCAACCTCCATCTGACCTTAGTCCCAGACTATGGCCCAATCTCTGCGCGTTCCAATTAGTTCACCCAGTAAATTTGAGGATCATCTGAGAAGGCTGACTGATACTCCACCCACGTGTGAGAGATGTAACTATGCACAACGTGGATACGGTTCTGCTGCCATTCCTGCGTTCGACGGACGAGTCTGAACGCGACCGTCTACTGGGCGAGCTCCTCCTGGCGCATGCGACTCCAATCATCCGGAAGGCGCTCAAACAGCGTTTGAACTTCTATGTGAGCCGGCTGGGAACCAACCCTGACAATCCCGACGCTGAAGACATCTATTCCAAAGTCATCGCGGAGATCGTGAAGCGGCTGCGCGAGCTTCAAGCGGAACCGGACAGGAAAGGGATCAAACGTTTCGATCAATACGTCCAGCGTGTCGCCGTCAACATCTGCCATAATTATCTGCGATCGAAGGCTCCGCGGCGCTATCACTTAAAGAGCAATCTCCGTTACTTGCTCGATAGCCATAAGGGATTCAAAATCTGGAGAGACGTCAATAACACCATTCTTTGTGGCCTTGCGTCTTGGCCACAGAAAAAAACTAAAGCAATTTCCCGCCTTGATGACGAACAGATGGAAGGACTCCTGGAGCAATGTAATAGAAATCTCGCTGGCGTACGTCTTCAAGACGCGGATCTCGACAAGGTAGTCGCCGAAATTTTCAAGTTCGTCAGTAGGCCAATAGAATTCGACGCGCTTGTGGAGATTGTCGCCACACTGCAGGGGACAAAGGATCAGCCGATAGAGTCTCTGGATGATTGTGAGACCAATCAGATTCAGCAGATCGCGGATTCCGCTCCACGAGCTGACGAGCTTCTGGAGGAACGCGAAAGGATAGGGGAGATATGGGAAGGACTTCGGCGGCTCCCGCAAGAACATCGCCTGGCCATCTGTTTGCGGTTCGAGGACAAAAATGTTGATGATTTGTGGAGCATGCTATGGGACGCGGGGATATGTACGCCACTTGAACTTGCCGAGGAGTTTGGCCTCTCGCTCGAGGAATTGACAGAGCTTTGGTTGAAGATCCCTATGACCAACGCCGACATCGCGGAGCGTCTCGGCGTCAGGAAACAGCAAGTAAGCCAGTGGCGATCCCGGGGGTGGGATAAATTGAAAAAATTGATCGGCGACAGAACGAAAAAATAATCTGCGCCCAATGGAATTATCGGCCGAAACTTCCGTCTTTTAAATAGAAGATTAAAGCTGAATCCCCATATTGACAGGCTGCCTTACTCAAAATGATCGCTCATATGTCCGACACACAGATGGAAAAGTTTTGCGCTCGCGTCCTGCCGAAGCCGGAGATGGTCTCGTTCGCTGAGCATCTTTCTAATTGCGCTTCCTGCCAACTTCTATTTCACGAGACGTTTCAAAGGAGAAGAAACTTTGCGCCGGTAACGATCAACCTGTCTCCTGAATCCTGGTTCAGAGACGACCATTTGGAATATGAGCAGATGGTGGGTTTGGTGGAGAATACGCTAGAAGACGAAGACCTGGAGATATTAAATATTCACCTCGGAACCTGCGCACGGTGCAGTGAAGACCTCCGCAAATTTAGAGAATTCGTGCGCCAGATCGAGCCCGCCATTCGAGCCAGTCATCTGTCCGAGAAGCAGCGAACTTTAACCTGGTGGAAGTGGCCGACGATTGACTGGAAGTTCGGTTATGCCGCTGCGGCCTTGATTATAATCGGTTTGGTAACTTTGATTGTGATCTTTGTAGGAGATGGCGGAATTGGAAGGCAGTCAATTCGAGATACGGCGTCAAGTCCCGCGAATCCCATTTCGCCGCTGCCATCGGCGGTGACTTCGGCGTCCCCACAATCAACAGCCGCTGTTGAACAACAAGGAACCCCAACTAAGGAAATATCACGTTCCTTTCCAGGTCAAGACGGGTCGAAAGAGCATCAGGCTCGAGCCGGCGGAAGCAAAATAACAAAACGGAGCCAAGCGGCGATGCTTTCCCTAAATGATTCCGGGAGAAGAATCCTCTACGATGGGGCAGGCGGAATTTTAGGTCTGGCTAAACTGCCCACGTCGGTTATGAAGTCGGTTAATGAGGCCCTCCTCGCAAGCGACATCAACAGGCCCGATGTGCTGGATGAAATAATCGTAGGGTCGAGCGCTTTAAGAGGCGCCAGCGGAGATCAAGCTCCGTTCAAACTCATCTCTCCGAATAAAACCGTGCTCGAAGAAGATCGCCCCATCTTTCGTTGGGAGCCATTGAAAGGAGCCACGGGCTATCAGGTTCACTTCTCCGCCCTAGGCAGCCGCGAGGTTTTTTCGAGCGACAAACTATCTTCGGATGCCAAGCAATGGGTTCCTGAAACACGGCTGAAGCGGGGCGTGGTTTATAGATGGGAGGTGACCGCAATCGTCAACGGGGAAGAGGTTTCATCGCCCGCAGCCTCTGCGCCTGAGGCCAGATTCGGAATACTCGACGAAGAGAAGATGCTTGATTTAAACCTGCTCAAGAGAACGCCGTCGCATCTCGCGCTTGGTGTTTTCTACGCGCGCGCGGGGATGCTTGCGGAGGCGGAGCGTGAATTTCAATCGCTCGTCAATGACAACCCACAATCTCAGGTCGCAATCAAGCTGCTCCGCCGAATTCAATCCTGGCGTTAGACATCATCAGTCGTTGCTTCCCACCATCACAAATCCCGCCCAATACATCGGATGCTCGTAGCGATGATCTTTGATCAGTTTCAGCGCGGCCGACCTGAGGGCGTCCGCCTTCGTCCTGCCGCCCGGCGCTTTCGCTTCTTTCAAATACCGGTAGACGTGAACCATCAGTTCGGAAGTGTTCGCCGATTCCACTTTCCACTGGCTCACCACCGTAGCACGACTACCAGCGGCGAAAAACGCCCACGAGATCCCCATCACGCCTTCACCGGCTCCGATCCTTCCTCTGGCAGTGTCACAAGCCGAAAGCACAACCAAATCGGCGCAGAGATTGAGGCTCATTATTTCCCGCGCCTCAATCAATCCGTCTTCTTCGTCATCACCTTCCGCCTTTGCAAGAAGTAGATACGAGTAGAGAGGATGGCGATTATCGAGCATACCGTGAGTGGCGAAATGAATCGTATTGAAAGTCGGCGCCAATCTCTTGAACGTTTTCTCGTCAGCGGCCGCGCCGATAAAGACTTTGCTGCGATCCTGACCGAAAATTTGCATCAGGCTTCTGACCTCCGTCTCCGCTTCCGGCAAAGGCTCGAATGATTCGCCTCTTTGTCGCGCCCGTAGTTTAGCGACAGTTTCAGTCCCGGCGAATGGGTTGCCAAAAGCAAGTAAAGAGTCCGCCGAACAATTCCTGCTCTCCTTCTTTCGCTTCGCTATTTCGATCAAGACGTTGAACGAAGGAGCATAGTAGATGGGATAATCCTCGATCAGATAACGGCCTGCTTTCGACAAGATGGCCTGGAAAGGCGCATCCCACAAAACACCGTCGGGGATGATGCAGATCGCGCTTCGCCCTTGAAGCTGCGACTCCGCCGGCTTGAGCAACAGATCGTAGAATTCACGGGATACTGCGGGGTGGGCAAGATTGCGTGTTGTTATTAGACGACGAAATCTATTGACAAGTTTTTCAAGCGCGTCACCGCCAATCGGAATTGCGTGAACTTTCAAATTCATACTTTGGCTTTGAGCGTTCATCGTCAACACAAACAAGTAAACACGTTCCGCGGTGACCACATATTCAAGAAACGCAGTCCCGGCTTCCTTCTTCAGATCGCTCAAGCTATCGAGGGTGAGCGTCGGAATCTGCCCGCGACTTATCTTCAATTCGGGATGAGAAGCATAAAGAAGGTTTTGAAACGACGCATACTTCAGCCGAGCAGAATGCAACTGGTCTTGAATTTGACTGAGCCGGGAAGCATCGGGAGAACGTTTCAAACGTTCCTCCCGCACCTGATTATTGAGGTCAACGATCAACCGATTCAACCCTCGATCTTCCTCTCTCTCCTTCTCGCTCAGCGTTTTCGTAAAGTCAGTTTTTCCTCTGGTCAGGATGTCGTGAAGGACGCGGCCCTTGGCTCTTTCAGCGTATAGCAGCGCCTCATAGGGCTTTTTTCTCTCAATAGACATCTCGATCAGCGCGTGATAAGGCGTGACCTTATTTTCAAAAAAGAGCTGTTGCTCAGTCTCCTGCCCGGCCACACGATCTCGCATCTCTTCGGTCTGCTCGATTGCCTGGGATAGGACTTCAAACGCCAGGTCGTTATTTTTCTGCTTCAGCAGAGCTTTGCCCCAAAGCGTCGCCGTCAAGAAAGAAAGATTGGCGAAGCGAAGACGGCGAGCGATTTTTAGTGATTCCTCCGAGAGCCTTGCGGCTTCGCTGTAATTACCCATCGCAAAGAAGACTTCTGCTTTTCGCCACAACAGTTCAGCGATCCGTGTCTGATCTTCGATCTCTTTCGCCAACAGCAGACTCTCATCCAACGCTTGCATGGCGGCGGCGTGATCGCCTTTCACCCTGTATATTGCCCCGATCCCTTCTCCGGCGGCGATCATCACATCTTTGTTCGACGCTTCCGACGCTTGTTTCAGACTCGTTCTAAAGTTCTCAAGCGCCCGGTCATAATTTCCGCGCCTTTGGTCAACAACGCCGAGATTTAACAGGTTTCTGGCCGACTCATGTTGATTCTTGAGGCTTCGGTTAATTTGCAGTCCCTGGGTAAAAAAGCTTGCGGCCTTATCGTAATCCTCCTGCTCCAGGTAAAGCATCCCCAGGCTGTTAAGCACGCTCGCCGTTCGATCTTTGTATGGAAGCTTCTCGGACATCATCAAAGCTTGATTCAGATAGATCAACGCTTGAGCGTTGTCGCCAACAGAGTTGTAGACACGCCCTATGGCCTCCAGGTTGTTTATGATCTGGAAGCCGTATTTCAGACTGCCCTTGTTCAGACTTTGATAAAGCGCGAGTGATTTCTGAAAGTAGTTTGAGGCTTCTGTATATTTCCCTTCGTACTCGCCGAGGCCGCCTAAAGTCGAAAGAGCCGAAGCCACTCCGTAATCATCCGGCCAAGCCCCCGGAGGGAGGTCGCTGGTTTTCAAAGCGTCAGCGAGATTGATGCTCTGCTCGGCATATGCCCGCGCCTGCTTGTAATCCTGTGAATATAGGTGGAGCGATCCCAAATCGCTGAGAATGTAAATCAAATCTTTCCGCAGCCCAGCCTCTTCAAATACCCTCTTGCTTGTGAGGTAAGCCTGAATCGCATCTTTGATCTTACCGGCCGCGGCGCATGTTCTGCCTACGTTGTAATAAGTGGTCGCCAATCGCCTGCCGTCCCTCAAGCGTTCAGCGACGGCAATCGCGATGTCGTAAATCAGCAAGGATTGTTCCAGCCCCTCTGAATGGTAAGCGTTCGCCGCCTTGACAACCAAACTCTTCCAGAGCGCCGTGGTAACGAGCGACTGATGGCTATCTAACAGTGCCGAAATATTCTCTTTTTGAGAGCCGTTGAGTTTTAAGAGCGCTGAGATCAGCTCGTCCTGGCTTTGGCTTTGTATTGGACTTGGCGCCTGTGATGAAGCGCTGATCGAAAGCAGTAAGTAAGTAAAGAGGAGTAGACAAATAGATCGAGCAAATGACCGGAAGAGCGGGCGCGCTCTTCCGGTCTTCATCGAATCGCTGGCTTTTTTGCATTCCTCCCATTCTCCGGATACTAACGCCTGCAAATACGACCCAGCTCCACTGTTGGAAATGTTCTGAACATCCATATCTTGAGAAGGCGTGACATTCGATCATCACCTAATCAAATCATTCTCAGCGCGCTCAAAAGGGTTACGATCACGTCTAACATTGACGGAGGTGGCGGCGCTGGAGCGTTCGTTGACTTCGAGCCTCCTTGTGGGTCATCACCGTCTGCATATACCTTCACGCTCTGGCCGCTGGCGAAAATAAGCGCCAGCGCCAGGAAAAGGCTGGTGATCATAAGCTTGAACTTTTTCATGCGAATTCTCCTCTCTGCCGCGGGAAAGCGGCGATGATTGTTGATGTTGGCGCCTACCTGAGTAGGTACTCTTTGATAAAAGAAGCTATGGTGTACGAGCGAAACTCCCAATTTTTCGGCTGAACAAATCCGTGCCCTTCGTCTTTCGCCAAAAGGTACCAGACGGGTATGCCGGTTTTTCTGGCTGCTTGGACAATGGCTTCGGCTTCGCTCACCGGAACGCGTGGATCGTTCTTTCCTTGAATGATTAACAGTGGACTCTTGATTTTCTGAATATTGTTGAGAGGAGCCGTCTTTTCCATAAACGTCCTGACTTTCGGGTCTCTTTCATCGCCGAACTCGGATCGTTGAATGCTGCGTCTCCACTCCTCCGTGTTTTCTATCGTGGTCATCAAGTTTGAAATTCCGGAGTCCGATATCGCCCCCCTGATACGGTCACTAAATAATGTCGCCGCCGAAAGCGCCACGTATCCGCCGTAACTGCTCCCTTGAACCATGACCCGTTCGGCGTCAAGATCAGGCTGAGTCTTTATCCAATCCAACAGCGCGCCGATGTCTTTCACCGCATCCTCGCGCTTTGTTCCATTATCAAGATTGAGGAAGGTCTTGCCATAACCCGATGAGCCGCGCACGTTCGGATAAATTTTTGCGACTCCGAATTCATTGATGTAAAAATTATCGTCATTACCATAAGCCGGACGATGCTGCTTTTCAGGGCCGCCATGAATGTCAATGATCACAGGCCTTTTGCCTTTGAACGTCGAGGGCGGCCGGTAGAGAAAACCGGAGATCATTCTTCCATCGAAGCTTTTCCAATGGATCAGCTCGGGTACTGAAAACTTCTCAAGCTCGACGCCGCCCGAAACGCTCTGCGCCCACCGCTCAAGTTTTTCCGTCTTTATGTCCAGTGAATACACGTCATTCGGAGTCCGCGGCGACTTGAAGTTGAACGCAAGATCAACGGAATTGCTGTGCCACTTGAGATCGGAAATGACGCCAACGGACATCGAAGCGACGGCCCTCTTTTGTTTGGTCGTAGTATCCAATAAATAAAGACGAGAAACGCCGTCTTCATTGGTTGTGAAAGCCAACGTCTTTCCATCCGGCGAGACTTGAAAACCGTCAACATCCCACTTGATCTCAGCCGTCAAATAACTGAGCTTTCCGGTAAGCAGTTCTAGATATGCCAATCGCCTGAACTCCGATCCTCGATCTGTAATGACGTAGACGCCTTTACCGTCTTTGCCGAACTTCGGAGAACTGTAGTATTCGCCCTCCCCCTTTTGAGGCGATAAGAGACGCTTCTCACCCTTAGCGACATCAAGCAGCCAGAGTTTGCTATCAACATTGGAGATGAATTCGCAGAAGACTGCCTGACGGTCATCTGGCGACCAGTCGTAGGCTTTCAAATAATTGCCGGCAGATTGAACCAGGGGGCGGTTGATCTTCGGATCAAATGGATTGATCAGGCACAGGCTCACTGCGGCCCCCTCCGGCGGCGAGCAACTGTAGAGCACCTGCTCGCCGGAGTTAGACCATACCGGCTCGGTGCTTCTCGACTTCCCATCCGAAATCATGCTGCTCTTCCGGTTGGTGAGATTATAAAGATACATTTGAAAGGCTTCGTTACCGTTAGTGTCTTTGTTGAAAAGGAAGTACTTCGACTGCGGCTGGAAGTAGATGTCATATACGCCTGCTTCCTGCATATATATCCACATCCTGGGCATGCTGCCCGGATTCTCGATCCGAGTAAGCCAGGTAACGGTCGAAAGACCTTTGAGCCATACCTCGCGTTTGACAGCATCCCACCCTGCGAGCGGCAAGCCATATGCGCCCGTGTAGCGTTTGACCTGCTGCGCAAGCGATTTGGGTATCTTGGGCACACCTACCACTTCCAGGTTGACGCCGGGCGCGATCTCGTCGCCCTGCGCTGAAATCGCTCTTTCGCCGGCAAACGTCAACAGACACGTGATAACGCCGGCGGCCACAAACAGCTCAAGACTAAGCTGCGACCGTTTCAGGCCGTTCGTTCTTCGCATAAGTCAATAAGCGATCTTTGAATTGTTGGAGTGATGTTGGGGGAGATAGACGACGATGCGTCTGCATCAGTTCAATCAGAGATTGAAGCCTCACTGTATATAGACGGAGAAAATGCTCCGCGATTCCACTTTGATAAAAATATTTTTCATTAGGGCGGCAAGTGGAATTATCGGGTAGTCCTTCCGACTATTGATACAGAGCATAGAAGAGCCTCTCTGACTGGAGAGGCTATAACAGAAAACAGGATTTCCACAATCAGTGAGGTGTTTATGCCAGATCGAGCTTTGATCGTATCGCCGAATCACGACGTCAGGAGAACACTCAACCGCGTTCTCTACAATGCGGGATGGACTGTTAGCCGCTGCCATTCATTGAGTGATTTTCATCGCCTAGCGAAGGATCGCTCTTGGGAACTCGTCTTCGTCTCGACATCAGCGGAGGCTGATCTTTCACTCGAAGTTCTCACGAAGTTTGAGCCGGAGATCAAATCGGAGCGAACCCGGGTAGTGGTCGTCGCCGAGGACCCTACGACCGACGCCGCAATGCCCAGCCTATTGGCCGGCGCGGCGGATTACGTCATATGGCCGCTCCTGCCTTCCGAAATACTGGCCGTCGCGCAACGCACAAACCGCCGGGCGGACTTCAGGACCGTCAAAGCGTCATCAGGCCCTGTACTCAAAGCTATGTTTGCGAAAGAGGAGAAACGGCAATTCGCGGGAGCGATGCTCGGAGCCTCGAGGCCGATGATCGAGCTTTCCAAACAATTGTTCCGAATCGCGCATGCCCAGGAGCTGCCAGTGCTCATCACAGGAGAGGCCGGCACAGGAAAGGGAGTGGTTGCGCGCCAAATTCATGAATTGAGTGGACGGCCAGGCTCATTTCGCGCCATCAATTGCACCGCAATGGTCGAGAGCCTGCTGGAATCCGAATTGTTCGGCTACGAAAAAAGCGCATTCACGGGCACTCCCGCAACGAAGAAAGGGTTATGGGAAGAGGCTGCGAACGGCACAATCTTTCTCGATGGGATCACCGAAATCTCACCGGCGCTTCAGGCCAAGCTGTTGCGCGTTCTGCAGGAAGGCGTGATCCGCCGCGTAGGATCGAATCAGGAGATCAAAGTCACGGCGCGGGTCATTGCGGCTTCAAGCCGTGACATCGAAAGGGCCGTCAAGGATGGCGACTTCCGCGAAGCCCTCTTTTCCCGATTCGGACAGATTCTGCGCTTGCCGCCGCTGCGCGAAAGGGTCGAAGACATTCCGCTACTGGCCGCGCACTTCTGCAGACGCGCCGATAAAGGCAAAACCATTACGACCGAAGCGGTGGCGCTCCTGTGCAACTACGATTGGCCGGGCAACGTCCGCGAACTTGAAACCGTGATCGGCAGGCTCGCGAACCTACCCGGCCCCCGTATCTACCAGGAAGACGTGCGGAGTCACATCCGCTTGCGGCGGCGCCATCCTGAGCGATCGCCGATGCCCACAATGCTGAGCGTATTCAACGCATTGCCGCCCGAATGCTGGCCGACGGTTCAGGAACTCGAGGACCAGTACGTTCTTGAGGCATACCTCTATTTCGGAAGCGAAGCGCAAGTGGCAAGAGCGCTCGGGATAGACCGCCGAACGGTCATAATCTATAGACAGTAGACTTGCTCCACAATTCCACTCGACCGAAAATTTTTCCGCCTCAAGGAGAACTATTCTTATTCGGCTTAACCACAGTTGCTTTGCAACAATGGCTCAGTTTCTGAGGAAATCGCAGCGATCTTGTAAAGCAACTGTGGATAAACCGAATAAAAAGACGAGAAGAGGTGATTGCCGCTGGAATCGAGGCGGATGTCTAGCGTCCGCCTCGATTCCAATATGCCAAGCGACAACTATCATTCGAGCGAATCGGCGCACGACGGCGTATTGGTGTTCTCAGCCAACCCTCATATCAGAACCAAACTGCAAATGATCCTGCTGAACGCTCAATGGGAAGTGGATTGTTGCGAAACCTTCGATGAGTTCCAGAGCCTGGCGGATGAGCGCGTCTGGTCCCTGGCGCTGATCGTAGAAAGATCCGGCTGTAACCTCTCGCTCGAAGTCATCGAAAGACTCCGCCCACGGATTGAATCAGAACGCATGCAAGCCGTGGTTCTGTCTGAAACCCCTTCGGCCGCTGACGCGACTCTCTGTTATGAGCACGGCGCAACCGATTATCGTGGATGGCCGATGTTGTCTTCGGAGATACTCGAAATCGCCGATCAAGCTCGCCGCCAATCTCAGCAAACATCGTGTGATGATGAGGCCACGGGGCTTGTCATTGAGCCAGTGAAATATGGCGCGGCCAAGGTCATGATCGGCGGTTCACGTCCGATACTGGAGTTGTTGCGCCAAATCTTCAAAGTCGCGCAGTCGCACAACAATCTCTCAGTCTTTATTACCGGCGAGACTGGCACGGGCAAAGAGGTCGTCGCATGGCAGATTCATCAATTGAGTAAGCGCCCTGGGCCTTTCCGCGCGGTCAACTGCGCCGCGATGGTTGAGAACCTGCTTGAATCCGAGCTCTTCGGGCACGAGAAGGGGGCCTTCACTGGGGCGCACGCGATGAAGAGAGGTTTGTGGGAAGAGGCCGCGAACGGCACGCTTTTCCTTGATGAAATCACCGAGGCCTCGCCGGCCATCCAGGCCAAGCTGCTGCGAGTCTTGCAAGAAGGAACATTCCGTCGCGTCGGCTCGAATCAGGAGCTCAAAGCCACTGCGCGTATTATCGCCGCCTCCAATCGCAACATTGAAAAGGCGATCAAAGACGGTATCTTTCGCGAAGATCTGTTTTACCGCCTGGGAGAATCGCTGCGCGTTCCACCACTGCGTGAAAGAATCGAAGACATTCCGCTTGAGTTTGGCAACCTGATTTGGCCCACTTTGGCGCCTTGATTTGGCCCACCCCAATTGTGACATTTGTTTCAACTCCGGTTGATCGTTGCGCGACCGGAACTATCCTTGGGCTTTCTTCCGC
>Ga0187894_10005926_pt1 | contig 12198 bp, 11 predicted proteins | sample GBC1701081metaG_FD_136650 | JGI IMG/M metagenome (GOLD analysis project Ga0187894, IMG submission 136650) | White microbial mat communities from a lava cave in the Kipuka Kanohina Cave System on the Island of Hawaii, USA - GBC170108-1 metaG ... | reverse complement strand
TTCTCTCGCGGGTGGCTCACACGCGCGCGATTGGCAATTGCGCGCCAGTGCGCTTTCGCGCGCGCTCGGCCGCCCGGTCCGCGATCAAGTGTTCACCGAGCGGACGAACGATCCCGGCAGCCTCCAAGCGCTGGAGCTGACCAATGGGGCCACGCTGTCCCGTCTTCTTCGGCGCGGCGCGCTGCGGATGGCGGGACGATTGCCCGCAGTTGCCGAAAGCGCGTTCGACAGTGGCCCGCTCGATTCGACCGTCAAGAACAGCAAGATCGTCCCGGCGAAGCCGGCATCGATCGACATCGACATCTCGCGCGCGCGGCGCCTTTGGCTTCTATTGCAAGACAACGGCTCCTACGACGCGACGCGCGTGACCGCCGGCTGGCTCCACGCAACGCTCACGGGACCGCGCGGATCGCGTACCCTCGCGTCGCTGCTGCCGCCAGGCGCGCACGCGGAGAGCCGGCCGATCACCATGCCCGGCGGAACCAGCGGACCGGCGGTCGTCATGCCGCTTTCAAGCGAACTGGTTTTGGACTTGTCCGGTATGGGTTTCGAGCGCTTTCGCGCTACGGCGGGCGTGGACGCAGCCTCACACGAAACCGACATTCGTCCCAAGGTCCGCTTCTTCGTCTTCACGGAGGAGCCCGACCGGAATCAACTGGTCGCCGCGCGCGGCGCCACGCCCGTTGCGAGCCGGCCGTGGAAGCTGGATGCCGGAGCGGTGGCTACGCGCCTTTACCTGCACGCCTTGGCCCGGCGGCCCTCGCCCGAGGAAATCGACTTCGCGGGGACATTTCTGGGACCGCAGCCAATTGCCGCGGACCGGCTGGAAGACTACCTCTGGGCACTGTTCATGTCGCCTGAGTTTCAGTACATCCGTTAGGCCGCCATGACCCGCCGCAACTTCCTACGAACATCCGCTCAAGCTGCCACGGCCGCCGCCGCCAGCGCTGCGAAGATCGCTCCGTCCGCGGACGCCATCATCCTTCTTTGGATGGGCGGCGGGATGGCGCAAACGGAAACCTTCGACCCGAAGGCGTACACACCCTACGCAGCCGGCATCCGGTCCGATCGTGTGCTGTCGACCTTCCCCTCGATTCCAACCGCCGTCGACGGCATCCGGCTTTCCGCGGGCCTGGAGCGTATCGGCCGCGTGATGGATCGCGCGACGCTGATCCGGTCCCATCGCGTCGGCAACCTCGGAGCGATTCTCCACTCGCGCCATCAATATCACTGGCACACCGGATATGTCCTGCCGCAAACCGTAGCCGCGCCGCATATTGGGTCAGTGATCGCGAAGACGCTCGGGCCGCGCCATCCCGACATGCCCGCCTTTCTCGATATTGGGCAGAATCTCGAAATCGGCGGCGAAAGCGACGGATTGAAGGCTTTCCACACCGCCGGTTTTCTAGGCGCGGAGTTCGGGCCATTCTTGGCGCCGTACCCGTCGGAAGCCGCCTCGGCGGTGCGGCCGCCGTCGCACATCGAGGCCGCCCGATTCGAAAATCGCCGCCGCGCTCGCCGTGAACTGATGGACAGAAGTCCAGTGCTTCGCGACATCGGACCGGCCGGCCACGAGTCGCTCGACCGTGCGATGGAAAACGCGTACCGGCTTTTGAAGTCGCCCACCGCCCAGGCTTTCGACCTCTCGCTTGAACCTCAAAAGAGCCGCGACGCTTACAATACCGGACGCTTCGGCCTTGGTTGTCTGCTGGCGCGCAGGGCGGTTGAGGCGGGCGGGCGGTTCGTGGAAGTGACGACCGAATACATCCCGTTCCGAAACTGGGACACGCACGAGAACGGCCACTCGCGCACGGAGGAGCTCAAACGCCAGATCGACGCTCCGGTGGCGCAACTCGTGGTGGACCTGGAGGAGCGCGGGCTGCTCGATCACACGCTCGTCGTCATCGCCAGTGAGTTCGGCCGTGACATGATCGTCGAAGGCAAACCCGGCACAGTGACGGGTGGGGGTCCCGCCCAGCCCGACGTCATCACCGAACCCAAACACTATGGAATGCACCGGCATTTTACGGAGGCTTCCTCGGTTGTGCTGTTCGGCGGCGGCATGAAACGCGGCTTTCTGTACGGCAAGACGGCGGATGAGCGTCCCTGCGCCATCGTCGAAAAGCCGGTTTCGATTCCCGACCTGCACGCCACCATTTATCATGCGCTTGGCATTCCCGCCAACCACGGTTTTCTTGTCGAGCAAAGGCCCTTTTACGTGACCGAGGACGGGAAAGGGAAAGCGGTCATGGAGCTTTTCGCATGATTTCGCAATGCTTGCTCTCGACGTGAAGACTGAAGAGAAGGAGGATCTGAATTGCCATGCGGCAAATGACCCACGGAGAAATACTGGCGCTGAAACGTTGGAACACGCCCACCATCTACAACGGTTGGGAGCAGATCACCTCGCGCGACACAAGCCGCGAAGGATTCAATCTCGAAGAGACCGTGGATTTCATGCCTCAAATGGGCCCCATGGCCGGCCGCGCCATCACCGTCGTTTTCGAACCGAGCAACCCGGACCACCGTCACGCAAATCCCACCGCGTGGCAGGATTACCGCCGCTATGTGGCCAGCGTCCCCGGACCCAAGATTGTTGTGGTGCAGGATCTCGACAAGCCCGCCGCCATGGGCGCGTTCTGGGGTGAAGTCAACAGCACCATGCACCGCGCGCTCGGATGCGTGGGAACGATTACGGATGGAGCGATCCGGGATCTGGACGAGATGACAGCGGCGGGCTTCAAAGCGATCGCCCGGCGTCTTTGCGTCGGGCACGCTTATTCCTGTCCGGTGCGGTGGGGTTGCGAAGTCGAAGTGTTTGGACGCACCGTCCAACCCGGACAGTTGATTCACGGCGATAAGCATGGATTTTTGGTGGTGCCGGAAGAAGACGAAGATGGACTGCTCGACGCAGCCCGCTTCATGGACAGCAACGAGTGCCTAACGATGATCGCAGCAGCAAGGGAAACGGCGGGACGCTCTTCAGAGGATGCGCTGGGTCTGATCGATGCCGCGGTTTCGAAGTTTGGAGAAGCCGCACGGGGGCATTTCGCCAGGGATGTCGAGTTTGGTTAAAGAATTAGGTCCTTTCAACACCACATGCGACGTTCGGCGTCACGGAGAACCTTGCCGCGACATGCATAGTATTGGCGATGCTCCGGCTGCGGCCTGATGACCACCCTGTGCTTGCGTCTTGCGACCATCGCGGACCGCGAGCACCTCAGGGCCGCTCAGAATGAGAGGGCGTTCTTTCATGTCAACCCCCACAACTTCGCCGTCTGCTTCGCCATCGCCCTCAGCCGCCGCGCCCGTCCACGCAATGAAGTTGCCCCCGGGAGGCTGTTCTCCAAATCGCGAATCAGCCGCGTCACCGACGCCGACAACTCCGCCGGAAGCGCGACTTCCGGCGCAAACAGTTCCCGCCAATACGAAGGATTGCCACGGTTGATGTCGCGCAGCCAGCGGGGATCGACGGTCTTTGCCGGAAACGGAGCGCCCGCGAGCTTGCCAAAGCCCTGCAATACCACCATCGTGCGCAGGCACTTCTCACACCGTCCGCAGTTGAATGCGGCGCCATCCTGCCAGCAAACGCGCAGGCGTTTCAGCGCTTCAGGATGACTCGCGACCAGTGCCGTTTTCTCGACGCGGCTTACGTACAGGCCGTCGTGAACGAACTGGACTGCTTCCGTGCTCCACAGCGGATCGAGCAGCGGATGGGAGCCCCATGGACGCAGGTTCGCAATTGAGGACGAGGAGCCGATGAGCACCTTCGAGTGAAACTGCTGGAGCGCCAATCCGACGAACGCGAGCGCCGCCCCGTACGTCAACTCCCACCTGACGGGCTTCCAAACATTGCGGAGGTTCGTGCGGACGACGATGAGCCTCTTGCCGAGCACTTCCGCCAATTCGCGGGCGGAGGCTTCGGCGCGAGCGAACTTCTCCCGCTCGTCGAGCGGCACGTCGAACCCGTGGACCATCACCATGTTGGTGAGCGAGTCCCGATGGGCCAGCAACGAGTACATGCCATCGACGCCGCCAGAGAAGAATACGGACGAGTCGTTGACCGAAGGCGCTGGCGCTAAGCAATCGCGCAAGCTGTAGCGCGGACCGTTATGCATATCCGGCAGCCACATCTTGAAAATCTTGCAGATCGTTGGCAGGTTCGCGTAAAGAAGCGGAGATGCAACGCTGGCGACGTCCCCACCGCCGCGCATCGCTTCGAGCAGTTGGAGCGGCACGAACATATCCGCGCCGACGACGGGAGTGCCGTCCGCTTCGATCCAGGGGGCGCTCACGCAGTACCTTCGAGCAGGCGCAGCGAGTTCCGCCGGTCGCAGAGCGCGGCGAACGGGTGAATCAGTAACTTACTTAGATTGGTCATGGGTTTTTCTCTTCGCATCTAACTACCACAACCGAACGGCTTCATGCACCTTTCGGAAGGGGTGGATACCTAGCCTCTTCAGCGTCTTCAGGGTTTTGCCTCGTCCTTGCGGGCGGGTGTCGACTCTGCCATCGACACCTTTAGCGAGTCGTATTGCTGGAAGCCCCACACGATTGCGTAAAGGCGCCACAAGAAGCGGTAGGAATAGGTCCGTCAGTCGACCCCCCACAACTCCGAGAATTGGAAGCCGCCATGCTGGAAGTCCTTCAGCGCGGCGCGGATCTCATGCTCCGAGCCGCTCGTGAACACATCCTCGTTTACCCGGAGGTTCGACAATTCCACCACGCCCTCGTTCAGCGCGCTTCTATGGCTTCCAGATGGGAGCCTGACGCCGTCTGTCGCAAACACCGGCCGGTGAGAACCGGCACATTTCGAAGAGTGATGCGACGGCGTCAGGGGTGCGTGGGCGCCATGCGGCACGCTCTCGCACTGCCGACGGCCATTGAGTGAGCCGCTGGCCAAGGGCTATGATTGTCACTTGCGCTACTTTATCACTGGTGCGGCAGGCTATATTGGGAGCAACCTCTCGGACCGCCTTCTCGAGAACGGTCACGAGGTTATTGGATACGATAACTTTTCCACGGGCCAACGCCTATTTCTCGAGAAAGCGGGATCCTACCCGGGCTTCCGGCTGGTAGAGGCGGATCTGCTGGATCGCGGGGCAATCCTGGCGGCAATGCGGGATTGCGATTTTGTGGTCCACTTCGCGGCGAACGCCGATGTCCGTTTCGGCACAGATCACCCGAGGCGCGATTTAGAGCAAAACACAATTGCCACGTGGAATGTTCTCGATTGCATGCGGGAGCTTGGGATCGGCAGGATCGCGTTTTCCTCGACTGGTTCGGTCTACGGCGAATCTAAGATATTTCCGACCCCGGAGGATTGTCCGTTTCCCGTTCAGACCTCGCTCTACGGCGCTTCGAAAACGGCGGCGGAGGCGATGATTGCAGCCTATTGCGAGGGATTTGGGATGCAATCGTATATTTTTCGTTTCGTCTCGATCCTGGGTGAGCGGTACTCTCACGGGCATGTGTTCGATTTCTACAAGCAGTTGCTCGATCACCCCGGTGAATTGAGGGTTTTAGGAGATGGCCACCAGAGGAAGTCCTATCTATATATTCAGGATTGCGTGGATGCGGTATTGCTCGCCATTGATCGAGCGAAGGACAGAGTGAACATTTTCAACCTGGGGACGGACGAGTATTGCGAAGTGAACGATTCGATCTCCTATATCTGTGGGCACCTCGGACTCAATCCCAAGCTGATTTATTCGGGCGGCGACCGAGGCTGGATTGGGGACAATCCGTTTATCTTTCTGGACTGTTCAAAGATACGCGGGCTCGGCTGGAGACCAAAGCTGACCATCCGGGAAGCGGTGGTTCGCACGGTAATGTACCTGCAAGACAATCAATCCTTGCTGCTTGCGCGCGACTAAGAGGCAGGAGCTAGGAGGGTACACGCCGGCGCCTCGGCATGAAGGGCGAACTGGTAGTATGGGGGCTAGTTGACCGGGGGTGGCTAAAAAATTAAGCCAGCACTGTCGATAGACGGGAAACAGGAGCGCCACTGAGTTGTCGATAAACCATTTACAAGTAAAGCTCTTTGCGGACGGAGCCGACAAAGAGGCCATGCTTGCGCTGTATGCCAAGCCGTACATTCAAGGCTTTACGACGAACCCAACCTTGATGCGGAAGGCGGGGATTGCCGATTACGAAGCTTTCGCCAAGGACATTCTGGGACATATTCCAGACCGGCCCATCTCGCTCGAGGTTTTTGCCGATGATTTTGACGAGATGGAGCGGCAGGCGCGCAAGATTAAGAGTTGGGGTCCGAACGTCTACGTGAAGATTCCTGTGACGAATACTCGCCGTGAGCCGGCGTACAAGCTGGTTCAACGTCTGTCGCAAGACGGCGCCCAAGTGAACGTGACGGCCATCATGACGATGGAACAAGTGGACCGGGTAATTGAGGCGCTGACAGGCGGGGCTCCCGCCAACATAAGCGTATTCGCCGGCCGCATTGCCGATACAGGCCGCGATCCGGTGCCGATGATGGCCGAGGTGGTGCGACGGATGGCGCCGCACCCGCAGATGGAGTTGATTTGGGCGAGCCCGCGCGAGTTGCTGAACGTATTCCAGGCGGACCAGGTGGGGTGCCACATTATCACGGCGACAAGCGACATCCTGAACAAGCTGAGTTTGGCTGGAAAGGACCTGGACGAGTACTCGCTAGACACGGTGAAGATGTTCTACAAGGACGCGGCAGCGTCCGGATTCCGGCTCTCGGAGGCCTAGCAGGGTTGAATCTTCCGAGACACGCGGAGATCTGGTTGGGGCCCTATGCCCGCCAGCGCCTCAGTTTCTGGCTGGGCGCGGGGCAACGGAAGGTGAAGAGGGTCTGGTTCACGATCGCGGACCATTACGAACCCTACTGGCACAATACAGACGACGCCGTCGCAACGGAGAGGGTCGCACAATGGCTTCGATTCTGGCCGGAGATTGCAAGACGTCACGAAGATTCCACAGGCAGGGCCCCGCAGTACTGCTTTTTCTATCCGGAGGAGGAGTACCGGCCGCATCTGATGGATTCGCTGGCCTCGCTGGTGAGAGACGGAGTGGGAGACGTCGAAATTCACCTGCATCACGATCAGGACAGCGAGCAGGCGTTTCTGGAGCGGATGGAAGGATTCATCCAGACGCTTCATAGCCGCCACGGGCTGCTGCGAAACGAAGGGGATGGCATCGTGTTCGGCTTCATCCACGGTAACTGGTGCCTGGATAATTCGCGGCCAGACGGCCGGTGGTGCGGGTTGAACAACGAGATCTCGCTGCTCAGACGGCTTGGCTGTTACGCGGATTTCACCATGCCGTGCGGTCCGCTTCCCATGCAATCCCGCACTCTGAACACGATCTACTGGGCGGTTGACGATCCTGCGAAACCGAAGTCTTACGACCGGGGCGAGCCCGCGGGCCGAGGTTCGACAGGCGATCTGCTTATGATTCCCGGGCCGTTCGGACTGCGATTCCAGGGGAGGCTTGCGCCGAGAATGGAAACGGGAGAGATTGCGCACAACGACCCTCCCACCGAATACCGTGTGAAACGGTGGTTGGACCTTGCACCCAGAATTGGCGGCGAGTGCTTCCTGAAGCTTTACACGCACGGGACACAGGAGAAGAACTCGCGGCTTCTGCTCGGCGGAGGTTTGGACAGGCTCTTCACGTACCTTCGGGCCGAATGCGGCCGCCGAGGCTGGGAACTGCGCTATGCAACCGCTTGGGAGATGCGGCAGGCGGTCGACCGCGCCGTGCAGGAGGAGAGTGTATGAGCCTCTACAACCGCCTTCTCGAATCTGTACTGCTGCCGGTGTATTACGTTTCTCGTGGACGGCGGTATCCCCACCACCGCCGCTTCCTGGAGCAAAGCCAGTGGTGGCCGCCCGAACGGCTGCGCGAGTTCCAATGGCAGGAGCTCCAGCCCCTGCTGAGGACCGCCTTTCTGCACACGCCGTTTTACCGGCAGAAGTATATGGCGTCCGGGGCGCGCCTGGAGGACATCCGAACTTGGGAGGATTTCGCCAGTCTTCCTCCATTGACCCGGGAAGAGATTCGACAGCACCGCAGCGAGATGCGGGCGAGATCCTACACCGGCAAACTAATTCAACACAGCACAGGCGGGTCGACGGGTTCGCCAACGCGGTTTGATATCACGATGGAAAGCTACGACTGGCGATGCGCGGCTTCCGTGCGCGCCTATTCCTGGAGCGGTTGCCGGCTGGGCGAGCGGACATTGTATTTGTGGGGCGCGCCGGCTGGAGCGCAAGGCCGGAAGCAATCCTGGAAAATGAACGCCTTCCGGCGTCTCCGGAACGAACTGATAATTCCGACCTTTCATCAGTCGGAAGAATTCTGGCAGGACACCTATAAGCGGGCACTGCAATTTCGCCCCCGCTTTATCGTAGGGTATGTCTCTTCACTCGAAGGGCTATGCAAGTACCTGAAATCCGTTGGCAAACAGGTGCCGGGAGTCCGCGCGGCGCTGGCCGCGGCCGAACCCGTTCAACAAGCCACGCGGACCCTTGTGTCCTCCGCTCTCGATGCGCCGCTATTTAACACGTACGGGTCACGGGAGTTCATGTCGATCGGAGCCGAGTGTGAAATGCATAGCGGCCTCCATCTCAACCAGGAAAACACGCTACTCGAGACCGAGTCAGGGGCGGAGTTGGGTCCGTCGCCCATTCTGATCACGGACCTCCACAATCTTGGCATGCCGTTCATTCGCTACCAAATTGGGGATATGGGGCTCATGAGTGGGCGGAAGTGCAACTGCGGCCGGGGGTTGACACTGCTGGATTCGGTGGACGGGCGGGTCTTGGACGTCTTGCGAACGGCGGACGGGCGCGTCGTGCCGGGTGAGCTGTTCCCGCACTTGCTCAAGGAGATCCCCGAGATTATCGAATTTCAGGTCTGGCAAAAATCGCTCGACCACATTTTGCTCTCCCTAGTGTTATGCGAGGAACTTTCCGAACGAAGCCGGGCGCTGATCGAGTCGGAGACGAAGAAATGGATGGGGAATTCCACACGGTTGGAGTTGAATCGAGTGGCCTCGATTCCCCGCCGGGGATCGGGAAAGCTGCGCGTGACGATCGGCCTTGGACAGGAGCCTTAGGCGGTGCTTGACCGGATTGCCGTCGTGACGCCGCTCTTTCCCATTCGCCAGGAGCCGTTTCGGGGACAACCAATCTATCTGACGGTGCGGGAGCTGGCGAAGCTGGTAAGGGTCAAGGTCTTTTGCCCGCAGGCTCGATACCCCAACTCACGCCGGCTCCAACCCCGCAACTACGTCTATTACCCGCCGGCAAGCTACCATCCCGAAGGCGTTGAGGCGTGCTATTTCGCCTATCCGGCACTGCCGGCCGTATCACGGCCGCTAAACGGATGGATGTGCGAGCGCATGCTCCGGCCGCTCGTCAGCGCGTGGAAGCCGGACGCGATTCTCTCGTACTGGCTTTATCCGGAAGGATGGAGCGCTGTTCTCACTGCCGAGCGTCTCGGGGTTCCGGTAATCGTCGGGACACGCGGGTCGGATCTGTCGGCTGGCATGGACGGTTTGGCCAAATTTCAAACGAGCCGGGTACTTCACCGTGCGAATGGAGTTCTGGCCGTAAGCAACGAACTCAAGCGGCAAGCGGTCGCGTGGGGAGTTCCGGCAGGCAAAGTGAAGGTGGTTGTGAATGGGTGCGATCCTTCGATATTCCATCCCAGAGACCGGCAGATGGAGCGGAAGCGCTGGAACGTCTCTCCGGAGGCCGAGGTAGTTGTGTTTGTAGGCCATCTTGTAGCGGGAAAGGGTGTGCGGGAACTAGTCGAGGCGGTGGAGAAACTGGCTGGGAGGCGTCCCCGGTTAGAGGTCGCGCTGATTGGCGATGGGAATTTGGAGAGCGATTTGCGCCACCAGGCTGAGCGCCGGGGCGTGCAGGACCGCGTGCGCTTCGTGGGACGGGCCAACGCCGCCGACATAGGCTCCTGGTTGGGCGCCTGCAATGTGTTTACACTTCCCAGCTATTCGGAGGGCTGCCCCAACGTTGTCATTGAGGCGCTGGCCTGTGGACGTCCCGTAGTGGCGGCCAACGTCGGGGGCATACCCGACTTGGTGAGTGATGGAACGGGAATTCTGATACCGCCGCGCGATAGTGGCGCTCTAGCCTCGGCTCTTGACAAGGCGCTATCGGAAAGCTGGGATGAGGCAAAGATTGCGGGCGGCTGGGCTCGCGGATGGGGGCAAGTGGCCGGCGAAACGCTCGATTTCTGCGAGCAGATCGCCTCCGCGGCGCACGGGTGAAGGCCCCGGTCTACCGGTTGAGTTGCGCCTCCTTCACTTCCTTGCGCCGCTGGAGCACGGTTTCGACGATGGCATCGACGCGGTGATCCCAACTTTGCCCCCGCACGGAGTTCAGCCGCGCCTCACGGGTGGCCTCGGAGCGGTCGTTTATGGCGGCGTCCAACTGGGCGAGAAATTCGTCCCGGTTGCCGGCTAGAGGCATTACGTTGGCGAACTTCTCAATCTCGGGCGCCCGTACGCTAACGATCGGCTTGCCTGTGGCGAGATATTCTCGCAGCTTAAGCGGGTTGGAGTTCAGGACCTGCTGGGTAAGGCGGTAGGGGATGACGGCGACATCGAAAGCCTTTGCCCAACCGGGTAACGCGCGGTGCGGCTGGGGCGGAATGAATACGGTATTGGCATGGCGGCGGAGATTCGATACTTCCGTATAGATGCGGCCGATGAACAGAAACGTCCAGCCGGGCCGGTTCCGCGCGCAATACTCCATCAGGTCGATATCGATCCAATCTCCCAGCACACCGAAGTAGCCAATGACCGGCTTGGGCAGCGAACGCGCTTCCTCCGGAACCTCGGTGGCCGGGTCCATAGCCTTGGCGAACAGATCTACGTCGACCCCGTGCGGCGACAGCGTAGCCGTGGGATTCAACTTTTGCTTGGCCGGCATGAGGCGGGCGGAGACGACAAAGAGCTGATCCGCGCGTTTGGTTAAATCGTCGTCCATGCGCTGAATCGAAGCCGCATCGACTCCCGGAAACGCGGCGAAATCATCGACACAGTAATAAACGACGAACTCTTTAGGCTCCGGGCCCAAGACAGCGGCAGCGTGAGGAACAACGAACCAGTAGACCGGATCGCGAAATCCAAGGTGCCGCGCCGCGCGGCGCACCATAGCGGCGCTTGCGAGCCGGTTCGCCATCTGCGCGCCGGGCAGGTTGCGGAACGGAATCTGCGGCATTGTCATCAGCCACATTTGCGGGCCGATCTGGCGGGGGAGAGCGAGAGCGCCGGCCGCCTTGCGGACGAGCTTACGAAGATCGCGGCCGGTGGCCTGCGGAGCGCGAATACCTGGCGTATCGATGTAAAGAAGAGGAAAGCGGCTGGCCAGCCGCTGGGCGATATGGTGAGAGCTTGTGCGATTCTCCGCGTGCCAGTCGTTGCCGAAGTAGAGAATGCAAAATTCGGATGGGGAGGCGGTCATTCGTGCCCATCCGGCAGCCGGGCGAGAATCCAGTCAGCGGCAGCGGTCAAGGAGGTCACTGTGGCGTCCGGATCGCGCGTGGGCCTGCGTTCGAGATAGGAGTAGTCGAGAAAGATTCCGAGGCAGCCGGCCGCATGCGCGGCGTCGATATCGCGCCAGCGATCCCCAATCAGGAAGCTCTCTCCCAGGAGAATTCCGTGGCGCGCCGCGGCGTTGAGCAGCAGTCCCGGCTTTGGTTTTCTGCACGGGCAGCGATCCTCGTCGTCGTGATAGCAGACGAAAAAATCGTCGAGCGGGAGCATGCCGGCCAAGGCGGCGTGAATGGATTCCACCGCCTCTCGCGACGATGTTCCGCGGGCCACATCGGGTTGGTTGGTGACGACGATCAGCGACAAGCCCCGTTCGTGCAGCCGGGCGAAGGCCTCGGAAGCTCCGCGCACCAGACGCAACTGATCGGCCGATTGGGGCGGGTACGGTTTTCCCTGGCGCACGACCGCTTCGTTCACCACGCCATCGCGGTCGAGAAAGACCGCTCTGCGCGCCATTAGCGAACAGACTCCCACTTCGTTTCGACCCGCTTCAATGCCGGATGAGAGACAAGCATGTGCCAAACCACCGCCTGAAACGCTTCGGCGTGAGGCGTTGTGTGAACGGCATTGACTGTCGGCACAATCACACAGGCATCCGCCACTTGAGCGGTGAAGCCTCCGTCCCGGCCCAC
>Ga0187894_10005924_pt1 | contig 12200 bp, 4 predicted proteins | sample GBC1701081metaG_FD_136650 | JGI IMG/M metagenome (GOLD analysis project Ga0187894, IMG submission 136650) | White microbial mat communities from a lava cave in the Kipuka Kanohina Cave System on the Island of Hawaii, USA - GBC170108-1 metaG ... | reverse complement strand
CTTCAAACGCCGCGATCCGGCTGCGCCTCTGGTACGTTTAATTCGCGCCAGACTGAATCATCGCCAAAGACCATTGGCGGCGGATCGACGAGCGGGGCGCTCTGCGTTTTCTCACCCCAGCCGTACATCATGCAGAGTGAAGGTTGCGCGCGCAGTTCCGCGGCGACCTCAAACACTCCCGGGAATAAGCCGGTGGGTACGCGTGTGTGCCCCTCGGTCGAGGAGTAGAGTACGCGCAGACGACTCGCGTGACGCGAAAGCATGTCGTAATTCACCACGCCTTCGAGAAACATGCCATTTGCGAGCGTGAGTGTCCGCGCAACGTCCAGCATTGCGGCGAGCGCCAGACCGAGTTCATCGGCAGCGGCACTCATCGATCGCTGGCCTCTGCGTGACAATCTGACTTCGGTTCGTATGAGATTACCGTTTCCCACTATCGAAGCATCAGGCCCAGCGAGCCGGTTCCAGCCTTCCCGTTCGCCGTCCAGTATGGCCCATTGAGCCGCAAGCCACACACGAAAGTGTGAGCGCAACGCGCCATGCGGCCAGGCACATAACGCTTGCCAAACGTGTTCCGGGTCCGCGTCGCACGCTGGCGCAAAAGGATCAACTTCAGACGCCGGTCGTTTTGGTATTCCGACTACATCACGAAAGAACCGCGTCGCCGGCCGGCTGAACACCGCATCCAGGCGAGCCATCAGCACCATCGTGAGCCGCCCAAGAGTCAACTGAAACAAACGCACCTCGTCCGGTTGATAACGCCGCCGAATCGCCGTCTGCAAGGGTGACAACGTGGGCCATGAGAACGGGTCGCCGGGCGCAATCGACCCGGCAGTCTCTTTCACAAACGGAAGGAAGTCATCCCAAAAGGCGCGCAGCTCAGCACCAGTAATTCCTTTGCAAACCCGCGCTCGCCGGCGCCATTGCGGCGCTTCGGCGTGGAACAACTCCGGCGGCGGCATCCAGTGTTTCCAAACTCGTTCATCAACTTCCGTCGGAGGAATGTGCCACCCGACCGGCATGACCTTCCAGTGATGATCGGTTCGTTTTTGCTCTGCAGCGGTCATCGCTGTGAAACGGTACAAGGCAACACGAGCAAACCGAGGTGGACCATCGCGAAATGGGGCTTCGGCGAAAAGCTGCGTACCAGGCGCTTCCGGTTCGAGCAGACGCTGCATCGTTCGATCCAGCACCGACGAAGGCGTCAGCAAATAAGGATCTGAGAAGCTCAACGGTTGGAAATAGCCGGTGCCATCGACGCCCGCCGCGTCATAAAAGGTCTGGTGATCGAGTCGCGGATGATGAGGCGCGACGTAACGCGGCCGGCTGCTCGCGTCCGTCATCGTGTACCGATAACCATACTGCTTCCACTCAATTCCGTCGTTGCTACCTTCTACCACCGTGACCCAACGTAACGGTGGAGCAGCCTGCGCATGAAATACGCCGTAAGCGTTAACCAAATGCAACGGTTCAAAGAAACGCAAGACGCCCAGGAACGCACGTAGTGGCCCGGGTGGTAAACGTTCGAACGCCGGCCATGAGAGGAACCCATAGTTGAACCAACTGTTGAAGATCAGATAAAGCGGCGTAGCCAAGATAGTGAAAGTAGCAACCAGCGTGAACAGCAATCGATCCGGTGACACAAGTACTGCGGGATCGGCAAGTGCTGTGAAGATCGACGAAGTGAAGTCGAGCGTGGAGATGCAGAGCGCGGCTGTAAGCCAATTGAAGTAACCAAAGTTTCCCGTAAGCTGAATTCCGATCATTTGCGCCAGGATACCCGCGCCGCCAATCAGACGAGTTGGACCAGGAATCAGCACGAGCACTGGACACACCAGCTCCACGAAAGCGATTCCAGCCAGCGTCAGTTTGTGAAAAGGATTCGGTAGCCTGCTGAAGCGCCAGCCCAGCGGCGTACACAACGGCATGTTGATCAAAAAATAGCGCGTGTAGTTCCAATCGCCGCGGCGGATACCGATAAACTTCATCTTTCCAAAGCCTAAGAGCAAGCGAAACAGCAGCAAGTGAAAGATGAATGGAAGCAGCGGATGCGGAAGCGCCGTCGCAGCCACCTGCGGCAACAACGCCGTCGCCGGCGCGAACAAACAGAGAAAGCCCGCTTCGAGGAGAACCGTATCCCACGGATAAACGAGACGCGCTGAGAAGTGCAACGACAGCCAAATCGCCCAGCAGCAAAGAGCGCCCCACCAACCAACTGGACCACCGACGATCATCGCGCAGGCTCCGAGCATGCCCGCGCCGATGTAGACACGCAAAGCCGCGTCACCGTGTGCGATCCAGAGCAGGCTTGGATTAAGACGCAGGCGTGAGAGCAGCGGCAGATCCTCGCGCAGACGATCCAACTGAAGACCTACAGGCGCAATGCCTCGGCTCCCAAGCAAAGGAAGAATTTGAAACCACAATGAACCGTACGCGATGAGGAAGATGAGTCCAATGGCACGTGGAACGAGGCCCCAAATGAGGAGTCGCGACGACTCAGCAGCCAATTGCTCCAACAGATAATGCATCTGACACCCGGTTGGTGTAGAGGACGACGCGAAGAATCAGAGCCGCAAAGAAGTACAAGAGGCACAAATGAGCTCGCAAAATCCCTTGCGCGTTTTGTGCTTTTTTGTGGCCCGTGAGGCGACGAGTTTACAGGCCGTGAAGCGCTAGTGTAAAGTCAGGCGGTCGTCGCACCAGATCGTTGTTGACCTCGCATTTTCCCTTACGCTGGTGAGGATCAATGGGTGAAACACCCCAACCTGAGGAGTTTCTCACCCCGGTCGAGGCTGGGGGTCTAACCTTTCGCCTGCGAACCTGGGGTCCGGCTGATGCTCCGTCAGTGCTGATGTTGGGCCATGTGCCCGACATGCCTTTTGGTCTCGACGCACTTGCGACCTCTCTGGCGGGCGGCACTTCTCCGCGACGAGTTCTTTTACCGGAACGAATCGATCTCGGTCCTGATCCACACTTTCGCGCGATCGCTAACGACGTCGCTAAACTCGTCGAAGCACTCGACTGTGGCCGTGTCGATCTGGTCGGCGTGGGCTTCGGCGGTACGGTTGCAATCTACCTCGCTACAGCGGAGCCGCGTTTGGTGCGCGCTCTGGCGCTCATCGACGCGCCTCTGCCGAATATACACAGCATCGACGCCGATCTTTCACGCCGCCTCGCCGAGTCGTACGCGTACGTCGCAGACTTTCTCGACCCGGATTTCGCGGCCCAGGTAGCGGGCGGCGATGACGGTTTACTCTGCCAGTTTTGGCAAAGCTCTTCATGGTGGTCCAAACAGGAACAACGATACCGAAATGAATTCGCACAACCCGAATTCATAGCCCGCGTGGCAGCCGCCTACCGCAGTAACTTCACGCTGATCGAAAAAGGAGGCCCCTTCACGGCTGAAGATGAGCAAAGGCTCTCGCCATTCGGCCGCCGCGTCGACGCCGTGCGTGCTGGAGCAGCGCGCAAACTCGTTTCTCCCGCCCTCACGCCTGAGCCGATCGTGCTGGAGGCGCCTTCGCTCCACTACTTCAGTTGTCCGCAACTGCTACCTCCGGAGCTCTCGCAGTACGAATTTCTGAGTCGCTTTGTGTCTTCGCCACGCGTCGTGCTCGGAAACGAAAACTCGCTGGGCGGGCACATTGCCGATCCCGATGGTGTAGCCGCTGTAGTGACGCAGTTTTTCGCTGATGCTGCCGAGCGCGTTCCGCTTGCGGCTGAAGGCGAGCCTGAACCCGCACGTGAAGCTCGCGACAGCCGTTACATCGTCGAGCAATACGACAAAAAGATCCGCGCTTTTCGTGCTCCGTCTATCGATAGCGGTCAGACTGCTTTGCGTGGCAGTCATCCGAAGACTCATGGCGTAGTTACTGGACGCTTCGTTGTGGCACCCGACTTGCCGCCGGATTTGAGAGTCGGATTATTCGTCGAGCCGAATCAAAGCTACGACTGCCTGATGCGCTTCTCCAGTCTGGGCAAACCCGAACTGGAGGTGTTCGCTGATGCAGATCGCGACGTGCGCGGCGTCGGTTTGAAACTACTGGCCACGGACGCTGAGGGCAAGCAAATCACACTTTCCGATTTCCTGCTCAACAGCGTGCCGATCCTTTCTACCCGGCGAGGCCGCGACGTGGTCCCGCAGCGGCTCGACTTCATGGATCTCACGCGCCAGTTGATCTATTCCGACGATCTAATCGTGAACGACGTGTTGTCGGTGCACTACTTCAGCATCACGCCGTTCCGCTATGGACCAAGCCGCGCTGTGAAATACGTTTTGGTACCAGGCGCGACTCCGTCGCTCGAAAGCGGCGCCTCGCTTGAACAATGTGCGGCTCTCACCGGTCCCAACTTTCTCCGGCATCGCCTGGAATACATCCTCAACCACGCAACTTCCGACGTCGTCTTCGACTTTTGTATTCAGTTTCAACAAGACCCCGTGCTGGATCCGATTGAAGATCCGCGAGTTGAGTGGCGTGGTCCATTGGTGAAGGTTGGCGAGATTCGGATCTCGCGGCAGAGTGTCAACCAACCGGAGAACGCCGCGCGTGACGAAGCAGTTGCCTTCAATCTCTATCATTGTCTGCCGGAACATGCGCCGTTGGGCGAAGTAAACCGTTCACGCCGCGCGGTGTATTCGAGTTCACCGGCCTTGCGGCGTCAACTCAACAAACACGCAACGAACCTTTATCCGTATCACGCAAAACGAATTGAAGTTTGTATCGTGGGCTCAGGCGTATCCGGCTTGGGGGCGGCGTTAGCATTAACGCGTTTCGGTCACCAAGTTACCGTGGTTGATCCGCGACCAAGGTTGGGCGGTCACGCCTGTTCGATCGAGTTGCCCGACGGCCATTCGGTAGATCCCGCATTCGGATCGTTTACTGCGGCTGCGTACCCAAACGTCGCGCGTCTTTTCCAGGAGCTGGACGTTGAAATCGAAGAGCTCGGATCGTTTAAAGAAGCGCTGTCGTATTTCTCACTCGATGGCCGCCGCAATTGGAAACGGCTGGAAGACATGCCGTTTTCGCGCCACGTACTCGAGGAACTGGAGCGCTTCGACGCCTGGGGAATTCTCGCCGACAATAACCTCGACTTCGTGACCGCGCGCGAATACTTCGCACAGCACGGCTTCTCCGAAGAGTTTATCCATTACGTCTTTCTCGGTTCGATCGTCTTTGTGTTTGTGGGCCAGCCTGCGAATTACTATCTCGATTATCCGATCCGGCAGTTGGTCAAGTACTCGTACCTTCCGGTAGTGCTCGCTGGTCGTGAACCGGTCTGTCGTGTCAAACACGGCTCTGCTTCATACATGGTGCGTTTCGCTGAAGCACTCGCGGCAAAAGGCGTGCGTCTCATGGCGTCAACTCATGCCGCTGTGGTCCAACGCGATCCGGCTGGTGTCACGATGGCTTTTTCACAGGACGGCCGGCGTTGGGAAGAACGTTTCGAACAAGTGATCCTTTCCGCCCAGCCAAACGGCGCGCTGAAGGTGCTCGGAGAACACGCCACTAAAGTTGAACGTGAAATTCTAGAAGCCATACCCATCACCAACGACACCGTGATCATTCATCGCGACAAGCGATTCATGCCCGCGCGCCGCGAGCACTGGCGCCACGCCAACATGATCGTGGCCGATGAGAATGAAAAACTGGATCGTGACCGGCCCTTCCTGGTCACGAAGTGGACCAGGAGTAACCTCGATCGCGAAACGGACGTGTTCGCCACTTACGCGTACAACCGCAAGCTCGACATAAAAGGCGGTGTGCCGGTTACCTTCAGCCACGTCAAGGTCACGCCTGAAGTTGTGCGCCTGCGGCGACGACTGCGCGCCGTGCAGGGACAGGGACGTGTCTGGTTTTGCGGGAGTTGGTTACGAAACTTCACGCTGCACGAAGATGGCCTGGTCTCCGGTTTTGCAGCGGCCAACGGCATCATGGCCGGCTTGCAGGAATATCCGGTTATCAAGCCGCATAACATCTCCGCCACAAAGAAAAAGGCGCCGTGGGGACCACAACACACTTTTCTCGACGTGCTCGAATATCAAGCGCGCCTGCACTCGTCCAAGCGCGCGCTGGTGTTTGTCGACGACGACTGTAACGAAACGCAAGTGCTCACGTATGCCGACGTGCGGCGACGTTCGCGTCACGTGGCAGCGCAGTTGCTAAACAAATGGAAAGTCAAGCCCGGTGATCGCGTCCTGCTAGTCTATATGCCGGGGCTGGATTTTATCGTCGCGTTTCTCGGCACGATTATGGCCGGCGCGCTTCCGGTGCCCGCGTATCCGCCCAATCCAAAAGAGCTCAAGAAAGATCTGCAACGCATTTCAGCGATCGTCGAAAGCTGCAAGGCCCGCGTCGCGCTCACCACTCGCAGCTATCTCCGAATAGCACGCATAGGTTCGGCGTTGAGTCCGACTTCAATCTGGCAATGGCCCAAACGGCTCGCCTGGCACACCACGGATGATCTGGCTGACGGTGAGGAAGTGTCGCTGCCTCCGCTGCCTCTGACTCAGGACGACACGGCGTTTCTCCAATTCACTTCCGGCTCCACCGCTGAACCGCGCGGCGTCATCATCAGTCACGGCAATCTGATGCACCAACTGGCTTTGACGACGGAAGCGTGCGGACTACATGAGGCTAGCGTCGGTTGCTGTTGGGTGCCGCAGTATCACGATCTCGGTCTGGTTGGATGCACCTTGATCGCGCTCTACAACGGTGCGTCTTACGTGTCGTGTTCGCCGTTGAGTTTTTTGCGCAACCCGGCGATCTGGCCGGAGATGTTGCATCGTTATCGCGCTACAGCCACGGCCGCTCCTGATTTTGGTTACCGTTTGCTCCTTTCGCGCACCACACCGGAGCAACGTTCGCGTTGGGACTTAAGCCGTCTCAAGGTCGTAATGAGTGCCGGCGAACCAGTCCACTACGACACGCTGCGCGACTTCACGCAGGGCTTTGCTGGCTCTGGTGTTGATGCGCGCGCCTTCTGTCCGGCGTATGGCCTCGCCGAACACGTCGTCGCCGTGACGATCGGCGGCTCACGTCTTTACCATCTCGACAAGAACGAACTTACTTTGCGCCATCGCTTGAGGCTTGGCGATCATCTCGTGGTCGGTTGCGGGAAACCCGCAAACAACGTGCAGGTCGCGATCATCGACCCATCCACATGCGGACGTTGTGGTCCAGATGACGTCGGCGAGATTTGGGTCTCGAGTCCCAGCAAAGCACGCGGATACTACAACGAGCCTGAAATATCCAAAGCCGTGTTTGAGGCGCGCATCAAAGGCAACGGACACGAGGAAGATGATGGCCGCACGTGGTTGCGCACCGGCGACTTGGGATTCATGCATCACGGCGAATTGTTTATCACTGGTCGTTTGAAGGATCTGATCATTCTGCGCGGCCGCAACATTTACCCCGTTGACATCGAACGCTCCGCTGAAGCCGCGTCGCGATCGTTGCGTCCAGGCTGCTCCGCGCTCTTCACCGACAATTCCCAAGCGGACGAGTCGTTAATTCTTTGTGCCGAACTCCGCAAAGGCCGCTACGACAATGGCGACTATGCCGACATTGCAGTAGCCATCCGTCGTGAGGTGATGAAGCAGGAGGGTGCACACATTGGCACCGTCGTGTTTCTTCCCGCTCGCACGGTACCCAAGACGACGAGCGGGAAGTTACGCCGCAACGCATGCCGCACGCGCTGGTTTGAAGGAACGCTGCAGCCACTCTATGTCGACAACGGTTCGAATGAGCTCGTCAAGGCGGCGTCGTATCCGCTTCCGCGGCACAGTAATGTTGCCAGCACGGAAGATGTGATTCACGCGGCGGTTTGTGAAGTTACACGATGTGACGTCGACCGCAATTTGCCGCTGACCGATCAAGTGAATCTCGACTCGGTCGAGTTTCTGAGTCTGGTCACTTTGCTCGAACAACGCCTGCAGGTGCGATTGCCGGTGACGATCCTCAATCGCTATCCGACGGTCGTCGCGCTCGCCGAGTACCTGCGCAATAGTTCCGACATGGCGTTGCCCGATCCCGCTTTGGTCACGCTGAACGGCAGTGAAGAAGGCGATCCAACACCACTTTTCCTCGTGCATCCTGCGCGTGGCGGCGTTGAGTGCTTCCTTGAACTCGCACGGCGCCTCGACTTCCCCATCACCGCGATTCGTCAAACCGAGAACGGTACGTCAGTGGAAGAGCTGGCGACGCGCTACATAGCGGCGATGAAGACCGTCAGTCCAAATGGCCCGTACAGATTGGGCGGCTACAGTTTCGGCGCCACTATCTGCCGCGCGATGGCGCTTGAGCTCGAACGCCGTGGAGAAAAGGTCTCCGTCTTACTACTGCTCGACGAGATCCATCGGCCACCATCATCGCTAACCAGCAGCGGACGAGGAGAACGCGGCGGGCTCTTGTTTGAAATCGCCCGCGAGTACCTCACCGGTGCGGATCTGGCGCTGCTGGACAATGCGCTTGCGGATCATGGCGACAACGATCTTGATTTAGTCCTCAAGGCCATCGCCGATCCGGCCTCACGCAACGCGATCGCGGACCAGGTTCGCCGCTACGAACACAACGTGCGGCTCGCGGTTAACTACGATGCTCCGCCGCCGCAGGCACGGATGGTACTGCTCCGGACAGCGAATGCTTATCACCGTGCCCCGGAAATGATGACGCAGATCCACGATGTACCCGGCGATCATTCCACCATGTTGACTGCTCCACACGTGGACACTCTGGCAGCGCTTGTCCGCCAGGTGCTCGCTACTTTTGACTCACCAGAAGCCGCCCCGCCATCTCTAAGCAAAGCCACGTCTATCTAATCCATGCCAACTTTTTACGAAGGCTTTCGCGAGACCGCCGAACGTTGGCCCAACAATGTGGCAGTGGAAATCCAGCGTCGCGATAACCTCGAGAGTTACACCTATGTCGAACTGCTCCGCATGGGAGAATCTGTCGGCCGCTGGGTCATGGAGCAAAAGCTGGAGCACGGAGCACGAGTCGCGCTGATAGCAGATAACAGTCCGCGGTGGGTAGCGACTTTCCTGGGTGTCATCGCCGCCGGTTGCACAGTAGTTCCCTTAGACACAACTCTCGATCACTCTCAAGCCGCAAAACTACTGAATGACAGTGGCAGCTCCTGGTTCTTTGCAGATTCCAAGCATCTGGCGGTGGCGAAGGAAGCTACTCGCGACACGGCGATCAGAGTGGTGCAACTCGACGGCGAACCGCAGGCGGAAATCACTTTGGACCAGATCTTTGCGGCTGGATCAGATGGATTTGCTTCACCCGCCTCGTCAGATGACGAGGTTGCTTGCATTCTCTACACGTCCGGCACGACTGCCGATCCCAAAGGCGTCATGCTCAGTCACGCCAACTTCACCGGCGAACTTTACGCCGCCTTTGGCTGGGCGCACATCGACACGCAGGATGCCGTGCTCGGCGTGCTTCCCCTCTTTCACGTGCTGGCGCTGATGACCAATCTGGTCTTGCCGTTGCTGATGGGCGCGCGCGTGGTCTACCTCGAAACGCTGAACGCGAGAGAGATGCTGCGAGGTTTAGCGGAGCGCAAGATCACAGTGCTCTCTGTCGTTCCGGCCGTCTTCTATCTAATCCACGAACGTGTCTTCAGCGAGGTTGCGGCTCGTGGAAAGTTGGTCCAATGGGTTGTCCGCGTCTTGATGGCGCTCTCGTTGTTTCTGCGCCGGTTGGGCTTGAACCCGGGCAGGTTGTTCTTTCCGAGTGTCCACAACGTCTTCGGCGGAAACATGCGTTACCTGCTGAGTGCGGGTTCGCGTTTCAGTTCACAAATCGCACGCGATTTTCGCGCGTTCGGACTGGACGTCATGCAAGGTTACGGATTGACCGAGACTACGGGTGCGGCGTTTGCCACGCCGCCGAACAAGATCGTGATCGGCTCAGTTGGTCCACCGCTCGCCGGCGTGCAAGGGATGATTGCGGACCCGCAAGCCGAGGAAGGCATCGACACACCGGTCGGCGAAATCCTGATTCGCGGCGCCTCCGTGATGAAGGGTTATTGGAACCGCCCCGACGCCACGCGTGCGGTGCTCAAGGATGGTTGGCTCTACACCGGTGATCTCGGCTATTTCGATGCGCGCGGAAATCTCTTCGTCACCGGACGCAAAAAAGAGGTGATCGTCCTGAGCACCGGAAAGAATATCTACCCTGAGGAAGTCGAGACTCATTACCAAAAATCGGAGTGCATCAAAGAGATTTGCGTCCTCGGTTTGGAAGACTCCTCCGGTACTGAACGATTGCACGCTGTCGTCGTTCCTGACTTCGATGTGCTCAAGCGCCGCAAAGTGGTCAACGTCAAGGAAGTGATCCGTTTCGAGCTCGAAGGACTCTCTGCCGAACTTCCTTCCACCAAACGCATCAACAGCTATGAGATCTGGCAAGAGAGCTTGCCGCGCACGACCACACGCAAGATCAAGCGCTTCGAAGTTCAACACCGAGTAGAGACGAATCAGGCTGGCAGGTCGACTGAAACTGAACTTGATTCAGAGCAGGCGCTGAGTCCGAAAGAATTGTCGTGGTTAGATCAAGCCATCGTACAGAAGTCTCTTGCCGTGATCCGCAACATGTTGCCCGCAAGACGCGGCGTCATTCGACCCGACGCAAATCTCGAACTCGATCTCGGTTTTGATTCCATGCAGCGGATCGAACTCGTGATGGCGCTCGAACAGGAGCTCGGCGCGGTGGTGGAACAAACACGCCTGGCCGAAGTTTACACGGTGCGACAACTCGTCGATCTCCTGCAAGAAAGCACAACCGCCGACGCGGCACGAGCAGACGCGGCACAGGTTTCAACCTGGCACTCGCTCTTGCACGAAGCACCAGTGGACCAATCGGTGGTTGCACTGATGCGGCGGCGTCCAGCGCGGGAAGTAATTCTCTACCTCATCGTGCGCATTCTGTCGGTTGTCGTGCACCGTCTTTTTCGCCTTCGAGTTGTTGGTGTGGAACAAATTCCGCAGGAAGGTCCGGTGCTTATCTGTCCCAATCACCAGAGCGTGATCGACGCCATCATATTGGGCAGCGTCTTGCCATGGCCCATTTTCAGAAGACTCGTACTGCTGGGCACTAGTGAGTTTTTTGAAAATCCCTTCCTGGCTCTTTTGATTCCGCGACTACGAATCATCGTGGTGGATCCGGACGCCAATCTCGTTCCGGCCATGCGCGCCGGCGCGTTTGCGCTGAAAGAAAACGGTGCGCTCCTGATCTATCCCGAGGGTGAGCGCTCGATCGACGGGAAGCCCAAGAGGTTCAAAAGAGGTTCGGCGATCCTGTCGATTCACCTGCAAGCGCCGATCGTGCCCGCGGCGATCGAGGGATTTTATGAGGCGTGGCCGCGTGGCAAGCCTTTTCAAGGATTCAAACCACTGCAAATTGAGTTTGGCGCGCCCGTTTATCCTCCGCCGGAGTCGGAAGCTTCAACCGCCGCGTATGAGCAACTCACAGCGGAAGTCAGACAACGGGTGGTTCAGATGTGGGAGGAGTTGCGACATCAGGCTGCTCGTCCCGTCCGGTCAGTAGAAAATGAGCCAGATACGGGAGAATGAGTAGCGCACTGGCCCCCAGGATCAGCACCGGCAACCATTGAGGAGATGATCGCTCCACTAAAACGTAGTGGCCCACCTTGGCGAGAATGCCGTAGATGGCGCTGAAGGCTCCGAAGAATTTGAAACTGTAGGAAAGAACGGTATTCACCATTCCGCGATCCATCGAACAGTAATGCAGTTCGAGGAGTCCCAGATCGATTCCGACGATATCGATGAGGGTTCCGATCAAACCTCCCAGAAATCCGCAGAAAAGCGCGGCCTTAATAACTGACGTCAGCGTAAACGGCGCCGCGATCGTGTCGCTGACGAGCAGGATGCCGAGCGCAGAGTAGGTGGACCATAGGAATGCCAAATGAAACAGTGGCATTTTCCACGACCACAGACGCAGCGGGCCCGTTATGGTTCGGATGGCTGCCATGGCAAAGACAAAGGGAATGACGAGCAGGTAGATTGGCAGAGCGAGGCCCGAGCCCTCCACGATGGGCCAGTAGATCCAGGTTGCCACAAAGGTTCCGATAGGAAATCCATAAAGGAACATCTGCCGAACTCGATTATGAAGGTTATCGACCATCATTCACCTCTTACCGGTCTTGCCCGAAAGTCCTTTTCTGAACTCTTCTCT
>Ga0187894_10005923_pt1 | contig 12201 bp, 12 predicted proteins | sample GBC1701081metaG_FD_136650 | JGI IMG/M metagenome (GOLD analysis project Ga0187894, IMG submission 136650) | White microbial mat communities from a lava cave in the Kipuka Kanohina Cave System on the Island of Hawaii, USA - GBC170108-1 metaG ... | reverse complement strand
GTCGTGCTTGTGCCAGTGATACTCGCCTTGCATGACACCGAGACGCACTACTGCGCCGTTCACCTGGCAAAGCGTCTGGTTGTACCAGCGGTCGCGTGTCGCGGCGACCAGCGCCGGGACGTCCACGAGCTGCAGGTGCGGGTAGAAGACGTTCAGATGCGTCGCATACGGAAAAGCTGGTGTGTTCATGTTCGTGCCTGGCCCCGCCGTGCGCCCGCTGACGAGTTTCCCTCACGGCAGGCTGATCGCCCCTGCCCGCGTTTGTCAAACGCGTTGAGATTCGCGGCCGGCGCGGCATACTGGCGGCATGGTGGCCGCAGTACGAAACCCGGCGGAGCAGGCGATAGACGTCGCAGCGCTTGGCGCGCAAATCGAAGCGCTGCGCCTGATCGGTCGGGACTTCCACGGCCGCGGATGGTCCCTCGGCACCAGCAGCAATTACAGCATGGTGATGCAGCGCTCGCCTCTGCGCGTTCTGATCACCGCCAGTGGACGTGACAAGGACCGTCTCGCAGCCAGCGACTTCACTGTCGTGGATGCTGACGGCGCGCGCGTCGACGCAGCTTCGCCCCGCCCCTCCGCCGAAACGCCGTTGCACACAACGCTCGCGTGCCGCGCTGACGTCGGCGCTGTGCTGCACACCCATTCCGTACCGGCGACGGTCTTGTCCGACATCCACTTCGGCCGCGGAGCGGTCGAGATCGCAGGCCTCGAGATGCTCAAGGGACTTGCCGGTGTGAGCACGCACGAAACGCAGGTCGCCATTCCGATACTCGACAACAGCCAGGACATGCCGGCGATGGCCCGCGTGGTCGCGCAGCGCTTCGGCGAGGGCACGCGCGAACACGGCTTCCTGGTGCGCGGCCACGGGCTGTACACCTGGGGTCGCGATCTCGACGAGGCGCGACGGCACGTGGAGATCCTGGAGTTTCTGTTCGAGGTGTTGATCGCCAGGGCCCGCTTCGGCTAGCAGACCGGCAGGAGTTCGACGATGGCTTCGATTTCAATTCCGGCGCAGAAGCGCACGATCGACGATCCCGGTGCCGTGGCGGCCTACGTCAACGAAGCCGCCGGGCTCACCTACGAGTGGTGGCCGGTCGAGGGACGTCTGCCGCAGGGCGCTGACGCACCGACGGTGCTGAAAACCTACGAGCCGGAGATCGAACGCCTCAAACGCATGGGCGGCTACGTGACCGCGGACGTGATCGACGTCGGCCCGCAAACGCCGGGGCTCGACGCCATGCTGGCGAAGTTCAACAAGGAGCACTCGCACGCCGAGGACGAGGTGCGCTTCATCGTCGACGGCGCGGGTCTCTTCTTCATCCGCCCGGCGGTGGGTCCCGTATTCGCGATCCAGGTGAGCGCCGGCGATCTGTTGACCGTGCCCGCGGGCACGCGCCACTGGTTCGACCTGTGCGCCGACCGTCGCATCCGCGCGATCCGCCTGTTCATCGACCCGGGCGGCTGGACGCCGCAGTACTACGACGACGGCGTGCACGCCGAATACGCGCCCGTGTGCTGGGGTCCTCGCTACCTTGCAGCGAACGCAGGGGCACCGAAAGCAGGGACACCGGCAGCGGGCGGACCGAACGCAAGGCCGTGATCGAGCACGCCGGTCGCGGCCTGCTCTGCGACATCGAAGGCACGACGACCTCGGTCGCCTTCGTCTACGACACGCTGTTCCCGTATGCGCGCCGGCGCTTACGCACTTTTCTCGCGGAGCGTGCAGCAGACATGGAAGTCCTCGCTGCCATCGACACCATCGCGCGCGAAGCTGGCGTGGCTTCGTTCGGCCGCGCCGGTAGCATCGAGGCCGCGCAAGCGGTGGAACGGGAGGTTCTGCGGCGCATGGACGCGGACGACAAGTCCACGGGGCTCAAGGAGCTACAGGGGCTGATGTGGCGCGCGGGATATGCGAGTGGCGAGCTTCGCTCCCACGTGTATCCGGACGTGCGCCCGGCATTCGCCGCGTGGGCGGAGCGCGGCGCCGACATCCGCATCTATTCATCGGGCAGCGTGCAAGCGCAGCAACTGCTTTTCGCGCACAGCGAGGCGGGCACGCTCAGCGGATACCTTCGCGGTTACTACGACACGCGTATCGGCCCGAAGCGCTCGAGCGAGAGCTATCGGCGAATCGTCGCGGACATGGCGATGGAGGCGGCAGCGGTTCTCTTCTTCAGCGATACGCCCGAAGAACTGGATGCCGCGCGTGCGGCGGGACTTGCGACAGCGCTGGTACGACGGGGCGAGCACACAGGACCGGCCGGCTCACCGCATCCCACGATCGCGCACTTCGGCGAAGTGCGCCTGATCCAGACAGCGCGCTAGTAGCCGGCGCAGACCACGGGCGCAGATAACGCGCGCAGGTAACGGGGTGCGGCAGAACCGCACCCCGCCCTGGCGGCGCGCTTCGCCTACGCCGGTGGCTAGCCGCCTTTCTGCCGGTCGCAGTTCACGTTCGTGTTCCAGTCGGCGAACGTGCCCTTGGGATTGCGCTCGAGCCACACGTGCAGCTCGTAGAACGGAGGCAGCGCGTAGCGGTTGGGACCGCTGACGAGGTGCATGAGGTGACCCTCGAGCGTCGCTTGTCCGCCCACCTGCGTGTCCCACACGGCGGCGAGCTCGATGAACTCCACGCCGACGAGCTTCATGCGACCGTTCGCCTGCGGCTCGTAGATGAGCGCCTCGGGCTCCTCAGCGTTCAGAACGCCGTCGCCGATGCGCAGCGGGGGCAGATCCGGGGCAGGCGGCGGCAGGACGTAGTGAACGCCCATCGCGCCTTCGTTGGGTCCGCTCACGCACGGCGTGGCCGGAACCCAGCCCTCGCCCTTCGCGACCTCGAAGTTTTCATAGCGCTTCGTCGCGCGACGCACCCGGTAGGCGAGCGTCGCAGGATCGTTGCTGGCAAAGTTCTGCGCGGTCGCGTCCAGACCGTGAGCCCCGTCGTGCGCCCACAGCGTGGCGCAGCTCAGAACGGCGAGCGCACAGCTCGCGCCCAGAATCGCCTGCTTGAACGTCGGTCTCATTGGTTTTCTCCCCGCCGGTGTCCCGGCCTGCGTTGAAAGAATGTTGGTTTTCTCGCACGCATAACCTGGGCAGTCGCTCGCCGCGCAGAATCGGGCGACACACCCAGATTGCGCGCGGGTACTGCCTATATTTCGTCCCGACCGCACGCGCGGGTTTTGTGGCGCGTCACCGCGCGGGTGTGTGAGGATTGCACGCGTGCCAGCCAGCAGTGCGGAACTGACCCAGCGTCCGAACGGACTGACCCAGCGTCCGGAAGAAATCTCCGGAGCATCCTGAGGAGCAGCCATGATCGACCACATCGGCATACCCGTGCGGGACTTCGCGAAGTCGAAGACCTTCTACCTGAGCGCGCTCGCGCCCCTCGGCATCGGTATCGTGATGGAGGTCGACACCGAAGACGGTCCGGCACTCGGCATGGGTGCGAAGGGCAAACCCTTTTTCTGGCTCAGCCGGGCGCCGGTCGGGAAGGCGCTGCACCTCGCGTTCGTCGCGCAATCGCGCACGGAAGTCGACGCGTTCCATGCGGCCGCGCTGCACGCGGGCGCCACCGACAACGGGCCACCCGGTGTCCGTGCTCACTACCACCCGGACTACTACGGCGCGTTCGTCATCGATCCGAACGGCGTCAATCTGGAAGCGGTGTGCCACAAGCCGGGCTGATGCCGCACACGCCGCCGACCTTGCCCTGCAGAAACACTTCAACAAGGAAACGACGTCACATGCCGATGCAGCGCGTGCGCGCCCCGGGCGCGTCCCTGGTTCTGTCCGCGGTCTCGATGCTGGCGCTCCTGGCGAGCGCCGGTGCGCAGGCGGCGCCCCCAGCGGGCAGCGCCAGCGACATCCCCGAGAAGTTCACGCCGAAACTCGACGCGTTCGACTTCGTCAAGCGCGAAGAGATGATCCGCATGCGCGACGGCGTGAAGCTCAAGACCTTCATCCTGGTCCCGAAAGGTGCGAGCCGGGCGCCGATCCTGCTGACGCGCACGCCTTACAACGCTGCGAAGCGCGTCTCGCGCTTCAACAGCCCGAACCTCGCGTCCGTCGTGCCGCAGATGAACGACACCGCGGCGGCGGCGGGTTACATCATCGTGTACCAGGACATCCGCGGAAAATACGGCTCCGAGGGACCGTACACGATGACGATGCCGCTGCGCGGCCCGCTCAACCGCGGTAAGGTCGACCACGCCACCGACACCTACGACACGATCGAGTGGCTGGTGAAGAACGTGCCGGAGAGCAACGGGCGCGTCGGCACGATCGGCGGCTCGTACGAGGGCTACACCGCGGTGCTGTCCACTGTCGGTCCGCATCCTGCGCTCAAGGTCGCGGTACCGTTCGCGCCGATGGTCGACGGCTGGCGCGGCGACGACTGGTTTCACAACGGCGCGTTCCGCCAGGACGGCGCGCTCGCGTACTTCTACAACCAGGAGGCGACGCGCAAGAACGACGAGGAATGGTGGTCGGGGGTGCGCGACACGTATGACGAATACCTGCGGGCCGGTTCCGCCGGCGCGATGGCCGCCTCGCGCGGTCTCGAGCAGACCGGATACTGGCGCGCGCTCGCCGAACACACCGCCTACGACGAATTCTGGCAGGAACAGGCGCTCGACCGCGTGCTCGTGCGCGAGCCCGTGAAGGTGCCGATGATGATCGTGTCGGGCCTGTTCGATCAGGAGGACATCTACGGCGGACCGGCGCTGTTCCGCGCGCTGGCGCCGAAGGATCCGCAAGGCAAGTTCATCCACCTCGTGATGGGACCGTGGAATCACGGGCAGGGGCGGCGCGAAGGTCGCGGCATCGGCGCGATCCAGTTCGAAGGCGACACCGCGACGTGGTTTCGCCGCAAGGTGATGCAGCCGTTCCTCGATCACTACCTCAGGGACGCGCCCCTTCCGGACACGCCGCGCGTGCTCGTCTACGAGACGGGCGCCAACGAGTGGCACCGCTACGATCGCTGGCCGCGCGCGTGCGCCGCAGGCTGCCCGCAAGCCTCGCGCAATCTCTATCTGCTCGCCGAGGGTCGTCTGGGCTTCGAGCCGCCCGCAGCTTCGGGAGAAATGGGCGAGAAATACGCCGAGTACCTTGCCGATCCGGCCAAGCCAGTGCCGTATCGCCCGCGACCGACGCTGGCGGGCAACTCGCCGGACTCCACCTGGGGCGAATGGCTGATGGACGATCAGCGCCACGCGGCCTCTCGGCCCGACGTGCTCGTCTTCGAAACGGAGCCGCTGAAGCAAGCTCTGCGGGTTGCCGGCGAGCCGACCGCAAACCTCTTCGCCTCCACCAGCGGCACCGATGCGGACTGGGTGGTGAAGATCATCGACGTGTGGCCCGACGAAATGCCGAACCAGCCGAAGCTCGGCGGCTTTCAGCAGATGGTTTCCGCGGACATCCTGCGCGGCCGGTTCCGCGCCGATCCGACGCGCGCGGTGCCGCTCGCCGCGAACGAAGTGCTGCCGTACCGCATTCCCCTTCCGCACGTCAGCCACACGTTCCAGCCGGGCCATCGCATCATGGTGCAGATCCAGTCGAGCTGGTTCCCGCTCTACGATCGCAACCCGCAGACCTTCGTGCCGAACATCATGTACGCGAAGCGCGCGGACTACGCGAAGGCGACACAGCGCGTGTGGCACACGCCGGGTTCGGCAAGCGCGATCGAGCTACCCGTGATCGCAGCTCAGCTCTGAGCGGCGGCGCCGCCGCGCAGCGCTTCACGACCGGCCCTGAGCAGATCGATCCACTGCGCGAAGGCGTCGAGCATGCGCTGCAGCCCGCGCTGGACGCGCTCGTCGACCAGACGCCCCGACGCATCGAAGGTCTTGTCGCCATCGCGCACGAACAGCATCGGCACGGGCATGACGAGGGCCTCGGTCGACGTCAGCGTCTGCCGCAGCGCCGCCTGCGACAGGCGCGTCCCCCATTGCCCGGCGGTCGCACCCATGATCGCCACGGGCTTGCCGATCAGCGGCTCGCCGACGCTTTCGCGCGACAGCCAGTCGATCGCGTTCTTGAGCACGCCCGGGATGGACTGGTTGTATTCGGGCGTCGCAATCAATACTCCGTCGGCCTGACGCACGGCTGCAACCAGATCGCGAACGCCCGCCGGCAGTTGCTCGAACGCGCCTTCGTCGTCCTGATTGAAGAGCGGCACCGCGGCGAGGCGGTCGAATATCTCGATCGTCATGTCCGCGCGCTGCTCGGCCTTGGCGGCTTGCAGCAGGGAGCGGTTGTATGAGCCACGGCGAAGGCTGCCGGGCAGCGCCAGTATTCTCTTCATTGTCAGTTTCCCCACAGATTCGCCGTCCCTGATTTCCAGGCATCGACCAGCAGCAGCAACGCGCAAAGCACCAGCGTCGCGCCCATGAAGCGATCGAAACGCCGCCGGAATTCCGGGCGCGCGAGCTGCCGGCTCAAGATTGCGCCGGACAGCGCCCAGAGCGAAAGGCATGCGACCGGAACGATCAGAAAGATGCCGAGCAACCAGGCTGTGCCGGCGATCGACGCCTCGATCGACTGAGCGGTTGCAACGGCGGTGAGCACCATAGTCCAGCCCTTCGGATTCAGAAACTGAAACAGGAACAGGCCGGCGAAACCGGATCGTACGTCCGCGGTCGTGTCCGGTCGATCCGCGTCCGCGACGCTCCTTGCGACGCTCCTTGCGACGCCGCTTGCGACACCGCTCGCCGCGCCCCGAGCCCCGCCGCGCGCCACGCCGATCATGCGCAAGCCGAGCCAGCCCAGATACGCGCAACCGACGATCGCGATCAGCGCAGTGACCGCCGGCGCTGATGCCAGAATCGCGCCGACGCCGGCCGCGGTGAGCAGCACCATGACGAGCGAGCCGGCGACGACGCCAGCGATCGCCGGGAGCGCGCCGCGAAAGCCACGATGGGCGGCCGCGGCCATGATGGCGACGTTGTTGGGGCCTGGAGTGATGGCCGATATGCCGACCAGAGCCGCGATGCCCAATGCGATACTCATGTCCATCCTTTTGCCTTTGTCTGGCGCGCATTCTTCGCCAGTCCGGCGTTCCATTGGCTGCTGCTTATGGTCTAGTATTCAGACCATGGTAGACCTGCCGCTGAACGCACTGCGCGCCTTCGCCGTCGTCTACACCGAAGGCGGCGTACGCGCCGCCGCCCGCCGCCTCGGCGTCGCGCACTCTTCCGTGAGCCGCCACCTAACCGAGCTCGATGCGTGGCTCGGGCGCCGGCTGGTGCAGGAGAAGGCCGGTCGGCGCGGGCTGATCCTGAGCCCGCAGGGCGAGGCACTGGGCCGGGCGCTGGCGCTGGGATTCGGCGAGATCGAACGGGTGGCCCAGGCGCTTCGCGACAGCCGTTCCGCGAACTCCATCGTCCTGTCCACCTCTCCATCCATGGCTGCGCGCTGGCTCATCCCCCGCATGGCCGCCTTCGCCGGCGCGCACCCGCGCATCGAGCTTTCCGTGCACGTCGATCAGCGCCTGGAAGATCTGCGCTCGGGGGAAGTCGATCTCGGATTGCGCATCGGCAAGGGCGACTGGCCGGAACTGCGCTGCGAGCCGCTGATGGACGACGAGCTCTATCCGGTCATGAGTCCGGCGTACTGGCACGAGGCCGGACGGCCGAAAAAGCTCGAGCAGCTGGCAAACCTGCGGCTGCTGCACGATCGCGACCCGAACGCATCGTGGGAACTGTGGCGCCAGGAACGCGGGCCTGCAACGCTCGCGGTGCGCAAGGGACCGACCTTCGCGTCCTCGGACCTGGTCCTGCGCGCTGCCGTGCTCGGACAGGGCGTCGCCCTCGCCCGCCACCGGCTGGCGCGCACGGATGTCGAAACGAACGCGCTGCTACGTCCTTTCGGGGACGCAAGCGTGAAGCTCGGAGTGTCGTACTGGATCGTGCTGCCGAAGCATGCGCGCGTGCGGCCAGCCGCCATCACGGTGATGGGGTGGCTCAAGGCTCAGGCGCGGCAGTAGAGCCGCCCGCTTTCTAGCTGCCGGTCGTTCCGACCGCCGTCTCCCGCACCAGCCAGTCGACCACGGCGTTGAGCGCCTCGCGCTCGCTGGCGCCTCGCTTGCGAGCGTCGTCGTACACCTGCACCTGTCGATGCGCACTGGTGCCGCGACGCATGATCTCGCGCGTGTGCTCCACTTCCTTCACGCAGCCCATGGCTTCGGCGTCCTCGCGTACCAGCGCGAGCATTTCCTCGAGCAACTCGGCGAACGGCACCACCTCGCCCTTCGCGAGATCGAGCAGGCCTTCGTCGAAGCTGTAGCGCATCGCGCGCCAGCGGTTCTCGCTCAGGAGCATGTCGGAATAGACGCGCCACTGCTGGTTGTTGCGACGGGCGCGATACAGCATGCGCAGCACGCAGACGTTCATCGCGGCCAGCGCCACCGAATCCTCGAGGCTGGTGCAGCAGTCCATGATGCGGGTTTCGAGCGTCGGATAGCGCCAGCTCGGACGCAGGTCCCACCAGATCTTGGAAGTGTCCTGGATCAGGTTGTTCTGGATCAGCGTGTTGATGTGGCGCTGATACTCGCCGTAGCTCGCAAAGCGTTCCGGCAGCCCCGTGCGCGGCAGCGCGTTGAACACCGTGAGACGGAATGACTTCAAGCCGCTGTTCTCGCCCTCCCAGAACGGCGAAGAACACGACATCGCCAGCAGGTGCGGCAGGAAGTAGGACAGCTGGTTCATCAGGTCGATGCGCAACTCGTCGTCTTCCAGGCCGACGTGCACGTGCATGCCGCAGATGACCATGCGCCGCGCCGCCGCTTGCATCTCGCGCGCCAGGGCGAAGTAACGATCCTTGTCCGTGTGCTTCTGGAGCATGGCGCGGGCGAACGGATGCGTCGAAGCCGCGATCGGCGCGAGGCCGTGCTTGCGCGCGACGCGCACCACGATGCCGCGCAGGCGCGCGATCTCGGCGCGCGCGTCCTGCATGTTGGTGCACACCCTGGTGCCGATCTCGATCTGCGAGCGCAGGAACTCCGGCGTGATCTGCCCGCCGCCCAGCTCGGTGCATTCCTTGAGCATCGCGGCCGGCGGATCGTTGTCCAGGTCGCGCGTGTCCAGCTTCACCAGCAGATATTCTTCTTCGATTCCCACCGTGAACGGTGGCTGCTTGACCGGCATGCTGCCCCCTTCTTTATCTATCTATGTCCTGGCCCTGCGGCTGCTTGCGCCAGTCGCGGTGCAGGTGCGGATCCGTGAGGATCGGCGTCAGCGCCGCCGCCAATATCGCGCTCCAGCGGGCGACGCCCGGCGGCGAATCGATCAGGTCCTGGCGCACTTCGATGCACACGTGCGGCAGCCCGGCACGTTCGGCGTGCCGCGCAACAGTGTAGTCGGCCGGGTGGCGTCCGGAATACGGCAGGTTGTCGCCGACCGTGACTTCGCCGGTCGCGGTGAGCCGTTCCAGCAGCGGCACTGCAATCCGCGGGTCGCGGTCCCAGAGCACGCCGACGTGCCAGGGCCTTGGCGTGTCGTTCATGACCGGCGTGAAGCTGTGGATCGACAGGAAAGCCGGCACCACCGCCCGGCGGCGGAAATCCTCCAGGCGCTGGGCGACGGCGTCGTGGTAGGGCTCGAAAAAGCAACGCACGCGCAGCTCGCGGTCTGCGGCGGCGAGCTGCCGGTTGGCCGGAATCGGCGTGCGATCGCTCACCTCGACGATGGACGTCGCATCGTCCAGCGCCCGGTTGTTGTCGATCAGCAGGCGCGAGTAGCCCGCGATCACGGCCGGGGCATCGAAGTGCTGGACGAGCGCGCGGGTGAGATTCTCGGCGCCGATGTCCCAGGCGATGTGCCGCGACAGCGCCGCTTCGTCCAGGCCGAGCCCGCGCAGCACGCGCGGCACGCCCCGGCTCGCGTGATCGCAGACCAGCAGCAAGGGTGCGCGGCCCGAGGGGTTGGCCAGGGTGTATGGCGGCGGATCGCCCGGGCCGATCAGCGGCCAGTCGGGTGTGAGCGAGGTAGGCTCGGCAGCGGTTTTCATCGCCTCGTATGGTACCGGACTTCCGCACTGCGGCGATGCCGGCGCAGCCCTCTTTTCGCGTACGGCTGACGCATTGCAAGCGGTCGTCCGCTCATCGGTTCGCGTACCATCGCCGTCAGGGGGACGCGATGACTGACGCCGGCATCGGACCGACCAGTGCCCGAGACCGCATCGAGGAAATGGACGTCCTGCGCGGCGTTGCGCTCTACGGCGTGTTCCTCGCCAACCTGGTGGGGTTCAGCACTTTCGACATCGTCGCGACCGGCCCGCAACTTCTCTCGCTGCCGACCGCCCCTCTCGACTTCACCCTGCTGCAATTCGTTCTCGTCTTCGTCAACGACAAGGCGAACACACTGCTCGCGTTCCTGTTCGGTCTCGGCTTCTACCTGCAGATGCAACGCGCGCAGGCGCGCGGTGCGAACTTCGAACGCATCTACCTCCGGCGCCTCACGGTCCTGCTCTGCATCGGCCTCGTACACATCCTGCTGGTCTGGAACTGGGACATCCTGCATCTCTACGCGATCGCGGGCTTCGTGCTGTTCGCCCTGCGACGGTTGAGCACGCGCACGCTGCTGATCGCGGGCTTGGTCTGCACCCTCTTTTCCTACGATCTGCCCGGCCAGCTCGTCGCTGCGCTCGGCCTCACTGAGAGCTTCGATCTCGAGTCGACGTATTCCGAGAGCGCAGTGCTGGCCCGGCAAGAGCTCGCTCACAGCGGCGACTATCCGGGCCTGGTCGCGGGCTTCGCCGACTTCCTCCTGCGTGACTACATCCTCAGCGGCCTGTTGTCCGGCTGGGTGATCTACGCACTCGGCCGGTTCATGCTCGGCGCGTGGGTCGGCCGCAAGGGCTGGCTGCACAACGTGCCACAGTACCTGCCAGGCTTTCGCCGCGTCCTGCGCGTGGCGTTGCCGCTGGGACTGCTCCTGGAATGCGTCGGTCGCCTGGTTGGCTACTACTCACGCACCGGCCGTCTGCCCGAGTGGGATCAGTGGTCGCTGCTCAGCGCCACGATTCACCAGCTCGCAGTGCCGAGCCTCGCTGCCGGGTACCTTTGCGCGATCGTTGTCGGCCTGCATCACCCGCGCGCGCGGACATTCCTCGCGCCCTTCGGCCATGTCGGCCGCATGGCGCTCTCGAACTACGTCGCACAGAGTTTCGTGATCGCGTTCGTGCTGTTCGGCGTCGGCCCCGGCCTCGCGCTCGCCGGCCGCATCGGTGTGGCGTGGCAGATCGTCATCGTCACGGTGGCATTCACCGCGCAGGTGATCGTGAGCCGCTGGTGGCTCGCGCGTTTCCGTTTCGGTCCGCTGGAATGGCTGTGGCGCGGGCTGACCTACGGCGCGTGGCCCGCGTTCCGGCGCGCGAATGAAAAGGGCGCAGGTGCCGTTTCGGATCCGGCCGCCTGAAGATGCGAGACCGGCGAAGGCCGGTACAGATCTGAACGTTAGACGAGCTTGCGCATCGGCGTCGCGGCGCGCCGCTCGTGCGGGAAGTGCTCGACCGAGCGCGGCTCGGCGACGAAGAAACCCTGCGCATACCCCACGCCCAGGCGGGCGAGCTCGTTGAGCACGTCGCCGGTCTCGACGCGTTCGGCGATGGTCTGGATGCGCATCGCGCGACCGATCTGGCTGATCGCCTCCACCATGCTGCGATCGATCGGATCGCGCGTCACCGCTTCCACGAACTGCCCGTCGATCTTGAGATAGTCGACCGGCAGCGTCTTGAGATACATGAACGACGACAGGCCGCTGCCGAAATCGTCGAGCGAGAACCGGCAGCCGCGGCCCTTGAGCTCGCGCATGAAGTAGACGACGTTGGCCAGATTGGCGACCGCCGCCGTTTCCGTGATCTCGAAGCAGATGGCGCCGTCGCTCAGCGGGTGCGCCGCCAGCTCGCTGATCAGAAACTCCAGGAAATGGTTGTCGTTCAGCGAAGTGCCCGACAGGTTCACGGAGAGCGTGAAGGCGGCGCTGGCATCGCCGGCGCGGTGCGCGAGCGCGGTGATCGCCTGGTGCACCACCCACCGGTCGATATTCGGCATCACGTTGTAGCGCTCGGCCGCGGGTATGAACTCGATCGGCTGAATCAACGCGCCACCCTCGTCGCGCATGCGCAGCATCAACTCGTAGTGGCGGCGCGCGTCGCGGTTGTCGCCGATCGCCACGATCGGCTGGAAATACAGCTCGAGGCGGT
>Ga0187894_10005922_pt1 | contig 12202 bp, 13 predicted proteins | sample GBC1701081metaG_FD_136650 | JGI IMG/M metagenome (GOLD analysis project Ga0187894, IMG submission 136650) | White microbial mat communities from a lava cave in the Kipuka Kanohina Cave System on the Island of Hawaii, USA - GBC170108-1 metaG ... | reverse complement strand
TTCCCTCGAAGGCGCTGCTGGAATCCTCGGAATTGCTGCACCGGGCGCAGCACGAATTCGCGTCACATGGCGTGAAGTTCGACGGCATCGGCTTCGACGTCGCGCAGATGCAGGAGCGCAAGGCCGCGATCGTGAAGGGCATGACGGGCGGCATCCTCGCCCTGCTGAAGTCGGCAGGCGTCGTGCCACTCTCAGGCCATGGCCGGGTGCTGCCCGGGCGCAAGGTCGAGTTCACGAGTGCCGACGGCGCGAAGCGGACGCTGCAGGCGAAGCACGTGGTGCTCGCCTCGGGGTCAGAGCCGATGCCACTTCGCGGTGTCGAGTTCGACGGCAAGGCGATCGTGGATTCCTGGGGCGCCCTCGAGTTCGAGGCGGTGCCGAAGCGGTTGTGCGTGATCGGCGCGGGCGTCATCGGTCTCGAGCTCGGCAGCGTCTGGCGGCGCCTTGGTGCCGAGACGGTCGTGCTCGAGGCGCTCGAGCAATTCCTGCCGATGGCCGACGGCGCGATCTCGAAGGAAGCGCAGCGGCATTTCGGGAAGCAGGGACTCGACATCCGCCTTGGCGCCAGGGTTTCCGGCGCGAAGGCCGGCAAGGACGGCATCGAGGTTCGCTATGCCGACAAGTCGGGCGAGCAGACGCTGGTCGTCGACCGCGTCGTGGTCGCGATCGGCCGCCGCCCCTACACGAAAGACCTGCTGGCCGAGGGTACGGGTATCGCGCTCGATGCGCGCGGCTTCGTCCAGGTGGACGATCACTGCCGCACGGGCGCCGAGAACGTCTGGGCGATCGGCGACTGCGTGCGCGGGCCGATGCTTGCGCACAAGGGCAAGGAAGAGGGCCTTGCGGTCGCCGACCTCATCGCCGGCCAGTACGGCCACGTGAACTACAACGTCATCCCATCGGTGATCTACACCGCGCCGGAGATCGCCTGGGTCGGCCAGTCCGAAGAGCAGGCGAAGGTCGCCGGACGCACCGTGAAGACCGGGAGTTTCCCGTTCGCTGCCAGCGGTCGCGCCAAGGCCATGGAAGCGGGTGCCGGATTCTGCAAGCTTGTCGCGGATGCCGACAGCGACGAGATACTCGGCGTGCACATCATTGGCCCGATGGCCGGAGAGCTGATCGCGGAGGCAGTGCTCGCCATGGAATATTCCGCGAGCAGCGAGGATTTGCAGCGCACGATCCACGCGCATCCGACGCTGTCGGAGGCCCTGCACGAGGCGGCGCTGGCGGCGGACAAGCGGGCAATCGATATTCCGAATCGATGAGGGTGCTCATGGAGGGGTCAGACCCCTTGAGCGACAGACCTTCCGAGCTTCAGTGACGGTGGATGCTCAAGGCGTCTGACCCCTTCATGCGCGGCGCCGCGCGGAGATGATGCCGGGCATCGCGGACAGTCGCGCGAGCAGTCGCGTCAGATCCTCGATTCCGCCGACCGCGACGCGCAGGCTGAGGTCCGCGCTGCCCTGGGCGGCGTCGCCCTGCGAGTCGAGGCGCTCGATGTCGACGTGCTCCTCGGCGACGACGGTCGTGATGTCCCGCAGGAGGCCGCGCCGGTCCATGGCGCGCACGACGATTTCGACCGGATAGCGGCGCCCTGCCGCCGTGCCCCAGTCCACCTGCAGGAGACGTTCCGGCGAGCGCGCCGCCAGCCGCCTGAGATTGCGGCAGCCGGAACGGTGCAGCGTGATGCCCCGGCCGACGGTGACGTATCCGGTCACCGGCTCCGGCGGCACCGGGTTGCAGCAGCGCGCGTGGACCGACAGGAGGTCGCCCACGCCCTCGACCTGGACCCGCGCGGGGGCCTCGCGGCGCGTCGTCCCGATCGGCGGCAAGTCCGGGCCGGCGGGCGCGGCAGGCTTGCCGCGCAGGCGACGTTCGACCGCGCCGGACACTTGCGCGAGCCCGAGCTCGCCGGAGCCGATCGCAAGGTAGAGTGCCTCGGCGCCGGTGAGCCCGAATTCGCCGATCAGGTCGGAGACCAGCGCTTGCTCCGCCCCGAGCCTCGCGAGCTCGCGCCCGAGCATCTCGCGCCCCTCGCGGAGGTTCTCGCCCTGGTCCTGGCGCTTGTACCAGGCGCGCACCTTCGCCCGGCTGCGTGGCGATGCCAGAAAGCCTTCCCGCTCGACCAGCCAGTCGCGGCTCGGCTGCGCCTTCTTGCCGCCGATGATCTCGACCACCTCTCCATTGGCAAGCCGGTGATTGAGCGGAACGATGCGGCCATTCACGCGCGCGCCGCGACACCGGTGGCCGAGCTCGGTGTGCACGTGATAGGCGAAGTCCAGCGGCGTCGCGCCGCCCGGCAGGTCGACGACCTCGCCCTTCGGCGTCAGCGCGTAGACCCGGTCGTCGAACAGGTCGGCCCGCACGCGGCTCAGGAAATCGCTGTCGCTCTCGATGTCGGAAGCGGGCGCAAGCAATTCGCGCAGCCACTCGATCTTGCGGTCATAGGCCGCGTCGCGCGCCGCACCTTCCTTGTAGCGCCAGTGCGCCGCCACGCCGAGCTCTGCATGCTCGTGCATCTCGCGTGTCCGGATCTGGATCTCCACCGGCACGGCGGCCGGGCCGAGCACCGCCGTGTGCAGCGAGCGGTACGAATTGTCCTTCGGGGTCGCGATGTAGTCGTCGAACTCGCCGGGGATGTAGTGCCAGCGGCCATGCACGACACCGAGCGCCGCGTAGCAGTCCTCGACGTTCGCGGTGATGATGCGTACGGCACGGACGTCGAACACCTGTTCGAACACGAGGCCCTTGCGATGCATCTTCCGCCAGATGCTGTAGATGTGCTTGGGCCGCCCGACCACCTCCGCTGCGACGCCGGCGCTCGCGAGCTCCGCGGCGATCTCGCCGATCACTTCCTGGATGAACCGCTCCCGGTCAATGCGAGACTCGTTCAGCCAGCCGGCGATGCGCCTGTACTCCAGCGGCTCGAGCCAACGGAACGCAAGGTCCTCGAGCTCCCACTTGAGCTGCCAGATGCCTAACCGGTTGGCAAGCGGGGCATAGACTTCCCGCGTCTCCCAGGCGAGGTGCAGCCGCGCGGCCTCATCGAGCTCGCGGGCGCCGCGCATCCTGCGCAGCTGCTCCGCGAGCCGCACCAGTACCAGGCGCGGGTCCGTCACGACCGCGAGCAGCATGCGACGGAGAGAATCCGCCTGGTGGGCGGAGAGGGCGCGCCCGGGCGCCCATTGCGCACCGGCGCGGAACTCGCCGAGCCGGCCGAGTTCCTCCGCGAGGCGCACCGCGGGCTCGCCCGCGATCGCGACCGCGCCGGACCGTGGCAGCAGCGCGTGGCCCAGGAACGGTTGCAGCAACGCGCCGGCGACGATTTCGCGTTCCGCGTCGAGGGCGACCAGGATGGCGGCGGTGTCCCAACCCTGCTGCAGGGCAGCCGCCCAGTCGGCGTCGCCCGGAGCGCGCAGCGCAGCAAGGCCGGCGCGCAATTCCTCGAGCGCCGCCGCTCCGGCAGCCGCTGCAGCGGTCGTCGTCTTCATGGCGAATGGCTATCATAACTCCCATGGTGCGGATCCTCGGCCTCGATCCCGGCTCGCGGATCACGGGTTACGGCGTCGTGGACGTGCGGGCACAGGCCTTGCGCTACGTGGCCAGTGGTTGCATACGCGTCGGACAGGGCGAGATGTCCGCGCGATTGCTGGCGATCCACCGCCATGTGGGCGAACTGGTGGACGCCTACGCGCCGGCGGAAATCGCGATCGAGCGGGTCTTCATGGCCCGCAATCCGGACAGCGCGCTGAAGCTCGGCCAGGCTCGCGGTGCCGCGCTGTGCGGTGCCTGCCGTGCCGGGGCGCCGGTGTTCGAGTACGCGCCCCGCGCGGTCAAGCTGACTGTCACGGGTACCGGCAATGCGGAAAAGTCGCAGGTCATGCACATGGTCAAATCACTGCTCGTGCTGGAGGGGCGCCTGGCCGCCGACGCTGCCGATGCGCTCGCGATCGCGGTGTGCCACGCGCAACACCGCAATGGCGCCGGTCGCCTGCGAACCCGGAGCGACCGGTGATCGGGCACCTGCGCGGCCGGCTGGTGCGCAAGGCGCCTCCGGCACTGATCGTGGACGTGAACGGCGTCGGTTACGAACTCGAGGCGCCGATGTCGACCTTTTATCGGCTGCCAGAGCTCGGCGCCGAGGTCGAGCTGCACACGCACCTGGTGGTCCGCGAGGACGCCCAGTTGCTCTACGGGTTTGCGACCGAGGACGAGCGGCGCCTGTTCCGGGACCTGCTGCGCGTCACCGGCATTGGCCCGAAGATCGGGCTCGCGCTCCTCTCCGGCATCGATGTCGAGACCTTCATGCGCTGCGTGGAATCCGAGGACGCCGAGGCGCTCACGCGCATCCCGGGCATCGGCCGCAAGACCGCCGAGCGCCTGCTCATCGAGATGCGCGACCGCATCCGCGCACTCGGACAGCTGCCGCCTTCCACGTCGAAGTCCGCGGCCGGCGTCGGCGCGCGCGCCGAAGCTTTCGCGGCGTTGGTCGCGCTCGGCTACCGGCCGGTCGAGGTGAACCGGCTGCTGCAGGGCGTGGAGCAGGAGGGCGCCGGCACCGAGGAACTGATTCGCCGCGCGCTGCAGTCGGCGGCCCGGTAGGATTCAGGGCCATGATCGAGCAGGACCGGATCACGACCGCGGCTGCAACGCGCGAGGACGAGGATTTCGCGCGCAGCGTCCGGCCCCGGCGGCTCGCCGAGTACATCGGCCAGCCCGGGGTCAAGCAGCAGATGGAAATCTTCATCGAGGCGGCGCGGCGCCGCAACGAGGCGCTCGACCACGTGCTGATCTTCGGGCCGCCCGGGCTCGGCAAGACGACGCTCGCGAACATCGTGGCTCACGAACTCGGCGTGGGCCTGCGCCAGACCTCCGGGCCGGTTCTCGAGCGTCCCGGCGACCTTGCCGCGATCCTGACCAACCTGCAGCCGCGGGATGTGCTGTTCGTCGATGAAATCCATCGCCTGAGCCCGGTGGTCGAGGAAATCCTGTACCCGGCGCTCGAGGATTTCCAGCTCGACATCATGATCGGCGAGGGACCCGCTGCGCGCTCGATCAAGCTCGACCTGCCGCCCTTCACGCTGGTCGGCGCGACGACGCGCGCCGGCCTGCTGACCTCACCGCTGCGCGACCGCTTCGGCATCGTCCAGCGCCTCGACTTCTACGCGCGTGACGAGCTGCGCCAGATCGTGCTGCGCGCCGCCGGGATCCTGGGTCTGCCCATCGACGAGGAGGGCGCCACCAGCCTCGCCCAGCGCTCGCGCGGAACACCACGCATCGCCAACCGGCTGCTGCGCCGCGTGCGCGACTACGCCGAAGTGAAGGCTGCCGGTCGCATCGACGCTGACGTCGCGCAGAGCGCGCTCGACCTGCTCGAGGTGGACCTCGAGGGATTCGACCTGCTCGACCGCCGTTTCCTGACTACCGTGATCGAGCGGTTCGCCGGCGGCCCGGTCGGTATCGACAGCCTCGCCGCGACGCTGGGCGAAGAGCGCGACACGCTCGAGGACGTCGTCGAGCCGTTCCTGATCCAGCAGGGCTTCCTGGTCCGCTCCGCGCGCGGGCGCATCGCGACGCCCGCGGCCTGGCGGCACTTCGGACTCGAGCCGCCGCAGGGCGATGCGGGCGGCGGCAGCTTGCCGCTGTTTCGCGGTTAGGCACCGGCGGTGGCCGAATTCACGATCCCGGTCAGGGTCTACTGGGAAGACACGGACGCCGGCGGTGTCGTGTACTACGCGAGCTATCTCAGGTTCCTCGAGCGCGCGCGGAGCGAATGGCTGCGTGCGCTCGGCGTCGACCAGGTGCGCCTGATGCGCGACGAACGCCTGCAGTTCGTCGTGGTCGAAGCGAACGTGCGTTATCACCGGCCCGCGAAGTTCGACGACCAGCTCGAGGTGTCGGTGACGCTCGAGTCGCTGCGCGGCGCCTCGATTGCGATGGGCCAGGAGGTCCGGCGCAACGCCGAGCTGCTGGTCAGCGCGACGGTGCGCGCGGCCTGCCTCGATGCGGACACCCTGAAGCCGAGGCCACTGCCGAAAGCCTTGCGGCAGATATCGTGAAGGAAACCCCTTGAACCTGAACGACCCGCATTCCGTCCTGTCCCTGATCCTGAACGCCGGGCCGGTCGTCAAGGTGATCATCGCCATGCTGCTCCTGGCGTCGCTCGCCTCGTGGTCCATCATTTTCCGCAAGCGGCGCCTGCTATCCCTGGCCGAGAGCGAGGCCAATCGCTTCGAGGGCACGTTCTGGTCCGGCGGCGACCTCGGCAAGCTGTATCGCGAGATTGGTGCCCGCAACAAGGCGGCGGTCGGCATGGAGAGCATCTTCGAGGCTGGGTTCGGCGAGTTCACGCGACTGCGCGGGCAGTCGGTGCCCGCCGGCGAGCTGCTCGAGGGCGTGCGGCGCGCCATGCGTGTCGCCCAGCTGCGTGAGATCGACCGCCTCGAGGCGAGCCTCGCGACGCTCGCGACGGTGGGCTCCACCAGCCCGTATGTCGGCCTGTTCGGCACGGTGTGGGGGATCATGGGCGCGTTCCAGGGGCTCGGGAACGCACAGCAGGCAACGCTTGCGATGGTCGCGCCGGGCATCGCCGAAGCGCTGATCGCGACGGCCGCGGGACTCTTCGCTGCGATCCCGGCCGTGGTCGCTTACAACCGCTACGCGGACAAGATGAGCCGCCTCGAGCTGCGATACGACGCGTTCATGGACGAGTTCTCGACGCTCCTGCAGCGCCATGCGGCGTCCCGGGCCTGACGATGCCTGCCAAGCCTCGGCGACGCAGGCTCATGGGCGAGATCAACGTCGTCCCGTACATCGACGTGATGCTGGTGCTGCTCATCATCTTCATGGTGACCGCGCCGCTGCTCACGCAGGGCGTGCAAGTGGAGCTGCCGGACGCCGACGCGAAGCCCATCGACCCGGAGCTGCTCAAGGACCGCGAGCCGCTCGTGCTGTCGGTGGATCGCGACGGTCGCTACTTCCTCAATGTCGGCGGCGGCGAGGATAGTCCGATCGGCGAGGCGGAGATCGCGCGACGCGCGGGCGCCGTGCTTGCGAGCGACCCGGCGACGCCCGTGCTGGTGAAGGCCGACGAACGCGTGCCTTACGGCAGCGTCGTACGGGGCATGGTGCTCCTGCAGCAAGCCGGCGCGACCAAGATCGGATTCCTCACGGACCCGAAGGCGGTGCGCGCGCTCGAAGATCTCGAGCGGCGGCGATGAACGCGACCATGCGTACTCCTATCGCGCCCATCGGGTGGTCGATCGCACTGCATGCGGCGCTCGCTGCTGTGCTGGTATTCGGCCTGTCGCTGCCGAAGCGCACCGAGGAGCCGATCGTGCTGCCGATCGACGCCGTCGTCGTGGATGACGCGGTGCTGCAGGCCGCAGGCCGCAGGCGTGACGAACAGGAGCGCGTCGAGACGGCACGCCAGGAGCGTGCAGCCGAGGAACTGCGCCGCGAGGAAGAACGGCTGCAGAAGGAACAGGAACGCAGCAAGGCCGAGGAAGCAGAGCGGATCGCAGCTCTGCAGAAAACGAAGGCCGAAACGGAGGCCAGGGCGAAAGCCGAGGCCGCTGCGAAACGCAAGGCCGAGCAGGCGGAAAAGTCGAAGGCGGCCGCCGAGCAGAAGCGCGCGGCCCAGGAGAAGCGCGAGCGCGACTCGCGCGAAGCCGACCTGCAGGCCAGGCTCGCCGATGAGGAGACGCGCGCGAGTGCCGGATTTCAGAGTCTCAAGGCGAGTTACGTGCGCGCGATCCAGGCCCATGTCGAGCAGCGGTGGTACGAGCCGCCAGGCGTCGCGCAGGGCCTCAGTTGTACGATCTACGTGACGCAGATCCCGGGAGGGGAGGTGGTCGGCATGCGGTTCGGATCCTGCAATGGCGGCGCGGCGGTGCGCCAGTCGATCGAGACCGCGATCCGCAAGGCTTCCCCGCTGCCACCGCCTCCGGAGCCCGCGCTGTTCGAGCGCGAGGTCGAGCTCGTCTTCACGCCCAAGGAGTCCAGCCGCTGATGTTCCGACGCATCCTCGCAACCATCGCCATCCTTGCCTTGCCGGCCGCGCCGGCTGGCGCCCAGCTGACCGTGCAGATCCTGAGGGGAATGGCGGACTCAGTGCCGATCGCCGTCGTCCCGCTCGCCTGGGAGGGTCCGGGCCAGGCGCCCTACGACGTCGCCGCCACGGTGCGCGCGGACCTCGAGCGCAGCGGCCGCTTCAGGCCGCTGCCGCAGGCCCAGCTCGTCGAGCAGCCGCATTCTGCCGGCGAGGTGGACACGGCGGACTGGCGCATGCTGAAAGTCGACTATGTGCTGGTCGGCCGCCTGTCGCCGTTGCCGGACGGGCGTTTCGAAATCCGGTTCGAACTCGTGGCGGTCGCGAATGGCGAGCGGTTGCTCGGCACCGCGATGCCGGTCGACCCAAAGGCACTCAAGCGGGCAAGCCACCGCGTGTCGGACGCGGTCTACGAGAAGATCCTTGGCGTGCGCGGCGCGTTTGCGACCCGCATTGCCTACGTTGCGGTCGACGGGCCGATCGACAAGCGAAGCTACCGGCTCATCGTCGCGGATGCCGACGGCGCCAACGAGAACAGGGTGTTTGACTCGCGCGATCCGATCATGTCTCCGTCCTGGTCACCTGACGGCCGCTCGCTCGCCTATGTCTCGTTCCACAGCGGCTTGTCGGCCGTCTACGTCCAGACGCTCGCGACCGGCGCCCAGGTCCAGGTGTCGGCCAAGTCGGGCATCAACGGGGCGCCTGCGTTTTCGCCGGACGGCTCGCGCCTGGCGCTTGCGCTGTCGCGCCGCGATGGCAATGTGGATGTCTACGTGCTGACGCTGGCGACCCAGGACCTGCAGCGGATCACGGAGGATCCGGCCATCGATACCGAGCCATGCTGGTCGCCGGACGGCCGAACGCTCTTCTTTACGTCCGACCGGGCGGGCGGGCCGCAGGTCTACAGCGTGGGACTCGAGTCCGGCGCGCGCGCGCGCCGCGTGACCTTTGAAGGCAGCTACAACGCCCGTCCGCGCGTCTCTCCGGACGGGCGCCAGATCGCGGTCGTGACGGTCGATCGTGGCGCGTACCGGATCGGCTCGGTCGACACGCAGCGCGGCGGGCTCCAGGTGCTGAGCGGCGGACAGCTCGACGAGTCGCCGTCATTCGCGCCTAACGGTGCCGACGTCCTGTACACGAGCCGCGTCGGTGGGCGCGACACGCTCGCGATCGTCTCGAGCGATGGACGCGTCCAGCGGCAGATCGCGGCGAGCGCGGGCGAGCTGCGCGAGGCGGCATGGTCTCCGTACCTCGATTAGCGAGCGTGACGCGCACGGCTCCCTGTGCTAGAACGCCGCACGTGCCACGGATTTGGTCGATTGAAGGAGTTCCCGAGATGCAACTGTTGCCCATCCTCTTGATCCTGGTCGGTGCACTGGTGCTTGGCGGCTGCGGCAAGAAGGCGACGACGGTGGCGGACCAGACCGGTTCGACGGCAGTCGAAGGCAGCGGCACTGACAGCACGCAGGGCGAGGGACAGGTCGGCGAAGGCCGCGAGTTGCCCGGTGCCTCCGGAAGCCCGACCGGCGGCCCCGCCGGAGTCGGCAACGTCATCTATTTCGATTTCGACCGCAGCGAGATCCGCCCGGAGTACGCCGCGCTCATCGATTCGCACGCGAAATACCTGGCAGGATCGGGCGCCGTCAAGATCCGCGTCGAGGGCCACACGGACGAGCGCGGCTCGCGCGAGTACAACATCGCGCTTGCCGAGCGCCGGGCCCAGGCCGTGCGCCGCGCGCTGATGTTGCAGGGCGCCGGCGACGCGCAGCTGACCACGGTCAGCTACGGCGAAGAGCGTCCCGCCGCCGTCGGCAGCGACGAGGCATCCTACGAAAAGAACCGCCGGGTCGAACTCGTCTACGGGCGCTGAGCCGGCCATGCGCGGTTCTTTTCCGGTGCTCGCCGTATTGGCCGCTGCCTGGGCGGCCGGCCCGGCGCTTGCGCAATCGAAGAACGACAGGCTGGACGCGCTCGAGTCGCGCATGGGCGGCGTCGAGCGGCAGCTTGCGAACCAGGGCCTGCTGGAAATGTCGCGGCAGATCGACTCGCTGAACGAGGAGCTGCGCAAGCTGCGCGGCGAATTCGACACGCTCCAGCACGAGCTCGAGCGCGCGCGCTCGCAGCAGCGCGATCAATACCAGGACCTCGACACGCGCCTGCGGGCTGCCGAAACCGCGCTCACGGCTGCCCAGGCGGTCACGACGCCGGGCAGCCCCGAGGCCGAGTACCAGTCCGCGTTCAACCTGCTGAAGGACGGCAGGTACGACGAGGCGGCGACGGGACTGCGTGAATTCGCCGCCCGCTACCCGAAGCACGAACTGGCGCCGAACGCCGTGTACTGGCTCGGCGAGGCGCACTACGTCCGGCGCGACTACCCGGCGGCGCTCGCCGCCTTCGAAAGCCTGCTGCGCGACTTTCCGGGCACGCGCAAGTCTTCCGACGCGCTCCTCAAGGCCGGCTATTGCCAGTTCGAGCTCAAGCGTTTCGGTCCCGCCCGCACTTTGCTGTCGCGCGTCGTCGAGGAGTACCCGGACACGCAGGCGGCCGCCGATGCACGCGAACGACTGCTGCGCCTGCCGGCCGAGGGCGGCTGAGGAGGATCGATGTCCGCCGAGATCTCGGCCGTACCTGCAGCCGCGCGGCTGCGGATCACCGAGACTTTCCTGTCGCTCCAGGGCGAAGCAGTCTCGGTCGGCTGGCCCACGTTCTTCATCCGGCTGACGGGCTGCCCGCTGCGCTGCCACTACTGCGATACCGCCTACGCTTTTCACGGCGGGGAGTTTCGCACGGTCGCACGGCTGGTCGACGAGGCGCGTGAGTCGGGCGCACGGCACGTCTGCGTGACCGGTGGCGAGCCGCTCGCGCAGCCGACCTGCGCGACGCTGCTCAACGAGCTCTGCGAGGCGGGCTTCAGCGTCTCGCTCGAGACCAGCGGCGCCATTGACTCAGGCGGGGTTGACGCGCGCGTAGCGCGCGTGATCGACATCAAGACACCCGGTTCCGGCGAGTCGCAGCGCAACCTCGACCTTTCGGTGCATGGCCTGCGCGAGGCCGACCAGCTCAAGTTCGTCATCTGCGACCGGCCCGACTACGAATGGAGCCGCGAGCGCGTGCACGCCGAGCGGCTCGAAACGCACTGCACGGTATTGTTCTCGCCGAGCCACGGGCAGCTGCCTGCCGTGCAGCTCGCGGACTGGATCCTGGCCGACCGGCTGCCGGTGCGGTTCCAGGTCCAGCTCCACAAGCTGCTTTGGGGCGACGTCCCTGGACGCTGAGCCGACCGGCCTCGTCGGCACCGCTGCGGTCGTGCTCCTGTCCGGCGGTCTCGATTCCGCGACCACGCTTGCGATCGCCCGCGAGCGCGGCCACCGCTGTCATGCACTCTCGTTCGACTATGGGCAGCGGCACGCCGTCGAGCTCTCGGCAGCGCGCCGCGTGGCGGCCGTGCTCGGCGCCGTGGAGCACCGCGTGCTGCCGATGCCGCTCGGTCAGTTCGGGCACTCGGCGCTGACCGACGCGACTATTCCCGTGCCGGAAGTGCCGGGCGTTGGCATCCCGGCAACCTACGTGCCGGCGCGCAACACGATCTTTCTCGCATTCGCGCTCGGCTTCGCCGAAATCACGGGCGCGAGGCACCTCTACATCGGCGTCAACGCCGTCGACTATTCCGGCTATCCGGACTGCCGTCCTGCCTACATCCGCGCCTTCGAGTACCTTGCGAATCTGGCGACGCGTGCAGCCGTCGAGGGCAATACGTTGAGCCTGCACGCGCCGCTGATCGAGCTGTCCAAGGCGGACATCATCCACCGCGGCACGGCGCTCGGCGTCGACTACGCGATGACCGTGTCGTGCTACCAGCCGGATGCGGCTGGCTGGGCTTGCGGACGCTGCGACAGCTGCCGACTGCGGCGCGAGGGATTCCGGGCGGCCGGCATCTCGGACCCGACGCGGTACAGGTGAGGGGCGTCTGGCGCTCAGGTATCCTACGCGCCCCGGAACGGGCCGTTAGCTCAGTGGTAGAGCATCTGGCTTTTAACCAGTTGGTCGATGGTTCGATCCCATCACGGCCCACCAATCCGTTGCAGGCGCAATCAAAAAACCCCGGCGCCTGGCCGGGGTTTAGCAACAAGAGTCCAATTGCAGTCGGCGATT
>Ga0187894_10005921_pt1 | contig 12202 bp, 12 predicted proteins | sample GBC1701081metaG_FD_136650 | JGI IMG/M metagenome (GOLD analysis project Ga0187894, IMG submission 136650) | White microbial mat communities from a lava cave in the Kipuka Kanohina Cave System on the Island of Hawaii, USA - GBC170108-1 metaG ... | reverse complement strand
TCCGGGGCGAGCTCAGCACCCGGTCGTGCTGGTAAGCTGGCATGATGCCCGCGCTTACTGCGAGTGGGCCGGGGGGCGTCTCCCGACAGAGGCGGAGTGGGAGAAGGCCGCACGCGGGGGGTTGGAAGGAAAACTCTACCCGTGGGGAGATCACATCGAGCCGAGTCTGGCTAATTATGACAATCGCGCGGGTACGACCCCGGTCGGTTCCTATCCGCCGAACCAGTATGGTCTCTGCGATATGGCGGGCAATGTGTGGGAGTGGGTCGCCGATTGGTATGACGCGAAATACTATCGTGGGTCACCGACGCAGAACCCCTTAGGACCAGCCCAGGGCGCTGTCCGGGTTCTGCGCGGCGGAGCTTGGCTGCTTTTTCCTCAGTTCTGCCGGGTAGCGTATCGCTTCCGCAATAGCCCGGATTTCCGTTTCAATCTGATCGGATTTCGCTTGGCGCGGTCGCTCTAATTCCCCCATTTAAGATTGCTCTGCATCTACCGCGATCAGCACCTCCTCTTGGTATAACCGTGCCAAGACCTGGCGGACCGACTCGGGCGGGCAGCGCTGCCCTTCCGGGGTTGCCAGGTATGCGGTAAGAACGTCGGCAACTGCTTTCTGCTCCTCAACCTGCTTGAGCAAGGTCGGGACACTCACTTCCTGCAGAAAGCGTACGCCACGAGGATAGCGGGGTGCCATGACCACCTCACGCAACTCAACATAAGGCCCTTCAATGACGGCGCGCGGTTGGATAGTAACTCCCGGAGCCAGTTGTAGTGCGGAGACAGAACGGGGTTTAGAGGCTGAGGGCAGGGGAATAGGAAAAAGGACTTCAGTTCGGCTCGCTCCTTCTGTCTGCTGCGTCTGGGTGCGTTTTTGCCAGAAGGAGTGATCCGGCCAACGTTGTTCCTCGCGGTAGTATTGGGCCGATTGACGATAGTGGGAGTCGTAGGTGCTCTGTTGACTCTCATTATAGAAGGCAACCGCATGGGCTGTCATAGCAGGACGTTTGAGAATAGTGTTGACCACGGCCGCCCCGGTGATTGCCGAAGCCATGGCTTTGTGAACACCTTCCGATGACAGCGGGTCAATAAAGAGCCCGGCATCTCCGACCAACAAAAAGCGTTCTTCGGCAAAGAGGGAGGCCGTGTACCAGGAGGCATCAAAGGCGCGTGGTGGCCAAACAAGCTGGGCGCTATTGAGCAGGGCAGAGACGTACGGGGCCTTGGGTAATTCGGCATAATAGAACTGCTTCAAGCCGGCTCGACGGATATGCGCACCGAGTTGCCAATCGACTAGGAGCGTGACGTTGCGTAACCCATTGTGTAATGGCACTGACCACACTAGCCCATCGGCATACGTTTCTAATAAGGTGTTGGCAAAATCGATGCCCGGAGGTCCAGTCGCTCCACTCCAGTACGCAGTAACGGCGAGGGTTTCATAGGTGGAGTCCCGTTGACGTAAACGCTGCCGCGCGAGAACACCGGCATGACCACTAGCGTCAACAAAATATGCCGCCGCGATCGGTCCGGAGCGAGTGTTCACGGTCACCCCAGAATTTTGGTTGAGCTGGACACTTTCTACGGCGTGTCCCTCGTAGACCTGCACTCCTGCGTTGCGGGCATGGTTGAGGAGGATGTGATCAAAGTCTTCACGCCAGACCTGCAGACCGTGACGTGAGTGGTCCGGGCTGTAATATGAGGTCCGTGGTTGTGAGGTGCCCCAGCAGACGGTGTGTCCTACCATAGGCAGAAAACCGGCTGCTTCTACCTGCTCGCGCACGCTAATGAAATCGAGCATAGGGAAGATTTGCGGAGTGAGTGACTCGCCGATCTGATGGCGGGGGAAATGGCGCTTTTCACATAAGACGACGCGAAAGCCAAAGCCCGCCAGTAAACGAGCGATCGTAGCCCCGGCCGGTCCACCTCCAGCTATAACAATATCGGCAGTGGTGGGGATCTGCGCACGCATAAATTGATGCCTTATTCTTGCTTCGTTGCGTGTGTTCATCCTTCCCGCGTCCTGTGTCAAAGTCAACGAGGAAACGACCAGCTTTCCGCCCTCATGTCCCTGTGACATACTGGCCTGCTGGGGCTGCGAAAAAACAATGAAAACACGTTGTGGCTGGGTAACGACCGATCCACTCTATATCGCGTACCATGACAACGAATGGGGAGTTCCGCAACGCAATGAGCGAAAACTGTTCGAGTTGCTGATCCTGGAAGGGGCGCAAGCAGGATTAAGCTGGCTCACCATCTTAAGGAAACGCGAACACTATCGGAAAGCGTTTGCTCATTTCGACGCGAAGAAAATTTCCGCTTTTACCGATCATGACGTGGCCAAACTGCTGACCAATGAAGGTATCGTCCGCAATCGGCTAAAAATCGCCGCGACCATCCAGAACGCACGCGCATTTCTCGCCGTGCAGAAAGAATGTGGCAGTTTTGCTGACTACGTGTGGCGGTTTGTTGATGGGCAGCCGAAGGTCAATCGCTGGGAGACCCTGAAAACCGTGCCGGCTCGCACGGCGCACTCGGATGCCCTGAGCAAAGATTTACTGAAGCACGGCTTCAAGTTTGTTGGCTCAACGATCTGTTATGCCTTTATGCAGGCCACCGGGATGGTGAACGACCACCTGGTAGATTGTTTTCGCTATGAAGAACTCCGTCATCAAACCAAGAGTTGACTAAAAGCTGAAGCGTTACCTACTTCGTCCGCAGCAATACCACAGATGGCTACCGCACTCCGCTCTACCCTGTCTCGCTTCCGTCGTCTCACGCCGTTTATCGCCCCCTTTTTTCCTCGGCTCGGCGTCATTTTTATCCTCTCCCTTTTTGGCACCATTCTTGGGTTGTTGTGGCCGGTCTTTACCAAGATCCTGATTGACGATGTCCTCTTGGCTAAGAACCTGCACCTGTTATGGGTGCTTAGTGGCATCATGGTGCTCACCACTGCGGCTGGCTATATCATCGGCGCGCTGAACCGTTACCTCTATACGCAAGTGACTGCCCGCATCCTCTTCGCCTTGCGCCAACATTTGTTTGCCCATCTCCAGGCTCTCTCTTTACGATTCCATACTCGTGCCAAAGTCGGGGACCTGCTCTCGCGGCTCAACACTGACATCGCTGAAGTGCAGTCGATCCTGACTGACGCCGCTTTTGCGTTCGTCACCAATGTCTTTGTCCTGCTCGCCACCGTTGGGTTTCTCCTCTGGCTCAACTGGCAACTGTTTCTCGTCAGTCTCGTTGTCGTGCCAATCCAACTCTATGGTGTGTATAAGCTGCGACCGCAGATAGTGGACGAAACCCGCAAGGTGCGCGAATTGAATGCCGCGATCTCCTCGTTTCTGGTCGAGTCTCTCTCGGCTATCAAATTCACCAAACTCTTTACCGCTGAAGCAATCCACCTCAGCAAGCTCGGGACTCTGGGAGAAAAATTTGTTGCGGTGGTCACCCGCTTCGAGATGCTCTCCTATCTGGCGAGCACCGTTTCTACCGCGGCCACCTTTCTTGGCGGTGCGCTGACCACCTTATACGGCGGCCTGCTGGTGATTCAGGGGCATCTCAGTATTGGTGGACTGATCGCGTTTTCCTCCTACCAATCCCGTGCCTTCAGTCCGCTCCAGGCGTTGCTAGACCTGTATCTACGCATTGAGCGGGCTGGCGTGTCGCTCGATCGGATCTTCGAGTTTCTTGATGTTGGCAAAGAAATCGAAGAACATCCCGGGCAAGGATTCCACATTCCTCACCTTCGTGGTGAAGTCGAATTCCGCGATGTCTCTTTTGCGTACGAGACGCAGACGCCAGTCTTACAGCGAGTGAGCTTTCACGTCCCCTCTGGAGAGCGGGTCACGATCCTCGGTCCGAGCGGGACTGGCAAGACGACAATTATCGATCTCCTGGTGCGGCTTTATGAACCCAGCAGTGGCACGGTGATGATTGACGGTCACGATGTGCGTGAGCTCGACATTGGCTGGTTACGTAATCAAGTCGTTGTCGTGAGTCACGACCCCTTTCTCTTTCATGCCACGCTGATTGAAAACCTACGCTACGCCAGTCCTAAGGCGTCGACAGAAGAAGTCGTGGCTGCGGCAAAAGCGGTTGACCTGCACGGCTTCGCGCTCTCGTTGCCAAATGGCTATGACACTGTGGTTGGCGAACGCGGTGCGCGGCTCTCAGCTGGGCAGAAACAGCGCATTGCGCTCGCGCGCGCGGTGCTCAAGCGGCCGAAAATCTTGGTACTCGATGAAGCTCTCTCTGGTCTCGATGTTGTGAGTGAAGCCGGAGTGCGTGAGACCCTCAGTACGCTCATGCGGCACGGGACCACCATGACGGTGACGCACCGCCTGTCGTCCGTGCGTCAGGATGATCGCGTCATCGTGCTCGACGGTGGGCAGGTGAGATGGGATGGGCGGTATGGTGGGCTCACGACCTTGCCGGGAGACTTACCGGTTAGACTGCAGCAATGGGAGCAGGCAGTCCAGAATCCCTGAAGGGTGTTTGGGAGGTCAGAGTAATGCATCATTGCGAGTCGCCCAGAGCGCGGGGCGCTAGACGTGGAGGCAGAAACACGGGGTGCCTCCCTCTCCGTCATGCCCCCGAAAAAGGGACTCCAATTCAGTGCCCGCGGCCATCGGATGTTTCCAGGTCGTCATTCCGGCGGAAGCCGGAATCCAGGGGTGGAGTACTGGATTCCGGGTCGCGGCCTACGGCCTTGCCCGGAATGACGGGCGTGTCGTCTTCATCATTCCCCCGAAAATGTAGGGGCAGGCCTCGTGCCTGCCCAAGTCAGGGCAACCACTCAAGGGTGCGCCGCAGGCGTATGAACATTCCCGCGCACGCGGGAATCCAGAGGATGTGGCACGGATTGGGCGTTTTGTTTCTGATGCAAATTTTTATCAGTGTACAAGTACGAGGTTCCTGCCCGCACTCCTGGATACCTGCCGGCAGGGAGAATGATTCCCCTGGAATTGACTTGTCCTATCCTCGACCATAGAAGAGTTCGCACGAAGAGGAAATCGGTATCATGTCAAATTCTGCAGACCAGCTTGAGAAGCGTGGACTCTCACCATCGTGCGAAGAATGTCCTAGCCATCGCCTCTTGAGCCGCCGCACTATACTCAAGTCTGCTCTTGGTGTTGGGTTAAGCATCCAATTCACGAGCCTTGCTGCTGGCGTTGACGACGAGCTCAGAAAAATGCGGCCGCAAGCGGGAGATTCTCTGGTGTTCGCGCGCGGGGACCGTCAGGGGCAACCTGTGACTTTCCAGGACGTACCGTTAGGAGGTCCGCCCGTAATCGTGTATGCGATGGATCCGCAAACCCAGACGGTCCGTAATGGTTCGCGCCTTAACCAGGTGCTCGTGGTTCGCCTGGCGCAAGAAGGCTTAACTGAACCAACCCGTGGAGGTGCCGCCGAAGGGATTGTCAGCTACTCAGCGATCTGTACCCACACCGGTTGTGACGTGTCCGGCTGGCAAAACGAAAGAAAATACTTTATCTGTCCGTGCCACGCTTCGACGTTCGATCCTAAGGATCGCGCACGGGTTGTGAGTGGGCCTGCTCCGCGCCCCCTTGCCGCACTACCGCTACGGTTAGTGGACGGCAAAATAAGTGTTGTTGGTTCCTTCTCAGGACGGGTAGGGGCTGAGCAGAAGTGAGAGGACTATTATGCGTGGATTGAAGGGAATTTTGACCGTCATGCTCCTCGGACTATTACACAATCTGGCGATCGCACAGGGAATAAAGACATATCCGCCAGTCACCAACGAACGGCTCTTACATCCGGAGCCTGAAAACTGGTTGATGTATCGCGGGACGTACAACAGCTGGGGTTACAGCCCGCTCGCCCAGATCACGACCAAAAACGTGAAGAAACTCGTGCCGGTGTGGACCTTCTCCACCGGGGTCGATGAAGGTCATCAAGCTCCTCCCATCGTCAATAATGGCGTCATGTTCATTACTACGCCGAAGAATCAGGTGCTGGCGTTGGATGCGAAAAAGGGAGAGCTGTTGTGGCGGTACCGGCGAGATTTGCCGGAAGACCTGTTCCAGTTGCACCCGACCAATCGTGGCGTGGCGCTGTACGGCGATAAGGTCTTCCTGGCGACGGTCGATGCCCATCTCTTAGCTCTAAACGCTCAGACCGGCGAAGTGGTATGGGACCAGGTGGTGGAGAATTATCTCTCGGGATACTACATGACGCTGGCGCCGCTGGTGGCACGCGGCAAAGTGATCATTGGGGTGTCTGGAGGCGAACTGGGGATTCGCGGTTTTATCCAAGCCTTTGACGCAGAGACCGGTACCTCGGTGTGGAAGACTTATACCGTGCCCGGACCCGGCGAGGCGGGCCACGATACCTGGCCGGGCGAGACTTGGAAAACCGGCGCCGTCCCAATTTGGGTCACTGGCAGTTACGATCCCCGGTTGAATTTGACTTATTGGGGAACGGGCAATGCCGGGCCTTTCATGGGTGAAGTGCGGTCTGGGGACAATCTTTATGCCAACTCGGTTATCGCGCTGGATGCGGATACCGGCGAACTCAAAGCCTATCATCAGTATCACTGGAACGACTCCTGGGATTGGGACGAAGTCTCCGCGCCCATTCTGCTAGACGTGCAGCGCAACGGCAGAGCGATTAAGGGCTTGGTGCATGCCGGACGCAATGGCTATCTCTGGCTGTTAGAAAGAAGCGCGGGCAAGATCAATTTTGTCGCCGCCCAGCCTTATGTGCGGCAGAATGTCTTTACGAAGCTCGACCTGGAAACGGGGCGTCCGACTTATGATCCTCAGCGGATTCCTGGAATTGGCAAGCGGACCGAATTTTGCCCTTCAGTGTGGGGAGGAAAGGACTGGCCACCGGCGGCGTACAACCCCAAGACTGGCTATCTCTACATCCCCGCCAATGAGAATCTGTGTGGCGCGCTGACCGGAAAGCCGGAAACCTATAATCCAGGGCAACTCTATATCGGGGTTGACTTTGCGGATATCGAATTGCTTCCCCAAGCAGAGGCCAAGGATCACATTGGCGAATTGCAGGCGTGGGACATGAATACTGGGAAGAAAGTCTGGACGGCGAAGTTCAAATCGCACAACTGGGGTCCGGTGTTGACCACCGGCGGCGGTCTGGTTTTTATGGGAGGCACGAATGACCGCTACTTTCGTGCCTTCGACGCCAAGACTGGCAAGCTGCTCTGGCAGCAGCGCACCAATTCTGGTGTCACCGGCGTGCCGACTTCCTATCAAATTGATGGGGTGCAATACATCGCTGTCCAGTCGGGCTGGGGCGTCGATGCGCAACGCAAGCAGGAACTGCTTGATAAGGCGTTCGGCACCAAGACCTTCGTGCCGCAAGGCGGGGTCCTGTGGGTCTTTGCTCTCGCGAGATAGTTGTAGGGACACGGCGTGCCGTGCCCTGCGCGAGCATGAGGTAGCAGGTTGAGCTGAACCAGAGAACCCTAGCGCTGGAATTCGTTGCCCTCATTCCAGCCTACGGGACTACCGCACCAGAGGAGGTTTTGTTAGCTGGCTCTTAGAGCCGCGCGTTAATGCGTTCGAGCTTGCCCGGCCAGTCCAAGATCCTTTGATCTGCCGTGACAAGAACCGCGCTCCGCAGAAGCGCCGTGGCAATGATCAGACGATCGGCAGGATCACTATGCAAGTTTTCGAGATGAACGGCCACGATACCAATGTCGCCGTCCACAGGAATCTCGATGAGACCCAAACTCAGAAGGTCCTGCCGCCACACCGGGAGTGACAGGTCTATGGCGATGCGGCCTTTCGCCGCAAGCAGAGCTGTTTCCCAAAACGAAATTGCTGAGGCAGCTAGGCAATTGTCTTTCAGGGCCTCATCGACACGCCGGCGTGCTACCGAGCCAAGCGTGGGGTCATCCTGGTCGAGCCAAATCAGCGCGTAGGTTTGGTCCCGCCTTGATTGCGATTAAAGGCAACGCCGCTCCAGAGGTGGAACAGAGCTATGCCCGAGCGCTGGAGTCCTGTCGGAATGAATCCGTGTCGTTACCCTGGCAACGTCGCCGGCACCTCGGGCGGCTGCGGGTGCTGCTGGCGACGCTAGTGCTGGCCTAATCAGCTGCTCAGAAGAAGATGTTCCTGTCCCCCACTGTTGGCCTGGAATCTGACAGAACCGGTGTTCTCGGCGATTTCCGACGCTCACTGCACCCACGGGAACGTAGCGATATCGGACCACGAGAGTAAACGGCCCTGACTGCGTTTCTGCGATGCTTCGCCACCGTACAGGACGAGCTTGGTGATTCCTGCGACACCGCTCTTTTTCGTGTCAGTCATGACGTTGGCGAAATGCTCGAGCGCTGAGAAATAATCAGCGGACGGCGTGCGGCCAGACTTGATCTCAAGCGCCAGCATCTCACGGCCACGTTCCACGATCAAATCCACCTCGTGCCCCTTACGGTCACGGTAGAAGAACAGTTGGGGTACCTGGCCGTGGTGAAGATATTGCTTGAGGATCTCTGCCACCGCCCAGGTCTCAAACACCGCACCACGTAACGGATGGACTTCGAGTTGCTCGGGGGTGCGAATGCCCAGCAAATAGCAGAGCAGACCGGAATCATAGAAGTGGAGCTTGGGAGTTTTGACGAATCGTAGCCCGAGGTTCCGATGCAGCGGCGGCAAGCGAAAGGCAATGTAGCTGGCCTCTAACACGGAAAGCCAGCTCTTGGCCGTGTTATGAGTCACGCCGCAATCGGCGCCCAAGCCGGATAAGTTGAGCAATTGACCAGTGCGGCCCGCCGCCAGTCGCAGAAACGTCTGGAACGTCAGGAGATCACCGACCTGGAGCAGTTGACGAACGTCCCGCTCGACGTAGGCGGCGCTGTAGTTCGCCAGCCACTCGTCGGCGGGCAGTTGGCGGTCGTGAATGCGCGGGTAGCCCCCCATCCACAGCGTCTGAAATAAGTCGCGTGGCGCGGTGGGAAAATGCCGTACTTCCTCCAAGCCGAGCGGGAGCAATTGCAGGAGCGCAGTGCGGCCGGCCAGGGTTTGTGTCACCGCTTGTAAGAGTCCGAAGTTGTGCGAGCCGGTGAGGATAAAGATTCCGACGTCCCGGCGCTGGTCCACGACCCCTTGGATGTAAGAAAGGAGTTCGGGAGCACGCTGGACCTCATCAATCACCGCGCCGTCGCGAAAACGATCGAGAAAGCCGCGCGGGTCGCCGCGTGCGAAGTCGCGCTCATCCAGTGGTTCGAGCGACACATAGGGCTTGTCGGGAAACGCCATGCAGCAGAGGGTGGTCTTCCCCGACTGCCGTGGACCGGTCAGAGTGACAATCGGATGCCGTTGCGCGAGCGCGACGGCGTACGGTTGCAAGGTGCGTTGAATCATTCCGGCACTCTAGCACGGGCGGGGCTAATTGAAAATCTAATTCGCAATTGGCCCTATATCTAACTGCGGGGGCGAGTCGGTACGATGACAGTTGCGGCCAGCAACGGCGCTCGCCAAGTATCCGGCATCGACAGAGCAAGTACCGTAGGCTGAGGTGAGCCCCGCGAACCCCAGCGCTGGAATTCGTTGCACTCATTCCAGCCTACGGGACTTAGAGCGATTTACACTTGAATGAGTCCAAGGATGAGGTAGAAGTGGGGCATGAAAACGTATTCCTTGGATTTACGGACCCGGATTGTCGAGGCCGTGGATCGGCACGTGGGCAGTCAAGGGGAAGTGGCGGCGCTGTTTAACGTGAGTCGGACGTTTGTGAAAAAACTATTGCGCCAGCGGCGGGAGACAAGCAGTGTCGCCCCCAAGCCGCATGGGGGAGGGTAGCCGTCGAAGCTGGATGCCAAGAAAGAGGGGGCGGTGCGATCCTATATTCTTGAGGTGAAGAATGATGCCAGCTTAGTGGAAGTACAGGCGTATGTGGCGCGTCGCTGGAAGGTCGGGCTCAGTGGGGCGACCGTCAGCCGACTGTTGGCGAGATTAGGGCTCCCGCGGAAAAAAAACCTCCGTAGCCAGTGAACGCGACGAAGCCCAACGGGCGGCCTTTCGGGCGACCGTGGCGCCCTTGGACCAGGAGCGGTTTATCTTTGTGGATGAGACGAGCACAAGTCTAGCGATGACGCGGAGTTATACACGTGCTCCACGGGGGCAGCGGGCGTATGGGGCCGTGCCGCGCAACCACGGCCAGAATGTGTCAGTCATCGGGGCGTTGGGGCTGCAGGGGATGGTGGCAGCGCTGAGTGTGGAGGGAGCGGTTGACACGGACGTCTTTGATGTCTTCGTGCGCCAGGTACTCGTCCCCGCCCTCACGCCCGGCACTGTAGTTCTGTTGGATAATCTGAACGTGCACCACGCCTCCTGTATCGAACAGGCTGTGCGGGCGGCTCAGGGGCAGGTCATATTCCTGCCCTCCTACTCGCCCGACTTCTCGCCGATCGAGCCGTGTTGGTCGAAGGTGAAAACCTTCCTGCGAGGCGCGGCAGCCCGGACGCGCCACCGATTGGAGACCGCCCTGAAGAGCGCTTTACTCGCCATTCGCCCTGAAGATATTCGCGGCTGGTTTACCCACTGCGGATACCTGGTCCCATCCGAATGAAAATCGCTCTAAGAGAAACCTTCAATCAGCACGGATGGTTCATCTCACTCTGAAGTCAAAAACCGCGCGCTGTTGCGCATCTGGGATACGGTTTCGCGCGCAGCCAGCAGTCGTAATGCTCGCGCGATCACCCTCGCTTCGCGCCGAGGAAATCGTTTCGTCGAGACCAACACGAGCCCCGCGTGTTCGTGTCCGCGGGCTGCCCATTGGCGGGCGAGTTCCACATAGTCGGCGATATTGGCGGTGACGAGTACCAGTTGCCGACTGGCGGCATAGTGCAGTTGTTCTTCATCGGACAAGCCTTGTCGTTTTTCGTACATCACTGAGGTTGTGGTGATGCCAGCCGTGCGCAAGATCTCCGCGGTAACTGGCGGTAAATCTTCATCAATGAAAAATCCTAGCCGCTTCACCTCCACACTACATACGCCTCGTGTGGTTCATCGACTGTGGGAGTGCAGTGCCCGCCGGCCGGGCCGTTTCTGCCTCGATAAGGATCGCTTTCGGGTTCGTTGAGGCGTAGCAGTAAAGAGCGCCGGGAACTGCCTGACCACTGCTGCGTCCGATCGTTGGCTGGAGTCAATGCGGGCGTTAATCTCTTCGGATCGTTCCGCATAATACGCCCGAGCGGTCTTGAGTGCTGCCGGGGTCAGTGATGGGTAGGCAGCCAACAGCGCTCCTTCATCGTCACGAAAATCGTTCAGTAACGCAATGATCTCCCAGACATCTAATGCGCCGGCAATCGCCGCCCGGCGCCCAGTCGGACCATCCCGGAAGACGAGACCAGGAAAACGACGCATCAGCAGCCCTTCTTCGACCAACTGGCCGACGACAGTGGAGACCGAGACGTCTCGCTGCGCCGCGAGTGTCCGCACCGCCTGCTCGATATGTTCTCCTGCATGAAAACTTAACGTGGACATCGTGGATGCTTTCTTGTTTTCTCTAGAAACTATAGAAACTATAAAATTGATATGCGATGAGAGCAATCCCCCTACGCGAGCACCGACAAGGAGATTGGGCTCAACCAGCGAAGCCTAGTGCTGGAATTCGTTGTCCTCATTCCAACCTACGGGACTGATCCCTTTCCTCGCGCAGACGTTGTGTTTCCCGTAGGGGCGTAGCATGCTACGCCCTTATCAAGACGAAACTGCACCCATCCACCTAGCGTTTTGATTGACAAGAACAACAGACGAGGAGTAGAGAAAGGTGAGCACTGGCCGCGCCAGAGGACCTCCGCACGACCTGATCTCCTTTCCGCGGATGCCTTTGCCGCGGCAGCGTTGTTGGTCAAGCTGAGCGGTGAAGAGGGGAACCGCCGATGACCTTTGATGAAGTCCTCGCGCAAGTACGAGAGTTGCTCCAGCGCGAAGGGCGGGTCTCGTACCGCGCGCTCAAGCGGCGGTTCGGTCTCGATGACGATTACCTTGAGGACCTGAAGGACGAACTCATCAAGGCAAAACAGTTGGCGAGAGACGAAGAAGGCGCCGTGCTGGTGTGGATAGGCGGCGCGACAGTTGTCAGTTCTCAGTGGCTTTGTTGCATAAATCAGCAATGAACGCAGAATTCTCCCTTAGAGGGGACAGTTTACACTGGGTAGCTGTCCGGTCTGCCCAACTGGGTCAGGCGATTCAAGGCCGCGCAGCGCACC
>Ga0187894_10005920_pt1 | contig 12203 bp, 9 predicted proteins | sample GBC1701081metaG_FD_136650 | JGI IMG/M metagenome (GOLD analysis project Ga0187894, IMG submission 136650) | White microbial mat communities from a lava cave in the Kipuka Kanohina Cave System on the Island of Hawaii, USA - GBC170108-1 metaG ... | reverse complement strand
GGAGATTGATTTTACCGCCCGTAGAATTTTCCATTGAAGTAGACTAGACTGCCCCAGTCCACGTTAGTTTCTCACCTCCCTATACTCCCAACGCCTCCCCTGGCGTTCGAACAGCGCCGAACGAAGATCGTTTTGTGACTACTCAATTCACAGCCACGGAGGCAAAACATGCTCACTCGAAAACTCAAACTCATTCTGTCAGGCTGTCTGGCGGCGGCCTTTCTCTTTTCGGTCTCTGCGCAAAACCCGCCTCAGCAAAAAGATTCCAGCTACCTTCCGGTAGACATCAAGGAGCCATTCGCTACGACCCTGGCCCGCCTGAAAGCAGCCAAGGCGGGAATCATGCAGCGTCAAGTGGCGCTGCTTAACGAACGTTACGACCTCTCCAGACGAGTCTCCGATGACGTCAAGATGGCGCGAGGCAAACCGATCCCCGTCGGGCCGGCGGCCAGACTCGCCAGCGGCCTTACCTGGGAGACATTGGGGAGCACGTCGCCGGATGAGATCAGGGAAAAGGGTCTATTCCCGAAGGGATTTCTACCGCTGCCGCATCCCAATCATCCTGAAGGTGGAATGGTCTTCCCAAAGATGGTGATTGATGAACTCATCAAAATGGGTGAAGGCAATCGGCTGGAACGATTCGACCTCGATTTCGATTTGCCCGAGCATTTTCTTCCTGAGTTCCCGCCCGCCATTTTCCTGACCACGCGACCTGATCTGGGAGATGCTTCGCAAGGCAAACTGGTCACGCTGGACAACCTCAATGAGTTGTTCAACGGAATTCTCAATCCAAAACAGCTCGAAGGGTTCCGCCTGCTCCTCACCCAGTTTCCTCAACAGCAATTCAACATCACCGAGGATCGCCGGTCGGAAAAGCCGAGCCGTGGGGTAACCTGCTTTGATTGCCACGTCAACGGCCACACTAATGGAGCGACACACCTGGTCGGCGACGTCCGCCCACAAGCGCACCGCCGCCGTATAGATACGCCCAGTTTGCGCGGAGTCAATATCCAGCGCCTCTTCGGTTCGCAGCGCGCTCTGCGATCGGTCGAAGATTTCACCGAATTCGAACAACGCGGCGCCTATTTCGACGGCGACCCGGTCATCGCCACAAAGAAAGGAGTCAATCCGCTGGAGCGCGGCAGCCAGGTACACTTCATGGCCGAGACGCAGGAACTTTTCGACTTTCCGCCCGCGCCAAAACTCAACCTCTATGGCAGGCTGGACGCGTCAAAGGCCAGCCAGTCGGAGCTGCGCGGCGAGGCGCTCTTCTTCGGCAAGGCGAACTGCGCGGTCTGCCACATTCCGCCTTACTACACCGACAACCTGATGCATAACCTGAAGGTAGAGCGCTTCTACAAGCCGCAGACGATCAATGGAATGATCGCGACGGCGCAGGGGCCGATCAAGACCTTTCCGCTGCGCGGGATCAAAGAGTCGCCGCCTTACCTGCACGATGGGCGGTTGCTGACGCTCGAAGATGTAGTGGAGTTCTTCAATCTGATCCAGGAACTGAAGCTGAGTAAGCAGGAGAAAGCCGATCTGGTCGCCTTTTTGCGCGCGCTCTGATCCGCTCAATAGGGCCAGTATTGGCCGTACACTTTGTTACTGGAGTCAATGCAGACGTTGAACGGCGTTCCCGTCAGGTTAAACCACGTATTGCGCTGAGCCTGTCCGTAGGGATCGGGATAGTTCACCGGCTGGTATGTATACGGATTCCAAACTCCGAACCCCCCGTAGGAGTACCATCCGATGAAATAGCCACCGAAAGGCCCATACCAAGTATTCGGGTAAGGTATCCAGAATATCCCCGCGACGTAAGGACAGGCGTAACCTTGCGTCGGCGCCAGAGGCCGTCTGAATTGCCCGGCGTCGGGCGCCGGCAGTTGCTGCTGCGCCGGATTGGTATTTACCCCTTGTGGCGACGGCAATGGCGCTACCGGCTGCATCGAAGGTTGCGGCGTCGCTGGCGCCTGTGTAGGCTGCGGCGTTACCGGCGCCGGGGTTGGATGAGGAGTCTCTTTAGGGCCGAATTCGATCTCAAACACGCCGGGGATTCCCACCTTTTTGGCTATCAGGCCTGAAAACAGGTTAACGGCGATCAGTACAAGAACGATTCCGACTCCGAATTTGGCTACCCAGGAACTGGCTTGATCACTCATATTCTCCCTTCAGGTCACAGTTCTAACACCACTCGTCCCATGACCTTCCCGCTTCTCATTTCATCAAAAACCGATTCGATCTCTTCGAGCAAGCGATTCTGTGTTTTGCATCTAACTCTTCCCTGAGACGCGAGGTCGAGAACCTCTTTCAAATCCCGCCGGGATCCCACCGCTGAAGCCACGATCCGGTATTCACCCGAAACCATCGCTACTGTCGAAAGCGGAACCGGTTCGGGCGCCATGCCGACAATTGCCAGCGTCCCGGCTTTTCTGATCGAACGCAGCGCGACATCATAAGCCGAGCGCGAACCCGACGTTACCATTACCACGTGCGCGCCGCCGCCGGTGATCTTTTTGATCTCTCTGTGGGCCTGAGTCGTAGCGGCGTTGACCGCGATGTCCGCGCCACATTCACGCGCCAGTTCGAGTTTGTCGTCGGCCACGTCAACGGCGACGACCTCGGCGCCTTTCGCCTTCGCGAGTTGGATCGCCAGGTGGCCTAACCCGCCGACGCCGAAGATCGCCACCTTCTGGCCCGCTTGCGCGTCAGACTTCTTCAGCGCGCTGTGAACCGTGAGTCCGGCGCACAGCAACGGCGCGGCTTCTTCAAAACTCAGATTGTCAGGAAGCTTTGCGACATGGCTGGCCTTGGCTTTGATGAATTCGGCGAAGCCGCCGTCAACTGTGCAGCCGGTGACCTGCTGCTTCGAGCAGAGCGTCTCGCGCCCCATCAAACAGAATTCGCATTCGCCGCACGTCCAATGCAGCCACGGCGCGCCCACGCGGTCGCCGGCTTTGAGATCGCTCACGTCGGCGCCGACCGCCGCTATTACGCCCGCCACCTCATGGCCTAAAATCAGAGGCAGTTTCGTAATAGGCTTGAGCATATCCCATTCGCCCATCGCCAAGTGAAGGTCGGAATGGCAGACGCCGCAGGCGGCGACTTTGATCAAGACTTCGCCGGAGCCGGGCGTTGGCGTTGGGGTTTCTTCGATTCTTAGCGGTTCGGCGAATGAATGTAAGACTGCTGCTTTCAAATTCTCTCCTCTTCGTTCGTAGTCCAGTTCGTAGTCCCGCCTTCAGGCGGAAAGGTCCCTTCCGCCTGAAGGCGGGACTACGAACTGGACTACGAACCTTTTACAAACTGACGGCGCCTTCGCGCGCCAGCGATTCGATCATCTCATCGTTGTAACCAATGCTCTTCAAAATCTCCCGCGTGTGTTCGCCCAGCAGCGGCGGCGGCGACCGCATCTCGCCCGGCGTGGCCGAAAGCTTCACCGTCGGCGAGATCTGTTTGATCTTGCCCGCTTCAGGATGTTCGATTTCAGCGATCAATCCGCGATGCCTGACCTGTGGGTCGTCAATCATCTCGGCGATGTCGTTGATCAGCGCGACGCAAGTGTCAACCTTCTCAAACGCCGCGAGCCATTCGGCGGCGGTTCTGCTTTTGAAGATTTCGCGGAAGACCGTAATTATCTCTTCCTGCGCGCTGTCGCTGAAACATTTCCCGATAAAATCTTCGCGCCCCAACACGCGGCAGGCGTTCTCCCAGAATTTCGGCTCCAGCGCGCCAAGTGAGAGATGCCGGCCATCCTTCGTCTCATAGATTTGATAGCAAGCATACCGGCCCGACAAACCTTCATTGCCGCGTTCGGGCTGCGCGCCGTTGGCCAGGAAGCTCGCGAACGGAACGTACATCAGCGCGAGCGAGCCGTCCATCATCGAAACATCCACAAACTGCCCTTCGCCCGTGCGCGCGCGCGCCTGAAGCGCAAGCAGAACGCCGATCACCGCGTGCAGACTGCCTCCCGCGAGATCGGCCAGTTGCACGCCCGAAAGCACGGGCGGCCCGTCTTTCGGCCCGTTCACGCTGAGCAATCCCGCGACGCTCAGGTAGTTCGCGTCGTGTCCGGCCTTCAAACGATAAGGCCCATCCTGTCCGTAGCCGGTGATCGCGCAATAGATCAATCGCGGATTGATCCGTTTCAAGGTCTCATAGCCGGCGCCCAGACGATCCATCACGCCGGGGCGGAAGCCTTCGACGACCACATCGGTCTTTTCGACGAGCCGCAAAAAAATCTCGCGCCCGCGTTCATGCTTCAGATTGATCGTGATACTCCGTTTGTTGCGATTCGTCGCGAGAAAATACGCGCCGGGTTGCTTTATGCCCGCGCGCGATTGTCGCGCCGGATCGCCGGCGCCAGGCTCTTCGATTTTGATGATGTCGGCGCCGAAATCACCAAGCGTCATAGTGGCGACCGCGCCAGGCAACAGCCGGGTCAGGTCCAAAACAGTGGTTCCATCGAGTGGTCGCATAGAATTCCCCAGTTCATCTACTGATTTACTTTGCGATGCGATAACCATTGAGTAAAATCAGGTTCGTAATTCTGCCAGCCAACTTTTGAAAAGGAGATCAGTCATGTCGTCAAAACACACTTTAAAATTTTCCGTCGCGTTCAGTTTGACTCTTTCGTTCCTCTGCGCGCCGCCGATGCAACCGGCTTCCGCCTCTCACAATTCCCATCGCGCTCAGCGCGCTGAAGATCGCAGTCCTGCTTATAAAGAAGGGATGGAGGCGCTCGGCGCCGCCAACTACGAAAAAGCCGCGGAACATTTTAAACAGGCGGCCGCCGATAAGCCTGATGATATGTGGGCCTTCTACTATTTCGGCCTGTGCCTCCTCAAGCTTAGGCGATTCGATGAAGCGGCGACCGTCTATAAGCAAGTAATGGCGATCAAGCCTGAGGCGGCGGTGGCTCATTATCAACTCGGCAAAACTTACCTGGAAATGGGCGATCGGGAAGCCGCGGAGAAAGAGCGTCGCTGGCTTCAAGAACACGACCAGGAACTGGCCCTGTATCTGTCCGACCTCTTTCCATCGGACAAGCCCGCTCCGCAACAAACTCAGGAAACATCCACTCCTTCCACGACCCCTCAAACCGCGGGTAACAAAGCGCCGTCTACGGAGCCAATGACTAGCTCCCTCAGGCCGACCATTCTGTACCGGGAGAAGGCAAAATACACAGAGATTGCGCGGATCAACCGCGTGCAAGGCACTGTGGCGTTGAGAGTCGTTTTTGCTGTCAATGGCGCCATCCAAGACCTTCGCGTGGTCCGTGGACTCCCTGACGGCCTGACTCATAAAGCCATCGAAGCCGCTCGGGCGATCAGGTTCAATCCGGCGACCAAAGACGGCGAGCCCGTCAGCGTGCGGGGCGCTCTTGAATTCACGTTCAACCTCTACTGAAAATGAGCCTTTCGTACAATGGCGCGGGCTACAAATACGAACCACCTGTCACCAGCAATACGTGCCCGGTCACGTAATCCGAAAGTGGCGAAGCCAGAAAAAGCACCGGCCCCGCGGCCTCTTCCGGCGTGCCTGCGCGTCCGAGCGGGATGAAGTTCATCGCCATCTGCCGCATCTGATCGGGGATACCTAGTTGAATTTCGTTCTCGCCGACGTGAACCGGTTGCTGATTCTCTTTAGCGGCGGTCAACCGCGTCTCGATGAAGCCATAAGCCACGGCGTTGACGTTGATGTTGAAGCGTCCCCACTCCTTGGCCATCGTCTTCGTCAAACCCACAACGCCCATCTTGCCCGCCGAGTAATTGGCCTGACCCGGATTGCCCGCCACTCCTGATGTTGACGACACGTTGATGATCTTGCGATGGACACGTTTGCCTTCGGCGATCTCCTGCTTGGCGACTTCTCGCATATACGGCACGGCTGCGCGGATGACTCTGAACGGCGCGGTCAAATGTACGTCAATCATCGCGTCCCACATCTCGTCGGTGATGTTCTGAACGACAGCGTCCCAGGTGTAGCCGGCGTTGTTGACAATGATGTCCAGTTTGCCGAACTCGCGCACGGCGGTCTGCGCGATCTTTTCCGGAAAGTCAGGCGCGGTCACGCTGCCGACGCAGGCCGTGGCGACGCCGCCCGAAGCGTTTATCGAATTGACCACGCCTTCGGCCGTCTCGCCGTCGAGGTCGTTGACGACGACGTGCGCGCCGTGTTGGGCGAACAATGTAGCGACGGCGCGGCCAATGCCCCGCCCGGAGCCGGTGACGATTGCGGATTTGCCTTCAAGCAATTTCATTCTCGTTTCGATCCTTTCAGAAAATCGCATCAATACCGCGAGCGGTAGCGAGCGGGCTTCCACCAGCCAGCGCCTCATTGAAGCCCGCTCGCTACCGCTCGCGGCGCTAATTCCTTTCTTTGAGCGTGAACATCCAGCCCGCGCCCAAACAGTAAAAACAGCGGTAATGTCCCAATCTGCCCACGCCTTCGCAGTAACGACATTTTCGCGCCGGTTGCAGCGCGAGCACGAACGCCTTGCCTTTGCAGACCGGACAAATCGGCTCCATCTGGTATCGCAATGCAAACTCGCGAACGCTGTCGGGCAAGCCGTCAAAATTGAGATCAAGCTTGCCCTTCCCTTGGCAACTGGCGCAGGGTTCGGGCCAGTAGTTATCCGCTGGTGATTCCATCCCCCTCCTCAAATCACATCGGGAACAATTCGCTCAATTCCGCCGCCGAAGGCTGGGAGCCGTATTGGCAAAGCTCGAAAGCTTCAGCGTATCCGATTTGACGGCCCCGCTCTTCGCCGTAGCGCCGAACCAACAATTCGCGGTAATCATTGGCCACGTCAGCGTCTCTTTCGATTAGCCAGTCGCGGATGAAGTTCTTTCTTCCCTCGTCATCTTCCGGCACGCCCGGCAGGTAACGGCCCATCCACGAATCCTTGTCGGCGAACTGAGACGGCATCGCTTCGATGCAGGCGCGTTTCTTGTCAATCACATCGTCAATGCCGACGATGATCGCCGGGTCGAATGGATAAGGCTTTTTGAAATTGTCGGAGTAGTAAAGGATGGCGGGGTTGCGCGGGCACGGCGGCGCGTCGGTCACGAAGAACGGCGCGGCCACCAACACCGCGGCGTCCTCGACCAGCGCGCCTGTGTAGCGGTGATCGGGATGATAATCGCAAGTTCGAGGGCAGAGCACGATGTCGGCCTGCCACTGGCGGATCAACCTTGCGATGGTTCTCCGGTTTTCAATCGTCGGCAGCAACTCGCCATCGTGAATGTCGAGCACCTGAGTTTCAATGCCGAGCATCTCGGCGCATCGTTGCACTTCGGCTTTGCGGCGGAGCGCCAGCGGCCCGCCGGCCATTGCGAAATGGCCAACGTCGCCATTGGTCGTCGCCACGAATTTGACCTTGTGCCCCCGCGCGGCCCATTTGGCGGCCACTCCGCCCGCCTTGAGCTCACAATCGTCGGGATGCGCGCCGAACGCGATGATTCTCAGTGTCATTTTTAGAACTCCAGTCGCAAACTCATCTGCAGGTTGCGGCTATTTTTGGCTCGCCGGATAGTGCCGGCGGTGGCCAGATCCACGTTGTTCTCCGGCAGATTGAAGTTCGGATGATTTGGCAGATTGAACGCCTCCAGCCGGTATTGCAGCGAGCGCGCTTCGCCAAAGCGGAAGCGCCGCGAGAGCGCGGCGTTGATGACGACCGCGCCCGGACCATCCAAAATGTTGCGCCCGGAATTACCGAACCGGTACGAACCTGTGGGAACAACAACAAACGCATCGCGGTCGAACCAGCGGTCTACAGTCGGATTATCCACCGCGCCTTTGGCGATGCGGTCGGGGCGGGTGGCTTCGCCGTTGGAGTAATTCACAGTGGCGACGCGCGGGGTGAATGGTTGCCCCGTATAGATCGCGCTGGTACCGGAGAGTTGCCAGCCACGGGCCAGCCAGTGGCGCGAGAAGATGGGCGCCCAGATGAAGCTGCCCGCAAAGGCGTGGCCGATGTCAAAATCAGAGCGTCCACGTTCCAGTTTCAGATTGCGCGAGTCTTGCGCCTGCGAAAAGTTGAATGCGATCGTCCCGCCCGTGTTGGACGATTCGTCAATGGATTTCGAATAGGTGTAAGAGCCGCGCAGGAAAAGTTGTTTGGAGACACGCCGCCGCACCGTCAATTGTCCCGAATTATAGATCGAATTCGAGCCATCGTTGATGATCTGAATCGCGCCAAAGGCGGGATAAGGCCGGATGGCGCTGGTGGCTTGCGTGCGGCCCGCCTGATTGATGTCATAACGCCGCTGCAGGTGTGTCCCCTTCGATCCGGCATAAGCCAACTCGACAACCAGGCCGCGTCTGAGTTCGCGTTCGAGCGTCAGATTCCACGATTGCAAATACTGGGTGGCGGGCGAATCGCTCTCCTGCCCGAAGCTGCTGGTGACGCCGCTGAAGCCGCGGCGGTCGGCCGGAAAGGGATTCGACAGCGTCAACCGGCGCGGATCGCTGGTGACGCGGCTGAAAGTTTCAGTCACGCCGAACGGATAGGTATCGGAATAGTCGTCCATGCGGTAAAGCGAGCTGGAGCCATAAAAAATTCCGTACCCGCCGCGCAACACGGTCTTGTTGGCGCCGAAGACGCGCCAGGCAAAGCCGAAACGCGGCGCGATGTTGTTCCAATCGGCGCGGACGATGGTGTCAGGCAAGCCGACCTCGGAAGCTCGCGTAACCTGCTGCGCCAGCCCCGCCGTCGTGAGGCGGTTGTTGAAATCGGCTTCGGACAGCGTGCCCGTACCGGCGACGACGACCTTGCCGAGCGCGGGAATGAATTCAGCCAACGCGCCATATTTTTCTCTGGGCGGTTTCATCACGTCATACCGCACCCCCAGATTGAGCGTCAGTGTCGGGCTGACTTTGAAATCATCCTGCACAAAGCCCGCGTAATTGGAGATCAGATGATAGGGGCCCGTGGCGTCAAGCTGGCGGCGCATGTTATCCACCCAGCCGAGAAGAAAGTCCGCGACCGGATGCCCCGTGAAACGTCCGAGGAAATTCACCCGCCCGCGCGTGTCGCCGTAGCTGCGCGAGAAATACTGCATGCGCAAAAAGTCGCCGCCGAACTTGAACGAATGCGCGCCGCGAATCCAGGTCAGCGCGCCGGTGTATTGATAGTTGTTGAAGGCCCAGATTTTCGGGATGTCATAGGCCGGGCCAATCGGCAGATAGCCCGTCAGCGTGACATAAGGCGGCCCCGCCGCAATCGGGTTATTGGTACCGCCGTTGAAGCCCGTTTCCGCCGCCCAGTCGCTGTTGTCGCCGCTGTAAGGCCAGACTTCGCGATTGGTGCGGCGCGAGAAATTGGCGCTCGCTTCCAAATACATCGTGGGCGTGATGGTACGCAGATAGCGAATGTAGGTGAGCAATTCGCCAGGCGTGTTTGACGAACCGAAATAAGGCAACGGCGAGCGGCTGGTAATGATCGGATTCCACGAGCTGCTCTCGCGCCAGAAAGCGCCAACCGTCAAGCGGTCTTTATCACGCAGCGTATGATCAATCTTGACGCCAAAGCTGTCGAAGGAACTGGTCGCGTTGCCTTGCGTGATGAAGTTGTACGGGCCGCCGCTTAGATTGGGCGCGGGGAAATACTTGAGCAACTTCACCGCGACGAGATCGAAGCGATTCGCGGGAATTTGATTGTTCGGGAAAGGCGTTCTGTTGATCACGTCGTTGATAACCAACGGCCTGCCCGCCGCATCGGTCGCTTTGGAAAAATCGCCTCGCAACATTTCCGGCGTGGGCGCGAGCGTTCGTTCGGAGCCCCCGTCAATCTGGCGCAACGAATCCCAGGTGAACAGAAAGAAGGTGCGATTGTGCCCGTCATAAATTTTCGGCAATACGACCGGGCCTGAGACCGTCGCGCCAAATTGATTGCGACGCAGCTTCAGTAGTTCGGGGTCGAAATAGCCCTTGGCGTCGAAGACATCGTTGCGCAAAAACTCATAGAGCGAGCCGTGAAAGCGATTCGCGCCGCTCTTGGTAACGGCGGTGAGCATGCCGCCTGCGTACCGGCCATATTCCGCCGAGTAGCCCGAAGTCAGCATCTTGAATTCCTGAATGCTTTCAATCGGCGGATTGATAACGACGCCCGTATTGCGCCGTTGCGTGTTGTTCATCCCGTCCAGCAGAAAGCCCGTGTTGTCGGCGCGCGCGCCATTCACGGCGAAAGAGCCGTCGCCGCCGTCGCCTCTGGGAATCACACCGCCGGTGAGCAGCGCCAGATTGCTGAAGTTGCGCCCGTCGAGCGGCAGCTCCGCGATTTCATCTTTGGTAGTGACTTCGCCGCGCGCGCCGGTCTCAGTGTTGAGCGCCGAGGGCGCGTCGGTGATGTTGACGGTTTCGGTGGCCGCGCCCACTTCCAAGCGGATGTCAATTCGCAAGACCTGACCCACCGCCAGCGTGAAGTTGTCACGCTTGTAGGCGCGAAACCCGGCGCCCTGCGCTTCGAGCGTGTGCCTGGTGGGGTTCAAATAAGGCAGGACGAAATCGCCGGATTCATTGGTTACCGTTTGCTGGCTGAGATTGGTATCCAGATTGGTGACTTTGATGGTAACGCCGCGAATGACCGCGCCATTGGTGTCCGTCACGCGGCCCGTCACGCCTGCCGACGGCGTTTGCGCGGACACGGCGGCGACTGAAAGCAGCAAGATGAAAACGAGTGTGTAAGTTTTCATGGCAACCTCCATCGGAATCCCGCCTTCGCAAATCAGTTTTGAAAGCGGGATTCCAATTGCTCGACTTCCGGATAGATTCAGTTATCCGCGACTTTGGCGTTCGCCGCGTCTTTGCGCATATGCTTCTCGAACCATGCCATCAAATAAAGCTGCTGCGTCAGTTGATGCGAAGGCCGCCGCCAGCCGTGAAATTCATCCGGCATCCGTATGAGCAGCGTCTCTTTCTTGAGCATCTTCAGCGCGCGGTAATACTCCTCGCTCTGCCCCATCGGCGTGCGCAGGTCGGCCTCGCCCGTCATGACCATCGTGGGTGTTTTGACGTTCGCCACGTAATTGAGCGGCGAGCGCACGGCGAACTCCGCGGGGTCTTCCCACGGGCGCTTCTGGAATTGATAGTACCAGCTCGCGCCGTCCGTGGTGCCCACGAACGAATGCCAGTTGATGACCGGGCGCATCGAGACGGCGGCCGCGAAACGATCGGTGTGGCCGACGATCCACGCGGTCAATACTCCGCCCCCGCTGCCGCCGCAGACGAAGAGATTCTTTTCGTCAATGAAGCCTTTCGCCAGCGCGGCGTCGACTCCGGCCATCAGGTCGTCGTAATCCTTCCCCGGATACGAATACTGAATGCCGTTGACGAAATCCTGGCCGTAGCCGGTCGAGCCTCGCGGATTGGTGTAGAGCACGGCGTAACCGCTGGCCGCGAAGTTCTGGAAAGCCCAGTTCCACGCCACCGAATACATTGACCACGGGCCGCCGTGGATCCACAACACCATCGGATATTTCTTGCCCGGCTCGAAATTGGCGGGTTTGATCAGCCAGCCCTGAACCTTCCATCCGTCTTTCGACGTGTACCAGAGTTCTTCAGTGTCGCCGAGTTTGATGTCGGTCAACGCGTCGGTGTTCACATCAACCAGCTTCGTCATCCTCGCTGCGTCTTTGAGATTGAAAGTTACGAGCGAGCCTGGCTCCTGGAAACTTGTGCGGATGGCTGCGGCCTGGCCGTTGTTAGCCAGCGAAAAACCGTTGAGGATGTGAACGCCGCTCGTGACCTGGCGCGCGGCGCCGCTCGTCGGCGCGAAATAGACGTGCGACGAGCCTTTCTCCTCAACGCTGAAATAGACGCCTGAATTGTCCGGCGCCCAGACCACGTTTTGCGGCGAACTCATCAGATTGCCCGCCCAGACGCGTTTGCCGCCGCCGTTTTTGTCCATTAAGTAAAGGCTCGAAACGTGGTTGGTGTACATCTTGTCGTCGTAGCCGGCATAAGCGATCCAGGCGCCGTTCGGCGAGACGACCGGATTTCCATCCGGCCCTTTGCGATCCGTGAGTGGTTTGACTTCGAGGCTGCTCAGATCAATGGTGTAAATCTCGCTGTCGTTTCGCAGGTATTCGGCGTCTGGCTTGCGGATGCCGGAGACGTAGATCGTCTTGCCATCGGCTGACCAGTCGAAACCGCCCTGGAATCCGCCGTGATTGTATTTGCCACTGGTGATCTGGCGCGGC
>Ga0187894_10005919_pt1 | contig 12203 bp, 8 predicted proteins | sample GBC1701081metaG_FD_136650 | JGI IMG/M metagenome (GOLD analysis project Ga0187894, IMG submission 136650) | White microbial mat communities from a lava cave in the Kipuka Kanohina Cave System on the Island of Hawaii, USA - GBC170108-1 metaG ... | reverse complement strand
TGGTGGCGTCAGATCTTCGACGAGTTAGAAAGTGGCATCATCGCACCACCACCGTTCTTGCGGCTTCTTGCGGCGGTACTTCGCGCCTACGAGTACCACCCAGTCCTACGGCCGATCGCGATCCAGTACGGGGTCCTCGTCCCAGAGGGACCGGAGGAACAGGCGCCGGAGGCAGAGCGGCCGGACGCAGAGGCTCCGCAGGACGAGACGCCCCAAGCGGTCGCCCAACCCGAGCAGGCGTGCCATGTGATCGTCCGCACGGGGTCAGAGGACCTGAGGAGCGCGGCTTTTCAACAGCTGGGACAGCTCGACCTCGACCCGCAGGAGGAGTGGTCCACTCCCGACGCATCGTCATACCGGGTCAACAGCGCGGACACGGACCAGGTACGCCTCCGGTTGGACCGCACTGACCTCGGCTGGGTCGTTGTGCCACCGGGACAGCCGGATTACCTGCTGCGCCAACTGTTCGTCCAGGGTCCGGACGGGACGACGTACCAGCTGACCGACGCGCCCGCGCAGCAAAGAGTGGCGGACGTCGCCGCCTCGGTGGTCGGGCAGTACAACACGGAGTTTGCCGACGGCTCGCGGCCGACGGTCGTGGACCACGTCGGGCCTGACGGCCAAGGACAGCGCCTCGACCCGGAGGAGACGCTCCACGATGCCGGCGTGCGGGACGGGGACAGCCTTCGGGTCGGCATGGAGGCCAGAGCAGGCGCCGTCAACCCGATCGACCGGCAGAACGCCCTCGACCGTGTGCGCAACGAGATCGTGGCGTATCGGGACAAGCATCCGGGGTTCGACGTCAAGGCGAACTCGCCGACCCTGCCCACCGAGTACGAGTTCGGCTTCCAGCAGCGCAGCTTCGGGCCGCCGCCGCCCGGGGGGCAGCCGGTCGTGATCGAGGCGCACGAGGTGCTCGTCCAGCTCGGCCCGGCGTTTCCCGAGACCCCACCGACGATCTTCTGGCTGACGCCGATCTTCCACCCGAACGTCTTTCCCAACTACGACTGCGAGACCCTCCGCTGGCGGCCCTCCGCGAAGGGTCTGGTCTGCCTGGGCGTGCTCGCGGAGTCGTACGTGCCCTCTTTGGACTTCGGCGTGATCTGTCAGCTTCTCGTCGATCTCGCTGGATACCGCAACTACGAGCTGTTCGAGATGAGGGGGACTCCAGGTGCGGACGGATCGAATATCCGCGCGAACTATTACAACCGCGACGCCGCTCAGTGGGCGTTGAAGAATGAGGAGGCGATCACAGCGATTGGTGGCACGACCCTGTCGAGCCGCGGTCGCCCGGCCCGCCATTACCCCAATCGGATCGAGGTCATCACCGCATGACGGTCGAGATCGAGCTCTACCGGACCGACGACTACGTGAGCGCCGGCCGGATCGGGCTGATCCCGCTGCTGCGGAGCGTGTTCGAGCCGCTGCTCGGGGAGTCGCTGTCGGGAGCAAGGTACCGGCTCACCTTCCAACCGGTAGCGGACCGCGCCGTGCTCCGTGGTGAGCCCTCGGTCGTGAACCTCCGCGGCAGCCACGGCTACGTCCACGTCCGCATCTCCAAGAACGGGGTCGTGCTGTACCAGCATCCCCACTCGGTTCGGGAGGTCGTCGCCCGCCCGCTCCAGCGCGTTCTGGGCGAGCAGATCCCGGACGAGCGGCACTGGGGCTTCGGGATCGTGGGGCTCGGCCTGGAGAACCTTCCCCTGGTCCGGCCGAAACCCCAGGCGGTGGGCTCGATCCACGTCGCTCCCACCACGAAGCGGCCACAGGTGTTCCGGTTGGAGGAGGTGGCTGAGCCGGACCCGCCGTTGGCGACGCTCGCAACGTTCGGTGTGACCGGTGCGCCACGGACTGACGACGCGCCGGGCGTCGTGCTGAGCCCGGAGGTGCACGAGGCGCTGCTCCACGACCTCGAGTTCTCGGAGGAAGTCGAGGAGGGCGGCTTCCTCGTCGGCTACGTCTACCGTGACGACGACCAGCCGGGCCAGTATCTCGTCTCGGTGACCCGCGTGCTCCCGGCGGAGCGGACCGGCGCCTCGCTCCTGCACTTCACGTTCACCGGCGAGAGCTTCCTGCGGATGAGCGACGTGCTTGCCCGCCGGCAGTGGGACGAGCGCGTCCTCGGCTGGTACCACACCCATCTGTTCGCGGCGAGTGAATCAATGGGGCTGTCCTCGATCGACGTCGAGCTGCACGCCGGCACCTTCCGGCGGCCCTGGCAGGTCGCGGGGCTGGTGAACATCGCGGACGGTTCGCGGATCCTGCGCTTCTACAGTTGGGACGGCAGCGAGATGCGCAGCGCACCCTTCTGGGTAGGGAAATGACGGACGCGGCCGGCACTGCCCTCCGGGTGCTGGCGTGGGCCGTGGACCCAGTGGGCCCGCCCCCCACCGGTCCCCTGCGGCACCTCGCGGCGCTGGCCCGCCCCAGCGCCGCGCTCCGGGATCTGGTCGGGCGCCTCGCGTGGTGTACGGCGGCGCAGCTGGGCGCTGGGAACCCGCCGCTCGGTGACCGGTCCCCGGTGGGGCTGGGCGCCGTGCTCCTGGCGGCGGCGGTCGGCGCGCGCGCCGAGCCCGAGCTTGCGGAGAACCTGACGCGCTCCGTCCCACCGCCAACCGGTTGGAGCGACGCCCTGGTGCGCCACGGAGTCGTCGGCGCAGCCCTCGATGACGAAGGACTGCGGCTCCTCGAAGCTCTTGCCGACGCGCTCATCGAGGCCTCGCCATTGTCCGCGGTCGTTCGTCGCCCTGGCCTGCGGCGGCTGAAGGCTGGCACGACGCAGGCGGCGGTGGACAGCGCCGTGTGGCTGATCGAGCAGCCCCGTGGAGCCCGGCTGCTCAGCAGCTCGCTGGCGGTCCCGTCACACGACCAGGCCGTGCTCGCGTGGAGGGCGGAGCTGCTCGACCGGCTCCGCCACGACCATCTGGATGTGGTGCTCGACACGTACCTCACGGCGCGGGTGCGCCACGGGCAGGCGTGGGACGAGCGCATCCGTTGGGCGGAGCGGGAACTGTCCTCGCTCGGCCTTCCCAGCGATCTGGCGATCGCCACCGCCCGCTACTGGGCACCGCTGGCCGCCGTCGACCGGAACGCACCCGGCCACATCACCACCCGCCGCTACCTCACCGGCCACGGGCGCGCGATCGACCTCGTGAGACGGCACCACCAGCAGTACGGAGGCGCGGCATGACCGCAACTCGCAGGCCCACGTTCACGCTCGTCCCCCTGAACAAGGAGGCGTTCGAGGACCGGGTGATCATGTCAAGCCGAGACGAGCCGGGGCTGACCCTCGGCCAACTCCTGCAGGAGCACCCGGCGTTCTCGCTGGAGCCGCTCGACAAGGTAACCCTCGACATTTGCGTCGCCCGCCTCCACCTCCGAACCGCAACGCCCGACCCGGCGACCCCGCTCTACTGGCCGCCTGGGATCACGGTGGACGGCCTCACGCCCCCGGGGGTCGTACCCCCCGAAGAGCCTCCGGCCCCGGAGGTCTCCGCGGACGAGCCGGCCGCCGTAGACGAGACGCATCCCAAGGAGCTGACCGAGCGGCAAGCGGTGCTCATCGCCCACGACGACGAGATCTCCGGGGCGGCGAAGTACCTTGAGAGCGGGCTCTCGGTCCTCATCCGCTGCGAGACGCTGCTCGTCGAGCACTTCGCCAGCGAGATGGTCCGCAGGGCAGGGCTTACCCCCCGAATCCTGCGGCTTCCCGAGGCGGGCGAGGCCGACCGGTCCCCGCTGGCCGGTGGCCGGCGCCAACAGCTGCTCGCAGCGCTCCAACACGCCGTGCGCGAGGCGAAGGCCCGCGATGTGGTCGTCGTGCCGCACCTGGACCTGCTCGCCGGCGGCAGCGACGCCAACCTTACGCCCGAGGGACGGGAGCTGACGGACGTGCTCTACGAGACCCGGCTTCCGCGGGCGGGCGAGAAGCACGAGCGGATCCTCCTGGCGTTCACCGACCCGTCGCTCGCGATCCCCGAGGTGCTCGCCAGCCGCTTCGCGGTGCGGCTGGCCATCGAGATCCTCCCCCGGGCCGTGCGCGCCCGCAGCGGCAAGCCCGTCCCGATCGGCACCGCGCTCGTGACCCAGGCTGAGGCCGACCTGTTCCAGAGCTACAACGCGATCGAGGTGTACAAGCACATCGCCGGGATGAACGCCGTGCGGCTCCGCCACGCAATGCAGTTCGCGTACGACCAGCACCAGCACCTGCTGGAGCAGGGTGGGGCCAGGTTCACCGACCTCGTCAACGAGCTGCGCACGTTCAAAGCGAAGACCTCGGCTGCGTTCGAGGTGCCGCAGGTCAAGTTCGAGGACATCGGCGGGTACCGCAGCGTGAAGCATGAGCTGCACCGGGCGCTGAGGATCCTCGCGGGAGCTGACAACCTGCCGGAGCAGCTCCGCCACGAGCTGATCCCTCGCGGGTTCATCTTCTATGGCCCTCCCGGCACCGGGAAGACGCTGTTCGCAAAGGCGATCGCCAACGCGTTGGACGCGAACATCCTGGTGGTGTCCGGCCCCGAGATCACCGACATGTACGTCGGCGAGAGCGAGCGCAAGCTCCGGGAGATCTTCACGGCGGCCCGGCGGAACGCTCCCGCGGTCATCGTCTTCGACGAGTTCGACTCGATCGCCTCCAAGCGCAGCGGCCGGGACGACGGCGGCAACCGAGCGAACAACGCGATGGTCGCGCAGATGCTCACCGAGATGGACGGCTTCCGGCCGGAGGTGCCCGTCCTGGTTATCGGCACGACGAACCGGATCGACCTGATCGACGAGGCCCTCCTGCGGCCCAGCCGGTTCAAGCCGATCCAGATCGACCTGCCGAACGACGAGGCCCGCCTGGAGATCGCGTGCGTCCACGCCGACCACTTCGGCGTTGCGGTGAGCCCTGAGCTGCTCGCCAGGATCGCGCTCGCCACCGACAAGATGAACGGCGACGAGATCCGCTCGATCTTCCGCGATGCCAGGGCGAACGAGCTCGTCGGCGATCCCCCGGCCCCCGCCGACGCCCGACAGCTCGGCAGGCTGGTCGGCGCGCTCCGCCGCGCCACCCAAGAGCGCGACGTCGACCGCCAGCAACAAAACCCCAATCGTCCCGCCGCACAAGTCCGGCCGGCGGGTATCCTGGCCCCGTTACCGGGCGGGGGCAGCGGGGCGGGGCCGAGCGATCCGTCCGCTCCTCACACGGAAGTCATCGTAGAGGGGCAGGAGTAGTGACCGAGCGGGTTCTCGACCCCGACATTCGCCGGAAGGCGTTCACGCTTCGCGCCCGGCTCGACGAGATCAAGGAGGAGTTCGTCGGACGTGACCAGGCGATCGACCTGCTGGCGCTCGCGGTGTTGTGCAGGGAGCACGTCCTGCTCATCGGACCACCTGGCACCGCGAAGACGAGGCTGCTCGACCAGTTCCGGCGGATGCTCGACGCGCGCTACTTCAGCTACTTGCTGACTCGGTTCACCGAGCCCGCCGAGCTGTTCGGGCCGATCGACTTCAACCGTTTCCAGCAGGGCGTCTACGAGGTCAACGTCAGCGGCATGCTGCCCGACGTCGACATCGCGTTCCTCGACGAGGTCTTTCAAGGCAGCAGCGCGATCCTGAACTCGCTGCTCACGATCATCAACGAGCGGGCCTTCAACAACGGCGCCACCATGCTGGACGTCCCACTGGTGACCATGCTCGGCGCCTCCAACGACATCCCGGACGACCCGCTGCTGCGGGCGTTCTCCGACCGGTTCCTGCTCCGCCTGCGGCTGGACTACGTCGCTGACGAGGCGATCGAGGATGTCCTGGAGCTGGGCTGGCAGGTCGAGCGCTCGCTGATCCTCTCGACGAACGGCCGCGCTCCCGAGAAGTTCCCGCTCGCAGACCTCCGCGTCCTCCAGCAGGAGGTGGCAGCGATCGACCTGGCGGGGGTGCGAGGCGACTTCACGCAGATCCTCCGGGAGTTCCGCGCCGAGGGCATCGCGTTCTCCGACCGGCGGGCGGTCAAGGCGCAGAAGACCTTCGCGGCGGCAGCCCTGTCAGCCGGCCGTGCACGCGCCGAGCTGGCCGACCTCTGGCCGCTCGTGCACATCTGGGTCGAGCCGCGTGACGAGCCGTCGATCCGGCGGATCGTCGAGAGCCACGGCGTCCCGATCGACGACGCTCGAGGCGCCGCCACCAGGGACTTGGGGGAGCTCCGGCTCGACCTGCGTGAGCTGCAAGGCCAGAAGGACGGCCTTGGGTCGCTTGAGGAGTGCCGGGAGCTGCTGCGGCGCCTGGGGCGCCTCACCGCGGAGCTCCGCCGGGACCACCCGGCGGAGCGGGAGCTGCTCACCCAGGTCCAAAGCGAGCAGCGGGAGGTCATCCTGCTGTCCCGCGAGCGGTTCGGAGACGGGGGTGTCGACAATGTGTAACCCACGGCAGGTGCGGGTGCTCGCCACTCGGGAGCTGGCCGAGGCATGGGAGCAGGAGATCCGGCGGGTGGCGACCCGCCGCGACCAGATCGTCGGTGAGGCCCGGATCCGCGAGCGCCTCGGCGCCAGCGTCGGCGCACCGGCGCTCGCCGCGCTCGAGATGGCGCTGGCCAGCGCGGACGGTTGGCAGTTCGACGGCGACACCTACCGCCACGAGCTCCCCGGGGGCCGCGTGGTCTACCACCTCGACAGGCAAGAGCTCGAGATCGTCGCGTTCGCGACCGACGAGCTGGACGTGCGGGGCGAGGCCTCGACGGTCGTCGCTGGCGAGGTGGCCGAACAGCTCTCGAGCGAGGGGGTCGGGCGCTACTACGACGACGGCTGGGGTGGGCACACCAGGGAAGCCGCGGAGCAGATCGCCGATCGGCTCGCCCAGGACGAGCTCGCCGCGCAGCGGGACGCGCTGCTCGAGCGGGCGCGGCAGGAGTTGGAGGCACGGCACGGCAGCGCGCTGGAGGCGGAGGCCGCCGCGCGCGCTGACGTGGAGTTCGCCCGTCTGGCGGCGCAACGGGCCGCCGAGCTGCGGCGTGACGCCCAGGCACGGCTGACCGCCATCGGGATCCAGGGCAGGAACCTGTTCCACCAGGTCCTCGCCGACGCCTATCGGGACGCCATCCTGGCGTACGCGCGCTCGCGTGGCGCGGACAACATCGCCTGCTCCGAGCAGGATGGGGTCCTTGAGATCGAGTTCGAGCTTGAGGCGTGAGGACGGCCATGCGCGTACGAGTGCGGTTCCGCTACAACCGCGAGACGGGCGAGGTGGAGATGTTCCGTGTCGACGACATCGAAGGCGGGCTGCGCGCGCCTGATCACGACGCCCGCCACGAGCGTGTCGCCCGCGACGTCGGCCGGGCGATCGTCGAAGGCAATCCCCTGATTGAGGAGCTTCCTCCCGACCTCGCCGCCCAGTCCGGCGAGCGGGTCGCGCCAGCCCCGGCGCCTGAGCCGGGGCAGGAGGAGGGCCAGCGGCGCCGTGGCTGACGCCGACCTGCTGGATCGGGCCGCCCGCTGCTACCTGATGGCCGGCGTGGGCCTCGACGCCGCCCGCTGCTACCAGGACGCGGGCGCGCACCGCGCCGCTGCGGACCTTCTCCGCCAACTCCGGCACTACCGGGAATCCGCAGAGCAGTACGTGGCCGCCGGCCTCACGGACGAGGCCGCCTGGGTCCTCGCGCACCTCGCCGGCGACCCTGCGGCGGCCCGCGCGCTGCTCTCCCGATCCGGATCCGGATCCGACACGGCACAACCGACCTTGACGCGGCGGCTGGCTCTCGCGCGGTGCGACGTGGCGGAGGGCGTGAGCGCTCAGCAGGTGCTCCAAGCGCTGATCGACGCGCAGGCCGCGCTGGAGCGACGTGACACGTTCCAGGACCGGCGCATCGAGGACTGGGCCGTGGCGGTCGCCGAGGCCGCCCACCGCTTCGACCACGTCGCGCTCGTCTTCGCCGCAGCTGTGCGCGGCGGACGGCGCGATGCTGCCCAGCGCTGGCAAGCGTGGGCGACCAGGACCTTCGGGGCCGAGATCCAGATCGCTGAGTCGTCCATCACGGGGTGAGCGCGTGGCGGGTCAAACTGAACAGGAGCGCGCTGCGAGGCAACGACATCCCGGTCCCCTCCAGCGTGTCGAGCCGATCTCTGGGGCGCCCAAGCGTCAGCCGCACCGAGACCAGTCCCCTCCACCAGGCCCCGCTGTCGGCTCTCCTGGGACCCCCCAGCAGGTCGTCCACCTCGCTGGCCGCTTCCGATCGGCGGGTTCGGCGCTGCTGTACGCGGCGCAGCTCGTCGCCACCGGCCGTGACCACGGCGCCGGCTTCTTCTCGGGTGGCGACCCACGCTGCTGGTGGATGACCGCCGACGTCGAGCTCGACCTCGGCCGCGAGTTGATCCAGACCGCCAGCGGCGAGCCGTTCGTCGCCGTCGGCTCGCAGCTCGTGCGAGATCGTGGTTGGGGGGTCCCGCCGAGCGCGGCCACCGCCGACGATGTCGAGCCAGGCGCGCTGGAAGCGACCACTGTCCTGGAGCTGGTCCGCGTGGCCGGCCTGCACCGCGTGGCCAGGCGACCGCTCGACGAGGCCGTCGTCCTCCTCCCTGGATTCCTCGTCCAGCAGGTGGTCCGGCGGGCGCTCGACCTGGAGCTCGGCGTCACTTACCGGCCCGTGCGCCTGCACGCGCTCTTCGACGAGGCGACGCCCGATACCGCCGTCATCGAGCTCTCGCTGCGCGTGCCTGACGGCCATCTGCCTGCAGCGTTCCTCGCGGCGGTGGCCCGCAACCCGTTCACGGTCGTGTGCCGGCGCGCGGGTCCGGCGGGCGGCCTGCTGATCGAGCATGATGCAGGCTCGGCGCTCGACGACCATCACCTCGCGGCGATCGTCGACGAGGGGACGTGGGTCCTGGCCGACCGGCACTTCGGGTGCTGGCGCCTCCAGCCGACGACCGATGCGCATCTCGACGGCGCGGCGCTCGTGTGCGTCAGCGACGCGTTGGCCCTGACCTCGGACTCGCCGCCGCCGAGCGATCTCGCCATCGGCAAGCTCGACCTCCAGGTCGTCCCGGCGCGTACCAGCGGTGAACGTGTGGACGGCGTGCTCCTGGAACCGGGAGACCTGGAGTCGGTGGCCTTGCTCTTGGAAGGACACCCGCTCGCCGACATCGCGCTGATCGTCCCGGGCAAGGACCGGCACCTGCTGATCGCGCCGGGCGGTGTCCTGGAGCGCGTGCCCGTCGGGGAGCTGCTCTACTGCCTCGGGCCGGGGCCGCTCTACCTGCCGCTCGGCACTCGGACCCGCCCCACGCTGCCGCCCAGCGCGCGCAGGGAGCTCTTCCATGCGGACGAGCGCAACGCCGTCGTCCTGACCCCGAACGCCGCCTTCGCGTTCGGGCTCGAACACCGCCGCCCGGTGTGGACGCTCTGGGTCGGTGACCTCCCACAGATGGAGGCCCAACTGCCGACCGCAGTAGAGCGCGCTCTGTCCGCTCTCGACACACCGGTCCCTACCCCGCAGCCACCGACACCGCCGGAGCCGGCGCCGCCGCGCCGGAACCCAGGCCTGGCAAGGGGGTGGGAACAGCGCTTCAGGCGGAACCCACCAACCCCGCCACCTCCCCCGGTTCGGACATGGCAGGACGAGGCACTCGAGGCAGAGCTTGCAGGCGACCTCGCGCGAGCAGCCGAGCTGCACGAACGCAATGGCGATCCCCTGCGAGCCGCTCGCCTCTACGAGCGCGCCGCCCGTGGGTGAGGCCAGCCGCTGTTCACCAGGTGAGCGTGGATGCCAGCTCGTGGTCGTCGGCCATGAACAGCTGGTACTGGTTGATGTAGGCGTAGAACAGCCCGCCGATGTTGCGGTAGTGGGTCCACAGAAACCGCCGGCTCTGGACCACGGCCTCGCCGGCGGCAATGGGCTCCGGGTCGACCTGCCGGTAGAAGAACGAGAAGAAGACCGAGGCGAAGCGGCTCGCGAGCTGGATGGGAACCTTGGCCTCTGTGCCCAGGTATCCGCGGCACTTGCGGTCGAAGAACATCTCGACGAGCTCGTTGGCGATGTACGGATCGGCGCCCGCGGTCGAGCAGGCGTTCACGAAGACCAGCGGCCGGTCGACGAACTGCCGGTAGCCCAGATCAGCGCCCTCGATGTTGTCCGACGCGTCCCTGGTGTTCGCGAACCGCAGCTGTGGCTTGCGACCGCTCCCCACGCTGCACTGGCAGAACACGTACAGGACGGACAGCGGCGAGTGGCCTGGGTCATCGAGGAGACGGACGACATGGTCCCTGCCGTTGGGCTCATCCGGGCTGGCGGGCGCGAATACCGAGTTGCGCCAGACCGCCCACTGCTCTCGCTGCCAGCGGGCCTCGACCCCGGTCTCGTCGTTCGTGCCGCTGCCCCAGTACAGGCAGTGGGCGTGGTGTGTCCGCTCCAGGCTTCCCAGGAACCGTGAGGGGACGCTCACCTCGTAGGCCGTGTAATCGATCCGGAACCGCAACCCCCAGAACCCGGTCGGGTCGACCGGCTCGCCGCGTCCGGGTGGGCCAAACACGTAGAGCAAGCCCCACGGCACCTGGGGGATCCACCCAGGGCCACTGCTCTTCAGCCACGACAAGCGCACAAGGCAGCCCGGCCAGAACTCGTCGAGCCATTGCCGCAACGAAGAGTCGTCGGGGAAGAAGGCGTCGTACAGCTTGTAACCGTGGAAGGCGAGCTCGCGCAGTTCGTCGCTGCGTTCGACCTCGTTCCAAGCACGGCGATGGTCGTCGTCTGCCCGGTCGTCCCGCTGTGACCAATCCCACTGTTCCCAGGAGGACGGCCCGACGGAAGGACGAAGGCGGTTCAGCAGATCGTCCGGGGGGATGTCGTTCAGGTAGTCCTGCCATCTCACCCGGAAACGATCCGCGGCTTCGCGGAGGTTCTCGATCTTGCCTGCCACGCCCGCCTGAGTCCCGGACCAGACGAAGAATTGGTCGACTGGACCGTTCCGGGTATCGCCCTTGACGTGTGCCCCGCCGTTAAACACGACGATGGTGAGCGTTCCACAAGGTGTCGTCCACTCGTGAGTTGGTGGAAGCCCCAGGTGCCGAGCAGGGCTGTGGATAACCTCGTCACGAACGCGCGCGTCCCCCGATCCGAGCACGACCGTGAACTGCCGGTACAGCTCGTTGCCGACCTCGATGGTGATGTCGAGGCGGCCGTCGCTGTCAGGGCAGGGAGTGACCTGCAGCTGGACGGTGCGGCTTTCGCCCTGTTGGGGCACGTGCAACCCGAACCGCGCGGCCCACGCGGGACCCGGAAGGACCTGGACGGAAGTGTCGGGGGTGACCGGAGCGAGTTGCACCGTGGAGGAGACGACCGCCCACTCGGTGGGAAGCCCGCCAGGAGGCACGTCCGACGACGGCACGACCGCGTCACCGCCGCGGATCAGGCTCGTCGGAACCGGCCGGCCGACCTTGAAGTTGAGCAGGTACCACTCCCCCACCCGGAGAGGGCTGTTGGCGCCGTCCGGGCGCTCGTCCAACCACACCCCGATAAAGCGTTCGCCGTGCGGGCCACGGCGACGAGGTGGTTCCTCGCCTGGTCCTCGATACTGGCCGCCGCGCGTGACGCGTGGTTCCGGAACCAGTCGGAGGCTGTCCCCGTCCCGGACTCCCGCCTCGTGGAGCGTCTCCTCCGGGTCGAGGCGCTGCCCTTGGCCGTCAGGCCCGACGTGGTCGACGACGATCGGCAGTGGGCTCTCGGTGTACTCCCGGTAGTACTGGTCGATCAACCGGGCCGCGACGTCGGCGACCGTCTGCTGGGCCAGAGTGTCGATCAGTCCGAACTGCCGTCCGTCCGGGCCCTGGACCAATAGTTGGCGCAGGAGGTAGTCGGGCTGCCCGGGCGGCACCACAACCCAGTCGAGGTTCGTGCGGTCCATCACACGCCGGACGAACCCGGCATCGGACGAGTTGACCCGATAACACGACGCGTCGAGAGTCGACCACTCCTCGACCGGCTTGAGGTCGAGCCGTCCCAATTGCCGGAAAGCCTTGCTCCTCAGGTCTTCAGACCCAGTGCGGATGATCACGCGGCAGGTCTGTCGCTCAGGCGGTGCGGTCGCCTCCGGCCCCTCTGGAACGAGGACCCCGTACTTGATCGCGATCGGCCGTAGGACTGGGTGGTACTCGTAGGCGCGAAGTACCGCCGCAAGAAGCCGCAAGAACGGTGGTGGTGCGATGATGCCACTTTCTAACTCGTCGAAGATCTGACGCCACCA
>Ga0187894_10005918_pt1 | contig 12203 bp, 11 predicted proteins | sample GBC1701081metaG_FD_136650 | JGI IMG/M metagenome (GOLD analysis project Ga0187894, IMG submission 136650) | White microbial mat communities from a lava cave in the Kipuka Kanohina Cave System on the Island of Hawaii, USA - GBC170108-1 metaG ... | reverse complement strand
TGAGGGTGACCGCGGCGCATGGCTTGACCACTCCGATCAATACCGCGGCCTGAAATACTGCTATATCGACGAACGGGGCGGACCCGGCGCAACCCAATTCTCCGAACCAAGCACCGACTACTTCCAATACGTCGATCTCGGCGGCCCTGGCCTGGTCCCCGTCGGCTATGGGTTTCGCTCCATCGACTTCCTGGTCCGCAATATCCTCAACGTCGATACGGCGCCAGACCGTTCCGCCGCCCTGAGCGAGTTGGATCGCGCCGGCGTGATGGCCACCCCCGCCAACAGCAGTTACAACGAGCTGGTGGTGGAGGCCGGCCGGCTGTCTATTCAAAACGGCGGCCGCGAAGCGGTCATCGATTGGAACGGTTTCCCCACCGTTAAGCTTCTTTAGACCTGTAACAAACCACCGTGCGACCGTCGTCTAGTGATATTCTTTCTCCGTTGTTTCCCCAGAATTGCGTAACTGGGGTCAAAAAATCCGGGAGGGCATTTTGAATATTCATAATTTGCTCGCATGCCTTGTCGCGGCGGCGCTCGCATTGCCCGCGCAGCAAGCGCCCCCTGCGCCAAAAGGCGAAGGTTTCGAGATCACCGTCGTGCAGGGAGAAGGCGCCAAGAATAATGTGCGCGCCGCCTCCGCCAGCGCGCCCGCCGTCGAAGTCCGGGACAACGGCCAGCCCGTGGAAGGGGCCGAAGTCGTCTTTCAGCTTCCTCAAGTAGGAGCCGGTGGCAATTTTCATGGCTGGCTGAAGAACCAAACCACCAAGACCGACGCTCAAGGCCGTGCCGTCGCCGGCGGTTACGCGCCCAACAGCGAGGAGGGCCGCTTCAACATTAAGGTGACCGCTACCAAAGGCGCCAAATCGGCCACTGCCGTCATCTCTCAAAGCAACGTCAGCGGCCCTGGCGCAAGCATGAGCGGTAATGGAAAAAGCCGCAAAACCATGTGGGCCATCATCGGTATCGGCGCCGCCGCGGCAATCGCGGGCGGCGTGGTGGCCGCCACCGGCGACGACAATGGCAGTAGCTCCGCCGCTCGAGTGCCCATCACGATCAGCTCCGGCCCGGTCACCGTCGCCGGTCCCAGATAGAAGACGACAAGGAAACTCTCATGCGACTCTCAAGCATCTTTTTATCTCTCGCCGCCGGCGGCCTCTGCCTCGCCCAGGAAGCGCGGCTCACCGGCCCCGTTTCCGGCCTCGTCTACGATGAACAAACCCGCTCTATTCGCGCCATCCTCGGCGTCCCCGGCGCGTCCCACCTCGGCGCCCCGCTGATCGAACACCTCGAGTTCGCAAGAGTCGCGCCATCGGGTGATCGCGCGGTGGCCGTTCGCGCAGGCCGCCTGCACCTGGTAAAGTTCGGTGCGGACGTCGAATGGCAGGTCCTCGACGCTGAGTACGCCGGTGCAAGCCGCGCGGCATGGTCGGCGGACTCCAAATCGTTTGCGGTGTTCGGCACCGAGGAAGGTCTCTCGCTCTATCGCGACGGCGCGCTTTCATCGATCGGACACCCGGCTGAGATTTCCGCTCTACTGGTTGGCGATCAGGTCTTCTACGCCTCGAAAGACGGCGTCTACATCGTGCAGGACGGTGAAGCGCGCCTCCTTGCTACAGTCGAGAACGCCTCGGCGCTCGCGCTCGATGGAACAACACTGTACGCCGCCAGCCGCTCCCGCAACGAAATCCTGGCCATCCGCAACTTCCTGGACTCGCCCGAACTGGCCCTGTTCACCAGCGAAGTTGCCGCCCCCGCGGCATTGGCCATGGACAACGGTTCTCTGCTCGCCGCCAGCGCCGAGACCCGCGCCCTGTATCGCCTCAATACGTCCGCCGAAGTGCTGGCTACCATCGTGCTAGACTTCACCCCCGATAGCCTCGACCTGTTCTCCCGCGCCAACGGCACGGCACTCTACTCCCTTCGTACCCGCGCATCGCAGAGCGACCCACTTCAAGTCTTCGACACCGCCCGCGCCAGCGCTTTTTTCGTGCCAGCCGCCGCGGAGCTTAGCGCCAAGGTGGAGGAATAACTCCAGTGCGTCTCGGGCATCTCCTCCTCTTGACCGCGGCGCTCTGCGCCCCCCAGACATTCGCCCAAACCTTCGGCATCGTCGTTCAGCAACAATCGTCGACCACCGAAGTTCCAGAAGGTGGCACCGTTACTTTCTCCGCCAGCGCGATCAATGCGGCTGGCCAGGCTACCGTCACGCTCACCAACCGCACTGGTCAGCAACTCACCATCAACACGATCTCGCTCACGGGTTCCTCCGATTTCTCCATCATCAGCGCTCCCGAAGTTCCGTTCACCATGAATGCCGGAGCCTCCATCAGCCTGGCCGTGCGGCACGTCCCAGTCACAAGCAATCGCACCACCGGCCAACTCTCCTTCAACACCACTGTCGGCACTACGAACCGCACCGTGCTGCTCAACCTGGCCGGTACCGCCGCCGAGTTTGTCTACAGCTACACTCCTCAGGGCGGTAATGCTTCGAACTTGGTGACCGGTGACTCGCTGTTCTTCCCGGCCACGACCATTGACGCCACCAGCACCGCGGCCGTCGTCATCACGAACCGCGGCACTGCACCCGGCACAGTCCAATCCATCACCATCAACGGCGCGAACTACGCGGGCGTCGGCCTGCCTCTGCCGAATACAACCGTCGAAGCCGGCCGCGATCTCCGCTTCGTCGTCAACTTCACCCCGAAAGCGCTCGGTTCGTCGCAGGGAACGTTGGGCATAATCACTTCCGATCGCCAGTCCACTTTCCGCCTCGAAGGGCAAGGCACCGGCGCGCAGCTTTCCTATTCGGCCGGAACCTCACCGGCGACTCCGGGCAGCACCATTACCGTTCCCGACATCGCTGTCGGTGATAAGAGCTCGCAAACGTTTACCGTCCGCAACTCCGGCAATGCCGAAGCGCGCATCACCACGCTGACGATTTCCGGTACTGGCTTCTCGCTCGCCGATGCCCCGTTGCTTCCGCTTACCCTTCCCATCGGCGGCCAGTTCACGTTCACGATCAACTTTCAGCCCACGACGCCGGGCCGCGCCACCGCCCGCTTGCGCGTCAACACCGACGACTTCGACGTCGTCTCCAACGGCCAAGGCGCCAATCTAACCTACAACTACACAGTCGGCAGCTCGAACACGGCGGTTCCCGCCGGTGGCACTGTCAACTTCGCTCCGGCCAACGTCGGCGCATCCAACATGCTCACGTTCACGGTCACCAACTCCGGTACATCGCCCACCACCGTGAACGCCATCGGGCTCACCGCCGCGTCCAGCGTTTTCGTGTTGAGCGGAGTTCCCGCGCTACCGCGCACGCTCGACGCCGGTGCATCCATTGCCTTTCAGGTGCAATTCACGCCCAGTGCTCAAGGCGCAAGCACCGCCACGCTTCGTGTCGACAACGCCAGCTTCACCCTGAACGGATTCGGCAACACGCCCGCGCCGCTTCCCGCCGTGCGCTATGAAGGCGCAACGGGGGCGCAAGACCCGCTCCAGCAGCCCGCTGTGGGCCTTTCCATCGCAAGCGCCTACGCGCTCCCGATGAGCGGCGTTCTGACCCTCGCCTTCAACTCGGACGTCTTCGCGAACGATCCTTCGGTCCAATTCTCCACTGGCGGCCGCACCGTGAACTTCACCATTCCAGCCGGACAAACGCGAGCTATCTTTCCCAACGGCGCAAACACCGTGCGCGTTCAAACCGGAAGCGTCGCCGGCGTCATCACGCTATCGTCCACCTTCGCCACCGACGGTGGAATCAATCTCACGCCCTCTGTTCCGCCCAGCGTGAACCTGACCGTTGCCTCGGCCTCTCCGCGCTTGTTGAGCGTGATCCTGGGCGCCAAGACCGCCAACTCCATCACCTTGCAGATCAGCGGGTACTCTACCGCGCGTTCTGTGACTCAACTCGACCTGACCTTTACCGCTATATCCGGCGAAACCCTCGGCACCCAACGCCTCACCATCCCGGTCGAGCCCGCATTCCTCGGCTACTACCAGGGCACCGCGTCCGCTCAGTTCGGAAGCTTGTTCACGCTCACCGTTCCGCTCTCATTAGCGGGCGATGTCAATGCAACCAGCACGCCCCTCTCCGATACGATTCAGTCCATCGCCGTTACAATGGCCAATCGCGTGGGAACTTCGAACTCCGTATCGCTCGCCCTGCGTTAGCGTTTGCGGCGAATCGAATAGAGCCGGCTTTCCGTTCGAACCAGCAGGCGATCCCCGGCAATTGCGGGGGTCGCCTGTGTCATCTCCGGCGCGAGTTCATTCGTGTGCAGCAGTTGAAACGTGTCACCCGCGGCCGCCACATACGTCTTCGCCTCTTCGTTCAAATAGAAAATCTTCCCGTTGTACGCCCACGGGGTCGATGTGAAGTAACCCACATCGAGGCCCAGGCGCGTCTTATAGCTCGCCTTGCCCGTTTTCAGGTCCAGTCTGCTGACAATGCCGCGTTCGGTAAGCGAGTAGATTCCGCCGTCGCAAACCACCAGCGACGTGGGTGCGGTTCCCGCGCGAGGCTCGGCCCACAGCACATGAGCGTTCGACGTTTCCTCCTTGCCTAACGAAATGTCGCCCGCCGCCCCGGGCTTGATCGCGTAGACCGGCTGCCCAGGCCCGCCGTTGAGGTACAGGATGCCGTCGATGGCGAACGAACTGGACATGGGAACCGGCGAAACGCCGTTTAAACGCCAAAGCTCCTTGCCCTCCAGGTCGTAGCTGACAACCGTACCCGGCCCGACCGTGACGATTTCCGTCCGCAGCGAATGGGTCCAGACATATGGGGTAGACCAACTCGTGAGCCGCGATCCCTCACCCGGAATTCCAAGCTTGCGCTCCGTGCGCCAAAGCTGCTTCCCCGTGCGTTTGTCAAAGGCGGCTACATACTGCTGTTTCTGGTTGTCGTGAAGGATGATGATGACGTTGCCGCGAAGAGCGGGTGACGCGCCCGCGCCAAGATCGAGATACATCGGAAGCGCTTCGAGCGGCGTCTTCCACAGTTGCTTGCCCTTGAAATCGAACGCGAAAAGCCCTAGCCCGGTGGCATAGACGTAGACGTTTTTACCGTCGGTGACAGGCGTCTCCGACGCAAAACTATTCTTCCGATGGCGTCCTCCGGGCGGCCGGCCTGTATGGTAATCGGTTTTCCAGACCACTGAGCCCGTCTTGAGATCGAGGCAATAGAGGACAAATCGTACGGTGACCTCTTCCGGCATCTCAATGTCGCGCTCATACAGTTTCTGCATGATTTCCGCATCGGACAGCCCCTGCTTCTTCAATTCGGCCATGTATTCATTGCTGTAATCGGTGCCGGTCTGCGGCGGCTTCGACTTCCCTTCGGTAACCACCGTCGTCACGAAAACTTTGCCATCGGCAACGATGGGCGACGACCACGCGCGTCCCGGAATCTCGGCCGTCCACTCAAGGTTCTCCGTTTTGGACCACTTGTCCGGCAGCGTAGCGCTGGCCCCCGTTGGATTGCCATCCGGCCCCCGAAACTGCGGCCACTCGGGCGGCGCGGCGCGAAGCGCGCTCAAGGAGATGACGACGGCTACCAGCGAAAGTATCTTCACAACTCAAGAATAGACGCGCCAGCCCGCCAAACGGCTTGACTTTCCCAGCCTTCGTGGTCTACCTTGGCTGTTCGCACGGACGGCGCGCCGCTAAAACGGGAATTGTCTTCGCGCCAGCCGTCAGAACGACAACTTGGCGGCAAAGCTGCCGGCGCCGGAGAGCATGAGCGGGGAAATCATCCATACGGACATACTGCTCGACTCCACGCTGAAAAGCGTCGACCAGGGCGAGGAACTCGTCTTGGATGCCGCCCGCGGAATCGGTTTTTCCGGCGAAGAGTTGAACGACATTGGAATCGCGGCGCGCGAGTGCCTGGTGAATGCCGTCACACACGGGAACCGCTATAGCGCGAAAAAGAAGGTTCATTTGCGAATTTTGATCGGTGGGAGGCGTCTGACCGTGGAAATCGGCGACGAAGGCAAAGGCTTCACGCCCGACGCCATCCCCGATCCGCTGGCGGGTGACAATCTGCTGCGGCAATCGGGACGCGGCATCTTGATGATGCGGCATTACATGGACGAACTCTCGGTAACGGAACGCCCGGGTGGCGGTACGCAAATCCGGATGGCGAAAAGTTTGGCAGGCTAAACGAAATCGAGGAGGCTGACTCTAGTGAGCGTAACTTTATCAACCCGGCAAGTCGGGGACGTGACCGTGATTGACGCCAATGGGCGGATCACGCTAGGCGAAGGCTCTACCGCCTTCCGCGAAAAGATTCGGGAACTGGCCGCCGGCGGCAGCAAACGCGTGCTGCTCAACCTGGCCGACGTGACCTACATCGACAGCTCAGGCATTGGCGAACTCGTCAGCGGCTTCACCACTGTAACCAATCAGGGTGGGTCCTTCAAATTATTGAATTTGACCAAGCGCGTTGAAGATCTGCTGCAAATCACCAAGCTCTATACCGTTTTTGAAGTTTTCGACGACGAAGCGGCGGCCATTCGTAGCTTTAACTAAAGCAGGCTTTTTTTTGAGAGGCGCGCCTCCCAAACGGCACTAAAAAAGAGGTGGCGGTAAAGGAGCAAAGCATCTCGGCAGCGACCCTGATACTGGCGGATGAAGCAACTCTCCTTCGCGAGGGTCTGGCCGCCCTTTGTGAGCGCGAAGGGCGGTATCAAGTCGTCGGCCAGTGCTCGGCGGGTGACGAAGCCCTCCGCCTCATCAGCCGGCTCAAACCAGACCTCGCCGTCCTCGATTCCAACCTCTCCGGCCTCTACACGCTGGAACTCATCAGCAAGGTTCGCGAAAGCGGCTCGGCCACCCGTTGCATCGTTTTGGCTCCGCGGCCCGAGAAAAAGCACGTCGTCGAGGCCTTGCGCTGCGGGGCCAGCGGTTATCTCGTGAAAACAGGCTCCGCCCGGCACTTCCTGGACGGACTGGACCAGGTCTCGAGCGGCGGCGTCTACCTCTCACCGCAGGTCAAGCTCGATCAGGTCATCCCCACCCGAACCAATGGGCACAACGTGGACGCCTTTGCCGCCTTAAGCGCCCGCGAATACCAGGTCTTTTCCATGCTCGTTGAGGGCGTAAGGGCCAAAGAAATCGCCGCCCGCCTCGACCTCAGCCCGAAAACCGTCGATACCTATCGCGCCAGCCTCATGCGCAAGCTCGATATCCACGATGTCGCCGGACTGGTTAAGTTCGCCATCGGACGCAAGCTCATCTCCGCGCGCGCCTAGCCCTTCGACTTTTCAACGATTTCCGACCACCGCCCGGCCCGCTCGGCTTCCGTTGTCTCCTCAATCCGTGACGCCACCGTCCAAACGTGTCCCTCCGTATCCTCGATCCATGCGATCCGGTCGCCCCAAAACTGATCCGCAAGTGACATCAGAAGCCTAGCTCCCTGCGCAAGGGCGCGCTCCACGGCTTGATCCACATCCTCGACATAAACATAAAGAACAACGGGGGAACCGGCGCCCCGCGACGGAGCGTGCCCGAAACCGCCCGGCCATTCGGCGTCGATCATCACCATCGCCCCACCGATCGTCACAAGAGCATGGGCCACCGCGCCATCGGGACCCGGTCTGCTGCCCAAATCGACGGCATCGAACGACCTCTTGCAAAACTCCACTTCCGCCTCCACATCCCGGCAAAACAACCTTGGAATCACGACGGACGAGTTCTCTGGAATCCCTTTCTTCGCGCCCATCTTAGGCCCCCTTCGCTTCTAGCGTATAACGTTCCGGCATTGTGCTAAGATTCAGAAGGTATTTCTCATCCGTGCGTGTCCGCCCATTGCTTGCGCAGAGCGGCCGCATGCCAGAAGAGGCGTTTTGGATAAAGCAACCCGTCAGGATTTAAAGCACGACCGTTTTGTGGAAGAAGTCGGCCATTCGGTCGACTACGTGCGCTCCCATCGCGATTTAATGACGAAGATCGGCGCCGGCGTGCTGGTCGTTGTGTTGCTTGCCATCGGAGTGTATTGGTACCGCGGAAAGACCGCCGTGGAGCGTCAGACGGCCCTTGCCGTGGCTATGAGAATTCGCGAAGGAGTCATCGCTCCGATGGCGAACCCCGGCGATCCTCGTCTCGCTTTCCCCTCTCTCGCCGAAAAGAACAACGCTCTCCGTAAGGCGCTAGTCGATGTCGTCACCAAGCACTCCGGCTCCAACGAGGCTTCGATTGCGCTCTATCACCTCGGCGTGATCGCCGCCGACGAGAACAGAATGGACGAGGCGGAAAAGCACTTCCAGCAGGCGGCCAAAGACGGCAACGAACAGTTTTCTTCCATGGCGCGTTGGTCGCTCGCCCAGATCTATGCCGGCTCAGGCCGGGAAAAGCAGGCCGAAGAGATTTACCGCGGCTCCATCGCCAGTCCCACCTCTTTCGTCTCGAAAGAAGCCGCCGAGATCGCCCTCGCCCAATTGATCGGAAAATCGAAGCCCGAGGAAGCCCGCAAGCTGGTTGAGCCACTCAGCAAGTCTCCCCGCACCTCCGTCGCGCGCTACGCGAATTCGGTCTTGACCGAACTGCCGCCGGCTCCGCCCCCTCCTCCCAGCGCCAAAAAGTAGGCACAACGCACTGATGCCGCCCTTGGCCCGGCTTCGCTTTCCCGACGAGGCCTCGCGAGGGCGGCGCTATCCCGAAGCCCCACATCCCTACCGCTCTCCCTTTCAGAGGGATCGCGACCGCGTCCTTCACGCCCGCGCCTTCCGCCGTTTGGAGAACAAGACGCAGGTCTTTCCGGCCGGCCTTTCCGATCACTTCCGCAACCGCCTCACCCACACCCTTGAAGTCGCGCAGATTGCCCGCACAGCCGCCCATGCTCTCGGATTGAACGAAGACCTCACCGAGACTCTGGCTCTCGTTCACGACTTCGGCCACCCGCCGTTCGCCCACGCTGGCGAAGAGGAATTAGACCGGCAGATGCGCAAGTTCGGCTCCCGCTTCAATCACAATCTCCACGCCCTGCGCATCGTCGAGCGATTTGAACAGCGCTATGCGATGTTTCCCGGCCTCAACCTCACCTTCGAAGTGCGTGAAGGCATGGTCAAGCATTCCATCGACTTCGAGCGGGGCGAATATCCGGAGCTGGACGAATTCCTGCCTGGACAAAAGCCGCCTCTCGAAGCCCAGTTAATCGACCTTGCCGACGAAATCGCCTACAACACGGCCGACCTGGACGACGCCGTTTCCGCCGGTCTCATCGATCCCGGCGCCGTAAGTTCCGCTGTCGAAAAGTTCGGCGAATTCTACGACGCCCAGTGCACCAGCTATCCTGGCGCCACCGCCAAGGTCCAGTTCCTCGAAACCCTGCGAGCCATCATCGACTGGCTGGTGACCGGTTTGATCGAAGGCGCTTGGGTGGCCGCCGAAGCCGCCGGCGCTCAATCGGTGGACGATGTGCGCCACCACCCAACCCGCCTGGCCCGTCTGAGAGAAGACGCCGCGCGCACAAACGCCGAACTGAAAGCCTTCCTGCACGCGAGCGTTTACAACTCCCCTCTGTTGCTCAGCGAACGGGCCCGCTCGCAGCAAGTGATCGCGGCGCTGTTCGCCAAGTACATGGGCGAGCCCGAATCGATGCCGGAGCCCTACGGCGCGCAAACGTCGCGCGAGCCGCGCCATGAAGTGGTTTGCGACTACATCGCCGGCATGACCGACCGCTTCCTTCTCCGCACCGCGCGCCAATATCAATTGCTAGGATAGTCCCGATGAAACGCCGTGAGTTGCTCCGTGCCGCCGCCTTTGCGCCCGCTCTTGGGTCCTTCGCCCAGTCTCAACCCCATCGCTATCACTTACGCTATGCCCCGCGCATTGGCTTCCTGAATGCGCCCATTCCGGATCAGTTGCAGGCCTATGCGGACTACGGCTTCAAAGCCTTCGAATACAACGGACTGCCGCGCCACTCGAACGACGAGATCGCCTCGTTCCGAAAAAAGATGGATCAGCTCGGAATGAGCATGGGGGTGTTTGTCGTGAACCGCGGCGGCTGGAAGGCCAGCGCCACCGTGGACAAACAGTTTCATCCCCAGTTCTTCGAAGACGTGGACCGAGCCGTCGAAATTCACACGATCATCGGCAACGAATGCGCCACGGTTACCAGTGGCGTGGCCGTCCCCAACCTCACCTTTACCGAGCAAACCAACAACTGCATCGAGGCATTCAAGCGCGCCGCGGAAAAGGTCGAAAAAACGAAAATGGTGTTGGTGTTGGAGCCGCTAAATATTCGCGTCGATCACGCCGGCTACTTCGTCGTCTTCAGCGAGCACGGCGCCGAGATCGTCGAGCGCGTAAACCATCCCAATTTCAAGCTCCTGTTCGATATGTACCATCAGCAAATTTCCGAAGGGAACCTCATCAACCATCTGCGCAAGCACTGGGCTCAAATTGGCTACTTTCAGGTGGGCGACGTGCCCGGCCGCCGCGAGCCCGGCACGGGCGAAGTCAACTGGCGCAACGTTTTCAAAGCGATTCACGAGAAGGGCTTCCAGGGCATCCTTGGAATGGAGCACGGCCTCTCGGGCGGCGTAGGACCGGAAGGAATGAAGAAGTGCTTCGAGGCCTATCGCGAAGCGGACCGCTGGACTTAGACCGCCACCGCCTCACCCGCCACCGCCTTCAAAATCGTGCCTCGAACTTGCTCCAGACGATCCGGGTGGAGCTTTCTCCCGTTCGCAGTAATGTAGAAAACATCGATCGCCTTGTGAGCCTCGGTATCGATCAACACCACCTCAATCGAGCACCCCGCATCGGAAAAGGCGCTCGCGATCTCATACAACAAGCCCGGACGATCCTCCGTAACGACCTCGACAAGCGTCGCCGATTCCGACGCCGCGTTATCGAAGCTCACTCTCGGCGAAATTCGCCCACCTTTGCTAGGCGGCGCGGGCTTGGGGCGGTTGCGCAGCAGATCCTTAATCGCCACCTTCCCCAGCAGTACCCGCTCCAGCGTCGTTTTCAGGCGCTCCAATTCCGGCGGGTTCAGTTCTAAATTGCGTTGAGGATCTTCAAAAACGAACGTGTCAAGTACCGTCCCCTGCTGATTGGCAAATGCCTCCGCCTTCAGAATGTTCAGGCCGAAGCTCGATAGCGCCCCGGCGACGGAAGCGAACAAAAAGTGGCGGTCCTTGGTCAACAGGCTCAATTCATAAATGCCGCCCTGGCGCCGTATGTCCAGAGCGACCCCGGCGTGCTTGCGTAACTCGTCCATCTGCAGATGCAGCTTGATCTGCGCATCGCTGTGGGTCCGTAAATAGCGCGTCGGGAAACCCTTCAGAAACGCTTCCTGCTCCGCCGATACTCCGTGAGGATCGATGCGATCCGTTTCCAGTTCGCGCGTCAATTCGCGGTAGCCGACCGCATAAACTCGCCAAAGCTGCTCCAACCGCCAGGGGCTAAGCGCGGTCGGGTGAACGGCGCCTACATCTCCATAAGTCAGCAGCGTCAAATACTTCAAGTTCTCGATTGTTCCAACGCGGTCGGCGAGAAACAACGCCGTCGCCGGGTCCTCCAGGTCGCGCCCGCTCATCGCCGCCGATAGATCCAGGTGATGCTCGATCAAAAACCCGATCGTCTCGATTGCCTCGGCCGGCGCCTGCAAACGCGTCAGCGCTTTCTCGGCGATACGCCGCGATCCGATGCTATGGCTTTCCGCGGCGTCATCCTCGGCCTTGGCTACATCGTGAAAAATGAGCGCGCAAGTCAACAGCGCGCGGTTCGGAAGCTCATCGAGCAAAATGGCGAACCGCTTCCGCGCCGGCTCGGTCGCGGTGCGAAGCTCCTCGATATTTTGAATCGTGATCAGAGTGTGCTCGTCCACCGTATAGCGATGATTGAAATCGCGTATCACCTCGCACTCAATCGCCGTCCATTCGGGAAACAGCAGCCCCAGCACGCCGGTTTCATGCATGGCGCGTAAAGAAAGCGAAGCGTTCGGTTGCAGCAGTAGTTCCGAGAACGAATTCCACAACGGACGGCTCACGGAAAAGAACTCGGCGATTTGCGCTCTATGCTCCTGAAGGCGCTTCTCGGTCTCGCGATGAAGCGGAATCCCATGCCGCGCGACGAATACGAAAAGCCGCATCGCCATTTCCGGGTCCTTCTCCAGCCCATGCGCATACTTCAGCAGCACCCGGTCGCGCGAAACGGTGAACTCGGAATTAGAGAGCCGCGAGCGC
>Ga0187894_10005917_pt1 | contig 12204 bp, 12 predicted proteins | sample GBC1701081metaG_FD_136650 | JGI IMG/M metagenome (GOLD analysis project Ga0187894, IMG submission 136650) | White microbial mat communities from a lava cave in the Kipuka Kanohina Cave System on the Island of Hawaii, USA - GBC170108-1 metaG ... | reverse complement strand
TCACCAGATCCGCTACCCGGGCATCGCGGTTGGTATAGACGACCAGCACGATCAACATCAATGGGACCGCGGTCAGGGCTACGAGCGTGTACTTGGCCAACGCGTATTGCGCCGCCTGCCGAGCGATGACTCGGACGTCGAGCGCTCGATGCACCTGCACCGCATACGCCGTCGTGAACGGAACGCTGGCGAGCGGTATCAGGACGGCCGCCCGGATCCACGGATAGTTGGCTGGATCGACGACCACCCGGCGCAAGGCCGGCGACAGCTCGACCGCCGCGGTGACGATGATGATTGGCAGCGTGCCAAGAGCGAAGGCGCCGACGAGGGACTCGACTCGCCGTCGCTCGTCAACGTCGGCGAGACGGGCCCGGTAGGCCGCGGCGGCAACCTCCCAACCCACGGGAAGCAGGACCAACGGCCAGAACCAGCTATTCGGAGTGTAACGGTCGAGTCGCCGGGTTAGAGCCTCCAGACCGGGGGGAACTCCCGTCAAGCGGTGCAGGTTTGCGACGAAGAGGACCGCGCCGATCACGATGACCGCGGCCAGGACGAGCCGGACACTGCGGCGGTCGGGGGCGCTCGTAATCCGCGGAAACTCTCGAAGGAACACGGCCGAGGCCGCCGGCAGCCAGGCGACTACGTGCACCGCGGACAGCGCGCCGAGCAAAGAATTCGGCCGCGTCGTCACGGAGCTTTGCAGCACCGAGTCGGAGAACGCGGACGCTACCAGGACGTAGCAAACGCCGAGGGTGAACGCTCGGGCATCCCGATAGGTGAGTCCCAGCCAGGTCGCGCTCGCCAGGAACGCGATCGTCATGCCGGAATTGGCCCAGGGAATCGACTCGGGCTGGGCAAAACCGATCACCCAGCCGACCAGGACCAACGCACTCACGCCCGCCTTGAGCGCCCCGACGGCGCCCAACACTCGGAGCGGGTTAGGGCCAACCAAGAGGGCCAACCCTCAGACGTCGACTTCCATGCAGAAGGGTCCGAGCATCCCAAACTTCCCCTTCTGCGAGGCCTGACAGAGCGGGCGTTGCTCTCTGATGACCAGCGCGATCGCGGCATCGAGGATCGTCGCCGTGATTTTCTTGTCGGGGTTCATCAGAGCATCAGACGCCGCGAAGCCTGCAACCCGCTTGACCTGGGCGATCGCGTAGGTTCTTGGCCTTCCGGCCCAGATGCTGGGATCAGTGTCGATCGCCCTGCCTATGGTTTGGTCGAACCACTGTACCGACGCGACCGCGATATCGGCCGGCACCTCGGCGCCGCGCTCCAACGCAGTCTGTAAGAAGGCAGCCAGTGACTCGGCGAGTGCGACTGTCCTGATCGGCGGGGGGACGGGTTGCGGCATGGTACCTCTCTAGTCGGCGGCGACGGGTGAGGGTCCCGTAACCCGAGAAGCTATGCCATGCCGCCGATCTCAGCCAGGCTTGGCGCCGGAGACGCAACGGTCATCCCGGGAATGTCCAATGCCGAGTGCCGAGTGCCGAGAAGACGACAGGATCGACCCCACGGTGAACATCGTCCGCATCCCGATCATCATCCCGTCGAGCGTGCGGTCCGGATCCATCCGGCCGACTGAAACACTCCGTTCTCGTCGGTCCATTTCGTTTCGTTCTCCTTCGAGCCGTCCGACTGGAAGTGGGCGAGGAAGTGGCCGGTCCCGATGTCCACCGCGTGGAGCCAGCCATCCGAGGTGCCCGGCCTCAGCCTTCGGCCCAGACCTCGGCGAAGTACTCCGGGGATGCTGAATTCGAGCGGCGGCGCGGCAGGTTCGGGCCACCAGGTCAGACTATCGGGGAGGGCTCGGGTTGCTCCTGGTGCCCCGAGAACATTCGCGTCGATGGCGACCGACCTCCTCTAGACTCTGCTTTGGCTGAAGTGACCTGACCCCCCAAACGCCCGATACTTCGATAGGTTGCGGGGCCCTGTCGATTCCGGCGGGTCCCGTTCGTCGCTTTGGTAGAGCACGGACGGGCCGGCTCGGAACCATACAGCGGGGAGGCAGAGACGACGATGCGGTTTCTCATGATCGTGAAGGCGAGCAAGGAGTCCGAGGCCGGCGTGATGCCGACCGAGCAGGAGCTGGCGGAGATGGCGAAGTACAACGAGCAGCTGGTGAAGGCCGGCGCCATGCTCGACGGCGCGGGGTTGCATCCCTCGCGCGAGGGCGTGCGCATCAACTTCGACACCAGCACGCCGCGGGTTATCGACGGCCCGTTCGCCGAGACCAAGGAGCTGATTGCCGGCTACTGGCTGGTGCAGTTCAAGACCAGGGACGAGTGCATCCAGTGGGCCAAGCGCGCGCCGTTCAAGGGGGGCGAGATCGAGATCCGGCGGCTGTTCGAGCTGGAGGAGTTCACCCAGGGCCCGGCGATCGAGCACCACAAGAAGCTCCAAGACACCATCAAGAGAGCGTGAGGAGGACTGACGATGCGCTACATGTTCCTCGTGACCCAGACGAAGGGCGGCCCCCCGCCGCAGGCGCTGATCGATGCGATGGAGAATGCCCGGAAGGAAGCCGTTGCAACCGGCGGGATGATTTCGACGGGCGGCTTGGCCTCCGCCGAGCAGAGCGCCCGGGCCACTCTCAAGGGCGGCAAGCTGACGGTGAAGGACGGCCCGTTCGCGGAGGCCAAGGAGCTGGTCGGTGGCTATGCGATCATGGAGCATCCCACGAAGGAGGGCGCGGTCCAAGCCGGCCGCTGGCTCATGGAGATGCACCAGAAGTACTGGCCGGAGTGGGAAGGCTACGTGGACATCCGTCCGCTGTTCGAGGCGGGCGACGTGTTGCCGGCGCACCGGTGAGCGACGACGCCGTTCGCCGGTCCATCGATGCAGTCTGGCGGATCGAATCCGCCAGGCTCATCGCCGGGCTGGTGCCCGACGAGGCGGAAGTACGCGTCAAACCCCGACCCCCTCGTAGCCGCCCCATCGCCTGAGCATCTCGGACGGTGCGACCGGTCGTGCCAGGCTTGGGGGTTCTCGCCGTCGTGAGTCGTCTCTCCTTCTCGATGAGCATCTACCATCACCAGGCCATCCGGCGCCGTCCGATCATCGCGATCGGCCGAATCGCGATTACCGCGATCTCTCTCGGGGTGATGACGGCCTAACAGTATCGGAATCCAGCAACGACAGGCCCCGCCCAGTGACCCGGAGCGGGGCTTCGTCGTTGGAGCCTCGATCCCTCGATCGGCGGGGCCTCCATGAGGAGGCCTCTCTTGAGCCCGACACCGCAGGACATCCAAACGGCGGCGAAACGCCTCGCAGCCTTTCTCAGACCCACTCCGGTTGTTAGGTGCGAGACATTCGATGCGTGGCTCAAGCTCGAGAATCTCCAGGCCACCGGATCGTACAAGGTCCGTGGAGCGCTGAATGCCCTCCTGCTCGCGGCAGAGGAAGGTGACCGGCGCCCGGTCATCGCCGCCTCAGCCGGCAATCACGCCCAAGGTGTTGCCTGGGCCGCCAAGCGACTTGGCCTGGTTGGCTATCTGGTGATCCCTAAAGCTGCTCCCGCAACCAAGAGGGCCGGAATCGAACGGCTTGGCGGACGGGTTATTGCCTTCGGCGATTGCTTTGAAGATGCGGAGTGCCACGCGCGCGACTTGAGTCGCACGAACGACTGGAGATTCATCCACGCCTTTGAAGACTCGGCCGTGATCGCGGGTCAAGCGACGGTGGGAGTCGAGGCCGCGTCGCTCGCCCCGGACGTCGTCGTGGTTCCGGTTGGCGGCGGGGGGCTCGCCTCCGGTGTTGGGCTCGCCCTGATGCCGCTCCGCGCGAGAGTCATCGGCGTCCAAATACGCGGCGTGCAAGGCATGATGGATGCCCTCGCCGGCGCGACCGACTTTCCCGAGCCGGCGGCCACCATTGCCGACGGTGTGAAGGTGCGTACACCGGGACTGTTGACTCGGCAGATCTGTGCACGCGTGTTGGACGACATCATCGTGGTGACCGAGGATGAGGTTCGCGAGGCCATGCGCCTGCTCGCGCTCCGGTCACGGATCGTCGCCGAAGGGGCTGGCGCGATCGCCGCCGCCGGGCTGCAGCGCGTTTCCGGCGACCGGCGCCTGGCCGTGGTATCGGGCGGCAACGTCGACGCCGCCGTGCTGCGCTCGGTGTTGGCTGGGGCCCCCATGAATCCCGAGGTCTCGCCGCAAGGGCCATCCGGCCCTACCCGGAGAATCTGATCCTCCCCAGACTTGGGAAGGTTCCGCGGTCGACCGTCCGCCGTGACCACTCGAACAAGCATCCGGCTACCAATGGGGAGTGGCATGCAACGCGTATTCGTGATTCTGAGTCTCACGCTCCTTGCCGGCGGCGCCTCGCCCGCACCGTCTGCGAGCGCTCAGTCGTCGCGCACCGTACTGCGAGTGGCTCTGTTTCCATACGTACCGGATGCGTCCCGAGACCGCTACGCCGGGCTTCAGGCGTTCATTGAACAGGAGTTCGAGCGGCGACACCCGACGATCGACCTCCACCTGAGGCCCTTGAATCAGGCCGACAATTTCTATGGGGTCGACCAAGTCTCGAGCTGGCTCGCGGCATCGCCAGTTGGACCCGCATATGACCTCGTCGAGGTTGACGCTCTGATCCTCGACGAGCTGGTCAAGAAGCGCGTGATTCAACCCTGGCGGCAACCGCCGTTCCTGGCGGACTGGCTCCCGCAGGCGAGGGTCGCCGCAACGATCGGCGGACAGATCTTCGGCGTTCCTCACTTGCTCTGCGGTCATTTTGTCATCGGTCGATCCAGTCTCCTTGCGGGCGTTCGAACGTTTGACGAGCTCGTCTCGCGGATAAGAAGCGAGTCCGTCGGGAAGCACGGGCTCGTAGGTAACTACGTGGGGAGCTGGAATCTTCCGGCGCTGTATCTCGACGCACTGAGTGATGTGAGGCCGTCCGTCGACTTGGACCGAGCCCTTGCGGATACCCTGGATCCCGCTGCGGTTCGGGGCTTGGCGTCGGCGATCTCGTTATGTGCCCGAGGTGGAGTCAACCCCTGCATCGACGGTACGTTCGACGACGACTCGAAGCCCGACTCTGCGGCTCAATTGTTTGCGTCTGGAGGCGCCGTTGCGCTCTTCGGTTACTCTGAGCGTCTCAATCCAGTGCTGCTGGTCAATCCCAAGCTGCGTGACTCCTTGAGCATCCTGTCGCTCCCACTTGCCGCGACGAGTACACCGACGCTCTTCACCGACGTGCTCGTGTTGGGCTCCTCCGTTGACGTGCCAACCCGTAAGGCCGCCAGCGCGTTTGCCGGATTCCTCATCTCCACCCAGGTGCAGACTGCGCTCCTCACGACAGCGGACGGACCGCAAGGTGCTCCGCCTCGCTACTTGCTGCCGTCAACCAAGTCTTCGCTTGCTGCTCTCGCCTCGTCCGGCGACCCCCTGTACGCAGAGTTGTCACAACAACTGGGAGGTGCTCGACCGTACCCCAGCTCAGGCTTCCCGGGCTCCCGAAAGCGCCTCGCCGCAGCTCTGATGGAACGGCTGGGGATTTCGCAGTGAGCAGGATCGCTCTCCCGCCCACCAAGCGCGCGCCGATCTCGCGCAGCCTCTAGAATCCTTGGACTGAACGACGAGTCAGCCCGGAAGGGTTACGTTTGGGGGGGATGGACAGACTCGGCCGTCCATACTCCGAGGGCAGTTCGACCTCCGTTCTATCTCGACTCGACCGAATGACGAGCACCGAACCCATGACGAATCGGACCTACCGCGCCGAAGTGGTCGGCAGCCTTCTCCGTCCGCCTTGGTTGCTCGATGCCCGCCACCAGTATCAGGAGGGCTCGCTCCCCGTCGATCAATTCAAGCAGATCGAAGATCGCGCCGTCGATGAGGCGATCGCGCTTCAGGAGCGCTGCGGTCTCGACGTGATCACAGACGGAGAGATGCGCCGCCTCATGTTCGCGAGCCAATTGGCGGAGGCCTGCGACGGCTTCGGCACCGTCGCGGAAAACTACGTCGATTGGTTCGACGCCGAGGGGAAGGCCCACCGCGTCAATGCCCCGTACGCCGTGACCGGCAAGATCCGTCGCCGCCGTCAGCTCTCCGCCGAGGAGCTCGTGTACCTGCGGGCGCGGGCGCGAGCTCCAATGAAGATCACCCTGCCCAGTCCGACGATGTACGCGTACAACTGGTGCCCGGGCGTGTCGGAGGCCGCCTATCCGACCCCGCAGGCCTACCTGGAAGAGGTGGCTGGCGTCCTTCGCGATGAGGTCGTCGAGCTGGTGCGGCTGGGCGCTCGGTACATCCAATTCGACGCGCCCGAGTTCGGAATGCTGCTCAACCCGTACCAGCAGGAGTGGTTTGGAAAGAAGGGCTTCGAGGCGTTGAAGTTGATCGATACCGGCATCGACATGATGAACGGGATCATGGTCGGGATGGGCGGCGTCCAGTTCGCGCTGCATATCTGTCGCGGCAATCGTGAGTCCTGGCACATGGCCAGTGGCAGCTACGACTTTCTCGCGAAGCGCGTCTTTGCGCGCACCACCGCGCAGGTGCTGCTGCTCGAATATGATGACGAGCGGTCCGGGGACTTTGCTCCGCTCGCCGAGGTCGGACCCGACGCGATCGTGGTGCTGGGGCTGATCACGACGAAGACGGCGCGCCCCGAATCGATGGCCGACCTCCAGAGCCGGATTCACGAGGCGAGTCGATACGTTCCAACCGACCGCTTGGCGATCAGTACGCAGTGCGGGTTCGCATCCGTCTCGAAAGGGAACGCGATCAGCGAGCAGGTGCAGGAAGCGAAGCTGCGATTGGTCGCGGAAGTCGCGCGCAGGGTGTGGTCCTGACCGGTCCTACTACGATGACACGCGCTGTCGGTACGCGGCCGTGCCGTACACTGTCGGATTCACCTGGTTCTCGGCGGGCGCGCCTCGGAGAAAGCGCACGGCGTCACTGGCCGCCATTGTCGCCATCCGTTCCCTGGTATCCTTCGTCGCGCTGGCGATGTGAGGCATCAGCACGGCGTTGGGACAGCTCGCCAACCCGGGAGCCATGGCTGGCTCGTCCTCGTACACATCGAGGCCCGCTCCCGCGATCCAGCCCTCCTCGAGGGCGCGCACCAACGTTGTCTCGTCGACCACCGGTCCTCGAGCCACGTTGATCAGGAACGCGCTCGGCTTCATCCGGCGGAGCTCCGCTGAGCCGATCAAATGATGTGTCTCCGGCGTCAGGAGAGGATGGAGGGTCACGAAATCGCTGTCTGCGAGCAGATCCGCCAGGTTGGCCCATTCGACGTGAGGCGCGGCTTCGATACCGTCCCGATTGTAGGGATCGTGTGCGATGACCCTCATGTCGAATCCGCTGGCTCGCCTGGCGACGGCTGCCCCGATCCGTCCATATCCCACGATGCCGAGTGTCTTTTGCTGCCCACTGCCACCGGGACTGACATCGGCACCGAGCAGCAGGTTGGGGCCCCAGATCCGGTAGCGGCCGGCCGTCATGTAGGCATGTGCTTCGGGCACTCGGCGCGCCACCGCGAGGATCAGTGCCCAGGTGAGATCGGCCGTCGAATCCGTCAGCACGCCGGGCGTGTTCGATACCGGTACGCCGAGCTCCGTCGCGGCCGTCACATCGATGTGGTTGAATCCGACCGCGCACGTGGCTACGCCCAGGAGCCGAGGGTTCGCCGTGAGCACCTCACGATCGATCGCCTCGGTGAGGAGCGGCAGCAGCACGTCGCACCAGCGAACGCCGTCGAGCAAGGCGTGCCGGCTCAGGCCCTCCTCCTCCACCGACTGCCCGATCCGCACCTCCGCTCCGGCGCCGTGCAGGATGTCGAACGCGGGGTTGGCGATACGTCGGGTGACGAAGACGCGCCTTCCGATCATCGGTGCTGCTCCCGTGCTTGGAGGTGGCGAACCCGATCGACCCATGTCGATTGGCTTGGAGAATGCAAATGTCGACGATCACGCCGATTCAAGTCCCTGGAACGACGGCGCCGAAAGGTCACTATTCCCAGGCCGTCGTCTACAACGGGCTCATCTTCGTGTCCGGGCTCCTTCCCGTCGACCTCGAGACCGGAGCGCCTAACGTCGGAACCGTCGAGCAGCAAACCGAGCTCGTGCTCCGAAACCTCGGCCGGATCCTCGCGGCGGCCGGCAGCGGGCTCGATCGATTGCTGCAGGTGACGCTCTTCTTGACCGATGCCGGCGACTGGGAAGCCATCAATGCCACGTATGCCCGAATCCTGAGCCACCACCGCCCCAGCCGCGCAGTCGCCCCGGTGTTACCTCTGGCGTTCGGCGCCCGGATCGCCGTTCAAGCTATCGCCGCCGGTCCCGAGGGGTGAACAGCCGCGACTCGGCGCTATCGTGGAGAAGGCATCGTGAGGGAATTACTTTGAACCGACGGACGCATTGACATGGCACCGGCTGCCCAACGGTTGCGCGCGCGCGCGTTAGGCCTCCGCATCGGCTTCTACTCTCCGGGCCCCCACAACGCGATCACCGATGTCGCCGGCGTTCGGGTTGGGCACGTGACGGTCGTTCGCGGTGTGCCGGCCGCGCGAGGCGCGGAGACGATCGTGCGCACGGGAGTGACGGCCGTGCTGCCCAGGACCGACGTCTGGTCGGGTGGGGTCTTCGCGGCCACCCACACGTTGAACGGCGACGGCGAGATGACGGGCACTCGTTGGATCCGCGATCTGGAAACACTCACGCATCCCGTATTGCTGACCGGAACGCGGAGCGTCGGGGCCGTCTACGATGCCGCCCTCGCCTACATTTACGACCGAGTTCGCGATCGCCGGTGGGGTATGTTGCCGGTGGTGGCCGAGACCTGGGACGGCCTCCTCAACGATCTCAGCGTGCAATCGATCGAGCCTAGCCACGTGTACGACGCGATCGATCTGGCCTCCGATGGCGAGGTGGCTGAAGGCAACGTCGGTTCAGGAACCGGCATGGTCTGCTATGACTTCAAAGGCGGGATCGGGACGGCCTCGAGGTCGATCTCCTGCGGTGCTGCGTCCTATACTATTGGGGTCCTATTGCAGGCCAACTTCGGATCCCGACCCCAGCTCGTCGTCGACGGCGTGCCGGTGGGGCGGGTGATGACCGACTTGATGCCGGAAACCGGAGCGCCGGCTCCCGGGTCGGACCTTCACGAGGGCTCCGTCATCGTCGTGATCGCGACCGACGCCCCGCTGTCCTCGGTCCAGCTCAAACGGTTGGCGCGCCGCGGCGGACTCGGCCTGGCGAGAACCGGGTCCATCTCCGCCAACACGAGCGGCGACATCATCATTGCATTCTCCACTGCGAACGTGATTCCTCTCGCTCCAACCGAAATCCCGCTTCGAGTGAGCCTGCTGCCGTCTGACCTCGTCGATCCCCTGTTCCAAGGCGTCGTCGAAGCGACGGAAGAGGCGGTCCTCAACGCGATATGTGCTGGAGTCACCATGCTTGGCGTCCGCGGGAACGTGGTGCACGGCCTGCCGTACGACCGGTTGGCCCGAGCATTCGAAGAGCACGGACGACGGTTGACATTGCCGCCCGCCGCGCGAGTCGTTGACCATGCCTAACCACGTCTATTCTCGTACCTGGCGATCGTCGCTTCCGACTGCGTCGAAGGGCTCCGGGGTTTGGGTCTATGACGACACGGGAAAAGCCTACCTCGATGCCGTCGGCGGCGTCTACGCCGTGAGCATTGGCCACGGCGTCGCCGAAATTGGCGACGCGATGGCTGCCCAGGCGAGGGCGATCGCGTTTCCGTGGGCCGGAAAGTTCACGACCGAGGCGGAGATCGAGCTCGCCGATCGGGTGATCGCAATGTCACCCCGAGGCATCAGCCGCGCCTACTTCGTCGGCGGAGGCTCGGAAGCAAACGAGGTTGCGATCAAGTTTGCGCGCAAGTATCACCTCGTGAAACGCCGCCCGGAACGCTGGCGAATCATAGGACGGTGGCAGAGCTATCACGGTGCGACGATGGGCGCGCTCGCCGCGAGCGGCCATGTCTCGCGGCGATCCGACTTCGATCCCTATCTCGCCGACTTCCCACACATCCCGGCACCGCACTGCTACGCCTGTCCGTTCGGGGCAACGTATCCGTCGTGCGGCCTTCGGTGCGCCGACGAGCTGGAGCTGACCATTCGGCAAGAGGGCGCCGAGACGATCGCGGCATTCATCGCCGAGGTCGTCACCGGCGCCTCATCAGGAGCCATCGTTCCGCCTCCGGAGTACTATCCGCGAATCCGCGAGATCTGTGACAAGTACGACATCCTGTTCATTGCCGACGAAGTGATCACCGGATTCGCCCGCACCGGCGCCAACTTTGGCATCGACCATTGGGGCGTGGTGCCCGACCTGATCACCTGCGGCAAAGGGATCGGCAGCGGCTACGCCCCCCTCGGCGCGGTGCTCCTGCACGAGCGGATCATGAACGTCTTCGAGCAGTCGGCCGCCACGAGCGTGTTCACTGGGTACACCTACTCCGGCCACCCCGTGACCTGCGCCGCCGGCGTTGCCGTCCTCGACTACATTCGCGAGCACGACCTCGTGAAGCGTGCGGAGACCGAGGGGACATGGTTTCTCGAGCAGCTCGCCTCCCTCGAACGGCATCCGACGGTCGGGCAAGTGCGTGGGAAGGGATTCCTGGCCGGGGTCGAATTCGTCGCCGACAAGGAAACGAAAGCTCCGCTAGCGCCGTCCACCGGGTTCGTGGAACGGGTCGTCAAGGAAGCATGGGACCGGGGTATGGTCCTGCATGCCGGTCGTGGCACCCGCGACGGCGTGCTCGGAGAGCACTTGCTGCTCGCGCCGCCGTTGGTCGCGAATCGCGCCGAGCTCGGTCAGATCGTGACCATTCTCGACGAGGCAATCACTGTCGCTGAAACCGCGCTATCGCATTGAGCGGGTTACTGGAGAATCCATGGCGTCGCAGAAGAAGGTCGTCATAACTTGCGCCCTCACCGGTTCGGCCGACACGGCCGGCCGGAATCCCGCGGTACCGGTGACGCCGGAGCAAATCGCCCAGTCCGCTGTGGACGCGGCAAAGGCTGGGGCGGCCATCGTCCACGTTCATGTTCGTGATCCCAAGACCGGGCTCGCATCCACCGATCTCGGCCTCTATCGCGAAACGTGCGACCGGATCCGCTCGAGCGGCACCGACATGCTGCTCAACCTCACCACCGGTCCGGGCCAGCGCTTTGCCCCCAGCAAGCACGATCCCAAAGTCGCCGGGCCAGGCACCACGTTGACGACTCCGCTGATCCGTGTCGAGCACGTGATCGAGCTCAAGCCGGAGATCTGCAGTCTCGACATAGGAACGATGTGTTACGGCAGTGCGCATGCCGATGGCGATCTCGTGATGATCAATACACCGGGCTCATTGCGTGAGATGGCGACGTTGATTCGTGACGCGGGAACGAAGCCGGAGCTCGAAGTCTTCGACTCGGGGCAGGTCCTGCTGGCGAATCATCTCATCGAGACCGGGTTCATCGACAGTCCGCCCTTCTTTCAGCTCTGTCTCGGGATGAAATGGGGGGCGCCTTCCAGTCGGGACGCGCTCGCCTACTTGCACTCCCTGTTGCCGCGCGATGCGGTGTGGGCGGCGTTTGGTATCGGACCGGACCAATTCCCGATTCTTGCCGAGACACTGCTCGCGGGCGGCCACGTCCGCGTCGGGCTCGAAGACAACCTGTACTTGTCTCGGGGTCAGCTGGCGCCGTCGAACGCGGCGTTGGTCGAACGCGCGACGGAGATCATCGAGCGACTGGGATTCTCGGTCGCGACCGCTGCGGAAGCCCGTGACATTCTGGCCGTCCGGACGGGGTCCGCTGCAGCACGCTGACGCGGCTAGGCCAACATTCGCAGACCGGGAAGCTTGCTGGCATGTGACCGTAAATTCGACGGCCGACCGCGTTTATCTCTCCATGAGGTGCCCATGGAACTGACCAAAACTGAGACAGCACTGACGGATTAGGGCCATTCGGCTCTGGCGGTTTTTCGATCATTTGCTAGAGTGTTCAGGATTGCTCGCCAGACTGCAACCTCTGACCGAGGGCTCATTCGATGCGAGACGCGACGAATCCAGCACCACGTGCTGGGGGCAGAGCTTACACGAAGAACCGCCGCCTCGTGCCGATCGACCAGTTACGAAAGGAGATTCAAACCTTTCTCCGAGAAGAGGAGCCCTACAGCAAGACGGATGTTCCCGAGCTGGAGGTGCTGTGGAAACCGGATCTGCGTGGCGGCCC
>Ga0187894_10005916_pt1 | contig 12207 bp, 6 predicted proteins | sample GBC1701081metaG_FD_136650 | JGI IMG/M metagenome (GOLD analysis project Ga0187894, IMG submission 136650) | White microbial mat communities from a lava cave in the Kipuka Kanohina Cave System on the Island of Hawaii, USA - GBC170108-1 metaG ... | reverse complement strand
TAACAACGTAATTCTGCAGGCGATTCTTGTCGCCGGAGGTCACGTAGTAGTAATTGACCGTCGGCGCGTCAGGAATGGGAAAGTCGCTGAGCAAAGCCGGCACGACTCCGGTCTTATCGTATTCCACCCATTGCAGGCGGTTGAGCGGGTCGTTGTTGTAGTTGAATTTCGTCTTGACGCCGCGCGCATCCACGCGCTGGGTCAAATTCGAACGCTGGTCGTATGTGAAGACATCGCTCCACACGCCTCCGGAATAGACTGGCTGGCTCGGATGCCTGGTCGCCACGAAAGCGCCCGTGTCGTTGAGCGTGGCATCGCGTTCGGCCAGTTTCTGGTGCGTCAACCGGCTCAGAGCGTCGTATTTGAAGCTGCGCGTCTGATTGCCCTGGGTGACCAGCGTAAGGTTGCCGAGCGTGTCATACGAATAGTTCGTCTTCATGCCGCCCGTAGTGACCGCGCCGGTTCCGTTCGGATCAGGCTCTACCACTTCGACCAGCCGGTTCTGTTCGTCGAATCGCACCCACCGTTCACGATCCCATGCGTCAACCGCCAACAAGGTTTGCCCCAGCGCGCCCGGCGTTGCGGCGGACGGATAGGGAGCATTTGGGTTGCTCTCGTACCTCTGGTTGTAATACCGCTTCGTCACACTCCCGTCGGGCGCGGTGACCGTCTTAACCCGATCGAGCTCGTCATATTGGTAAACAGTCCATTCCTGCGTGCTTCGGTAAGGCCGCGTCTGTTGCCAGAGCCTGCCGAGGTTGTCGAATTTCGTGTTCACGAAATCCATCACGTAGTCTTTGCCATACGCGATCTCGCCGTGAACGCGCCCGTGCCCATCCAGATATTTGTCGCTGCGCGAGGCGAAGGCTCCGCCGGATTGACCGGCCTCGTAGCTGAAATCGTAGACGACCAGGCCGGCGTCATCGTAGATGTGATAGCCGTAGGCGCCGGTCGGCGCGTTCTCGTACTCCGGACGCAGCGTGAGGGATTGATAGGTGGTATACGACAGGCGCCCATTGGCGTCGGTGGAGTTGGCCAGCAAGCCCGTAAACAGATCATACTCATAACTGGTGACGTTCTGTTTGTTCGCGTCGCTAGGCGAGCCTCTGGTTATCTCTATCGGCCAGGCGTACTCTGTTTCCTTGTGAAACTCAAAGCTGGTCTGATCACAACAGGCGGTCGACAGCGTGACGACGTTGCCGCAGGCGTCGTAACCGCGCGTCTCGACCACGGCTGTCGATTCGCTCAGGCCGATGGCGTCGGCGTAGCGTTTGACCGTGGTCAGGTTGCCGCGCGGCCAGACGACGCCGGCGAGTTGTGTCGCGTCCTGCCGGGCGACCACCGATCCTTCGTCGTAAAAATACATGGCGTGCGCGACGCGCGTGGTGTTGTCGGCGGCGTAAAGCGATGTCTGCGTCACCAGGTTGAAGATGTGCGCCCCCGACCACCATGGCCCGCCGGATTGCGTGGGCCACCACAGCGTGTGACGGTTGATCCAGTTCCCGCCGTGATTCGCTCCATTCTCGTATTGGGAATAGACACGGTGCAGTCGTGTTGTTCCGCCGTAGCCGTACTCGGTCTTATTCACCACCTGGTTGTAGGCTCCGCCGTAGGCGTAATCGGTGGCGGTCATCTGCCCGCGCTCGTCAAAGATTTCGGTGCGCGTCGGGCGCGGCGAACAGTAACTGAGGTCCGAGTTGTCGGGGTCAAAAGTGGGATTCATGCTCCGGTACCAGTTGACCGTCGAACGGCGAAGCGGGGTCGAGCTGGTCTCATCCGGATAAGTACGGTCCTCGACGAGCAACCCATAGTAAAGCGAGTTTGAGTCGTCGTTGGTGTCCTGCTCGATGCGCACGTTGTCGGGACGAACGATTGTCGTGCGGCGGATCGAGCCGAGATCGACGACCGAGTACTTGGTCAAGGGCGCCGACGGCGTTGCGCGACCGGCCCAATCCTCGGTCATCTGCGTGAAGGTCGGCGTGTCGCTGAGCGGGCTGTAGATGTGCGGGTAGCTGTAGCCGGGCTGACTCGGATGATTGTAAGTCATCTCGCGCGACATCGAGCCCGCGCCGATGCTCGACTGCGCGGTGAGCGATGTCAGGGCAGCGCAGTTCCCACCGCCCGCGGAGCAAGTCATCCCACGCCGCTCGCTCACCTTCCGGATCATCCCGTAGGGCGAATACGAATCGGCGTCGCCGAACCAGTAGCCGGTGGCGGTGGCCGGGTAGTAAATAGCCCTGATGGCGTCAAAGACGCCGCTGTCGCGGACGCGCGGCGTCAGCCCTCCCTGGAAACCGTAATTGGAGCCGGCGCTATTGAGGTTCTTGGAATCGTACTGCAACCGCATGATCACGCGCTCCGAGCCGCCGAGGAGACCGGGCGCGGTCACCGCCGTCAGCCTGTCCTTTTCATTGGGCTGGACCCCATAGCGCTCGTAATGAAAGCGAATCTGGCGACCGAGCGTGTCGGTAATCGTCTCGATGTTCGGCCCTTCTTGCACATACCGCCATTGGCCGGCCCAGAACCGCCAAAAGCTGCGATATGTGATGGTGATGAAATTACCATTCGCGTCAATGATCTGCGTCGGATACATCGCGTAGTTGGCCGACGCGCCGTAGATGATGGTCGTCCCGTTCGGCAGTTTTGCCCAGGCCCTGACCATATTATGTCCGTTGCTATTATCGAACTGCGCCTTGTAGCCTTCGGCGTAATAGTTGATGAAACTGCCGTCGGTCGTGTAGGCCTCGTAGGTTTGCAGCGAGGTGCAACACCCCCCGAAATCACCATGGGGCCTGCCCGAGTAGCTATGGCGCGTGCCGTCGCCGTCAATCAACACGTAAGACGTTCCAGCCATGACGATCTTGCCGAAGCCAAAGATCCATCCGGGAATCCAGTCGCGGTCAATGTCGAAATACATCTCCGTCCCCGACTTGTGCCAGAGCCGCGAGTTGTAGTTGACCCCCAGGTTGAGATCGATCCCGCGCCCATCCAGCCCGATCAACGGAGCCGTGAATTGAAAGTTGCCCGACCCGGCGCCGCCGTCAATGGCGTGTCCCGGCATATCGCCGCGCTCGGTTCCGGGATCGTCCGCCGTCGTGTAATTGCCGCTGTTCCAGCCATACTCATCTTCACCGGGTAGGAACATCGCCGCGCTTGGGGAGAGGGCCGTAGCGGAGGCGCGCAATGGCTGCCGCGCGCTCCCCGGCTTTGCGTCACTCCGTTTTGCCACTTGCGAGCGGCCATTGCTCAGCGGGGCAAGTGATGAGGTCTTTTTCGGCTTCGGCTTATCGTGTGATGAAACCGGCTCTCCCGGCGGGCTGGTGGTGTTCGGCGTCCGCTCCGCACCGGTGACAGCCACTTTAACGCTTGCCTTGCGCCCGGCGATCTCGGCGGTGATCTTGAACTTGCCTGGCGAACCGGAGTCGAAGACCGCGCGCGGGGAGATGGTGACGTCTTTATTTTTCTCCTCGTCCAAACCTTCCCACCTGACATCCAGACCGCTGATGGGCGAGTCGTCCTTGTCGTAGGCGACCGCGGTAAAGACGGCCTGCTGTCCAGTCTCGATCGTGATGTCTCCGGGGAAGATTTTGACCCGCGAGACTTTCCGCTCCCTGTCTTCCTTCTTCTCAATTACATACGGAGTGGGCCGTGGACCCGGAGGCGCTCCTTTGCCGTCCCATCCGCGCGGAGTTTGGCCGCCGGATCGTTTTGGAAACATAAGATCGAATTTCGCGGCCCAACCGCTCGTATGCCACCAGAAATGCATCCGCTGGCCGAACTCCGCTCCGGCCATTACGAAACCGGGCGCGGCCAGGGCGTGATTGCTGACGAGCAACACCATCAGACCGGCAATCAAAGCTCGACGCGCGGTCATAACCGTATTGCGAGGCCGGAAGAAATTGATGACGGAAGCGAACAGAGAAAGACTGGCGGAGAAGAAGCGGATGCGAGACATGGATCGAACTCCCAAGGGTGAATAAGGTTGAATCATTCCGCCCCGGGAGCTAGGATGCGCAAAGCGATGACGGTACACCGTAGCGGCCCTCAAGCGGCGATGGTTGTGCTGTTCATTCGGACTAGCCCACCTGCCAGTGAGCTGGCCCGTTCGTTTTTTAGCGATTACAAGGCTACGTGGCTTGGCGCCACGCGCGCGGATGGTAGCATTTGATCAAAAACAGTCAATTGCTCAAACCTTCCCTACCCTTCCCAATCCTTCCCGAACGCTCCCATCCGGGCGCGAAATATTTTTTTTACGTGAGCGCCGTTTGGTTATATCGCCAAGCCATCATCTGAGAGAGATGGCGAAAGAGGCGGGCGGAATAGCGAGGTGTAACAGACCAGATAGCGTCCGTCGGCCAGGAGCAGGAATTTGACGCGGCCTCTCCTGATCCATTCGCGGATTGTTTTGGGATGCTTTTGCACAATGGCCGCGGCCTTCTCCACATCAATGAATACGACCGGACGGCGGCATTTATCGCAAAGCATCTTCACTACATCAGACGGTTTCGAATCAGCCAGAGGCGGATATTGGTGGTCATCGGCCTGCCGGCATGAGAGGCAGTAATTTTCCAGTGAATTGTTCATTGAGCTCCTCGTAAACAAGACGAAAGATTGTAGAGTCAGCTAGAGTTCACCGGCTTTCGGATCTTTGCGAAGATTCGCTCATCGCGTGATCCGGCGCTGGGTTTGAAAACCGATCTTGCGGCGCTTGTCGCTGGCGGCGCCGACACTCAGGTCGAGCGCGTTGCGCGACGGCGATCCGTTCAATCGGGTCGTGTGGTTGTCAACTTGATTTCAATACCTGATGGCTAATTATCCGACCGCCGAGTCGAACGCATTGACGCCAAGGGCAATGCGTTTGTTCCTGTTTGTTTCGCTCGACAGGCGGGTTTGCGAGTTGTGGCTTGTAGATTGTTGAGGGAGAGGTCCTGTTCACAAAGCTTTTGCATCACCGCGTACACTCTTCGATCCATGCGCTTTTCTCCATCGATAATGACCAAAAGCGGTCTGATTGATGATCAGCTTTTCGAGGTTATGATTACAAACCGCCGGAGACTCGCGTCAGGGCGCGGCCAGGACGTTTTGCCAGACATCGAGGAGACCAATGGGGGCCAATAGGGATTGGTCGTTCCGCGAATTTTGTTATCCGGATCGGCTTCCCGCGCCGACAGCGGGCAGGAAAAAATGACGAGGCGCGAGGATAGCCACAGCCAATAGAGGTGTCAACGTTTCCCGGTTGGCGCCGTGGTTAAATTTGCGTGAGGCGCCGAGATCTCCTTATCTTCACTAACGCGGCGATGACGAAGAGCAGAGTTAAGGCGGAGAGCGCCGCTCCGGAGCGAGCGGCGGGCGCCGTGTAGCGCATCTCGACGCGATGCGCGCCGGCAGGCAAAAGCAATCCTCGCAGCAGGTAGTTCGCCGCATAAATCGTCACTCTTTGACCATCAATCGTTGCCGCCCAGCCCGGATAGTTGATTTCGCTGACAACAAGCACGGATGGTTGATCGGCCTGCGCCTGAATCACCAGGCGATTAGGCTCGTAGTTGACGATACGCGCCTCCGCCGCGCTCTTAAACTTCCCGGCAGAGAGCTGGCGCAGATCTTCGGGAGCAATCTCCAGCAGGGTGGTTTCGCGCGGGTCAAAGTTCTTCTCTCCCTCGCCACGAATGCGGCGCAAGGCTTCCTCTGGATTCACGGCTTCCGCCTGGGACGTGAGCCAGGCGCGTGGCAAGACGCGCGGGTTTTCGTAAATTTGCACCCTGTCCTGGTTATAAACGTTCCGCCAATGCTCAGGCAGGCGTTGTATCAATGAATAGGCCGCGCCGTCCGCCGAATTGTAGAGCGTGGCTTTCGAAATGAGTAAAGAAGCCTCTGGCGATTGAGAGATGATCTCCACTCGATCCACGGCGGCCTTTTCATCCAGTTCAATTCGCGACCAGTAGCGATAGGCGGGAAAAGAATTCCGGGCATCGCCGGGATGAGCGCTGAAGACAGGAGCAAGCGAGTGTCGAATGGCCGGCTTTACATCGGCGCGTTCGTGCGCCCATTCAGCGGTGTCTACTCCGGCTTTCAGTTCGCGGCTGATGGCGCGCCCATCCACGGTGTGAACGATGAGTTTCGCGAGCGTTTCTCCCTGCTTCAAACCGCCTGAGTTTGCGAGGTTCGAAACGAGTGAGAACGAATCAACCGGCGTGGAGGCGCCGGTCAGATTTACTACGCCGCCAGGTTTCAAATTGATAACCACGTCCGCGGCGGTGAACGTCACGCCATCTTTTACGGTAGTTACTCCGGGCGGGCCAGAGTACTCGGCGAGAAACCTGACGTTCAGTAAATCGAGGACTTGCCAGCGGGGGCTGAAAACCTGCAGGTCAATCGCCGAACTGAACGCCGGGGTCGCCTGCGCGCCGAACGCTCGCGCATACCGCTCGAAAGTAATCGGTTCGTAACCGGCGGCGTTATGGAAGCCTCGTCGAACGGAGAAATTATGCGGTTCGGCGCGCGGCAGATCGATGGAGAAATCGTTGGCGATGGAGGTATAGATGCGATTCTGCTCCGGCGCATAGTTTAGTAGAAAGCTCGAGGACGGAGCCGTCTGAGTGAAAAAGGTAGCCGGTCTAACGAACGGATACCACATCCGCGAGAATGTTACGTATGGTTCGACAAAACATCCTGTTAAAACTATTCCGGCGAGCAAAGCCTCACGCCAGCGCGAAGCGGCGAGCCGCGCGCTCCAAACCAGCGCGAGGAGAAGCCAAACAGTAAACCCCGCCTTCCAACCCAGCCAGGCCGGCTCCGGAAGAACCACAGGTTGAGACGCCAAGCCGGCGTCAGGTCGCGTGACCCACCACCAGGCGAAACCGGCCGCGGCGCTTAGAATGAGCAAGCCGGTTCCAATGATCTCGTTACGCCGGTTAAATACGGCAACTGTCTTGTGTGAAAGTAACTCCCGAATAACATCCCAGCCGTAAGCCGATAGAATCGCCAGCGAGAACGTCCACTCAAAAGCGTGACGTGAAGGTACTCGAAAGAGATTGAAAATGGGGAGATGGTAGGCCCAACGGTAAAGAGGAGTTTGATCGCCCAGCATCAGGATACAAGATGTTACCGCCACTCCCAGCCAGAATAGGATTCGCCTATCGCGGCCCGAACGCTTAACCGCAAAGACTACCGCGCACAGAACACATATTGCGGCAAGGGATGTTACGTAGGTACTTACCTCAAGGTAGTTGTAGAAGGGCGCGATGAAGGACTTCCAGAGCTTCATCGGCGAAAAGGCTCCGCCACTGAAATTCTCGTAAGTCAGCGAACTGCGCACGCTACGCCGTTGCGCGCGTAGCGTTTCAAGTATCTGAAAAGCCGCGATGCCTGCCGCCAGCGTCATTCCGCCCAGACAAACCGCGAGCGGTCGCCAATTGCGCCACGCCAAAAGCGACTCCTTCTGTCGCGCGGCCAGAGATAAAAATAGCGCATATGCGACAGCAATGATTCCCACGTACAAAAATCCCTGGCCCATCCCCGTTAACAGGGACATTGCGTAAGCGAAGGTCATCCCCAAAAGGCAAGGCAGGAATCTCCCTTTCCGCGAACGCTCGATAGAGACAAGGGCCAGAGGCAACCACATTACAGCATTGGTCAGAAAGCCATAGGTGCCAATGGGACTGGCCATCATCCCGCCAAAGGCGAAGCTGAAGCCTGCGAGCAAAGAAGCCAGACGGCTACGTCCGATTTCGCGCGCATAGGCGTAGGTGAAAGCCGGCGCGAGCAAGTAAGGCGCAAGCACATAGACCTGTTCCGCCGCATGACCGGGTAAGAACAGATAGCCCCATGTTAGCGGATAGCCGATGCCAAGTTGCGCCATCGAAAGCAGCGGATAGCCGGACAGTATGAGCGGCGTCCAGAGAGGCAGCGTCCCGTGCCGGATCATGTCCCACGCCGCTTGTCGCATCGGGTAGGAGTAGACAAGCGCGTCCCCACTTACAAAATAGTTACCGGCCAGAGTTGCAGGCCAAAAGAAGACGGTGAAGAAAACGGCAATGATCAGGATGACGACAAATTCGGGTTTTAGTTTTAAGCGCACTTCCTCCCCTTAACGGTAACCTTTCTTTTCAACACGCTGCCGTGATTTCAACGCCTCTCAGATGGGGCTGCGGATAAAATCCGCTGGATGATTTTCTGATCGTCCGGGAGCAACTTTGATTTCGGCAGGCGCGGGACCAATGTGGCCCAGGCGCGGTCTTCGGCGAAGACTCGTTTGAATAACGGCAACGCCTCTTCGACTTTATTCGCATTGGCCAGCGTGACGGCGTGCCAGAAGACCATCTCGATGTTGTCCGGGACCAGGGCTTCGGCCGCTCCGTATTCGCGCACCGCGCCTGCAATGTCGTTCTTGCTGAATAGCTCGTCGCCAGTGTTCATGCGAGTGTAAGCGCGTTGCAGCTTCACCAGGCGTTTCAGTTCGGTCACCGGTTCCTGGTGATCTTCGACGCGCAGGTCGAACAGGCGGTCGGCCCAAGGTTTGCCGGTCGGCTTTCCGGTGACAACGACGATTGCGGCTGACTGTTTACCGCGAATGTCGCCGCCTTCCGCCTGGGCGGCTTCGAGCGCGGCGACAAGACGATCCGTGAGGTCGCCTTTCGCATTCTCGAAAGCCTTCGCCATCGCGTCCCACACCGTGTCTTTCAACATCAGGTTGGCTTGCGCCGAATAGTTCGCGCCCGCGCGATGGCCCGCGGCGATGATGCAATGCTCGCCGGTGTGCGAGGCGACCCGGCCTTGCGCGTCGATCATCGCCACCTGCCGCACATCGGCCTGAGTGTCGCTCGCCAGCAGTGATTTGAGGGCTTCGGGAGCGCTCTTGCCCGCGCGCATCAACGCCAATCCAAGCGGGCCGTAGGCAGGCTCGACGAAAGATTGCGTGGCGACGGCGCCGACTCCCGCTTCGGCCCAGGGCACGATGGCGCCGACTGAAAACCAGTGCGATTGCACCGCGACGCCGAGTTGACCGGTTTCCGGGTCGCGCGCGACGATCGAGTAAGTGTGCGCGAGCGGCTGTTTGACGAAAGGCTTGTCAGTTTTATTCGATTGAGCTACAACCAGCGCGGGAGGTAACAACAAGAAGGCGCCGGCAAAAAGAATTCGGATGGCCTGATAGTTCATTTGGTTTCTCCCGTTGAATTTGAGATTCGAAATTCAAGATTCGAGAAAGGAATAAGGATGAAGCATTCGGAAGCTTTCGAACAACTCTGCGAGGACGCCAGGTCGCGCGTCCGGGAAATCACCGCCGCCGAGGTCAAACGGAAACTCGACGCGGGCGAGAAATTCCGTTTCATTGACGTACGCGAAGACCACGAATGGCGGCAGGATCATGCCGCGGGCGCTGAACATCTGGGCCGGGGGATCATCGAACGCGACATCGAAAAAGTGACGCCTGACAAAAACACCGAGATCGTGCTCTATTGCGGCGGCGGTTTCCGTTCGGCGCTTGCGGCCGACAACCTGCAAAAGATGGGCTACGCGAACGTGCTGTCAATGGCCGGCGGGATCAGGGCGTGGCGGGAGGCGAATTATCCTATGGAAGAAGGGAGTGGGGAGTAGGGAGTGGGGAATGGGGAAGTAACCCTCTTGTTCCCCACTCCCCACTCCCTTCTTCTCAAAAGAGCGCCACCTTCACGGACAAATACTTCCTCGGATTTTGGCGGAAATCGTAAAGCAGTTTTGTCATTTCAGCCGACAGGTTGTTCGCGTTGTTATAAAGCCTTTCGTCTTTGAGCAACATTCCCGCCGTGCCTTCGCCTTTCTCCAGGCGGGCCATAATCACATTCAGTTTCTCGATCGTTTCGCGCGTTTCGGCGTAGACCTTCTCATCATTGAGCAATTTGCCGACCGTGCCTTCGCCGCGCTCGACCTTGGCGACCATATTTTCCAGCCGCGTCGAGGTCTCGCTCAACTTGGCCACCATTGCGCTGGTATCGTTGTATAGTTTTTCCTCTTTAAGCAATCTACCGATAGTGCCTTTGCCAGTGCTGAGTTGGCCTTCGACCTGATCGGCGATGCTGCGCAATTGAGTGATGGCGTCAGTCGCTTGTTTGTAAAACGCCGGGTCGCTGACGAGCTGGCCGATAGTCCCTTTACCGCCCTTGATCTCCTGCATCAGGCTTTCGGCCTGGCGCACGGCGCTGTCGAGATTCAGATAAAACGACTCGTCATTGAGAAACTTCCCCATTGTGCCCTTGCCCGCCTTCATATTCCCGGTCATCTCCCTGACGTCGGCGGAAATCGCATTGAGGTTGGTGACGGCCGTCTGCGCGGCGTTGATGATGTCGCCGACACTCTTTTGCTCGACGCTCTTGATGCTGTCGCCGTTCTGAATCGCCTTGCCCGCGTTGGTGCCGGGGGTGATGTCGATTACGTTGTCGCCAAGAACGCCCGCGCTCTTGAGCACAGCCTTTGAATCACTGCGAATGCGATCGATCGCCGGGCGTCCGTCAAGCTTCCCGTCAATCTCCATCACGATCTCCAGGTTGTTCTGCGAATCCGAGGCGCTCGGAATCTGATCGCTGAACTTGATCTCTTTAACGCTGCCCACCTTCTTGCCCGAAAGGCGCACCTCGGCGCCTTTGCGCAGCCCGTCAACGCTCGCCATTTGAGTCCTGACGATAGTGGTTCTGCTGAAACCCGGCAACTTGATGTCGCCGCTGACGGCGAAGATGACGAGCATCAGGATCGCCAGGGCTGAAAGAACCAGAATGCCCACGCGTAATTCCGAAAAACTTGTTTGCTTACGTTGCGCCATAATACCTCCAAAGTTCAACGCTCGTTGTCGAGGAACTTGCGAATATAAGGATCGCGCGAACCGCGCATCTCTTTATCGCTTCCGCTGAATATTACGTTTCCATCCTTTAGCATAATGAATTTAGTGTTGATTAAACACATCCTGTCGCCTTCGTGCTCGAAGACCAGGTTGCCGAAATCGTCGCGCACCACGTATTCGCTCGCCAGCACTTCGATGTCCTGCAAACGGTGCGTAACGAAAATCGATGAGACCTCTTCCAGATCGCGCAGCTTAAGGGCCAGTTCGCAGATCGTCCGCGCGGTGATCGGGTCAAGCCCGGCGGTCGGTTCGTCGTAGAGGATGATCTTCGGGCTTCCCACCAGCGCCCGCGCGATGCCTACGCGCCGGCGCATGCCGCCCGAAAGCTCGTTCGGCATCTTATCCTCCGCGTCTTCCAGATCCACGAACCTGAGCATGCGCATCACGATCGGCTCGATCTCGGACTCCGGCGCCTTCTGTTCGCGCAAACGGTACGCGACGTTGTCATACACCGAGAGGCTGTCGAATAACGCGCCTTCCTGAAAGACCATTCCGATCTTATGCCTCACTTCCATCATCTGCTCTTCGGTGTAATCGGTGATGTCTTCTCCGTCTATCAGGATGCTGCCTGAATCGGGTTTGATCAATCCCAGCGCCAGACGCAGCAACGTGGATTTCCCCGTGCCGCTTCCCCCCATAACGACCTTCGATTCGCCGTAGCGCACGCCAAAGCTGACGCGGTCTAAAACCACATTGTCGTCGAACGCAAGCGAAACGTCTCTGAATTCAATGGCGTGAAGTTTATTTGCCATAAACAGGACTACGGCGCCAAAAGCCATGAAAGGATCAATTTCGACAGCAGGAAATCCACTGCGATGATTAAGATTGAAATGACGACGACCGATTGAGTGGTCGAACGCCCGACGCCGACGGTTCCGCCTGTCGTGCTCAGACCTTTGTAACAACCGATGATTGCGATGATGAACCCGAAGACGGTTGGCTTGATCAAACCGCCCAGGATTTCGTTATACGACACGGCCTGTTTCGCTGAAGCTATGTAGACGGACGACGCCTGCCCTTGAAACGAGATCGTTGCGAGCAGCCCGCCGAGCGTGCCGATCATATCGCAGACGACCGTCAGCGCGGGCGCCATCGTCACCAGCGCGACGATACGCGGCGTGACCAGCTTTTTGATCGGATCGGCGCCGAGCGCGCGCATCGCGTCGATCTGTTCGCTAACGATCATGGAGCCGAGTTCCGCCGCGATTCCCGACCCGACACGGCCTGCCAGCATCAAACAGGTCAGCACCGGCCCGAGCTCGCGGATCAAACTGGTCGCCACGAGCTGACCGGAGACGCTCTGCACGCCGAATTTCTGAAGCGTGTTGCCCGTGTTG
>Ga0187894_10005915_pt1 | contig 12208 bp, 9 predicted proteins | sample GBC1701081metaG_FD_136650 | JGI IMG/M metagenome (GOLD analysis project Ga0187894, IMG submission 136650) | White microbial mat communities from a lava cave in the Kipuka Kanohina Cave System on the Island of Hawaii, USA - GBC170108-1 metaG ... | reverse complement strand
GGCGGGGGCACCGGGCGAGGCAACGACCCGGCCGTTGGTGGCCGACCAGCCCCTGACGGCGTCCCGCACCGCCGAACCCGCACCGGGCGAGGCGCCGGCATCGATGCCGTTGGTGGCCGACCAGCCCCTGATGGTGTCCCGCACCGACGCCGAACCCGGACCGTCGCCGGCACCGGGCGAGGCGCCGACCCGGCCGTTGGTGGCCGACCAGCCCCTGACGGTGGCCCGCACCGCCGAACCCGGACCGTCGCCGGCACCACCCGACGCGCCCAGCCGGCCGTTGGTGGCCGACCAGCCCCTGACGGTGTCCCGCACCACCGCCGGCCCCGGGCCGTCGCCGGCACCGGCGGCCGTCATCCCACCCGACAGGCCGACCCGGCCGTTGGTGGCCGACCAGCCCCTGACGATGTCCCGCACCGCCGAACCCGGACCGTCGCCGGCACCGGGCGAGGCGCCGACCCGGCCGTTGGTGGCCGACCAGCCCCTGACGGCGTCCCGCACCACCGCCGGCCCCGGGCCGTCGTCGGCACCGGCGGCCGTCATCCCACCCGACAGGCCGACCCGGCCGTTGGTGGCCGACCAGCCCCTGACGGTGTCCCGCAACGCCGAACCCGGGCGGTCGCCGGCACCGGCGGGGCCACCGGGCGAGGCGCCGGCACCGATGCCGTCGGTGGCCGACCAGCCCCCGACGGTGTCCCGCACCGCCGCCGAACCTGGGCCGTCGCCGGCACCGGGCGAGGCGCCGGCATCGATGCCGTTGGTGGCGGGCCGATCGGTGTCTGCCACCCCGGCCGACGCTCCACTCACGCCGATCCGGCCGTTGGTGGCAGAGGCGACACCCGGTGCCGACGGGCCGCCGCCGCTGGCATCGGTGGTCCCGCCGGCGGTCGACCCGACGCGGTCCCCACCTGTTCTGGTCGCCAGAACGCAACGGGACCCGGCGCGATCTGTGGACCAGAAGGCGGTGGCGCCGGCACCGGCGGTGGTGATGCCGCTCCTGGCGGCGCGACCGCTCGGAGGGACGACCCTGCCGCGCCCGCTGGGCGACGTCCCGGGCCCGGCCCTCGCCCCCGCCGCCGCGCCGCCCCTCGCCCCCGCGCCGCCCCTCGCCCCCGCGCCGCCCCTCGCCCCCGCCGCCGCGCCGACCCACGCCGCCGCCCCGGCGGCGGCCCGCCGGGCAGCTGCACCCCAGGTGCAACGGGCGGCCGAGGAACCGGCGCCGATGACCCTCCGTCACGCCCCGCCGCCGAGCGCCGCCCCCGCCCTCGCCGCCATGGCTGCGGGCGTCGCCCAGCGGGCCGGCGACGGCTCCGTCGTCTTCAACGCGCCCCCCGCCGCGCCGGTTCAGCGGGCGGTCGCCATCGGCGAGGTCGATGCGGCACCGGCGGCCCCGCCGCCCTCGGCGGGTGGGCCGCCCCTCGACGTCGACGAGCTGTACGAGAAGATCCGCCTGCGCCTGAAGGCCGAGCTGCGGCTCGACCGCGAGCGCATGGGCATGGTCAGCGACTTCCGGTCCTGAGAGGAGGGGACGAGAACGATGCCCGATCTCACCAGCGACCCCGGGCTGGGACTGTCGTTCACCGTGAAGGTGGACGGCAAGGACCTGGGCGCCTTCCACAGCTGTGACGGCCTTGGCGTCGAGGTGGCCATGGAGCAGCGCGAGGAGGGCGGCAACAACTTCTTCGTGCACCAGCTGACCGGTCGGCTGAAGTACTCCAACATCAAGTTCAGCCGCTACGTCAACGGCGACACCCAGAAGGTGGCCGCCTGGTTCGCCAGCATGGCCAACGGCGTCAAGCGCTCGACGGCCGAGATCGTGGCCATGACGCCCGACGAGCGGCCCATCGCCCGCTGGGGCCTGCGCGACGTGCTGCCCGTGCGCTGGACCGGCCCGTCGTTCAGCGCCGGCTCCACCTCGCCGGCCAGCGAGACGCTGGAGATCTGCCACCAGGGCTTCCACGAGCCCGGGAAGCCATAGCGGGGGAGCGCCGATCACCATGGCCATCGTGCCGGCCGCCCAGGCCATGCCCAAGCTGGAGAAGGCCTACCTCTCCGTGCTGACCCCGACCGCACCGGCCAAGGCCGGCAAGGGCGGGAAGATCGACCAGATCAACTTCCGCTTCAACCCCAACGAGTACACCATCCAGAAGTCGGCCAACTGGAAGCGCTCGCCGCTCCCCAACGCCCCTGACGTCACCGTCCCCGAGTTCACCGGCGCCGACCCCCGCTCGCTCAGCCTGGAGATCTTCCTGGACGAGACCGAGTCGGCCAGCGGCAGCGTGGCCAAGGACGTCGAGCGGCTCTTCGACCTGTGCACGCCCACGCCCCAGTCCATCTCGGCCAAGAAGCCGTCCCCGCCGTTCGTGCTGTTCGGGTGGGGGTCGACCACCAGCTTCACCGCCTACGTGAAGTCCGTGAGCGTGAAGTACAGCATGTTCAAGCCCGACGGGACGGTGGTGCGGGCCACCGGAACGCTCAGCCTCGAGGAGGTGCCCTCGTCCAAGGCCAAGCAGAACCCGACCTCGGGCGCGCTGGTCACCCATCGCACCCACGTGGTCGTGGACGGCGAGAGCCTCCCGCTGATCGCCTTCCGGGAGTACGGCGACCCCCGGTACTGGCGACCCGTGGCCGAGGCCAACGGCATCGACGACCCGACGCGGCTGCCCAGCGGTACCACGCTCCTCCTTCCCCCCGGTGACGACGCCGCGGCCAGGATCTGAGCAGCCGTGCCCGTCCGCCTCACCTCCCAGGCCCACATCACCGTCGGCGGCCCGCTGCCACCGGAGGTCATGGACCTGCTCGTGTCCTGGACCGTCGACGACAGCCTGACCATGGCTGACGTGTTCGTCATGACCTTCCGAGACCCGGACAGCTCGGTGCTCACCAAGGGCAAGTTCAAGCTCGGCGCCCCCGTCACCATCGGCGTGAACCTGATGGAGGAGGGCGCGCCCGTCACGCTGATCGAAGGCGAGATCACCGCCATCGAGTCCGAGTTCGGGCCCGACGGAAGCATCACCGTCGTCCGTGGGTTCGACCGGGCCCACCGCCTCTTTCGCGGCCGCAAGAACGAGGTCTTCGTCAACGCCAAGGCCTCCACCGTGGCCCAGCAGGTGGCCGGCAAGCACGGCCTCACGCCCGACGTGCAGGCCACCAAGACGGTGTTCCCCGTCCTCGCCCAGGTGGGCGAGAGCGACTGGCAGTTCCTCAAGCGGCTGGCGTTCGACGCCGGCTACGAGCTGACCGTGGAGGCCAAGAAGCTGCGCTTCAAGGCGCCGGCGCCGCTGCCTGGCCCGCCGATCAAGCTGGTGATGGGCGACAACCTGGTGAACTTCCGGGCCACGTTGACCGCGGCCGAGCAGGTGGGCACCATCGAGGCCCGGGCCTACGACTCGCTGAACCAGAAGGTGCTGACGGCGGCGCCGAAGGTGAAGGGCGGGCCGACCACCGGAACGCCGTTCGCCCAGGTCAACGGCGCCTTCCCGACCCAGGACTACGTGCACAGCCGGGCCTTCCAGACCGTGCCCGAGGCGACGACGATCGCTACCGCCCTGGCCGAGGACCTGGCCCACAACCACGCCGAGCTGCACGGCGAGGTGGGCGGCGACCCCAATCTGCGGGCCGGGGTGGCCGTCAAGGTGGAGGACGTGGGGCCGGCGTTCTCGGGCACCTACCGGGTCACCGCCACCCGGCACCGCTTCGACGGGGTGAGCGGTTACACCACCGAGTTCAGCGTGGCCGGCCGGCGGGCCGAGTCGATGCTCGGCCTGGCCTCGTCCGGCGCCGGCGGTGCCGGCGGCGGCCGGATCACCGGCCTGATGGTGGCCGTGGTCTCCGACAACAAGGACCCGATGAACCTCGGGCGGGTGAAGGTGAAGATCCCGGCGCTCGGCGACACGTACCTGACCGACTGGGCCCAGGTGGTCTACCCCGGTGCGGGCCAGACCCCGCCCAACGGCCGGGGCCTGTACCTGGTTCCCCAGGTGAACGACCAGGTGGTGGTCGGCTTCGAGATGGGCGATCCCGACCGGCCCTTCATACTGGGTGGGGTCTACAACACCAAGCAGAAGCCCTTCCTGCCGTCGGTGGTCAAGATGGGCGCCACCGACAAGCGGACCCTGACGAGCCGCACCGGGCTCAAGGTGATCATGGACGACACCGTCGGCCAGGAGTCCATCCTCATCGCCGACAAGATGGAAACGGTCATGGTGAAGCTGGTGGCCAAGCCCACGCCGCTGGTCCACATCAAGTCGGCCATGGACGTGAAGGTGGAAGCGCTGAAGAGCGTGATGGTGGACGCCAAGATGGACGTCACGGTCAAGGCTCTGGCCAACGTGGTCGTCGAGTCGGTGGCCAACACCACGGTGAAGGCCACGGGCAACATGGAGCTGTCGGCGGCCAGGATCAAGATCGCCGCCCTCGGGCCGCTGGAGCTCTCCGGCGCCGTCATCAAGCTGAACTAGGGGGCGACGGTGAGCCAGGAGTTCGTCGGTACCGGCTGGGGTTTCCCCCTCAGCACCGACCCCACCGGGGGCATCGCCCTGGTGAGCGGCCCCCGCGACATCGAGGAGGCCATACGCATCATCCTGGCCACCGCCTACGGCGAGCGGCCCATGCGCCCCGAGTTCGGCTGCGGCATCTGGGAGTACGTCTTCGCCCCCGCCGACGCCACCACCGCCGGCAAGCTGGCCTACGAGGTGCGCACCTCGCTCGACCGCTGGGAGCCGCGCGTGGACGTGGTGGAGGTGACGGTGAGCGTCGACACCGAGGACACCTCGACGATGTACCTCGACGTCTGCTACCGCATCAAGGGCGCCAACGACCCCCGCAACCTCGTGTTCCCCTTCTACGTCATCCCCGAGGAATAGGTACAGGACATCCATGGCCCTGCCCGTCCCCAATCTCGACGACCGCCGCTTCCAGCACCTGGTCGACGACGCCAAGCGCCTGGTCCAGCACAACTGCCCGGAGTGGACCGACCACAACGTGTCCGACCCCGGTGTCACGCTCATCGAGGCCGTCGCCACGATGCTTGACCAGGTCCTGTACCGGCTCAACCGCGTGCCCGACAAGAACTACCTGCGCTTCCTGGAGCTGATCGGGCTGCGCCTGTTCCCGCCCACCGCCGCGTCGGTGCCGGTCACCTACTGGCTGGCCGCGCCCCAGCAGGAGGTCATCGACGTGCCGCCCGGCACCGAGGTGGCCACGCTGCGCACCGAGACGGCCGAGGCCATCTCGTTCACCGCCGTCGAGGACCTGGCCATCGTCCCCAGCAAGGTCGAGCGCCTGGTGTCCTCGGTGGAGGAGGGCGCCTTCCGCGACCACGGCATGACGCTGGCCGGGGGCGTAGGCACGCCCTGCTTCGACACCCCCCCCAAGCCGGGCGACGCCCTCTACGTCGGGCTCGACCGCCCCGTTCCGTCGTGCGCGGTGGACCTTCGGTTCGACTGCCGGATCGAGGGCATCGGCGTCGACCCCCGCGACCCGCCGCTGGCGTGGGAGGCATGGACGGAGTCGGGGTGGGCCCGCTGCGAGCTCGACGAGGACGGCACCGGCGGCCTGAACCGACCGGGCGACGTGGTCGTCCACGTCCCCAGGGGCCATGTGGCCAGCATCCTCGACGGCCAGCGGGCCGGGTGGCTCCGGGCCGTGGTGACGCCGGCCGAGGAAGGCCAGCCCTTCTACAGCAACTCGCCCCGCGTCGACGGGCTGGAGGGCTACACCGTCGGCGGCACCAGCACCGCCGTGCACGCCCTGGTCGTCGAGGACGAGCTGATCGGGCTGAGCGAGGGCGTGGCCGGGCAGCGGTTCGCGCTGCAGCACCAGCCGGTGGTTCCGGCCCAGACGACCACCGTCGTGGAGGTGGCCGGCGGCGACGGGTGGGAGGAGTGGCAGTGCGTCCCGACCTTCGCCCAGAGCGGACCCGAGGACCGCCACTTCGTGCTGGACGAGGTGGCCGGCGAGGTCACCTTCGGCCCGGCCGTGCGCGAGCCCGACGGCACCATGTCCAACTTCGGCGCCGTCCCGGCCAAGGGCGCGCCCATCCGGGTCCCCACCTACCGCAGCGGCGGCGGCCGGAGCGGCAACGTGGCGACCAACGCCATCAGCGTGCTCAAGACGTCGATCCCTCCGATCTCGCGGGTGGCGAACCGGCGGCCGGCCGCCGGCGGCGTCGACGGTGAGGACATCGACGGGGCCAAGGTCAGGGCCCCGATCCTGCTGCGCACCCTGGGCCGGGCCGTGACCGCCGAGGACTACGAGCAGCTGGCCCGGGAGGCGGCGCCCAACGTGGCCCGCGTGCACTGCGTGCCGGCCGGCTCGGGGGCCGACGCCGGAGGACTGCGCGTGCTGATCGTGCCGGCGGCGGCCGACCCCGGCGGGGCCATCGCCTTCGAGGACCTGATGCTGGCCGACGAGACCCTGATCAAGGTGCGGGACCACCTCGACGAGCGCCGCACCGTCGGCGCCCGGGTGGTGGTGGAGTCGCCCTACTACCAGGGCGTCACCGTGGTGGCCCGGGTCCGGGCCCGCCTGCGCGCCGACCCCAAGCGTCTGCAGGCCGACGCCATCGAGGCGCTCCACCGCTACTTCCACCCCATCACCGGCGGGCCGGACGGGACCGGCTGGCCGTTCGGCCGACCGGTGCAGCTGGGCGAGGCCTATGGCGTGCTGCAGCAGGTGCGGGGCACCCAGCTGGTGGAGGACGCCCGCCTCTTCGGCGCCAACCCCTTGACGGCCGAGCGGGGCCAGTCCGTCCAGCGCCTGGACCTGGACCCCAACGCGCTGGTGTACTCCTTCCGCCACCAGGTCCTGGTGATCGGGGCCTGACGGTGCGGGGGACCGTCGACGGATTGGGCACGCCCCGCCCGCTCGGGCTGGGCCTGCCCGGGATCTACCACGAGGACGAGTTCGCCCAGCGGCTCGCGGCCGCGCTCGACGTCGTGCTGGCTCCCGTGCTGTCGGCGCTCGACAACCTGCCGTCGTACCTCGACCCGGCCATCGCTCCTCTGGACTTCGTGGAGTTCCTGGCCGGCTGGGTCGGCGTCGAGCTGGACGAGACCTGGCCCGAGGCCCGTCAGCGCCAACTGGTCGCCGAGGCGGTGCGCCTGTACCGGTGGCGGGGGACGGCGCGGGGCCTGCGCGAGGTGGTGCTGCTCTACACCGGCGTCGAGCCCGAGATCGAGGACAGCGGCGGCGTGGCGTGGTCACCGGCACCAGGGGGAGCCCTGCCCGGCGCGGCCGAGCCCAGCCTGGTCGTGCGGGTGCGCGTGCCCGACGTGACCATGGTCAACCCGGCCCGGCTGGAGGCGCTGGTCCGGGCGGCCACGCCCGCGCACGTGCCCCATCGAGTAGAAGTGGTGCCGACATGATCGTCTGCCGGCAGTGTGGGGCCGAGAGCGCCGAAGGCGACGACTTCTGCGGCGCATGCGGTGTCTTCCTGGAGTGGGAGGGCGAGCACGTCGCGCCGGAGGAGCCCGAGCCCGAGCCGGAGCCGGACCCGGACGAGGAGGCCCGCAAGAAGGGCCTGGTGGAACGGGTGAAGACGGCGATCGGCATGGACGACGAGCAGGCGGCCGCCGCCGCAGCCGCCGCCGCCCGGGCCGAGGAACACCACACGCCGCCCACCGCGGCCGACGACGGGGTGCCGCCGGCCGCGGTCGCCGCGCCGACCGAGGTGCCGCCGGCCGACGCGCCCGCCGCGGTCGGGACGGGCGCCGCCGCCGAGCCGGCGGCGGGGACCGGCGTGGCGACCGACGCGCCCGCGGCCGACCCGCCGCCCCCCGAGCCCCCGGCCGCCTCGCCCACGGTGGTTCGCCCGGCTCCCTCGGCCCGCGCCGCCGCCCACGTGGCCAAGACCCCGGCGCCGGTGGCGCCGGGGCGGGCGTCGCCGGAGGCACTCAAGCCGGCGGCACCCCGCCGGCCGCCCCGGCCCAAGGCGCCGACCCGCCCCCGCCGGGAGCCCCGGCCCGGCGACCTCATCTGCGGGGACTGCGGCGAGGGCAACGACGCCGACCGCAAGTTCTGCCGGCGCTGCGGGCACTCGCTGGCCGAGGCGGAGCGGATGGCGATCCCGTGGTGGCGCCGGCTGTGGCGGTGGCTCTTCCGCTCGCGCCGGAAGGCACTGGCGGCGGGCGACCGCCCGGACAAGTGGAACGCCGCCGCCAAGAAGCGCCGCAGCGGCGGCGGCTTCCGCCGCACGTTCCGGCGGCTCGCGATGATCCTGATCCCGCTGCTGGTGCTGTCGGGCTTCGTCGGCCCCTTCCGCCCGTCGGTGCGCAGCCTGGCCCGAAAGGTCAGCGACCCGGTGCTCGATCTGTTTCGCGCCCGCCAGGACCCCATCGACGCCGTGACCGCGACGGCCGGCCGGACCGCGCCCGGTCACGTTCCCGAGAACGTCATCGACGGCCTGCGCAACACGCACTGGGCCGAGCTCGCGCCGGTCACGGCCGAGGGCGGCGGCCTGATCGTGACCTTTGACGGCGAGGTGAGCCTGACCCGGCTGGGCGTCACGCTGGCCACCTCGCCCGACCCGGCCGAGTTCCAGACCCATTGCCGCCCCCAGGACCTCCACCTCGTGTTCTCCAACGGCAAGACGGCCGACATCACCCTCGCCGACAAGGCCGACTTCCAGCGGATCAAGGTCTCGGCCAAGAAGGTGACCTCGGTCCAGATCAACATCCGCTCGATCTACCCCTCCCTGCGGGGCAGCAACGAGTGCGGCATCGCCGAGATCGAGTTCTACGGCAAGGCCACGTAGGCATCGCCGGTGACCGGCAGGCCGAGGTCGGCCAGCACCGTCCGGTACCCCTCGGCGGCCAGCTGGGCGGCCGCGTGGTCGCCGCCCCCCCGGCGCACGTCGATGAGGAGGCGCCACAGGCCGTCGCCGTAGCGGTCGAGCTGGATGCCCCGCTCGCAGGCTTCGGCCGCGGCCGCCCAGTCGCCGAGGCGCTGGTGGACTTCGCCCAGCGCCATGGCGGCCGAGGCCGCCGCCAGGCGTAGCCGGTCACGCTCGTCGACGACCCAGTCGGCCGGACCGTCCTCGGGCAGCAACTCCCCGGCGTAGGCGGCCAGCGCCCCGTCGAACGCCCGGACCGCGGCGTCGAGGTCCCCGGCGTCGCGGGCGGTGCGGCCCTCGGCCAGGCGGGCGTCGAAGGTGTCGAGGTCGCAGTCGGCCCCGGCCGGCAGGGCCAGGCAGTAGGCCTCGCCCTCGCGAGCCACCAGGGTGGCCCCTCCGCGAACCGCGTCGGGCTCGAGGAGGTGGCGCAGCGACGACACCACCACGTGGAGGTTCCTGGTGCCCGTCCGGACGTCGGCTCCCGGCCACAGGGCGCCGACCAGGACCTCGCGGTGCACCGGGCGGCGGCGGGAGACGGCCAGCATGCGGAGGGCCGTCCGGGCGCGGGGCTTGACCGCCGTCAGGTCGATGTCGGCGCCGCCGACGGCGATCGTGAAGCGACCGAAGCACCGGACTACGGCCTGCTCCGCGGCGACCCCGTTGCGCCGGGGTTGGGCCGGCGCGGGCGGCGGCGCCGGCACGCCGGGAGGCGCCGGGCCCGTCGCCATGGCGGCGAGGGTGCCCGCCCCCAGGCGCCTGAAGCCCTCGGCGGCCACGTTCAGCTCACCGGCCTCCTCTCCACGCCGGCTCGCCACGGTGCCCCGGAGCAGCGAGATCACCGCGGCGCCCCACTCGTCGCCGCCCCGCCGGCAGGTCGCCTCCACTGCGGCCGCCTCCGCATCGCCGGCCGCACCCTTGCCCACGGCCACCAGGGCGCGCCCCATCCGGGTCAGCGCGCTGACGTCGAGCCGCTCGGTCTCGGCCGCGACCCGGTCGAGGTCGGGGTCCCCGCCGGCCAGCACGGCGAAGGCGGCGGCCGCCGTCAGCGCGGCCACGGCCAGCAGGTCGCCGGCCGACGGGTCCTCGGCCGCGGCCCCGAGCAACGCCTGGGCCTCCTGCACCCGCCCGGCCAGTCCCGCGGCCACGCCCTGGGCGAAGCGCCCGGTCGGGCCGGGCAGCGCCGCGGCGCGCCGCATGGCCGCCTCGGGGTCGCGCTGGGTGGCGACCCGGACCAGGGACAGCCAGTGCGCGTCGCCCGGGCCGGGAGCCGGCCCGTCGGTCCACGGCAGCAGGGCGTGCCGCTCGCGCCGGCACACGTCGCCCGCCGCCGACGGGCCGAAGGCCGTCTCGGCCCGGCGATAGGTGTCGGCCGCGGCCGGCAGCCGGGCGGCGGCGACGAGCCGGCGGGCGCCGGCCAGCAGCAGCCACGGGTCGTGGTCCACCAGGGCCGGCGGGAGCGCCTCGAACCACGCCCCCGTGTCGTCCACCAGGTGGGCGCCGTCCCGGCCGATGACGCGGGCCGCCGCCCCCCAGTCCTCGGCGCAGCAGTAGGCCCGCAGCGCGTCGCCGGGCGCGCCGGCCGCCTCCAGCAGGCCCGCCGCCCGCTGGTAGCTGGCCCGCACGAAGTCGCGCCCGTGGCGCTCCGACAGCTCCGTCTCGAGATGGGCCCGCAGCACCTCGTGGTAGCGGTACCACCCCTCCTCGCCGAGGGAGTAGGTGAACAGCTGCGTGCGCTCCAGCTCCTCCAGCACCTCGCGGCTCCCGGTGGTGCCGAGCAGCGCGTCGCACAGCTCTGCGTTCAGGCGACCGAGCGTGCACGTGCCCACCAGGAACCGGCGGGTGTCCTGCGGCAACTCGTCGAGCACGTTCTGGGCGAGGTACTCCCGGACCAGCCGGGACCGGACGCCGAGCGACTTGAGCACCCGACGCCGCTCGGACGGCGTCTTGCCCCGGGTCGCCAGATGGAACAGCCGCAGCCCGGCGGCCCAACCCTCGGTGCGCCGGGCCAGGTCGGCGAGGTCCTCGGGCCCGAGGGGCTCCTGGTAGAGGTCACGGAACAGCCGCTCGACCTCCCAGGTCCGGAACCTGAGGTCGTCGGGCCCGATCTCGAGCAGCTCGCCCGACACCCGCATGCGGGAGAGGTTGAACCGGGGCGGCCTCCGGGACGCGACCAGCATGGCGTGGCCGGCGGGCAGTCGCCCGAGGAGCTGCGCGAGCGCCCGCTCGGCCTCTGTGCCTTCGAGGGTGTGCAGGTCGTCGACCACGAACAGGACCCGTCGTTCGGCCCGGGCGTGGAGGGCGTCGGCCATCTCCGCCACCGATCCCCAGGGCGTCGCCGACGGGCCCAGCGCCTCGACGCAGGCGCGGCTCAGGCGGGCCAGCAACGCCGGCACCGAGGCGTCGTCGCCGTCGGCGCGGTAGCGGACGGTCGGGACGGCGGCGGTGGCCGCGAACTGGTTGACCAGGGTCGTCTTGCCGGAGCCGGCCGGCGCCGTCACCAGGGTGAGCCGGTGGTCCCAGGCACCGGCGAGGCGCTCGTCGAGGCGGAGGCGGTTCACGCTGCTCGTCCGGCTATGAGCGAGATCCGCCGTTGCGCCTGGCGCGTCGTGATTCATGGACCGTCCCCGAAACCCTGTCGCCGCAGGTTACCGTGAGACCGTCGAAACCTGCCGAAGGACCCACGCCCCCCTCGGGAGAGGGTTGTGGCTGGTGCCGGCGTCCCTGCTGGCCTCGGTCACGCCCGCCGCGGCGCGCCAGCCCGCGCCGGCCGCCCGCGCCGAGGTTCCCGAGACGGCGGTGACCGCGCCGCCCGCGGCGGCTGTGCCCGGCCCGGCGGTCGACCACCAGGACGCCCAGCCCGACGAGCCGCCGCCCGCCTCGGTGCTGCCGCCGCCGCCCCTGGACGCGCCGCCACCCCTCACGCCCGAGCAGGAGGAGGTCCGGCGGGTCATCGAGCAGAAGCTGGCCGTGGCCCGGGTCGGCCTGGCCGACGCCGAGCAGCGCCACGCCGAGGCCGTCGCCGCCGTGCCGGCCCTGGAGCGGGTGCTGGCCGCCGAGCGGGGCGGACTGCCCGAGGCGGCGGCCCGCCTCGCCGATGCGCGGGCGGCGCTGGTGTCGTCCCAGGGCCGCATGCGCAAGTGGGCCGTCCGGCTCTACGCCGGCCAGAGCCTCGCCCCCGTGCGGTTCCTCTTCGAGACCGGTGACCTGCGCCAGCTCCCGCGGCGGGTGGGCCTGGCCAGCGGTGGAGCGGCGGCCGCCCAGCGCGAGGTCCGGGCGCGGGTCCAGGCGGTGGCCGATGTCGACACCGGGCTGGCCGCGGCCGTGGCGCGGGTCGACGAGCTCGCCGTGCAGGTCGAACAGGCGCGGGTGTGGGTT
>Ga0187894_10005914_pt1 | contig 12208 bp, 9 predicted proteins | sample GBC1701081metaG_FD_136650 | JGI IMG/M metagenome (GOLD analysis project Ga0187894, IMG submission 136650) | White microbial mat communities from a lava cave in the Kipuka Kanohina Cave System on the Island of Hawaii, USA - GBC170108-1 metaG ... | reverse complement strand
GATCCTTTACAAGCACAGGTCCAACTTTGTCACCTAATGCGAGATTTCGTGGACCTAAGAACAAATCAAATTGTGTTGGACGTAGGCAGTGGTGATAACGGTCCAGCTATGTTGTGGCATGACTTGATGAATCCTATAGGAATTGTTTGCGCAGACATAAGCAGAAGAAACCGTTACCACTTAGATTCAACCAGGAACCTGAATCTCTTGGAGGCCACTGCTACTAGTTTACCGTTAAAAGAAAATTGCGTTGATAGAATAGTAGCCCTGGAGTGTATGCAACATTTCAGATCAATAAGAGAATTCCTTACTAATGCTTTCAGGATTATAAAGAAAGGTGGCATGCTGGGTCTTGCAGTTCCTGGAATAAAAGAGGAACGACTTGGTTGGGCTGATAAGAGGGATCTTGGTTTGTTAAACATTACGTGGCCGTCAGAGCGTCATAACCTTTTAGCTCTACCAGCTTTATTGGAATCGATCGGCTTTCACGGCATAGAAGTGCAATTTATTGGTAAGAATGTTTACGTACCTTTGGCAGACTATTATTCATCACATAGAGAAGAAATTAGGGCGTTGGTAATTCCTCGATATTCTCCCTTTGTAGAATATGTGATCTTCAAATCAATTTTAGCTATGAAAAACATCGCAGAGAATGATATTATAGACTATGCATTAATTAAAGCAATTGTTTGAAAGAGCTCTAATGACATAGATGAACTCCAAATTAACAGTTTGATTAAAAAAAATTCAAATCTAACCTTTTATAACCTCGCAATATAGTGAAAGCGTGTCAGTAGAGGTAACATGTGGCAAATGCGGTGGCTTAATTTACACAATGCGCATCCTTAAACCTGTAAAAGATGTTGTAAAGACATATAGCAAGTGTCCCTCATGCGGACAGGCGTTATCCTCGTCTGACTTCGCTATTTCTGTCAGTAAAGCCTAGGTCTTCTACAAGTTTACCTATCTCATGAAACTAGAGCCAGATAAGCTGCATTACAGTACCTTGTAGATGCAAGTAGACTATCTGCTTTACCTTTCTATTGATCCATGCATTACATATGCAGAAACAAGAACAGTTCATGCTAGACGTGAACAAGGCAAGCGCTGCACTGCAAACTGAGCTCTTGAAACTCTTACCCATACAAGCGAAAATCATAGGTGTAGAGAAGGAGGTGCGAGAGCAGATAGTAATTGATGTTTTCAGCGGCAACAAGATGCATGCGGATATGCTTGCAAACGAACTTGTGACAATAAGACGAGTATCAAAACTTGTTTCTGACCTTAGGATAATTTATGAAACTTTGATTATGAGGATTGGTACTATAGGGAACTACAATGAACTCTTGAAAGCAATAAGCCCAGCAGCGACCAGCCTGAAGGAGGTGCGTAAAGATCTTGATGTTGTATTACCAGCAGCCAAGGCTACATTTACAAAAATGTCTGACATGTTTTCAAGCACGCTTGTCATGCTTAACCTTGTAAACGAACCAAATACTCACAGGGCGACCGATGATGCTCTGGACATACTCGAAGAGGCCAGCAATGTGGTTGAGCAGGAACTGAAGCGGAAGTTTCCCACGCTGCCGCAGATCACTGTAGAGGACAGAGTTACAGTCGAAGCGTAATGCGTCGATAAGGACATTGGCACGTAGCCTTACCAGTCCCTACTGTATTTTACACTAAATCATTATACCAACTGGGCAAACATATTTTACAAAGTTCTTTTAATCAAACAAAATGAGTAGAGAGGTCAAATGGAATTGAGTCATGATTATGTAGAAGCCAAGAAGGGAGGTGTTCTAGAATCAGCCTCAAGACGAGTTCGAATGATCTTCTCCGTTATGGCAAGCCCAAACAGGATAGACATCTTGCGAATATTGAACTCAAAAGGTCCATTAACTTATTCTGAACTGAAAGCACTTGCAGGCTTTAAATCAAAGAAGGAAAGTGGGAAGTTTGCCTACCATCTTAGAAAATTGCTTAGACAGTCGTTGGTCGCTCTTAACAAAGCGGAGAGAAGGTACACTATCACCAATTTAGGTAAACTCGTGCTCAGCCTTGCCAGACAGATCGAAGAACGCTCCATAATTGAAAGTGGCAAGATGTATGTAAGAACTTCGAATCAAACTATTGAAGAGTTCAACTCGCACAAGATAATTCAAGCGCTTGTCAGGGAAGGCAACGTGCCATTAGAACTTGCGCAGAAAATAACCGAAGAGGTTGAAAACAAAATCTACAAGTTTCAGACAGCTTATCTTACTTCTCCGCTGATAAGAGAGATGGTAAACTCTGTTCTAATAGAACATGGGCATGAAGAGTACAGACACAAACTTGCTAGAGTGGGTATGCCTGTATTCGATGTCGTTCAGATGATTAATAGTGTTGATCAAATTGAAAATGGTATAGAGAGTGTAATTGCTAGAACTGCACAGCAGGTACTTGCAGAATACCTTGTGTTCAATACACTTCCGAAAGATATCGCCGATTCGCACCTTGCTGGCGATATACACCTATCTAACCCAGGAATGTGGGGACTAGTTCCTGATACTATATTCATAGATATCAATGAACTTGCTGAAGAAGGAGTGAACCTCAAAGGTAAATTCTTAAGCGTTTCAAGGCTAGGCTCCATAAAAAATGTTGATGATCTAGCTTCTTCGCTTGCAATGCTTAATCTGTTGCTGAGTAGGGAAGCTTCCAAGGAAGTGTTCATTGATGGCATAATGCCGCTTATGCAGAAATGTGGAAGCGACACTTCGATGGCAAACAAGATTGCCAAAGCCCTTATCCTAGGCTCGGGTGCGCCTTCGTACACACAAACATTACCGTTTACATCGCTTAACATCAATTTAGAAGGTTATGACAAGAAGCAGATAGATGGGGTTCTTAAGGGCTATGAAACATATGTGAATGCAACTCCGGTGCCTAGAATTGGACTCGTTCTAACCTATAGTAATGGCACTGTGAACGACTATGCAGATAAGGTTTCGAGCATTATACGCGCAGGCGGTTCGGTAGCTCTTTCAGGCAATCCAGAACAGGTCAAGAGTGGTATAGGCATATCAAAGAAACTAAACGGCCAGAACGCCAGCACTGTGATGTCGCTAGAGTCACTAGCAATAAACTTGCCCAGACTTGCTTATGAATCGAATAAGGATGAAGTGTACTTTAGAGCGAGGCTTGCATTGTTGATAAAACCTGCTGTGACTGCGCTTTCCATGCGGAAGAAGACTTTGACAGATCTAACTAGGAAGGGTCTTCTACCAACACTTGCGAACAGCACGCAATTCATGCAGAAAGGAAATGTAAATCTGGTTGTAAATCTGGTTGATTTACATGGATCGGTCGCGAACATACTTGGTTATACGGATAATAACAGTTGCCTTGAAGTTATACAGAAAGTTATTAAAACATCCGTCGAAGTTGCTGTGGAAAAAGGAAAGCAGAACAACGATGACGTTGGTATTGCGATGATAATAGATGACAGTGCTGCAAGGTTTACTGCACTGGATTCAGAAAAATATGGCAAGACTCTCCAGCAAACGGGTAACATGAGCGCATATTCGCAAGGAATAATCATTCCAGCAAAAGATATGGTAGAGATGAAGAAGGATGCAATTGTAATAAAGGAGTGCAACGCCATGGAGAAACTTCTTAGTGGTGGACTTTCCGTAACGCTTGATGTAAACAATGCGATGAGCAACGCTGATGTCAAAACAGCGATAGAAAACGCTGCAGACATGCTGACGTTCTTCAGACCTAGAATGAAAGTTTACGTTTGCGGCAACTGCGGTCACAAGAGCATGGAAGTTGTGGACAAGTGCGGTGCTTGTAAGTCTCCACACATTGTGTACGCAAACTAATTTCTATTTTTTGTTTACAGAGCATCGACAAACTTTTTTTGACCGTTAGGAGTTCATGAGATCTACGCAATACTTAATTATGCGATTCATAATATGGATGAGGGGATGGCGGGAACAGATACTTTTAGCTCAGACTTGTCTACCGTAATAAGTAGAATCAAGAAGAGAGATGGTAGAATTGTAAACTTCCAAGCATCCAAGATCTCTAATGCCATTTACAAAGCCTTAGTAGCTACGAATAGGGCAGACTATCCTTTGGCTGAAAGACTTGCAAACAAAGTCGTGCAAAGATTAGCTAAGATAGGTTACGAAGAAGCAAACGTCCCAAGCGTAGAGGACGTTCAGGATATAGTAGAATCGGTTTTGATCGAAGAAGGACTGGCTGAAACAGCCAAGGCGTACATTCTCTACAGACATGAAAGAAGGAAGATCAGGGAGGACAAGATGAAGATTCTGGAACGAACGACCTTCGATGATGTTGACAAGGCATTTGATGTAAACTCTTTGCGTGTTCTGGCATCTAGGTACCTGCTCAGGGATGAAAATGGCAGGATAGTCGAAAGTCCTAAGCAGCTGTTTGAACGTGTTGCAATCTTGGTAACGCTTCCAGATATTATGAGGGATCAGAGGATTTTTGGTTTAAGGGCAGGTGTAAAGCAGAACATAGAGGAACTTAATGATTATCTTGGCAGGCTGGATGAATTTGATAAAAAGTATAAGATAGGATCTTATGCTCTGAATAAATGGCATTTTGAATCTCTGCTCATGATCTACAAGGATCTTTCAGGGCAGGGCCAGATGAAAATAACCGTGAGTGAATTGTTAAGAATGTTTGAAGAAGGGCAGTTCGACGATTATGCTAAGAAAGTGGAAGAATATGCGACCCTGATGGTAGAGAGAGACTTTCTACCGAATTCGCCTACCATGATGAATGCTGGAGCAAGGCTTGGACAACTATCTGCGTGCTTTGTGCTTGACATGAAGGATGATATGTATAGCATAATGAAGACATCAACAGATGCTGCACTGATCTTCAAATCTGGAGGAGGTGTTGGCATCAACTATTCAGATCTAAGACCTGAAGGTGACATGGTTGCATCGACGTCTGGCGTTGCATCTGGACCAACATCGTTCATCAGAATCATAGATACCGTAACTGATGTTGTGAAGCAAGGAGGGAAGAGGAGGGGAGCCAATATGGGCATAATGGAAGCATGGCATCCAGATATCGAAAAGTTTGTCACAGCAAAAACAAAACCAGGTGTTTTTGAAAACTTCAATGTCAGTGTTGGAATCTGGGAAGACTTTTGGGATGCAATGAAGAGCAGAAGCAAGTATCCATTAAAGAACCCGAGAAGCGGGCAGATCGTAAAACATATCGATGCGAACCAGTTGGTCGATCTGATCGCGTTAAGTGCATGGCAGAGCGCAGAACCTGGTGTTTTGTTCTTTGACAACATGAACAAGTATAATGTGATGAAGAGGGTGCAGGGATTCATCAGAGCAACTAATCCTTGTGGAGAACAAAGTCTGTATCCATATGAATCCTGTAACTTGGGATCTATTAACTTGGCAAACCTTGTCAAGCGAAGAGCCGATGGAGAATTTGAGTTTGACTGGCAGAGATATGAACAGGCGATAAGACTTACGACAAGATTCCTTGACAATGTGATTGACTCAAACAAGTACCCGGTTGTTGAGATCGACGTTGCAAGCAAGTTAACAAGAAGAATTGGTTTGGGCATAATGGGACTAGCAGATTTGTTTTACTTGCTAAAGATACCATACAATTCAAAACAAGGATACGAGTTCATGTCAAAACTTGCAGAGGCATTATCTTACTACAGCATGGATGAGAGTGTTCAGATAGCTAGAAACAAAGGCGCGTTTCCATTATTTAATGAATCAGAGTATGTCTATGGAAAGATACCGATAGCTGCATACTACGAAATTCCAAAAGCACAGCATTCATGTGACTGGGATTCCTTGATAGATAAGATCATGCGTTTTGGAATAAGAAACTCACAGACAACTACGGTTGCTCCGACTGGAACTCTGTCTATGATCGCTGACACATCTAATGGAGTGGAACCATTGTTTGGACTTGTATACGAAAAGAGAGTGACTGTTGGAAGGTTCTTCTATACTGACAAGGTGTTTGAGTCAGTGTTGAAAGAGTATGGATTGTATAGTGATGAATTATTGGAGAAGATCTCGCAGAACTATGGATCAGTAAGAGGACTTGATGGCGTACCAGAATGGATGCAGAAAGTATTTGTTACTGCAATAGATGTGCACTGGGCAGATCATTTGATGGCCCAAGCCGTGTGGCAGAGATGGATAAGCAACGCCATTGCTAAGACGATAAACATGCCAAACGATGTTACTGCCGAAGATGTAAAATGTTCATACTTGCTGTCGCATGAACTAGGTCTGAAGGGCGTAACTGTGTATAGAGACGGTTCAAGGCACCAGCAAGTGTTGCACATAGCGAGCGACTCGAAGGAGAAGAGGTTCGAGGTTGTGCCTAGCGACTATGTCGTTGATTACATAAGCAATAACATCAAGGACGAATTTGTGCATAAGGAGGTTCAAAAAGCGATCAAAACAGGCGAGAAGCAGGAATATGTACGAAAAGCATTGTTACCCCATGCAGAAACAAGTGAGGAACCGTGTCCAGTTTGCAATGGAAGGATTGCCTACATAGAAGGATGCAACTGTTGTATTGAATGCGGCTGGAGCAGCTGTGTATCAGGTTAATCGAGATTTAGTTAGTTCTACGATCATACCCGCCCTTATACAGAGGCTAGGACCAAGTAATACAAATCACAGTACAACTTCAGATATAATTAAGTCGTTTATAAGGACCCTCCCCTCTATACCTTTCATGCGCGTGCGTTTTCGTGTTATCATACTATGATACCTATCACCCATATGTAGCAGTGCTTGATATGCTCGAACTAGAATTCCTCGTTCAATACTAGTGCTAGCAAAGTTGCTCTCACATCCTTGCCATACGCTACCTGCTCGAAGTACTTTGCTCGTGGAGTATTGTCAATATCATGCCCTACCTCGTCCAGTCTGGGCAAGGGGTGCATCACTATAGTATCACTCTTTGCTCTTTCAAGAACCTTAGAATCAATGACATAACTTCCCTTGACCTTTTCATACTCCTGCTGATCCGGGAACCTTTCCTTCTGTATCCTTGTAACATATATTACATCCAATTTGTCCAAGATACCGTCAAGCGTTTCGTGCTCATGTATCTTGATCTTGTTTTCTATTTCATAGATCGATTCCTTTCTTATCTTCAGCAATTGCGGAGCTACCAAGTGAACTTCAGCCTTGTAGTTAGTTAACCCATACAGCAAGGAGTAAACCGTCCTTCCGTACTTTAGATCGCCTACAATGCCGATCTTCAGCCCATCGATCTTATTCTTCTCCTTCAGTATAGTGTAAAGATCCAGCATCGCTTGAGTCGGATGCTCTTCCGTTCCGCTGCCCGCATTTATCACGGGTTTCTCTGCGATCTCCGCAGCAAATCTGCTGGAACCGTCTAGCTGATGTCTCAGCACGATAACATCTGAATAACTGTCCATTACCTTAACCGTGTCAGCAAGACTTTCACCTTTTTCAAGTGATGAAGATTTTACGTCTGCGATTCCAAGCGAGCTTCCGCCTATCGAAGCTATTGCAGCTTCAAAACTCAGCCTAGTTCTCGTACTAGGTTCAATGAAGAGGTAGCAAAGCACTCTACCCCTAGCAAGATCTCGCCTCTCGTTCGGCTTCATACCGCGCAACTTATCTGTTGACCTGAAGAGAAAATCAAGATCTTCTTTTCTGAAATCTCTTATAGAAACCACGTCTCTGCCAAAGAAGGGATTCTTCATCCTACCCGCAATATTGTTATAAGCAGACCTATACAAAGTATTCTCATGTCCGAAGCACAACTTCTCGTTCGCCGAATCAAGGACGGCACCGTAATAGATCACATAGATCCTGGAATGGCACTTGTAGTACTCGACGCCCTGAATATTACGGGCAGGGAGGGAGATGTGATAACTGTAGCTATGAACGTCCAGAGCGGCAAGCTGGAGAAGAAGGACATAATTAAAGTAGAAAACAGATTCTTGGAATCAGATGAAACAAACAAACTTGCGCTACTCGCACCAAAAGCTACGGTCAACATAATACGTGACTACAAAGTCACAGAGAAGAGGAAGGTCGAGCTTCCCGAGGAATTCGTAGCAATATTCAAATGTCCAAATCCAAAATGTGTTACAAACAGCAAAGAAGAGATCAAACCTATCATAGATGTTATAGACAAGACAAAACAAACACTAAAGTGCAGGTATTGCACAAGAATTCTAAACGTCGACGAACTAATTTACCAATAAGATTATCTGCAGAAGAAGTTGACCGTTTTTGAAGAAACGCCAATAATTCCTTGTTAATGTCCCATGACGGATCTTAATATTAAGAAAAGTGTAACTGCTACAACTGTAATTCTTACAATCTTGAGTACCCTCTTTGCAATGTAGAACTTTCTCTGCTGAGGGTTCACAAACGTAGTAGGATGCATTGTCATAGGGTTTGTTATATACCACTTGCCACAGTTAGAACATATAGCGAAGAAGGACGACAGCGCATGATATTTTTTTGATAAACATCGAGGACATTTAATTTCCAATATGAAAATACTCTTTCATATCTATTAATAAGGTATGTCATCGCTAAAACCCTAAAAATTAATATATCACCACTCAAGATGGTATCCTGAATGGCTGACCCACAATTAGCAATTGCAGCGGCTATTGCAATAGCTGGAGGGCTGATAGGTACTGGCAACGCGCAGCAAGGTATTGGTGCAGCTGGTATGGGCATAATAGCTGAGAGGCCTGAAAAGTTTGGTCAGGTCTTGTTCTTCTTTGTCATTCCTGAAACTCTGTGGATCATAGGTTTCGTGCTAGGAATAATCCTCTTGCTTAACATACTCTAAAGTGAATTTGTATTGAGCGCGGAGATATTTCTTAAGGAGATAGAGAACCGCAAGAGAAAAGAGTTGGAAGATCTGGATAGGGAATTGGCTGAAAAGAAGAATGCTTTGCTCGGCGAAAGAAATTCAAGAGTTGAGGAGCTACAGGAACGTTACAAGAAAGAGGTTCGCTTTAAATCGGAAAGAGAGTACACTAGGATCGTGGAGGCAGCGCGTCTGCAGGCAAGACGAATAATCTTTGAGGCTATAGATGCAAATTTGGATTCTTTCTTGGGCGCGATCAAGCAGGAGCTTAAGAGTGATACAAAAAATGCTCAATACAAAAAAACATTGGAAGAAATGATTAATGTTGGTAAGAAGAAGTTAGGACATGATGTGCGGGTTCACTGTAGAGAAGAGGATCGCCAAATTCTAAAAGATCTTCGTGTTACTATTAGTGATAAACCTATTCAAACCTTCGGTGGAATAATAGTGGAGAATAAGGAAGGAACGATGGAGCTTGATCTGACATTTGAAGAACTTCTCCGAACACATGACGAAGAGATTCGTGCTATTATTATTGGGAAGGGATAGCAGTGCCAACTTCAGCATATTCTGCTTCTTTCGGTAGATTACAGGCGCTCTCCCTAAATTTTCTTTCCAAAGATTACATGCAGAATTTACTTCGGGCTAGGGACGTCAATGAAATTGCCAAGCAGTTGGCGTCCACTTGGTACGGTCCAGAGATTGAGCGTGCTGCATCACTCCATAAACCTCCAGAGCTTGTTGAAGTGGCACTGAATCGTCATCTGGTAGGATTCAACAGGCTCGCAGTAGAGGCTTCACCCTTTAGTGGTCGATCTGCGATTAGGGCTTACTTGGCCAAGTGGGATATTCAGAACATTGAGCTGATTCTCTCTTCAAAGAGTTTAGGAAAAACAATTACTGAAACGGAACACTTCCTGGTGTCTAGTCGTAACTTCCCTGCTGGAGTTTCAGGTGGAAATATTCCACATGACGAGATCAAGATCGTGCTATCCCAGCCAAATGTTGAAGCAGTTGTTAATCAACTGGTTCGGTATGGCTACGGGACTGTGCTGATGCAACACTTGGGTGAATATCAAAAAACCTTGGATCTGGGTCCAATGATGGCGGCCTTGCAAAGATACTACTACTCTGCACTTCTTGAGGCTCTCAAGTTCTTCCAAGGAGACGAGGGTGTTATCAGGGAACTCATCAGGGTTGAAATAGACAAGAAGAATATTCTAGGCCTTTTGAAAGCTAAAGAATCTAATCTAGAAAAGGAAGTGGTGATTCAGCACCTTATCGAAGGAGGGAATATTACTACCCACCAGTTAGGAGAAATGTACATGGCTAGGAATGTAGAGGAACTTGTAGGAAGAATTGATACATACTACAAGTTGGGGGACAGATTAGAGCCGTATAAGAAGAGTGGGAGTTTGATTGATTTTGAGGCGGCTCTTGACAGAGTTATAAGTGAAAATTATCTAAATAGATTAAAGACCATACCGCTCTCCATAGGAACTATATTTTACTTCATTATGTGGGCAGAGCGCGAGCGGGAGAATATTCGCAAGATAGTTTATGGAAAGCATTATGATCTGCCAACGGAGCGCATAAGCTCGATGCTGATGTATGGGTGATAAAATGGCTGCAAAATCAAAAACCATTGGAACTGGAAGGATAGCCGTTGTGGGAGACAGGCAGTTGGTCATAGGATATCGTCTTTTGGGTATAGATGATACTTATATTGCTGAAGGAGATGAAGCCGTTCAGGTAATGCAAAAACTTTTTTATTCAAACGAGTTCGGTCTTATCGTGGCAAGCCGATCTGTTCGTGATGCGCTCACACAAACATTCAGGGCTAAGATTGATGCTTCAATCGAGCCACTTGTGATCTTCATGCCATCACTTCAGGAAGGTGCAAAGGAAGAATCTATATCGGATTTAGCTAGACGAGTTCTTGGTGTAGATATCAAGGTAGGTGGATGAAATGGCTGATGCAATAGTAAATAGAGTTTCAGGGCCTGTGGTCATCGCCAGTGGCTTAGAAGCAGCACAGATGTATGATGTGGTACGCATAGGGGAGCTTGGTCTTGTTGGAGAAATAATACGACTAGAAGGAAGCAAAGCTGGTATTCAGGTCTACGAGGATACAACAGGTTTGAGACCGGGAGACAAGGTTGTCAACACAAAGCAAGCACTGTCTCTCGAACTTGGACCAGGACTTTTAACTTCAATCTATGATGGAATCCAAAGACCGCTTGATGTTTTAAGAAAAGAAGGCGGAGACTTCATCAGTAGAGGATATGCTATTCCCGCTCTTAACGAGGAGAAGAGATGGGAATTCATTCCAATTAAGAAGAAGGATGAAGATGTCTCGCCTGGAGATGTTCTTGGAGAGGTTCAGGAAACTCCTCTGATTAAACACAAAATCATGGTTCCCTTTGGTGTTAGGGGTCAGCTTGTGGAGGTAAGGGAGGGGAAATTCACGGTGAGGGAAAATGTAGCAACCATCCAAACTGCTAATAGAAAGACTGATCTAGGTTTGTCCAGCCGATGGGTTGTTCGTACGCCGAGGCCAGTCTTAAGAAAGTATCCACCAGAAGCTCCACTTCTAACAGGGCAAAGAATTCTTGACACGTTCTTTCCAGTTGCTAAAGGTGGAAATGCCGCGATCCCTGGTCCGTTTGGCAGCGGCAAAACAGTTACACAGCAACAACTTTCAAAGTGGGCCGATAGCGACGTGATCGTATATGTCGGATGCGGCGAAAGAGGAAATGAGATGGCAGAGGTTCTAGCAACATTTCCAGAACTTGAAGATCCCAAATCAAAACGCCCGCTGATGGAGCGCACAATTCTCATCGCTAATACTTCCAACATGCCTGTTGCAGCCCGAGAGGCGAGCATCTATACGGGAATAACGATGGCCGAGTATTATCGCGACATGGGATATGATGTAGCACTGATGGCAGACAGCACTTCTAGGTGGGCCGAAGCGTTAAGAGAGATCTCTGGAAGATTGGAAGAGATGCCTGGTGAAGAAGGATATCCAGCTTATCTTGGACGAAGGTTGGCCGAATTCTATGAGCGGGGAGGCAAGGTAGCGGTCGTTTCTCCAGAGGAACGTGTAGGTTCCGTGACCGTAGTTGGAGCGGTATCACCTCCTGGTGGAGACTTTTCCGAACCGGTATCGCAGAACACCCTCAGAGTGACAAGAGTATTTTGGGCGCTTGATGCGAGTCTGGCTTCGAGGCGACACTTTCCTTCCATTAATTGGCTCACTAGTTATTCTCTTTACGTGGACGAGATGAGCGATTGGTACAGGAAGAATGTTGCAAAGGAT
>Ga0187894_10005913_pt1 | contig 12214 bp, 4 predicted proteins | sample GBC1701081metaG_FD_136650 | JGI IMG/M metagenome (GOLD analysis project Ga0187894, IMG submission 136650) | White microbial mat communities from a lava cave in the Kipuka Kanohina Cave System on the Island of Hawaii, USA - GBC170108-1 metaG ... | reverse complement strand
CTGCAACCGCAAAGACAATTGGATCGAGCGAGGGCCGCCGACTTGATAGACCGGATTCAAGCCGCCGAGGCTGCTGCGCAACATCGCCGTGGATTGCCCGAATGTCGCCGTCGCCGTCAGCCTGCCATCGGGCGCCGCCGTCGTCGGCGCGGTGAAGTTCAAACCGCCACTCGGGTCGGCAAAGTTTACCCGGTTGAAGAGATTGAAAAACTCCGCGCGGAATTGAAGGCTGGCGCGTTCGTTGAGTTTGAATTGGCGGCGCGCGGCAAAATCGAATTGCTGAAAGCCGAAGCCGCGCAGCGCATTGCGTCCCAGCGTGCCGTTGCGATCCACCGTTTGCGCCGTCATCGCAAATGGCCCGATCTGATTCGGTGAAACCTGCGTGTTATTGAAACGCCAGCCGCCGGGCGCAGCCGGGTCGTCAATTTTGACGGGCGCGCCGCCCACAAAATTGGGACGCAGGACGACGAAGCCGTAGCTCGACGCGCGGCCTATCGTCAGATTCACCGGCAAAGCGGAGCGCGCGTAATAAATCGCGTCCACCGCAAAACCGCCGAACACGGCGCGCGCGAAACGGCTCCGTGAAAAGACCGGCAGGTTGTATGTCACCGCCGCGTTGAAGCCGTGGCGCGCGTCGAAATCCGAAGGGCCGCGATCCGCGCGCGGGTCAATGCGGTCCGCCCGCTGCAAAAAGCTCGCATCGGTCGAAGCGATGTCGAGCGATTTGCCGAAGGTGTATGACGCCAGCGCCTGCAAGCCTTTGCTCAAACGCCGCTGAAATTGCAGTTGCAGCGCGTGGTAATCCGACGTGGCGCTGTTGCGCGTCAGTTGCAGCAAGGCGAAAGTCGCGTTTGGATTGCTGATGCTTTCCTGCCGCAATAATTGTTTGCCGAGCGCCCCGACATAGGAAGCTGAGATCGTCTGCCCGCTGCCGAGCGATTGTTCCAGCGCGACGTTGAATTGATGCGTGCGCGGCAACACGATGTTGGGATCGAAGGCGCGAATCAGGTCATAGGGCGCGGGCGCGTTGACCGGCAGCGGCGCGGCATCGTTGGCGCTGAGCGGATAGACCGTATTCGCAGGCAACCGCTTCGTGCGCAGGAACGGAAAGGCGCCCGCCGCGCTGTTGATGACGCCCGTGCCGAGGTCATAGAAAATTCCGTGTGTCTTGCGCGTAAAGCGAGAGTTGATCGAAGTGGAGCGCGACGGCGTCCTTGGCGTTAAGAATCGCGCCGCTGACGCGGCTGGTCAGCAGCCCCGCGAGAGCATTGAAATTGTAGGTCGGGCGGTACTGCGAAGCCGCGTCGCCGTTCAAGCCGAAGAACGGCGAAAGGCGGCGATAGTCCGCGCCGAACTTGAGCGCGTGATTGCCCGCAGTGACGGCGAAATTGTCCACGACATTAATCTGCCGCTGGCGGGAATCCACATCATTGCCCGCCGAGATCGAACCCAGCCCCGTGACGTTGATAATCAGGAAGCCGCCGTCGCTACTCTGCGAAGCCGGATAAAACGTCGAAATCGGCGGAGGCGTCGCGCCGCCGAAGTTGTCCAGCCATTGCGTGCTGACGCCCAGCGCGCGGCTGTAATTGAAACGTAGATCGTTGTTGATTCGTGGTGTAAACGACGCAAGCGCTCCCAGCGTTAGCGTGCGCGTATCGAGTTGTGTGCGGCTCAGGTTGTTGGGCAATGCCGTCTTGCGCTGTTCGGTTTCCGAAGGCGCATCGTTGTAGCGGCCAAACAACGACCAGCGCTCATTGATTGAATGATCGAGCCGGATGCTGGCGGCGTCGAACGCGCCCGGATTGGAATAGCTCGCATTGAACTCCGCCAGGTTATTGCCAAGCTCGCGCCCGTTCGGCAGCGGATAGGTATCGAGAATCGGGCGTACTGAAGCGGCTGCGGTTTGCCGCACGGCGAGCGTCGGCACAGTGGCAATCGAGACCTGCGGCTGACGCAACCGCAAGCCTTCATACGAAAAGAAAAAGAACGTGCGATTGCGCGCATCCACACCGAGCGGCCCAAAGTATTTTCCCGGCAACCACAGCGGGCCGCTGAACGCGCCGCCGAATTGATTCAGGCGCAGCGGCGGTCGTTTCAGGCCGCGGCTGTTGGCAAACCAGTCGTTCGCGTCGAGCTTGTCATTGCGAAAGTGTTCAAACAGCGAGCCGTGAAAAACATTCGTCCCCGCGCGTGTGATGAGTTGCACCTGCCCGCCCGGCACGCGCCCGAACTCCGCCGCATACGTCGAAGTCTGAATGCGGAATTCTTCCAACGCATCCACTGAAACCAGATTGTTCGTGCCGCCCAGCGCCGAAAACGCGGGCGTCGAGCCGGAGCCGTTCTGGCTGGCGACTTGATTGGCCCCAATGCCGAGGTTGGCGCTGACACCGTCCACCGTGAAGTAGTTGGCATTGGCCCGTTGCCCGTTCACCGAAAACTGTCCCGGCTCATTGCCCGTGGTTCTGGTCAGCACGACTCCCGGCGTGAGCGCAATCAATGATTGAAAGCTGCGCCCATTGAGCGGCAGGTTGTTAACGAACTGGCGATCAACGACTGTCCCAACCGCAGGCGATTCGTTCAGCAACGCAGAGTCACTAGTCACATTCACCTGCGCCGTGACGCCGCCTACGCGCAAGTGAACGATAACCGCCTGCTGGTCGCCCACATTCAACACGACATTTCTGACTTCGACCGGTGCGAAGCCCTCGCGCAATGCTTGCAGGGTGTAACTGCCCGGCGGTAGCAGCGGGAAGGTAAAATAGCCTTCGCCGCTGGTGGTCGCGTTGCGTTTGAGCACCGTGCCGAGGTTGGTCAGTTCAATCTTCGCACCGGCCACGACCGCGCCCTTTTCATCCACCACCGTGCCGCTCAACGTGGCGGTGGCGGATTGGGCAAAGACATTGCGGATTGCGGATTGCGGATTGCGGATTGCGAAGAGGATCAACAGGAGCAGGGTGATTGTGGTTGTTCGCTTCAACATCGTGATTCCTTTTTGAATAAGTTGCAGTGAGTAATGAATTTATTTGTCGTTCAGCGCGGCGATCCTGGCCGCCAGCGTTTCGGCGCTCGTCAGCGCGCGCCAGAAGTCGGCGGTCTTGATCTGTGAAGTCGCCGGAGTGTCACCCGCCGGCAGCGTGAAGGCCGCGCGCAGGCGCCGGTCAACCGTCGCGCATTGGCCGTGAAGTTGCTCAATCGCCCTGAGCAGCGCCGCGTCGCCGGTGATCTCCGGTGGCGCTTCGCTGCCAGAGCTTGATGACACGACAAAGAAGATCGGGCGCAACTCATCGTCGAGCCGGTTCAACTGCTTGCCGAGCGAGCGCGCCCGCGCGCGAATCAGCGTGAGCCAGCGCGCGCGGCCCGCTTCATCGAGCGCGCCGAGTTCCTTAACTGAAAAGCGTTTCGCCAGCCGCCGCAACTCCGCCGCGTGGAGCATCATCTGCGTGGTGTGTTCGGCCATGTGGCGGGCGTACTGGCGGACGCGCTCTTCGGCGTCGCCGTTCGATCCCGCGAAGTAGCGGCGCAGTTCGGCGGCGGCGGGGACTTCCGTTTCGACCGCCGAAAACTCGCGCACGGTGATTGGCGCGGATGGTTGCGGTTTCGCCTGGCGCAGCGCTTCGGCGATGGTCTTGATTTCAATTTGCGCCGCCGGGTTTTGTTTGAGCGGCGCGAGCGCGCTCAGGATTTCGGTTTTGCGCGCGCCGGTCTCGACCAGGCCTTCGATCCGTAACCGCCCGTCCGGCGTGCGCGCGACCGAAACCTGCTCGCCGACTTCGCCGCCGCTTTGCGCCAGCAGGCTCAAGGCTTCGATCTCAAGCTGCGCCGTGGCGGCCAGCGGGATTGCCGAAGGCGAGGTTGCGGGCGATGCGCTCGGCGTCTGAAGCGCGGGCGTATTGGCGATGCCCGGAACATCGCTGGAAGTGATGGCAGGTTGTTTTTCGACCCCTGGTTTGACGGATGAAGCTTCGCGGGCGCCGGGCGGCGAGATACGACGCCACTTCGTCAGCATCGGCGCGACGATCGCCGCGATCACCGAAAGCGCCAACAGCAAGGTCAACGGCAGCGGACGCAACCATCTCCATAAAGCAGACCGGCTCCATAAAGCAAACCGGTTCCAGCGCCCTTCGGTTGGGCGCGGGTTGAATGAGTTGAAGAGCGGCGTTGACGGCGCGGCGCTTTCGTCACCGGTGGCTTTGGCCTCTTCGCCCGGCTGAACCTCATGAACGTGGCGCGGCGCGGGATCAAAGTAGGTGACTTTCAACGTGGGCTTGGCGTTGCGGAAGTTCACGGTCACATCCAGTGTTCGCCCGTCGCTCAGGCTCAGCGCGGCATGCTGTTCGATGGCGCCGGCTGGCGGCGTGGCAATCGGCTGCACCAGCAACCGCAGTCCCTGCTCGCTCGTGACTTCGATGAAGGCGAGCGGCTCGTCAATATTGACCTTCAAGGTCTGCTCGTTGACTTCGGCGTTGACCGACTGCGCGCCGAGGAAGAAGCCGTTGGCGGAGATGCGTAGCTCTTTCGGCTTGTGCTCGGCGACTTCTTGCGCGCGGCGGCGGCTGTTTTTGAGAAAGGCGGCGGCGGTAGGCCCGCGCCGCGAGCCTTTGCTCGCCGTCCCACCCGCATCCGAATCGCCGCCTGAACTGTTGCCTGAACTGCTGAAAGAAAGCGGCGACAGGCCGAGTGTTTTGCAGATCAGGTTCAGGCAACGTTCACAGGCGACGAAGTGCGCGAGCCGCGCGGCGTCAATTTGAATATTTGGCTGAGTGTTTGATTCCTTTCGATAAATTTCCCGGATCGCTTTGGCGGAGAGGCAATCTCCGCGCCGCGAACGAAAAATCTCCGCGCGCAACTCCGCCGGCAGATCGTGCGAAGGCGAAGGTGAAGTAACAACTGCGGGCGCGACAGGCAGTGTTTGTTCGGCCAGAAAGCGCAGCGAAACGGGATTGTCGAGATAGCTTTTGGCTTCGCGCCGCGCTTGCCATAACAGGCGGTCAACGTCGCCGCGCGTACAGCATGCAATCAGGGCCGCCTCGCTCGGAAAGTAGTCGTGAAAGAAGCGCAGAATGAGAACGCTGCCGGCCTTGCAGGTCTCTTTGCGTAAGCAGGCGTAACGGCAGATGGCGCGCAGTTCCTCCCGCGCCCGCAATTGCACGCGCGCGTCCGTCGCTCGCAACGTGATCTCGGCGGAATCGTAATCGGCGATGGCAACGGTTAGCTGTTGAGCCATCGCCGCCTGCCGCTCCGCGGAGGTATGCACGTTGCGCAGCATCGCGTAAAGATAGCCTTCCAGGTTCTGTACCGGCGGCAAGTCGTGGCGCGGCAGCGTGAATTGAATGAAGGCGTTGTGCAGGAGGTCTTCGGCGCGCGCCGCGTCGCCGCCTGTCAGTTGCAAAGCGAGGCCGAGCAGCCACTCATAACGCTCGGCGAAGAGTTCTTCCCGATCCCAGGTTGTTCTCAGCGGTTCGATCATCTCTACTTACATAGTCGCGGAAAGATGACCGAATCTTTGTCATCGGCGCGCGCCTGGCTTCACATTTTTCACGGACGGGTGGGAATTGCTGATGAATGGAATTACTCGACTGGTGAGCGGAGAAAAAAATGGCGCGCATTTCGCCCAGGCAATTCAGTCAGTCCGCAGCGCGATCATCGGATCAACCTTCGCCGCGCGGCGCGCCGGAATCCAACATGCCAGCAAGGCGACAACTATTAACAACAACGCTACGCCCACAAAGATCACCGGGTCGGTCGCCGACACGCCGAAGAACATCGCTCGCATCAATTGCGCCAATGAAATGGCGGCAACGCAGCCCACCACAAGGCCCAGCCCGATTAACCGAAACCCTTGCCCCAAAACCAGCTTCAGCACGTCGCCTGCCTGCGCGCCCAGCGCCATCCGCACACCGATTTCGCGCGTGCGCTGGCTGACTGAATACGACATCACGCCGTAGATGCCGACGGCGGCGAGCAACAATGCCGCGCAGGCGAACAACGCCAGCAGCCACGTCGCCAGCCTGCGCCCGACCAGTGTGCGCGCAACAGCCTCCTCCAGCGTGAAGATGTGGTAGGGCGCAAGCAGCGGGTCGAGCGCGGCGATTTCCTTTCGCGCCGCGCCGAGCATCGCTTTCGGATCGCCTTTCGTGCGCATCGCCAGCGACATCGTCGTGTGCTGGTATTCGGCGTAGGGCGTGTAAATCTGCGGGTAGGCTTCCGCCTCCAGCCCGCGCTGACGCACGTCGCCGACGACGCCGATGATTGTCCGGAACTTCTCATCCGCGCCGTGTCTGATGCGTTTGCCCAGCGGGTCTTCATTTGGCCATAGTTGCTGCCGCATGCTTTCGTTGATGAGCACAACGCCGCCCGTCTCCCACATCTCCTGCTCGGTGAAATCGCGCCCGCGCAGCACCGGCACGCCCATCGCGCGCAAATAACCGCCAATGATCCCGCCGTACTGCACCACCGGTTCCTGACCTTCAGGGACGGGGCGGCCTTCGATGAAGACCGGGTTGCTGTATTGCCGGTCGCGCATCGGAAAATAGCGGTTCGCGCCCGCCGCCTCGACGCCGGGCAGCGCATTGAGCCGCGCCATCAATTGCCGGAAGAAGTTCGTGCGCCGGTGATTTTCCTTGTACCGTTCCTCCGGCAAGACCACATCCATCGTCAGCACGCGCTCGGCGCGAAAGCCCGCGTCCACGCGCAGCAGATTCCAGAAGCTCTTGAGCGTCAGGCCGCCTCCGGCCAACAGCATCAACGCCAGCGCAACCTCGGAGACGACGAGCAGGTTACGCAACTGCCGCCGCCGCGCGCCGCCGCTCGCGCCTCGCGTAGCGTCCTTGAGCGCCTCGTTCAAATTTATCCTGCCGGCTGCGAGCGCGGGCGCGAGGCCGAAGAGCAAACCTGTGACGACCGACAGCAAGAGTGTGAAGCCGAGCGCCTGCCAGTCCAGGCCGACGCGCGACAAGCCGGGCAGGTTCTCCGGGTTGAAAGCGATCAACGCGCGAATGCCCGCGTAAGCCAGCCCCAATCCCGCCGCCGCGCCCGCCAAAGACAGCAACAAACTTTCGGTCAACAGCAATCGCGCCAACCGCCAACGGCTCGCGCCCAAAGCCGCGCGCACAGCCATTTCTTTCTCGCGCCCCGCCGCGCGCGCGAGCAAGAGGTTGGCGACATTGGCGCAGGCGATCAGCAACACAAAGCCAACCGCGCCGAGCAAGGCCAGCAACGCCGGGCGCACATCGCCGACGATGAAGTCCTGCAACCGCCGCACGGATGGCGTGTAGCCCGTGTAAAGGTTGGGCCACTCGACGGCAAGCTGGCGTTCGATCTTTTCGAGTTCGGCTTGCGACTGCGCCACGGTCACGCCGTCCTTCAACCGCGCGATCACGGTGATGCCGCGCCAGCCGCTGGGCTTGAGCCTGGCCGATTGCTCCGAACGGAAGAGCGGATACCAGACATCGCCCCAGCCGATGAATGGGCCTTGATAATTGACCGGCGGCATCACGCCGATCACGGTCTGGCTCTCGCCGTCGAGCCGCAGAGTTTTCCCGACGATTTGCGGATCCGCTCCCAACTTTTGCCACAATCCATGACTAATGACGATGACATTGTGGCCAGTCTCGCCTAATTCGTGCGGCTCGAAGGTCCGACCGTGCAACGGCCCGACGCCGAGCGCCGCGAAGTAATCGGCGCTGGCGAAGACGGCCATCACGTGCTGCGCCTCGGCCCCGGTTTCCAGATTGCCGTCGTACCAGTGCGCGCGCGCCATCTTTTCAAACGCCCCGCTTCGTTCTTTCCATTCGATGTAGGCGTGCGTAGAGGCGAGCGTCGTGCTCCACCCCGGATTGACTTCGCCCAACCGGACGATACGCTCCGGTTCACGAAAGGGTGGCGGGGCGAGTAGCACGGCATTGACGACACTGAAAATCGCTGTATTCGCGCCAATGCCCAAGCTCAGCGTCAGCACGACGACCAGCGTGAAGCCGGGCTTTTTGATCAGAGTTCGCGCACCGAAGCGCAGGTCTTGCCAGAGTGTATCCATTGCGTTGTCCCTCAATCGTTAGCGCCAGGAATGGCAAGGCGAGTTTTTCACCAGGCGCAGAATGCGGCCACCGAAAACTTACCATTGGTCGAATCCGCCCAATGAATGGCTGTAAGAGGAAGTTATTGAGCCACCGGGTAGCGTCGCAACCCGCGCAAGCCCAGCCAGCCGAGCGCCAGTGGAAGAAGGGTCATCGCCGCCAGCGGCGGGGCTGTCCGCCTGACAACAGGACTGAACGGCTCTTCGTTGTAGGTGAAACGCGGAATGCGGTCGTAGTCGGCGGAGGTGAGTAGGACTCGCCGAAACATGAGCGGCGTGATGAAGGCGCGCCACCGGTCGAAATAAGACCGCGTTTGCGTGACGAAGCGGTCGTGCCGGGCGCGTCCGGTTCCTGCAAGGTCATTCACGACTTCCTGCATGACGACGGCCGGGGACAGATAGCGATAACGATTGAAATCCGTACCCGCCAGCCCCATCGAAAGCGAGCGCACGGCCAGGAGCGGCGCAACGAATCCGGCCAGCGTGTTGACGCGGTTCTGCTGGTCATAAATTTTGTAGAGCGCGCCGTAATGCTCGTCGAAAAGCCGATTGCCGTATTCTTCGCCGTCTTGCAGTTCGATGCCGCCGTAGTTCACCGGCAGGTCCTCAACTTTCGTCACGCCATAGCGGGCGAGCGTTTGCCGTTTCAGGGTTTCGGCGTGCTCGTTGTTTGGGCGCCGCCAGCTAATCTTGTCGGCGTCGGCGGCGATTCGCGCCCAGAAATCGGTGTAGTGCGGGGCGGGGTACAAAGTCTGCGCGACATCAACGGCGATGCGGGGCGCGAGCAGCGAACCCGCTATCCACAGGCCCAGCAACGCGACAAGGGCCGTGCGGCTGTGACGCGCCCACGCCGAAACCGCCAGCGTCAAACTTACAATTGCGCCGAAGTAAAGCAGGTAAGCGAGCAGCAGGAGAACAAAGCGGCTCGCGGTCATCGCGCCGCTTGCGCCTCCTGACGTGGTTAGCGCGAGCGCGCCGGCTCCAATGACGGCGGCGGGAACGAGCAGCAGCGCAAGCCCCGCTGCGACGCCAAGCGCTTTGCCGAATAGCAGCGTGCGGCGCGGCACGCCCAGGCTGAGCAGTTGCCGCAGCGTGCCGCGCTCGCGTTCACCCGCGAACGCCGTGAAAGCCAGCAGGATGATTAAGAGCGGCACGAGCAGTTGCAGCGCCATCGCCGCCGTCAGCGCCCCGAAACGAGCGACGCCCGTCGCATCTTCGGCGGGGCGAAAGCGGAACGAATCCTGGAAGTGGGCTTCCATCCACACGGCGGTTCCGACGAATTGATTGACGCCGCGATCCAGCAGCGACAGCGCCGTCTCCGGCTTGATGGCATACCTGCCGAAATGCGCGGCGATGTGCGGATTCTTTTCGCCCTGCGCCAGCCAATTGTCGCGGTCTGCTGCTTGCGCCGTTTGCCGCTCAGATCGCGTCTCGCGATAGTTGTGAACCCCAAGCCCCAATGCGCCGATGAGCAAGGTGAGGACGATGACGGCTGCCCAACGCAGACGTCCTTCTCGCCGCATCTCCAGCAGTTCTTTGCGAACGATTGTTGCGATCATAGTCAGAAGTTCAGCTTCAAACTCAATTGCAACGAACGCGGCCCGCCGATTTGATACAGCGGACTGACGCCGCCGCCGCTTCCGGCGAAGCCCCTGCCGAGCATTTGCGTGGCCAGGCCGAAATTCTTGACGTTGATGTTGGCCACGCCGCCGCCGTACAGGCTGTTAATCGGGTTGGCGAAATTCGGATGATTCAGGATATTGAAAGCGTCCACCTTGAATTGAACGTTCACGCGCTCGGTCAGCTTGAATTGCCGGCGCAGGGAAAGGTCGAGTTGCGAAACGCCGAACCCGCGCAACGCATTGCGCCCCAACGCGCCCTGCCTGCCGTCGGGCGCGGCAGCGAAGGCCGACGGGTTGATGCGCCGCCCACCAGGATATTGATCGCCGTAAAGGTAAAGCGGCTTGCCGGGAACCAGGTTTGGCCGCGTGACGGCGCGCAGCCCGAAGCCGAACGGATCGTCCCCCGCAACCACGTTGACGGGAGTGGCGCCGCGCGCCCGGAAGATTCCGTCAATCGCGAAGCCGCCGAAGACCGCGCTACCCGGACCGCTTTTCAAGAAGGAGGGAATGTCGTACGACACGGCGGCGCTGAACGTGTGGCGCACGTCGAAGTCCGACGGGCCGCGGTCTTGTCGCGGATCGTACAGGTCGCCCGGCAACAGCGGCGCGTATAGTGAAACGTCCGTCGCCGGGGCGTTGTCGAGCGACTTGGCGAAGCTGTACGAAGCGAGCGCTTGCAGCCCGCGCGAAAGCCTTCGTTGATACTGAAGCTGTAACGCGTTGTAGTCGGATGTGGCGGCGTTTCTGATGATGTCCAGTCGGCTAATGTTCGTCAGCCCGCCAACGCCGTTCGGGACTTGGCGGCTTTCCAATCTCTCTAGCCTGCGCCCGCGCGAGCCGGCGTACGTGGCGGTCACGACATCCTGCGGCGTCAGGCTTTGTTCAACGGCAACGTTGAATTGCAATGAGTAGGGCGTCTTGTAATTCGGCTCGTACACGGTCGCGCCGTAAAACGGACTGAGTTCGTTCAAAGAAGGCAATTTAGATAGAAACGGATCAGAGAGCGGGATGCCGCCGCCGAAGGCGTAGCCGCCGTAAGGCAGATTGCTGATGTTCAGCGAATTGCCGATGTAGCTGTAACCGAGGTCGTAAAACACGCCGAAGCCGCCGCGTAAAATTGTTTCCTTGCCAGAGCGATTGTTGAGTTGATACGCGACGCCAATGCGCGGCGCGACATCCTTGTAGCTCGTTTCATACAACGACGTGTTGGAAGGAGCGAGCGTCGCGGTCAAGGGATTCTGAAGCCCGCGCAACGTGTACGGCGGATTGCCCTTGGGAAACGCCGGCGCTGGGTTCACGTCATAGCGCACGCCGTAAGTGAGCGTCAGCGCGCGCCTCACGCGCCAGGTATCCTGCGCATACGCCCCGTAGTTGTTGAATAATGGCGCGGGTTTCGCGTCCGAGCGACCGATGAGGGCAAACGAGACATTACCCGCGACTGCCGCCGCCGCATCGTCGAAGAAGACGTAGCGTTGATAGTTTGGCGCGTCTTGCGCGGAAGGAAGACGGCGGTAGTCGAAGCCGAACTTCAGCGAATGCGAACCGGCGGCGACGGACAGTGTGTTGACGACGTGGTATTGCTTCTGCTGATTGTCATAGTAGTTCCCAAAATAAATATAATTTTCAGCAATGCCGAGCGCCCCGCCCGCCGTCGCGCGCGTCGCCAACTGTGGCGGGAATAACGCAGTGTCGGGCGGCGGCGCGGCCCCGCCGAAATTATCAATATCGTAATCGCTGCGGGTCTTGGAGCGGCTGTAGTTGAAACGGAAATCGTTCGTCACGCGCGGCGAAATTGTCGCCGTTGCCCCCGCGGTGAAGGTCTGCGTTTGGGCTTTCGTGATGATGATGTTGTTGACCGCGCCGACGCCGAACGGGCTGCGCTGCTGAAGCCGCGAAGGCGCGAAGTTATAGCGCCCGAATAAGGTCAGGCGAGCGCTGATCGTGTGGTCAATGCGCACGCTTGTCGCGTCGAGCGAGGACGGATTGGAAAAAGCCCCGATAAACGGCGCGGTCAAAGGATCGCCGGCGAGCGGCGGCCCCGTCGGGCGCGGGTAGGCGTTCAAAATATCGCGCGCCAGTCCAGTAGCCTGAGCGCGCGCGGCGAGTGACGGGACGGTCTGCGGGTTTGAGATGGCGGGCTGGCGCAAACGCAGGCCTTCGTACGAGACGAAGAAGAACGTGCGGTCGCGCCCCTCGTACAACGCCCGCCCGCCCTCGCCGAAACGCGGAAAGAAAACTGGACCGCCGAACGTAAAGCCGAAATCGTTTTGCCTGAGCGCGGGCTTCGACAGTCCGTTGCTGTTGGCAAAATAGTCATTGGCGTCCAGCGCGTCGTTGCGAAGATAGTTGAAGAGGCCGCCGCGAAATTGATTCGTCCCGGAGCGCGTGACGATGGAAACCTGAGCCCCCGGCTGACGCCCGAATTCCGGCGCGTAGGTCGAGGTTTGAATCGCAAACTCCTGCACGGCGTCCACCGACGCGAGCGTGCTGGTCGTGCCCTGCGCCGAATAGGCCGGATACG
>Ga0187894_10005912_pt1 | contig 12215 bp, 5 predicted proteins | sample GBC1701081metaG_FD_136650 | JGI IMG/M metagenome (GOLD analysis project Ga0187894, IMG submission 136650) | White microbial mat communities from a lava cave in the Kipuka Kanohina Cave System on the Island of Hawaii, USA - GBC170108-1 metaG ... | reverse complement strand
GGTTGGTGGCGGCGATGATGCGGATATCCACTTTGATCTTGCGCGTGCCGCCGACGCGCTCGAACTCGCGCGTTTGCAGGGCGCGCAGCAGCTTGGCCTGGAGCGGCTGCGGCAACTCGCCCAGTTCGTCCAGGAAGACCGTCCCGCCATCGGCAATTTCGAGCTTGCCTTTCTTCTGCGCCACCGCGCCGGTGAAGGCGCCCTTCTCGTGGCCGAACAGATCGCTTTCGAGCAGCGTGTCGGAGAGGCCGGCGCAGTTGATCGCGATGAAAGGTTTGTCAGCGCGCGGGCTGCCCAGGTGGAGGGCGCGGGCTACCATCTCCTTGCCGGTGCCGCTCTCGCCTCGCAGCAACACGGTCGAATCGGACGGGGCGACCTTGGCCAGCGTTTGATAGACGGCTTGCATCGCCGCGCTCTCGCCGATCAAGTCGTGGTTGAGGCTGTTCTCGTCCCGCAGCCGGCGCGCCTCGCTCTCCAACCACTCGACGCGGCGCGCGTTGTCGAAGGCCACGGCGGCGATGGCGGCGATGGCTGTAAGCAGTTGCAGGTGGTCTTCCTCGAAGCGGAAATCAATCTGCGCCGAGTCGAGATAGATGACGCCGAGCAATTGTTCGTCGAGCGCGATGGGCACGGCCAGCAGCGATTGAATCTGGCGCAGAACCAGGCTCGCCGCCTTGCGGAAAGGCTGATGATCGGCCACGTCGTTGCTCATAATCGCGACGTGATCGCGCCGGACGCGCTCGATGACGGTGCGGCTGACGCGGAGGTTCTTCTGCCAGCCATCCTCGCGGTCGAAGCCGACGAACGGGTCGCTCAAGCCAAAGCACTCTCTGGAGAGGATGATCGCGCCGCGCTCGGCCGGGATCACCTCGATGATCAGTTCCAGCAGGCGGCGCTGCAGTTCGGGCAGCTTGCGAATCTGATTGATGGCGGTGCTGATCTTGAGCAGCGCGTGCAGGTTGCGCGCCACGTTCAGCGAAGGCAGCGCCGACGTCACTTTCTCCGGTTGCAGGTATAGCGCCTCTTCCGGGCGAATGGTGTAGACGGTGTCGGTAATGACGCGGACGTCGTCGGGATGGCTGTCGAAAGTGGGGGCTGCCGCCTCGCTGTCCGGCGCCAGGAAAAGGAAATGGGTCTCGCCGATCTTGATGCGGTCGCCGTGCGCAAGCAGGCGCTCGCGCACGGGCATGTCGTTGATCATGGTCCCATTCGAACTGTCGAGGTCTTGCAACAAGTAGCTCCCAGCCGACTGCCGGAGCAGGCAGTGGCGCCGCGAGACCAGCAGGTCGCTCAGACAGATCTGGTTGGCGGGGTCGCGGCCTATCGCGACCTCTTCCTTGTCCAGCGCAAAGAGCATGCCGTCGAATGGGCCAACGATGGCTACCAGTTGTGGCGTGGTCGTCATAAGCTTGTCAATGGCTTGTCAATCGGCTTTACAGATTCCCGTTACGCGAAGCGAACCGGCGCATAAGCTATAACGTTCAAGAAAATGTTTGTTTGGAGTTCCGGCTTCAGCCGGTCTTTGCGATCCGCCAAACCCACCGCCTGAAGGCGGAACTCCAAACAAACATTTTCTTGAATGCTATAGCAGAAATGCGGACGCGAGACTATAGATTTCAAGAAAAAGAATTTCAGCCACGAATGAAGATGTGTAATCGCGCTCCATTTTCCATATTCCATTTTACGTTTGTCCTCTGTCATTGCGCGCAGGCGCGACTCCGGCAATGACAAATGAAAAATGACAAGTGGTAAATGGAAAATGAAAATGCCTCAAAATCTCTGCCTGACTGCTTATAGCTTTTTCGCGTTTGAGCCAGCGTCCTATCATCGCTGATAGAGTGATACTATCACTCTTGATATAAACCGCCGCTTCCAGTCCCTCGCCGGATACCCCACCAAAAACCCTGCTGGTAAAACATCTCCATCTCTCTCATAACGTTGCGCGCAAATCGGCGGCGTGGCGACGACGACGGCACGCGGATTGACATAGTAGTCGCCGAGCTTGCAAGGGACAACGAAGCGTTGGGATTCCGCAGGCGAACTTCAAACGAAACGATGCCGCGGCCGTTGAATTTGCCGCGCTACTTCACAAGGGGAAAAAGATGAAGACTAAATACTCAGTACTCAGCTTTATGTTCATCGGTTTGGTTGCTTTGACACTCTTCGGTTCGCTGTCGTCCATCGCGCCGGACGGCGTTTCGGCTCAGCGGAAGGGTCGCCCGACTCGCAAGGAGGCGCCCGTCGTCAGTCCGCTGGACCGCGACGACCCGCGCGCCCAACTCAGCCAGGAGTGGGGTTCCGCCCAGCCGATGTCGTTTCCAACTTACGCCGTGCCGGGCGCCGCTGAAAACAATCCGTTGGGCGCGGCCGAAGCGGCCTTTGACAACCAGACGGGCCAGGAAGAGCTGGCGGACGAGGCGCCTGCGAACAGGTTGGGCGGAGCGGGTGAGTCGTCGGAAGCGTTCCCAGCCAACCTGGGTCCCAACGCCGAGATTGATTCGCGCGACGAACAGATCAACCAACGCATTGACGTCGCTCGCCGCGGCGGTCTGAATCCGTACTCGGTGATCGGAACGGACGACCGCATCCGTATCAGCCCGACTACTTCGTTCCCGTGGCGCGCGATGACCAAACTGCGCATGACTTTCCCCAGCGGACGGCAGTTTGTTTGCTCTGGCGCGATGGTCTCGTCCAAGTACACCTTGACGGCCGGCCACTGCGTCTTCTCGCACACCGAAGGTGGCTGGGCGCGCTCCATCGAAGTCATCCCCGGACTCGATGGCACGTACAAACCCTACGGCTCAGCCTACGCCACGCGCCTGCGTTCGTACATCGGCTGGACGCAGAACCAGGATTCGAACCACGACTTCGCGTTGATCACGCTCGACCGCTTCATCGGCAACAGCACGGGCTGGTTCGGCTACGCCTCCTACGGGACGGTCAACGGACTGACCGCCAACCTCGGTGGCTATCCGGGCGACCGCGACGGCGGGCAGCGGCTCTACTATCACTTCGGCGCGATCAACAGCTCGACCGCCAACCGCGTCTCCTACACGATTGATACGGCGGGCGGGCAAAGCGGCAGCGGCGTCTACCGCATCAACAGCGGCAGCCGTTACATCTTCGCCGTCCACACCAATGGCGGCACGACATCCAACAGCGGCACGCGCATCACCAACCAGCGTTTCTACGACCTCCAGTCGTGGATCGCCAGCGGGATCTAGGCGCGGCCGCGAGCGGATTCACCCGAAAGCGTCCTCAGTCATCAGGGGGCGACTACCGTACTCGGCCATCAGTGGTCAGCGTCACATCCGTGGCGCTGACCACATTCCTTTTTTGGGCTATTATCTGAAACACAACGGTGAAACCTAATGGGAGGTCAGGCAATCATGAGCGGATCAAACATCAAGTTAGTTGTCATCGGCGGCGCGATGTTCGGGTTATTAATGGTGGCGGCGTGCCGGCTCTTTTCCGGCTCAGGCAAGGCGGCCACCGGGCGTGGGCGTATCGAGGGGACAGTGGTGGACGAGCAACGCAAGCCGCTCGCTGAAGTCGTAATCGTGATCACGGCCACCACGGCCAGCGAGTCTTACCCGGAGATCGCGCCGATCACGAACGAGAAAGGAGAATTCGGCTTTCCCGAACTGCCGCTGGGCCAGTACACGCTGCGCGCCGCGCGCGAAGGCTTCCGGGAGCAGACGAAGACCGTGATCGTGGAAGACCGGAAGATCGCGCGCGTGGAATTTGTCTTGCGGAAGTGAGGAACGGCGAGGAGGCCGGAGTCAGAACCGCGGCGTTCACGCGCCGCAGTTCTTTTTTGCGGCTATGCCCCGTCTGCTTGACCGCGATGACCGCTTTGCCGAAACTTCGACACTTCATCTAATCGAGGCTGACCGGCGCAGAAACGGTCTGGAAGATGGTCGAACAGGAAAAGGCTCGCGGCAGCCTCAGCTTCGAGCGCAGTGATTTTCGGAATAATTCTCGCAGCCATGCTTTCGTCGCGCAGCAGCGGCAAGATGACCTGGCGCTAGAAAAATGAACACCGTCCTATTCTGATTTAGCGAAAAAACGAGGCCTCGAAGGATTCTCACCGCCGCGCCGTGAACCGCATGGAGTTGCGCGCCGCAGGCCACCAGCGAACGATGATCGAAACGCCGCCGCGTCCGAAGACTCGCAGCACGGCGCAGCGCCAGCGGTTGTTGGCGCTCGGCGGTTCGACGATGCCGACGCGGTGGCGGTAAGCGCGGGGAATTTCGACAATGCCCGGAACGCCGGGCATTTCAATCGTAATTTCGCGCTCCTCGTTGACGCGCCCACTCCATTGATACAGCTTGGGCCCGATCCTGGCGGAATGGTCTTCTTCATCATCGCCGCTTCTATAATCGCCGTTTCTATTGGCTCGATCCACCTCATTTCGATTGGCCTCATTTCGATTCAAAGGATCAGGCGAGCGGCGGCGATTGTCCGGATCGTTGTTACGTCTGCGGTTTGAATCGTACTCACCTGCCTGATCCGAGCCACGATCCATATCTCCATTCGAACTTCTATTGTTCGCCGAGTCATCCTCGCGCCGCCGCGGGTCGCTGTCGCGGTCCTTGCTTGGGGCCTGAGAAAGATCAGGTTCGCTGGCTGGTAGCGGCGCGCGGGCGATTGTGATGGGCGGCGCCGGCGCGGGAGGTGTTTGAGGATGCGTTTTGGGCGCAATCGGAGACGGAACGGGCGAAGGCGTCGGAGGAATCGCCGTTCGCGCCACGGCTTTATTTTTGACGGTCGTGTTCGCGACTGCTGAGTTGACCGGTTGAATCTGTTGAATGAAATCCGGCGTCGCTTGAGCGGGCGCCTTCGACCCGGCGGCGTCGTTGTTATTAGGCATATTCGCCGCCAGTTCCAGCGAATCGGGGTCGCTGCCGATGACAGGCGTAGGCGACGCCGAGACGGCCGCGTCAACGCCCCCCGCCGCATCAGGAGCTTTAAGTCCTGACGAGGTTGAAGGCCAGCCTAAGAGTATCGCCGCCGCGGCGACAGCCACCAGTATCGCCGCCGTCGCGACGACGAATCTTCGCCGGCGTTTTCTGACGAGTTTCAATTCCGATTCGGCCACTTCGTCGGGTTCATCAATGGGCGTGATCCCGTTTCTGATCAGCGTCAGGTCGGATTGATCGTCTGCGCCCGGCGCAGTCGCCGCCAACGGGATGACGATCTGATTTGACGATGTTTGTAATTCGCCGGCCATCTCTTCGACGCTCTGTTGTCGCGCGTCCGGATCCTTTGCCAACGCCCGCAGGATTGTTTTTTCCAGGTTGACGGAGATTGCGGGATTGATCGAGCGTGGCGGCTTCGGTTCGGATTGAATCTGCTTCAACGCGATCTCGGTCGGAGTCCGCCCGTTGAACGGGCGCTGGCCAGTGACCATTTCATAAATCACGACGCCGAGCGAATAAATGTCACTGCGATGATCAACCGGATGGCTCGCGCACTGTTCGGGGGAAGCGTAAGCGACCGTGCCGGCGAGCGTCGAATGCTGCGTGAACGGAGGCGCGCCGGGAGGTTGTGGAAATTTGGCGATCCCGAAATCAATCAATTTGATTGCGGATTGCGGATTGCGGATTGCGGATTGCAACCCGGTTGAATCGCTATTGGCGGATCGTGAGTCGCGGGAATCATTGCTGGCCGAAAGTCCGGTCCTGAAATCCGCAGTCCGCAATCCGCAATCCGCAATCATCACGTTTCTCGGACTGATGTCGCGATGCACGATGCCGCGCTTATGGACTTCGCTCAGCGCGGAGACTATTTCGAGCGCGACGCCAACGGCCTTCGACGACTCGACGCTTCCGCCGCGGTCTATCTCGTCACGCAGCGTATGCCCACGCAGAAACTCCATCACCACGTAACGCAGATCGTCGTTGATCAGTCCTGTTTCGTGGAAACGCACGATGTTCGGATGATCAATGTGGGTGAGCGTCTCGGCCTCGCGCAGCATTCGTTCGAGCATCTCATCCCAGTAACTGCGTACCCGGTTCGCGTCAATGGCGTAGCTCATTTCGCGGCGAGCCAGTTGGCTTGGATCGCTGATCTTGATCGCGACGACGTTGTCGCTCTCAAGATCGGTCGCGGCAAAGATGGTCGAAAGGCCTCCCTGGCCCAAACGGCGGTAGATTCGATAACGCCCGTCAATTACAAGGTTGATAAGTTCGTCGAAGTTTGGCTCGTGGATCTGAGCGCAATGAGGACAGAAGACCGCGAATGCCGGAAGTCCACCGGAGCAGCGCGCGCAGCGATTCATAACCCTCTCCTTCTAGTCGAAGTCTTTGTGAAATGGGGATACCTTGAAAAGGGGTGAGCAGAGTATAGGTGAAAAGAAGTGTGAGCGCCAGATGGGGAAGATGGGGAAGATGGGGAAGATAGGGAGTGGGGAGAGGGGAATGGGGAATGGGGAGTAGGAAGTCGGGGGGGCATTCACCTATTCCCTAAATTAATTCCCCCCACTCCCTATTCCCCACTCCCCACTCCCTACTTCCCGCTCTGCATCTGCGCGTCAATCGAAGCGTTGCCGCCGCCGTAGATCAGCAGCGACACAGCCATGCCGAGCAGCGCAAACGGGAATTCAAAACCGCCGTTGGCTATGAAAAAACCGTACCTCCAATGCACGCCGAAGATCGCGACGAGCATGACGCAGGCGATGAAGAACGCCCCGACGCGCGTGTACAGCCCGGCCATCACGAGCGCCCCGCCGATGAACTCTGACAGAGCCGCCGCGCCAAGCCACAGCCACGATGGGCGCATGTCGGGGAATGGCGCGGTTTGATTGATCCACCGGTTAAAACCCGGCCCACCCCACACGCCGAAAACTTTCTGCGCGCCGTGAGCGAACATGATCGTTCCTAGGACAATGCGAATCGGCAGCATCGCCCAGCTAGGGGAAGTCTTGACCAAACCACTTGGCATTATTTTGAACTCCTTATTTTACTTCTATTGCCGACGTCGAGGGGACGAAGCGAGTCAGTACCGCGAGCGGTAGCGAGCGAGGCTCCACCAATCGGTCATTGGTGGGGTCTCGCTCGCTACCGCTCGCGGTACTGACTCAATATTGTCGTGGCGGATTTTAGCGGATCAGTCCGTGGAAGTCAGCGGGCGCCCGAACACTCAGTCGTTTTGCGCTTGTCTTTAAAGAGCCCTGTTCATAAAATGCCTGCCGTGGTTTCCTTTGACTGAAGAGGAAACGACAACGATGAAAAGGTAATTGCCCCTTGCCAGCCCCGCGACGAAAAATATGCGGACAGGCGCAAAACACAGGTGGAACCCTCACTATCCTGTGATCCACATTTTGGCTTGCCGTGTGCCGGGCGCTTAAACGTTCTTCCCCTTTCGGTAGCGCCTCATACTCTTTACCAATAACCATCAACAGACTTGCTTGAGGGAGTACGCTGTCTGAATTGAGCGAGGCCATCTACCGCCTGCTCGAGCTCTTTATTTATCAGCGGAGACCAGGTTCACGACCTGTCAGCGCAGTGGTTCATTCATCTGCATTTCTATCGCCGGTATTCGGTTTGCCAGTATTCGGTTCGGAGGATTTGAAGTAGATGTTCACACACACACGAGTTGCCAATTTCGCTCGCCCCCGTTTGATCGTCATTATGTTGATTGCCGCCGCCCTGGCTGGGTTGGGCGCCACGGTTTTGTGGCGCCGCCCGTCTGTGTCCGCAATGCATGGCTCGTCCGCATCTGCCGCGTCCATCTTGTCTGGCCACGCGTCGCGGAAAACAACGGGTTCGGAGACCGGCGGCGGCGCCGGCCCGGAGTCCAACAAGGCCAGAGTGAAGCGGGAATACGGACGCCTTCCGATGAACTTCGAGGTGAATCAGGGACAGGCCGACGATTCAGTCAAATTCCTCGCGCGCGGGCATGGTTATCAGGTTTTCCTGACCGATGGCGAGGCCGCGCTGGTCCTGCAAAGGGAAAAATCCGGCGCCCCGCAACCGAATATTTTGCGCATCAAGCCGGTCGGCGCGCGCGCGGGCAAGGGGGCCGGATATGATCTTCTCCCCACCAAGAGCAATTATCTGATCGGCAACGACCCAAGCCAGTGGCGCGCCGGCATTGCGAACTACGCCCGTGTCGAATACAGCGAAATCTATCCGGGAATCAACCTCGCGTTTTACGGCACGCAGCAAGCGCTCGAATATGATTTCATCGTCGCCCCCGGCGTCGATCCCAATAACATCACAATCAGCATCGAAGGCGCGGACCAGATCGAACTCAACGATGACGGAGACCTGGTCCTGCGCGTCGCGGGAGAGAAGGTTTATCACCGTTCGCCGTTGACCTACCAGGGTGACCGGAGCGCCGCGGCGGCGCGCGGCGTGAGGAGCCGTTACGTTTTGAAGGGCGGCAACCAGATCGGATTCGCGGTCGAGAGTTACGACGCGTCGAAACCGCTGGTCATTGATCCGGTGATTGATTTCTCGACCTATCTCGGCGGCGCCGGCGATGACCTGGGCTTGGGCATCGCGCTCGACGCCTCGGGCGCCGCCTACATCACCGGCTCCACCGGTTCGAACAACTACACGACTCAAAGCCCGATTCAGCCGGTCAACAACGGCGGGTTGGATGTCTTCGTCACCAAGATCTCCGCCGGCGCGCCATCAATAGCGTTCAGCACCTATTTCGGCGGCGTCGGTTCGGACGTGGGCGCCGCCATCGCCGTCGACATCGCGGGGAACTGCTACGTCACGGGCGCGACAACTTCAACAGACCTGCCGACGCGCATGCCGTTTCAACCGACCAATCGCGGAGGCAACGACGCGTTCGTGGCGAAGTTCAACGCCGCCGGTTCGGACATCATCTATTCAACATACCTGGGCGGGACCTCCGGCGATGTGGGGCGCGGCATTGCGGTTGACCTGTCGGGCAACGCGTTTGTCACGGGCAGCGCGGTTTCGGACGATTTCACGACGACGGCCGGCGCGTTTCAGGCCACGAGCCGTGGGCAGGGCGACGCGTTTGTCGCTCGCGTCAATTCGGCCGGGACGGCGCTGGTCTATTCCAGCTTTCTCGGTGGGGCGGGGGCCGACGAAAGCGCAGGGCTGGCCATTGACGATTCGGGAAACGCTTACGTCGTGGGCGCCACGGCTTCGGGCGATTTCAACACCAGCAACCCGTTGCAGAACACCAATCGCGGCCAGCAGGATGTCTTCGTTACCAAAGTCAATCCGCAAGGCTCCGCGCTGGTCTATTCGACTTATCTTGGCGGACAGCGAAACGATGTCGGAACCAGCATCGCGGTGGATTTTGCGGGCGTAGCATACATAACCGGATCCACCGCGTCGCCCGACTTCCCGCTGCAAAACCCGTTGCAGGGGACATACGGCGGCGGTGATCTCGACGCTTTTGTAACGAAGATCAACGCGGCCGGTTCGGCGTTGCCCTATTCCAGCTATCTGGGCGGAAATCTGGCCGAGGTCGGAAACTCGATTGCGGCTGATTTATTCGGGAACATCTACATCACCGGCGCTACCAATTCGCCCAACTTCCCGACGCTCAATCCGATTCAGGCCCAGAACCGGGGCGCCGCCGACGCGTTCATCACCAAACTCGGCCCGTCAGGAGCGGCGCTCATCTATTCGACCTACCTCGGCGGCAGCAACGATGACCGAGGCTCCGGGCTGGTCGTTGACGGCGTCGGCACAGCTTACGTGACGGGCGCGACCTCCTCGCCCAATTTCAACATTCAATTTCCGCTGGTGGCTTATGGCGGCGGCTCCGACGTCTTCGTCGCGAAACTCATTTCGGAGGCTTCGCTTGCGTTAAGCCCGTCATCGCTGGAGCTTCAACCTCAGGGGACGAGCAAAATTACCGTGACGATCAGCGCGCCGCAAAGCACGCCTCTCACCGTCAATCTCACGTCGTCGAACACGGCCGTCGCGACCGCGCCGCCGAGCGTGACGATACCTGGGGGCATGGTCTCGGCCGATTTCACCGTGACAGCAGTCGCGGTGGGCGGCCCCGTCACGATCACCGCCGCCTTGGCGCCGGCGCAGGGCGGCGAGACCGCGACCGCGACGGTCACCGTCGTTTCATCGAACCGTTTCATCCGGGCGGCCTCGGTGGCCGTCGCCGCGGGCGGTCAATTGACGATGCCGATTGAGCTGATTTCGCAAGGCAACGAGAACCGGCTGAGTTTCAGCGTCTCGCTCGACCCCGCGTTGCTGCTCAACCCGCAATTCACGCTCGGCGCCGACGCGGCGGACGCGTCTCTCAATTTCACCCAGAGCCAGGCCGCTCAAGGGCGATATGGCTTCACGATCACCCTGCCGCCCGGCGACAAGTTTGACGCGGGTGTACGCCAGGTTCTGGTTTTACGCGCGGCCGTGATTACCGGCGTGAACGGGACAACGACCACGGTCAGTTTCACGACTCAACCGACGACGCAGCGCGTGACCGACGTGAACAACGTGACATTGAGCGCGAGTTATACGCCAGGCACAGTGACCATCGCCCGAGGCTTTGAAGGCGACGTCAGCCCGCGGCCCGCTGGCAGCAGTGGCGCGGTTACAATCGCCGATTGGGCTCAGACGGGACGTTTCGCCGCCGGATTCGATACGGCGCCGGCGGGGAACGAATTCCAGCGGGCCGACACCGCGCCGCGCTCGAGCCTGGGCGACGGCCTGATCACGGTCGCCGACTGGGTGCAGACGGGGCGTTACTCGGCGGGGCTCGATCCGATTGTGGCCGCTGGTGGCCCGACAGGTCCGAGTTTTGCGGAATCGAGGATCGAGGATCGAGGATCGAGGATCGCAACCGAAAACGATCTTCAATCTTCGATCTTCGATCTTCAATCGCAATCCAGAGTGGTTCGCGTGGTCAGCGCCAATGGGCAGCGCGGGCAGCAGGCGCCTGTCACCATCGAGATTGACGCGCTGGGTAATGAGAATGCGCTCGGATTAAGTTTGAATTTCAATCCGAACGATCTGACGGTTGCAGGCGTGGCGCTGGGCCCCGACGCCATAGGCCCGATGGCGATACTCAACTTGAACGCGATGCAGGCCGGCCGCGCCGGATTGGCGATGGCGTTGCCCGCGGGCCAGACCTTCAGCGCGGGAACGAAGAAGCTGATCATTGTGACTTTCACGGTTTCATCGTCCGGCACGGCCAACACGATCCCGATCACGTTCGGTGATCAGCCGGTTGCGCGCGAAGTGGTCGGCGCGAACGCCGATGTGTTGCAGACCACGTGGACGCCGGGCGCCGTGACGGTCGCGCGCTCGGTCACGAGCGTCTCCGCCGCAAGCTTCGTTGGCGGCGAGTTGGCGAGCGAACAGATAGTCGCCGCCTACGGAACAGGGCTGGCCACGACGACGCTGCCTGCGACGACGCTGCCGCTGCCGACCAACCTGGGGGGCACAACGGTCAGCGTCCGCGACAGTCAGGGCATGAGCCGGCTGGCGCCGCTCTTCTTCGTCTCGCCCCTGCAGGTCAATTATCAAACGCCGCCCGGAACCGCGCTGGGAGCGGCGACGGTGACGATCACGAGCAGCGACGGCGTGATCTCCGTTGGCAATGTGACGATCGCAAACGTCGCTCCGGGAATCTTCACATTGAACACGAGCGGGCAGGGATTGCCCGCCGCAATCGCGCTGAGAGTCAAGGCCGACGGCGCGCAAATCTTCGAGCCGATAGCCATGTTCGACGTGGGGCAGAACGCTTTCACGCCGATTCCGATTGATCTCGGCCCCGAAGGCGAGCGGGTCTTCCTGATCTTGTTCGGCACGGGGTGGCGCGGCGCCGGCGGGACTCAGAACTCCAGCGTGACGCTGGGCGGAGTCGCCCCGGAATCCTTCTCCCTTGGCGCGCAAGGTGACCTTGTGGGGTTGGATCAGAGCAATATTCTCATCCCACGCAGCCTGGCTGGACGCGGCGAGATTGATCTCGTGTTGACCGTCAATGGCAAAGCCGCGAACACTGTTAAAGTGAGCATCCGCTGATCCCAACCCGGAGATGGGCACGGTACGGTACGGGGAGCCATGTGCGTCAGGATAAGGCTGGACGGCTCTGCGAATCCCCCCAACGGCAGTTGGGGGATGGTTAAAGTCCAGCCTACACAAAGCGCTGCCCCTCCTCCGAATCCCCCCAACGGCAGTTGGGGGATCGTTAAGGTCCAACCTCAATCGCCCATTGGCGTAGGCCGCAAGGCTGGGCTTTAACCATCCCCCAACTGC
>Ga0187894_10005911_pt1 | contig 12221 bp, 9 predicted proteins | sample GBC1701081metaG_FD_136650 | JGI IMG/M metagenome (GOLD analysis project Ga0187894, IMG submission 136650) | White microbial mat communities from a lava cave in the Kipuka Kanohina Cave System on the Island of Hawaii, USA - GBC170108-1 metaG ... | reverse complement strand
ATGTATAGCAAAGAGTTATGGGGACTGTCCCTGTCGCAACAAGTCTATTACATTGAGGCATCGATTGATCTGAACAGGACCAAATCCGTGTTTAACTGGGATAGGATTAATACAAATCCATTGCTGGTTTACTGTTCGCTCGGCAGTCAAAACTATCTCTATGGGGGCTCGCGTCAATTTTTTCAGACTGTGATCGACGCTCTGGCCGCCAGGCCTGACCTGCAATTACTCATTTCGGTGGGAAAGCATGTGCCCACTTCCAGCTTCAGTCGTATACCGCCCAATGTTGTAATCGCCAATTGGGTGCCACAATTGGAGGCTCTTCAAAAGTCGAAAATCATGATCACGCATGGAGGTCTAGGCACGGTCAAGGAATGCATCTACTTCGGTGTACCCATGATTGTATTTCCTTATTATATGGATCAGCCTCGGAATGCCGTCCGAATCGTATCTCATGGATTGGGGGTTCGAGGAAAGCTTGAGAGTGTCACTGTCGAGCAGCTCCTGGTTTTAATCAGCAAAATCGAAGAGGACCAGCAATACCAGAGAAGAATAAAGCAGATGGGAGAGGTGTTTAGGCAGGCTGAAGAAGCCGGCAGAGGTGTGAAGATCATTGAAAAGATTCTTTCTTACAAAGAAACTAAAAGAAGTTTCGGTGAGGCCTAAAGCTAATCCTTTGAGAATACGCGTAATTTCCTCCTGAACTCACTGGCACTGAAGCCGGCGAAGCGAGTAGATCTATGGCAGCAATCGTATTTGCAATGTTACCTGAGGAAGGGCATCTATTGACGAGTTTTAAGCTCGCAAGAGAGCTTATCTCGCACGGTCATGAAGTGTGCTATATTGCCTCTGAACGCCAAAACGAATATATCCACGCGCAAGGGTTTAAGAGTTACTGTCTCACCGGGATGCCGCTGACATCCGTCAGAGAGAAAGGCGTCAATAAAGTCAACGAGCTTATCTATGGGCATCGGAACGAGATCGTCGCCTGCCTTAAGGATCTTCGACCCGAATTACTCATTGTTGATGCGTTTACCCCTATGATGGCCCTAATAGCATATCGGGTTGATGTACCCATGATATTTATGAATACCTCGCTTGACACCGATATGACGCGAATGGTGCTCGAGGATCTAGCTGAATCGTTTGGCCAAAGCAAAACAGTTGTTGAAACCATTCTCAAGATACCAGAAATGGTTACCTGTCCGAGAGAGTATGACTTCCAGCATACTATCCAGGACAATCGGACGCGTTTCTACATAGAAGCTTCAATTGATCTCGATCGAAAAGAGCCGGCATTCCGATGGGAGAAGATTGAGCAGAACAAGCCATTGATTTACTGTGCTCTGGGCAGTCAGAGTCACCATTATGTTGAAAGCAAAAAAGTATTCCAAGCGATCATTGATGCGCTGGCCTTGAAACAAGAGTATCAAATGATTCTCTCGGTCGGGATGCGCTACGACATCGATGAATTTTATTCCGTCCCTCCCAACGTACTGATCGTAAACTGGTCACCGCAATTAGAAATCCTCAAACGAGCTTCGATCATGATCACCCATGGGGGGATCGGCACTGTCAAAGAATGTATTTTTCTCGGCGTACCGATGATTGTCTTTCCAATGATGAGAAACCAGCCGATGACAGGAGCTAGGGTTGTCTACCATGGCCTGGGGGTGCGCGGAGACATCAATTCCATTTCGGCTGAATCGGTTCTCTCGCTCATCGAGAAAATTGAAAAGGAGCCCGCCATCAAAGCTCGCGTAGAGAAAATGGGGCGGAAATTCCAAGAGATCGAGAAGTCCCAAAAGGGATTAATCATTATCCAAAAATTCCTGAATGCGCTCTTCGCAACTCGCTCCCGGCTTATGTCGGAATCCTCCTTCTGACATACTGGCGAATTGTTTTCGTAAATTGAGCATGGCGACGATTGCCTTCGCAACACTTCTCGAACACGGTCATTTACTTCCGACGTTCAAACTCGCAAGGGCGCTTAAGGCGCGTGGCCATCAGGTTTTCTATCTGATGGATTCGGCTAATCAAAATCTGATCCGTTCACAAGGCTTTGATACTTTGACAGTTGAGGGTTGGATGGAATTGGCATCCCCCATGACTCTGTCGGATAATCATATACTAAGTAGTGAAATCTTTTATCGGTGCGCTAATAAAATTGCAGAAGCGGACCGAGAGGTGAGAATCGACCTGCTGATTGTCGATTCTTTTGTACCTTCAGCGGCGTTGCTAGCTCATCAACAAAAAATCCCTTATTTATTGTTGCATACCAATCTGGATACAGCCACAGCGGTTATGCTGATGAATCGAGCAGTTGATAATCTTGCGAATAGGTGGGACGCGCCTACACGATTCTTGAAAGTTCCACAACTTGTCCTCTGCCCATCGGAATTCGATTTTAAGCATCCGGAGGGCAGAAGCCAGGGAGTCTACAATATTGAAGCTTCAATTGATTTAGAGCGAAAAGAGGCGTCACTTCCGCAGGACCGGATAGACGCTCACCGGCCCTTGATTTATTGCTCTCTGGGGTCGCAGCGGCATTTATATGCCGAAACCCGCCATTTTTTTCAGACGGTCATCGACGCGATGGGCTTCCACTCCGATCTGCAAATGATCGTATCAGTCGGCGAGGGACTGGGGTCCAGCGACTTCAGTAGGATCACTTCCAATATCGCTGTCATGAACTGGGCTCCTCAGCTCGAAATACTAAAAAAGGCGCGCCTGATGATTACACATGGAGGCTTGGGCACGATTAAGGAGTGTATTTATTTTGGCGTCCCGATGATTGTTTTTCCGATGAGCAGAGAGCAACCACTGAATGCTGCGCGGGTGGTTTATCATGGCCTGGGAATTCGCGGCGATATTCATAAGATAAATGTCGAACAGATGCGGGATTTGATCAGTAAAGCCATGCGAAATGAGGATTCCTATCATAGGGTTGAAGTTATGAAGAATATGTTCAGAGAGTCAGAGGCTTCCGGTAAAGGCGTCAAAATCATCGAAAACATTGTACATCTGATTCGGACACAATATAATTTTCCTAGGTAATACAATGTGAATTCCGAAAGAGCGGCTTCAATTGATTGAGTAGAGGCTCATCCCCTATCGCGTGGTCGAATACAGGGCCGATGGGATGCCACGTTACAAGCGCTCGTTGTGTCTGATCTTCGTGCCGGCCACAGTAGATGCCGAACTGCCTACGCCTTGCGAGGCTCAAGCGATCTATGAAGCGCACTTTGGTGTCGAACAAGTCATCCGAATTCATGAAAGGCGATTTAGGATTGACTTGTGGGCAGTTCAACAGCGCTAAAGCTGAAGGGCGCGTCGAAGTCTGGGTCGAGATGGTGGCGACAGCTTTCTGTTTCTTGTGCGCCTTGCGCGCTTTGGCCGAAATGGAACGGGAAAGGCTCCCTGGTCGGTGGAACGGAGGCAGACTGACGCCGGGAGCAGTCCGCAGGCTGGCTGCGAGACTTTTGTTGAGTTTGGGATGGAGAAGGCCTCAACCCGAACCTTGCGGAAAGTCGTTGGGGCAAACTATAGGAATGATCTTTGAGCTGCGAAGACGGTTCAACGCCTACCGAAGCGCCTCCCAATAGGCTCTTTCGGCACTGGTAATGACAAGATGATCCGGATTTTCTCTCGGTGACAGTTGTCATCTCAAACTGACTTTGTTCAAACCCGTAGCGAAAGCCGGAATAAAGGAAAGACTCGCTCGGTTACTTTGGTTTGAGGGAGGAATATCCGAGCAAATCGCAATAGACTACGGTGAAATCTCATGGGCGGCAATTCACACTATTTTTTCAATTTGGTGGCAACTACTTGCCAGGACATTAGCTACAGTGTCAGAACGTTACTGAGCAACCCTTACTATACTTGTGTCACATTGGTAACCTTGGCATTGGCAATTGCAGCTAACACTGCGATCTTCAGCCTAGTCAATGCGACTTTATTGCGCCCGCTCCCATTTAAAGACCCAGAAAGACTTGTGCTCATTTGGCAGACCAACCCAGGAGTGATGGAGACGGCGCCGACCTCCTTTCCAAATTATACTGACTGGAAATCTGAAGCTCGCTCGTTTGAAGGTATGGAGGCCTGGGCATCATATACGAATACAAAATTCAATCTCACGGGAGGAACTGAACCTGAACAGATCCAATATGCGCTAGCCTCTGCAAACCTTTTTAGCATTCTGGGGATTGACCCTGTGCTGGGACGTTTTTTCCGCCCTGAAGATGATTCGCTTGGAGGCAATCGTGTTGTAGTAATCAGTAATAAACTCTGGCAACGTCGTTTCGCTCTCGACCCCAAAGTTATTGGAGCGTCGTTGACGCTAGACGGCGATAGTTACACGATAGTTGGAGTTCTTCCTTCGAAGTTTAAATTCGTCAGCTTTCCTAAAGAAGCTGACGTTTGGATTCCACTTGCGCAGGACTCCGCACGATATAAAAGGTATGTCCGGTCGATTCTTTACCTTGGTGTTATCGCCCGACTGAAGAATGACATGACGACTGAAATGGCGGCGACAGAGATGTTGAATATCTCGTCCAGACTTTCACAGGAATACTCTGATAACAAAGGCTGGGCAACTAGAGTCGTACCTCTAAAGCAACAGGTTGTCGGAGACCTTCGCCCGGCGCTTTTAGTGCTGGTCGCAGCTGTAGTGTGTGTGTTGCTGATAGCTTGCTCTAATGTCGCGAACATATTACTGTCTCGGGCTGTCGAAAGGCAAAAAGAGATTGCCATCCGCGCCGCAATCGGCGCAACTAGGGGGCGTCTGATCAGGCAATTGCTTACCGAAAGTGTTCTGCTCGCTCTTCTTAGCGGCGGGATTGGGTTGGTTCTCGCAATCTGGGCTATTAAATTCCTCTCGAGTATTCATTCTGATTCTACCAGTATGTTTTCGCCTTACAGTGTGAGTGGCGATCAGATCAACTTGGATTTCCTTGTATTTGGGTTCACGCTTTTACTATCAGTCTTCACAGGGGTCACCTTTGGTCTTGTGCCTGCTATTCAGGCTTCCAAGCTCAATCAGTTCCAGACACTCAAGGATGGGGGAAGGGGCGGCGGCGGGTCCAGTAATCGTAGTCTGCGCAACTTGCTCGTGATCGCCGAAGTGGCCATTTCGTTGATTCTGCTCATTAGCGCTGGATTGCTGATCAAAAGTTTTGCGCGGCTTCAAGATGTCGATCCGGGCTTCAATCCAGAAAACGTTTTGACGCTGGAGATCAGTCTTTCACGCTCTAGGTACCCGCAGGAAGTAAATGTAACTAATTTTTATGATCGGCTTTTGGGGCAATTACGAAATTTGCCAGGAGTCCAAACGGTTGGCGCTATTACAGCGCTCCCGCTCAGCAAAAACGACGAGCGCACAGACTTTTACATTGAAGGGCGAACGATCCCTACACAAGGCGATGCCCCTCTTTTGCATCAGCGCAAAATCAGCCCCAATTACATTCGTGCTATGGGGATGAAATTGCTCAGCGGTCGTGAATATACAGAACAGGATAGAACCGGCTCACCGAGAGTCGTAATTATTAACCAAACGATGGCACGCCAACAATGGCCCAAAGAAAACCCGATAGGCAAGCGCATGGCGATGGGCACTGAAGTCTATAAGACGGGGAAATTTGATCTTTCTTCAAATTGGGCCGAGATAGTTGGAGTGGTCTCCGATGTAAGGCATTTTGGCTTGGACTCTGAGCCAGGACCTGAAGCTTACCTTCCGCTGTTACAATCTCCTGCGCGCGATGTAACTATTGTCATACGCGCCTTGTCGGACCCTGCTTCGATCGCAAATATGGCGCGTCGCGAAGTCTTGTCAATCGACAAGGATCAGCCAATCGCGAACATCAGAACGATGGCCACGCTGTTATCAGATTCATTATCGCGGCGCCAATTCAATTCGGTAATCCTGACGATCTTTGCCATTGTGGCTCTGACAATGGCAGTCGTGGGCATTTATGGCCTGACATCCTATTCTGTGACACAAAGAACCCATGAATTTGGTGTTCGCATGGCGCTGGGCGCATCACCAGGTAATCTGCTCAAGTTAGTATTGAAGGAAGGGCTGAAGCTAGTTTTGATCGGCGCCGGGATAGGAGTCCTGTGTGCAACTACCCTAACCCGCTTCCTCTCAAGCATGTTATACGGTGTTAGTAGTACGGATCCATTAGTCTTTGCGAGCGTCACATTACTGTTGATTGCTGTCGTCTTAACGGCCAGTTATTTTCCCGCTCGCCGCGCTATGTTGACTGACCCGATAGTCGCCCTACGCAATGAATAAGAAAGAACTTCTGATTAGATGTATAACGGCGACCTAACTGTTGTCGGCTCTTACCGCATCCTGCGAGGCTGTGCCGACTGCGTCCAACAACAAGGCTTACAGACCAAAAACGCCGCGATTCGTGCTGTGAGCAACGTGATTCTCGAAGACCTGCATGCAAGTCGCTTGACGCTCGATAATGGCGCAGCCGTTTGACCAACCCTTCATAAAGAGAAGTCTTCTCATCCCCTTTTCGCCCGAAATTCGGCCTGTGGACTAAATGCGTTTTTCGCACAACAAAGCCGCCAATCCAAGCGATGAGGCTTCTCGATAGGGCAGTTTTTCTCAAAACTTGATGCCGCCTTCTGACGTAGCGAGAGGCGATCCTTGCGAACGGATCTTCATGCTCTGTGATTATTGCAATCGACCGTTTAAGGCCGTCCGCGCCTGATGGCGCAGTATATGTGTGGCCATTCTGCCGGATCGGAAGGGAGGTATTTCGACACAATCTTTTCGGATGAATTGGGCGATGAACATTTCGAAAATGTCTCACATTTATGGCAGGAAACCAGGAAAGTTCGATCTGCGCCGCTTTACGGTTTCTAACCCTGCCGGAGCTAAAAAATCCAAGAGGAGGTAATAAAATGAGTTGGTATGATCCTGATCGGGAAGACACAATCGTTTACAAAGTAGTGATCAATCATGAGGAGCAGTATTCAATTTGGCCTGAATACAAGGAAATGCCGCTCGGCTGGAAGGGCGTCGGGAAGGTCGGGCTGAAAGCCGAATGTCTGGCTTTCATCAAAGAAGTATGGACAGATATGAGACCACTCAGTCTCAGAAAAAAGATGGAGGAAATGGGGAAAAATCCGCCGCCGCCTTCGACCGGTCCAAACAGACCACGGGAAAAGAGCCTCGTAGACAGACTTTGCGAGGGAGATCACCCCGTGGAAGCCGGTCTGCGTCCGGAGAAGAGTATCAAGTTGTTCAAAGAGGCGATCGACCGCAATTACGTGCATATTAAATTCACCAACACCAGAGGCGGCACGGAGTTGGGAGTCAGATTAGACCGTGAAGCATGTGATTTCAGTCAGGCCGATTTCGACAACGGCGGCGGCACGATACACGCCGAAGGCAATCTGACGCTGGATTACGTCAAGGTGAGATGCATTGCCGACATCGATCTCAAGACACTGGAAGGGAAAGGACATTTGGAAAAAGTCGAAGCCCAAACCGGCGCCTGATTGTTCTGAGAAGCAAAGATCGCCTGCAGCAACTCCGTGTTCGGCGCTTGGCGGAACCGTGTGTCTTGCGATGCGACGGCACAACATGTTGGCGGACTGTCCCGTTCAACCGCTCCAAGAGCGAAGTCGAGATCTGCCTGAACGGAATCAACTCCGCTACTCCGAAGACTACCCCTCTGGTCAATGACATCGTTCTCTTGCTTGTCAGGATGCTTGGCCTCAGCGAAGCCGTTGAGATCATCCAACTCGGCATTGTCTGTCAAGACGTTGGTGATGACCTTTTTATCGGCGGACTGAGCTTGATCACAGGCTTGGTCAACCCAACGTTGCACGGTGGTTGGATGGACACCCTCAATGCGAGCCACCGCCTCGGGGCACAAGCCCTCAATCTCTTGACTGATCGCGCGTTCGACTTTCTCTTCCGAGGTTTTCAGGTTGTAGAAAGCCGTGCCGTAACGATCGCAAAAAGCCCCCTCATGGAGATCGCTTAAAAAGTTGCCGCCTCTTTCCCTGTCATAGTATGGTTGCGGAATCGCAGACCAAAGCAGAGAGAACGGGATGCTGAAAGAAAACTACGATTTCACACCGACGCCCCTTGATCTGGTCATCTTCGAGAAGCTGGTTCCGCCGGATCATTACCTGCGACAGCTCAAGGCGGCCATTAATTTCACTCCCATGCGGGCGTTAGTCGCCCAGTGTTATTCGTCCGAGATGGGACGCAGCGCCATTGACCCTGTTCTGTTGCTCAAGCTCCACCTGCTCGAACATCACTATGGGCTCTCTGACCCGACTGTGATCAACCAGGCGCAGGTCAATGTCGCTTTTCGCTTCTTTCTCGATTTATCACTCGACGCTCCGTTACCAGAGCCAAGCCTACTCTCGCAATTCCGCACGCGGCTCGGTCCCGAACGTTTTGAGCAGGTCTTCCAGGAGATCGTCCGACAGGCGCGGGCCGCCGGTCTGGTCAAAGATCGCCTGCGTTTGAAAGACGCCACGCATGTTCTGGCAAATATCGCCGTCCCGACTACCTTAGCTCTGGTCGCGCAAATCCGCCAACAATTGCTCGCGGCGGCCGAATGCTTCGCGCCAGTGGAAGTCGCGGTGGAGCAACAACGCGCTCTGGAGATTCGCCAGAACACGGCTGATCTGAAAGACGAAGCTCGGCTGCTGCGGCGCGTCGAGCATTTGCGTGAGCTGACCGCTTGGGGCGACGCCTGGCTGCTGCGACTGGCGGAAGCTTGTCCGCCGCTGGCCTCGCAAGCGCAACAACAGGCCTTCGCGACCGCGCTGGAATTGGCTCACAAAGTCTTGCGTGATCGTGATCCGAAAGCCGGTGACAAGCTGGTTTCCTTGTCAGACACCGACGCGCGACGGAGCAAACACGGCGCCTACTACGATGGTTACCTGTTCGACGTAAGCATGGACGCCGACTCTGAATTGATCTGCAGCGTTGATTTGCTGCCGGCCAACGCCGACGAAGCAGCCAACGCGCAGAAACTGATCGAAAGCGAAGAGGCCGCGCACGGCAACGACATTGAGAGCCTCTCGATTGATGGGATCGGCTACAACGGCGCGGTGCTCAAAGCCCTAAGTGATGACGAAACAGGGCCACAACTGAGGGTTTACGTGCCGCCGAAAGAGCAGCCGCCGCGGCATCCGGAGTTATTTCAATCAGAAGCGTTCACACTGAACGAAGCGGGCGATGAAGTTAGTTGCCCGAACGGAGAAACGACGCGCACGCGCAACCGTGATGGGAAGGATCACGGTTGGGTCTATCACTTCCGCACATCACAATGCCGTGATTGTCCGCTGCGAGGGCAATGCCTGGCGCCCGGCGCCAAGCAGGGACGCCAAGTCAGCAAGAACGATTTTCAAGCGCAGTATAAAGCTGCCCAAGAACGAGCGACGACCGACGAGTACAATCAGATTCGCAAAGAACATCCTGCCATTGAGAGGAAACTCAATGAACTGGTGCGCTGGCACGACGGGCGGCGGGTGCGTTATCGAGGCCGGCTGCGCGCCAAAGTGCAGTACCTGATCCTCGCCGTCGTCGTCAATTGCAAACGCATCGTCCGCCTCTTGTCGGCTGCGCCCGCTGCGCAGCCCGCCTGAAATGCGGGCAAAGACGAAGGTGTAGTCTGCGTGATCACGGTTCGTACGCGGACTTTTTAAGCGATCTCTCATGCTACTGATGTGGGGAGAACTCAGCAGAAGTGCGGATTCCGGCGATTGTGAACGCTCATTCCGGCTGATCGTGAACGCCCCGAAATCGTGGCGACGCTGAGAAGGGAGTTTTACTTTGAGTGTTCACGATCCGTCAACTTCTGACGGTTCTTTCGGAGCGATTCGCCCTTGAGTTCGATCCGGTGCGCCTTGGTCAGTAGGCGGTCGAGCAAGGCGTCGGCGATGGTCGGCTCGTTCAGGTACGAATGCCACGAACTGATCGGCAACTGGCTGGTGATGATCGTTGAATGCAAATCATGACGATCCTCAATGATCTCCAGCAGGTCGTGCCGTTCGGTTTGGGTGAGCGGTTTGAGGCCGAGGTCGTCCGCGCCTGGCTTGGTAGTCGATCTCTTCCACGCAGGCCTGTTGTTTGAAACGCGCTGAACGAAGTAATCGTTGCAGCCGGCGGTTGTCGCGATGCGTGCGTTCGCGATCCACCAGCAGAGCCAGGCGTTCTTCAAACGAGAGTTGTCGCGTATTGGGTTGTTCGAGTTGTTGCGCGAAAGCGTCAGCCATCCCCTGAAGTTTGAGCGCGCGCAAGGATTGCAAGGTTTGTTGAGTCGTCAATGCGATTCTCCTTCGTCGATTGGGTGTTTGTCTCGCAGCTCGTTTGAAAGAGACGGCCTTCATCGAGCCGCGAGCGGATTATTGATAATAAGCCGCGCCGCGAACGTTCTCGTGAACGGGCGGTGGAGCGGCGTCTTTGTCGGGGGCTTCCGGCAATGGTTGCGAATCGAGTCCGCGTTCGAGGATCGAGCGCACACTCGATTGGCGCATCGCTCCCAGGATGATGGCGCGTTGGCAAGCTGCTTCCAGGCGCTCCGGCTTGTACTGTCTGGCCAGAGCGAGCAAGCCGAGGCAGGAACGGTAAGCCAGTTCCGGATGTTTGCGTGACTCCAGCATCCCGCGCACGAGATCACGCGTGTGCGGCCCGATCTGGACGGCCCAGTTAAGGAAGCGGCCGGGGCTCCATTCGCCGTGAGCGCGATGATGCGAGGGCATGTGTTCGGGAATGGTCGTGTGCCCGCCGCGGCCCTCTTCCGCGCGGGGATGCAGTGCGACAGTTTGATTCTGATAGATGCATTCAATCTGCGCGCCGGTGATGCGGACATCTACCTCGCGAGAAACGAGGGTGTGAGGGACGCTGTAGTAATGGCCAAGGACTTCGACATGGTAATCGATATGCACACGCGCCCGCTTCCATTCGGAGAATTGATACGCTGCGGCTGGCAGCGGCTGGAGGGCAGGTTTGTCGAGCGTCTCAAACTGCGAGCGGCGAGTGCCGGGCAATTTTTTGAACGGACGGGTGTTGAGATCATCGAGCAGGCTGCGGATCGTGCGATTGAGATCGTCGAATGAATAAAAAGTCAGATGGCGAAGGCGCGCCAGAATCCAACGTTCGACGACCTGTACGGCGACCTTGACTTTGGCTTTGTCACGCGGTTTGTAAGGACGCGCGGGTAAAGCGACTGTCGAGTAATGCTCGAGCATCTCCTGATAGCTGCGGTTGAGCGCCGGTTCGTAGCGATCAGCGCGCGTGACCGCGCTCTTGAGATTGTCAGGAACGACAAGTTGAGGGACACCCTGGAAGAACTCGAAGGCGTGGATGTGTGAGTTGATCCAGTCATGAACCTTCTGCGAGAGGGTGGCTTCGGCGTAGGTATAGCTGGAAGCGCCGAGCACGGCGACGAAGATTTGCGCCTGATGAATGGCGCCGGTCACCGGATTGGTGACCGGCACGGTGGGGCCGGCGTAATCGACGAACATCTTCTCGCCGGCGAAATGAGTCTGCCGCATCGAGAGTTTGAGCCGCGAGCGCCATTGCTGGTAGTAGAAACAGAACTGCGTGGACTTGTAGTGATTGTCAGGGTTGGCGTCAGCGCACTCTTCCCAAAGCAACTGGCGTGTGACGCCCTTACGCTTGAGTTCCTGATGAATGGCGGCGAAATCAGGCTGAGCGAAGGCTGGTTGTAGAGCGGCGCCTGGCGGAAATAGCTTACGCCGGAGTTGGGTTTCGCTCAGGTCAGCAGGGAGCGGCCAGGTGATGTCAGCGGCGTTGGCTGCCTTGAGATGTTTGTTGACAACGCCGGGCGAGATTTTGAGCGCGGCGGCGATCTGATGTTGAGATAATCCGGCGTCTAACTTGAGCCGGAGGACTTCTTTGATTTTGCGCATAGAGATTGGGAGGGCTGACATCGATTCTCCTTGTGAGTGTAGTCAAACAAGGAGATGGTCAGCCGTTTGAGTCCAAACCTCCAGCGCCGCCGAAGATTGTAAAAGAGCCAAGTCCGATTCCGGCGCGGGCACCAAAATCGTTCACGATGGGCCGGAATCGGCGTTCACGATGGCCCGGAAAACGCAAGAAGGTCATAACATCTTACGGTTCGCTCACTCTGGAGCGAGATTTTGAAAATGAGACAAGAGCTTGTCATAGATCTGATCATCAAGTCCTAGCAAGCTCAAGATTCGTTTCTGCGTCT
>Ga0187894_10005910_pt1 | contig 12224 bp, 15 predicted proteins | sample GBC1701081metaG_FD_136650 | JGI IMG/M metagenome (GOLD analysis project Ga0187894, IMG submission 136650) | White microbial mat communities from a lava cave in the Kipuka Kanohina Cave System on the Island of Hawaii, USA - GBC170108-1 metaG ... | reverse complement strand
TTCTTTCCGGGGCACTTTTGAGGCACTGCCGATTCTCTATCATATTCTCTCTGTCATTGTCATCATTGATATTGGCGACGCATAGTTCAGTCCCGAAATCACGCACTTTCCCCGCAAGGACACGCTTTTTCAACGTGGGGACGATGGCAGCGGAAGGCGGAACGCCCAAACAATTGACCTTCGCACAAAAGTTCACAGGCTTTCCTTCCTGGTCGCCGGATGGCAGGTGGCTCGCGTTTCAGATGAAGCAAGGCGACGAGATGCAAATCATGCTTATGCCGAGCGAGGGCGGCATACAGGAGCAACTGACTTTCGAGCGCGGCGACCACTGGCCTTTCAGTTGGTCTCCCGATGGCGACAAGATCGCTTTTGCCGGATCGCGCAACGGCGTCTGGAACCTCTACTGGGTTTCGCGCGCCGGTAAGACCGAACGGCAATTGACCGGCAATACCAAACTGAACACGATTCTGCGCGCTCCGGATTGGTCGCCGTTGGGCAATCAAATCGTCTATGAGCGCGTAGAACTAACCGGCAACATCAACCTCTTGCACTTGAAATGAACAGCTCCCCCAGTTTCGCTTGTTGCTCCTCCCTCGCGCGTTTCTGCCACTCGCGCCTGCGCGGGATGGGGGCCGAAGAGATCGAGGCCGCGTTGCTTGTCACGAGCAATAAACGATGTGATCCGCCGCTCGCCACTGATGAAGTCAAAAGATCGCCTCCAGTGTGTGCAGATATAAGCCCGCGGAGGAGGTGGCTTTCAACTGATCGATCGCTCACACTTTGCTGCGACGGACGACTATCGACCAGATTTCCACACTTTCAGGATTTTTTCTGTTCGGCAGCGTCGAGTGATTTGCGAATATCTTTGAATAGCAGGAAGAGATGCAGCGGATTTGTCGGCGAGGCTTCCATGCCATAGTGAGCATAAAAGGCGCGGGCTTCCTCATCTTTTGCATGGACAAGAAAGGCGCGCCCACCAATCGCTTCCGCCCCGGCCAGGGCGCGGCGGAGGGGGTCGCGGAACAGAACTTTGCCGTAACCTTCCACTGCTCACTCAAATCAAGCGCAAACCGCGCCATCAAAATCTCTAGGTCGAACTAGACTGGCAACAGGAAATTGCTGAACTCCTTTCTCGCGCAAGCGGCAAAGGCGAGCAGTCTTGAGAAACACATACGTTGAATTGAAGCAGAGGAGGAAGAAATGTCACAAAAAGCGAACGCAACCGAGGATGTCATCGTAAAAGAAACTGTCCTACCTTAGAAATGTTATAAGAGGAGCCGGATGGTTAAGAAACCATTTCACCAAGGATTATTAATCGGCCTACTTGTTTTGCTGTTGTTGGGCATTGGTGGAGCCTACCACACTGTCGCGCAACGCATCGCTGCGCCGCGCCCACCAAACTTCATCATTTTGCTAGGCGAAGGGCAAGGGTGGAACAGTACTTCGGTGCAGATGGATGATACCGTGCCTGCGTCAAAAAGCAGCTTCATTCAAACGCCCAATCTCGAACGGCTGGCGAGAGAAGGTATGCGTTTTGCAAACGCCTATGCCGCTTCCCCGCGTTGTACACCATCGCGTGCGGCGCTGCTCACAGGCAAGACCCCGGCATTATTGCAGATGACCTTTATTGCCATCAGGGACGCAGACAACAGTCGCCGCCTCATTGAGCCATCGCCTGTATTGGAATTGCCCGAATCTGAAATGACAATGGCTGAATTGCTGAAAGGCGCAGGGTATGCAACCGCCCATTTCGGCAAATGGCACGTAGGCCGCGCCAATCCTACGCGTCACGGCTTTGACGAAAATGACGGCGCGAACGGCAGCGGTGGGCCGAATACCACTAATCCTAAACAGGTGTACTTGACGACTGAACTTGGAATTGATTTCGTGTCGCGGCAGACCAAAGCCGGAAAGCCATTTCTGCTCCAAATTTCGCAGCACGGTGGCGGCAGTGTGGAGGATGCGCGACCGGAAACCGTCGCTGCCATCCGCCGGCGCGGCGTCAATGACCTTCAACTCGCTGACGCCGCCATTGCTGAAGATGTAGACATCAACTTTGGCTTGCTGCTTAAAAAACTGGATGAACTTGGCATTGCCGATAACACCTACGTGATCTACACCACCGATCACGGCGGATACGGGCGTATAAACGCGCCACTCAACAACGGCAAAGGCTCGTTGCTGGAAGGCGGTATTCGCGTGCCGCTGATCATTCGCGGCCCCGGCGTCAAAGCAGGTGTTTGTTCGCCCACGCGTGTGGCTAGCATTGATTTGCTGCCGACGATTGCTGAGTTGGCGCATCTCAAAACCTCGTTGCCCAAATCCATTGAAGGCGGCAGCCTCGCGCCGGTCTTGCGCAGCCCCGGCAACGCGGCGGTCAAACGTCCGCGCGAAGAATTGATCTTTCATTTTCCGCATTACGATTACGAAAACGACGGTCCGGCATCGGTCATCTTTCTCGGCCACTTGAAAGCCTACAAGCGGTATGAGACCGGCGAACTGCGCCTCTACGATTTGGCGAAAGACCTCGGCGAACAACATGATTTGGCAAAGCAGATGCCCGCCCAAGCTGCAGCGATGGAGCGACGGATGAATGAATACCTGAAAGCTGTCAACGCGCAAATGGCAACGGTGAATCCGAGTTACGACGCGGGCAAGGCGCGGAAATGAATGGTATGCGCGCCGATCACTTGGCCATCGTTGAGACATTGCTGGCCGCTAGCGGAAACGTGGAGCCGGAATAGCAACGGGAAGTTGATGAACCCCGTGCCTCCGTGCCGCAAGGACACAAATCTCTGGCACGGGATAGCGGCCTTGCCTTTTCATCACGCGAGTGGGGACATCCTCTGGCGCAACAGCTGCCTGCGCGAGGCTGTAGCAGTCGATCACCCATTTCCCGCGTGCGAGCATATAGATTCGAACGCCTCCACCAACCTGATACTGTAAGGCGTATTTGACGAGGAAGTCGTTGAGCGGGGCTTTGCCGCAATCAAAGCCTGCAAGTTCATGTTTGCTGCTAAGCAGGACGGGAAGTGATAGGGGCTCTTCGGTCATCCGTTCGGTTCTGGTTCGCTGAACAGATCACGCAAGGCTGGAGTCACCTTTGCCGGGGCATCGAGGCGTTCGCAAAAGGCTTTCCACTGCGCTGGCGGCAGGCGGAACTCGGCTTGATCCGCTAACACGGCGTGCGCAGCGTCCAAAGACGCTTGCTGTACAAATTGACTAACATTCGTATGGCGCGCCCGCGCCGCCAGGGTTAGGATCTTTCTCACTTGCGCGGATGCTCGGATAGATAACCGCAGTTCTTTCTCTCTCCTTGTTTTGATTCAGAGAATAACGATCGTCCCACTCGGCTGTTAAACGAGTGGAACGAAAGAATCTTGGCGGCGCGACGAGTCTGACGCCTCCGCGGCTTTTAAAGCCTCCGCCAGTCGCTTGATACCTACTTCAATCTTTTCCGCTGGGACGGATGTGAAGCACAGCCGAAATTCGTGTCGACCTGCTCCACTATCGGCATAGAATACTCCTCCGCTTGCCAGGGCTACGCCCTTCGAGAGTGATAGCCGGAAGAGTTGCGGGCTTGCCACACCGTTTTGCAATCGGCACCAAAGATGAAGTCCACCGAGAGGAAAACTGAAAGCCAGAGATCGAGCGGGCACGTGCTGTTCCAGGGCTCTCTTCATTACGTTCCATCGCTCCAGGTGTTCTTCTCTCAGCCCCATTAGGTGGCTGGCATACGTGCCATTCTCTAATAACTCAGCCAGGGCTAGTTGCTCGAGTCCTCCGTTGAAGAGTATTTGTCGCTCTTTAATTAAAGCGAGCTGATCGACAACATACTCGGAAGCTAATAACCATCCAAGACGCAGCCCTGGAGCCAGCGTCTTGGAAAATGTGCCCAGGTAGATGACAGTGTTCGACGTGTCCAATTGAAAAAGAGTTGGAGGTGGAGTAACAGCCAGCGCTGTATCCCGATAGGGGTCATCCTCAATTACTGGAACTCGGTAGCGAGCAGCTAGAGACAATAGCTCCTGTCTTTCTGTCAAAGGAAGCGTGCGACCGGTAGGGTTCTGGAATGTCGGGTTAGTACAAATAAGCTTTGGGCGATAGCGCAGAATCAAGTCCTCAAGTTCTCCCAGATCGGAACGCATCACATCCCACCCGATTAGCTTCGCTCCAGCCGCACGAAAATTCTGAATCGCTCCTATATAACCTGGCCTGTCGATGATGACCGCATCACCGGGATCGAGCAGACATCGCGCCACGAGATCCAATCCATGCTGCGCCCCGGAGACGATCAAGACCTGTTCCGGTTTTACGCGGAAACGACGTGCAAGCAGGCGTCTCAGCTTTGGATGTCCCTCGGTTGGACAAAGCCCGAATCCCTCGGTCGAATGCGACTTGATTGCCTGGTCCACCGCTCGCCGGTATTCATTTGTGGGGAAGCATTCTAGGGCCGGCATTAGCACAGCAAAGGAGATCAGATCCGGGTTAGCTGAATGACGCAGCAGATCGTGGGCGGCTGAAGAATTGTTGAGGTGGGCCGTTTCCGCTGAAACCTTGCCGCGCCAAGCAAAGGGAGCATCGATCGCATCCTTTCTTGCACACACAAAGGTGCCTCTTCCCACGTGACCGCGAACCAATCCACGTGATTCCAACTCCCGGTAACTGCTGACGACGGTGGTGCGGCTTAGCCCAAGTTGTGCGGCCAGTTGTCTCTCAGACGGTAAACGCTCCCCGTCTTTCAGTTCACCTGCCTCAATGGCGCGTTCTAGTTCATCGACCAATTGACTATAAAGATTTGAGCCGTTGCCTCGTTTAAGAGTCAGGTTCGGTAGTGTCATCGGGCCCTCCGTGAAAAGACCAATTGAGAATTGGATATTGAATATCCGTAGTCCATTGCCATAGAGTCTCAACAGATCGCCGGAAATAGTCGAACCTAAGATACCAATTCCAGAAATGGATGGTCAATTCCGGAGGCGGGCAAGTTTTTAGCGTAATCCTGACCAGTCAATGGATCGTTAGATACGAGGAGAACTATGAAGAAAGAGATCGCCGACGCGCAAGGGGCCCAAACAAAGTGCCTTCATGCGCACAGAGAGTTCAATCGCACAAGCGCAATCAGCCCTCCAATCTGGCAGACAAGCACCTTTCTCGCAGAGTCGTCCGAACACTTTGCGGCGCTCGCGAAGTCTGTTAGGCCGTCTGAGTATTATTCAAGATACGGTAATCCAAACCACAAACAGGTTGAAGCGGTAATGGCAACCCTCGAAGGTGGCGAGGCCGCCCTGGTAACTGCTTCGGGCATGGGCGCGATCTGCACCTCAGTGATGAGCTTGCTGGATAGGGGAGATCACGTCGTCGCGCAGCGCAATCTATATGCGGGTACGGCTGCACTTCTGGAAGACGTGCTGCCGCGATGGGGGATTGAATGCACTTTTGTGGATCAGACAAACGCTGAGCAATGGGCTGAGGCGCTCAGGCCTAACACAAAACTGATTTACGCTGAGACACCGGCAAACCCGCTGATGAGGCTCACCGATCTTCAGGCGGTGGCAGCGTTGGGAAAGACTCGCGGCATCACTACGATTGTCGATAACACTTTCGCCACGCCAATTAATCAGCGACCACTCCAATATGGCATCGATGTGGTTGTTCATAGTGCGACGAAATATCTCGGCGGCCACAGTGACGTTACGGCCGGCGTGATCATCGGCTCAACCGCGTTCATAGAACGTGCATGGCGGTTCCACATTGTGATGGGGGCGGCACTGGGCCCTTTCGACGCGTGGCTTTTGTTGCGTGGGTTGAGAACATTGGGAGTAAGGGGCGAGCGCCACAACCAAAACGCCCTGATGCTCGCTCGTTTTTTCGAAACGCACCCGAAGATAGCTCGGGTCAATTATCCGGGGCTTGAGTCTCATCCACAGCATGAACTGGCTCAGGAGCAAATGAGTGGCTTTACCGGCGTGATGAGCGTCGAGCTACGCGGCGGTTATGAGACGGCCGAGCGCTTCATTGCATCCCTCAAGGTGGGATCTTACGCCGCGAGCCTCGGTGGATTCGAGACGCTGCTGGTCCACCCCGCGGCGATGTGGGGCGAGACCTTGACAGAAGCGCAGCGTGAAGCAATGGAGGTTGGTGAGAATCTCGTGCGGATCTCAGTCGGACTGGAAGACGAACGAGATCTGATCGCCGACTTTTCGCAGGCTCTTGATCAGGTTTAATCGATAACACGCATATGAAGAAATTGATCGCTTTAATCGGCGAATAAAATCCAACCTTTAAGCCGCATGTGGCGACTAATGCGGCCATTTGAGCAAGGGTTTCCGTACCATCGAGTACGAAACAGGGAACCAGTTATGAACATTTTTAACCGACCAAAGTGGTTTGAGCGAGAATTTCCATTTGGATTACCCGTCGAAATGCTTCCGAATCTGATCGAGCGGCTTCGAGGAACTCCGGCCGTTTATCGTGCACGAGTAAAAGACTTGTCGCGGGATAGGCTCACGCTCCGTATGGAGGGTTCGTGGTCAATTCAGGAGAATGTTGGACACATTGTCGACCTCGAAGAATTATGGCTGGGAAGGGTGAAAGATTTTGCGGACGGCGCCGAAACGCTTCGCCTGACTGACATTTCAAACTCGCGAACGAACGAGGCAAATCATAACGATTCCTCGATCGACCAGATACTGGACCAACTTACTCAAGCGAGACCCCTACTGGTAAAGGAGCTGGAGAAACTTCCGGACGACGTAATCGAGCGAACCGCCCTACATCCGCGATTGAAGACGCCAATGAAAATTATGGACTTGGCCTACTTCGTCGCTGAACACGACGTTCATCATTTGGTTACGATATCAGAGCTACATCATCGGGCCGCCTAAAACGATAAACAATATGAAGATTCACAGAATTTGTCCGATCTTTACAGAATTTGTCCGATCTTTAAGGTCACTAATCTCGAGAAAGCACTAGAGTTTTATTGCACGATATTCGGCTTTGAGAAAAGAGTTTGAATATGCCGCAGGCGAAGGTGGCTTGTCACCGCATTCCTTGAAGAGGTCTGGGTTGACCCGCAATCGCGAGGATGACCTGCGGATCTTTCAACAGTTTGCATAAGCGAAAGGTTCGAAATGAAAAACTCAAAATGAATGGTTATAAACGATATGGAACACTATTACTTCCCTGGAACAAGCATTCCGGAAGCGTACGGCCCCTACTCTCACGCAGTCGTGGCTGGGGATTTCGTATTCCTCGCTGGTCAGATCGCGCGCGACCCGTTATCGGGCAAACTCATCGAAGGAGACATAAAGGCCCAAACTGCTCGTTGCCTGGAAATCGTATCCGATATTTTGAAAAGCCTTGGGCTCTCGCTAGCGGACGTTGTACGTACAACAGTCTTTCTATCCGACATTGGGGATTTCGACGCTATGAATAGCGTATACGCCGCTGCGTTCCAGGCGCCGTATCCAGTGCGTAGCACCCCACAGGTCACGATGCCTTTTGGCGAGTTGGTCGGGATCGAGGTCACCGCATTTCGTTGCGGCACGACTCATTCAGCCTGATTGCGAGTTAGCCGCGCAGCGACTGCAAACGGAGGTCGTGAGAATCTCGATAAAACTCATATGAGGAAACTGATCGCTTTAATCGGCGAATACGATCCAAACTTTAAGCCACATTTGGCGACTAATGCGGCTATTGAGCATTCGGCAATCCAGTCGGCTATTGATGTTGATGCCGATTGGGTATCCACCGACGAGATCGACAGTTCCTTGTTTGAACGATACTCGGGCATTTGGGTGACTCCTGGCAGCCCGTACAAAAATCTCGACAAGACCCTCTGGGCTATTCGCGAGGCGCGCGAAAACGCCGTTCCATGCCTGGGCACATGCGGTGGGTTCCAACATATCATTATTGAGTACGCTCGGAACGTTCTCGGTTTCAAAGATGCGCATCACGCCGAGTATGATCCTTACGCGTCCAGCCTTTTTATCTCACGGCTCGCATGCTCTTTGGCGGGGCAGAAAATGCAGCTGACCTTTTTGCCAGGTTCACAGATCGCGGCGATTTACCGCGCGACGCTGGCCACGGAAGAATACTACTGCAACTTCGGCGTCAACCCTGATCACCTCTCTGCTCTGAAGAGCGGGCCGCTGAAAATAACTGGCTCGGACAGTGAGGGAGACGTCCGCGTGGTTGAACTTCCGGAGCATCCATTCTTTCTTGGGACACTATTTGTCCCGCAGACACTTTCGACACCCGAAAACCCACATCCACTTGTCACCGCATTTCTTAAAGAGGTGGAAGGTTCACGCCACAATCGCGAAATGACCTGCGGACCATTTCAATTCGGCGTTGGGCGGAGAAGACATGTTGACGGTCGGAATCTTCGTATTCGTTGAAGTCGAGGTGCTCGATTTCTCGGGCCCGTTCGAGCTCCCAAAGGTGCTAATTGTAGCCGGAGCCCGGTGGATCGACGAACGTGATGTTGTCACCTCTAGCGGTATCTCTGCGGGGATCGACATGAGCCTCCACCACCTGGTTCGACGCCTCGCTGGAGCGGAGCTAGCGGCTGCAACGGCCCGACAAATGGATTATCGGTGGCAGCATAGCGGAGGCGCCGCGCAACAAGGCGTTGCAGTGGACGGGGCCCTGCCCCGCTGCTGAACGCCAGTGTCGTTAGGCGAGAGACGAAGCGTCGGGCAAAGCCGCCGGCCGTCCAGAATGTAGCTCGTACTGAGTAAGGTAAAAAATCAATGAATCATGGAAAATCACTGCCAGTAGTTCTCCTTTTCTGCTTGAATATCAATTCCGCCGCGCAGTCAGTTCCCTCCAGTACTGTTTCCTCTAGCCAAAGTGCTTCGGCCGACGAAATTTTGCTTCCAGCTCCAACCGGCCCTTATCGAGTTGGTAGGGCCAGTTTTCACCGAATAGATACTTCAAGACCGGAAACATTCACCGCAGACCCATCAGATCATCGTCAAGTGTTATTTCATATCTGGTATCCGGCCCAACCTACCGGCGGGACAGTTGCTCCATATATTGATCCTTTGCCGGATGACGAAGTTTTTCGTAAGTCATATTCGTTCGTTGGAATTGAGAATGCGATGAAGACACGCTCGCACGCTTTTACTGGCGTGAAAGTCTCCAGTGCCAAGGGGCGATACCCGGTGATTCTTTTTTCTCACGGATTAGGAAGGGTTTCAGCGCACTACACTACCTTTCTAGAGAACCTTGCAAGCCACGGTTATGTTGTTGTTGGGGTCGATTCACCTTTCTTTTCTTCCATCCTTAAAATGCCCGACGGTCGCATCATTAAGAACGAATCGCAACGAAATCAGCGGCCGGGAGCGCGTGAAGAAGAAGCAGTCATCCAGGCGCAAGACCTGATTTTTGTGCTGAGTGAATTGGAGCGATTAAGTAAAAAGGATTCTGACATAGGGTTGGGTGGAAGGTTTGACCTTCTACACGTCGGCGTATTTGGTCACTCTCGGGGCGGTTTCACCGCTCCACACGCTTGTTTATTAGACAGTCGATTCCGGGCTTGTCTTAATCTCGACGGCTACCCACTAACACCGGCCGTTATGGAAAAGGCCATTAGGCAGCCTTATATGCACATCGAAGAGATCGAGCCGTGGGAGCCGCCCGCCACGGAAGAGGAACTCGCGCGCGCTAACATGACGCGGGCAGAGGAAGTCAGAGTAGTACAGGAAGCCAAACGTACGAGGGAGACCATGTTTAGCAACATGTCTTCGGGCGTGTATCTAGTGACCGTCAAGGGCGCTGCGCATAATAGCTTTAGCGACATGCCGTTCATTGCTCCTGAGCGTTGGAGCAATATAGAAATTAACGCCGCGCGCGCCCTCACGATTACAAACGCGTATATCCTGGCATTCTTTGACCGCCACCTTAAAGACCGGCCGCAATCGTTGCTCAAAGCTTCCGATCCAATGTTCCCGGAAGTTACGTTGAAGGTATATGGCCAGAGAAAACACAATTAGAATGAAAACCTTCATAGTCGATTCTTTCACAGACACACCATTTAAGGGAAATCCGGCGGGCGTTTGTATGGTTGAGTCGCCATTAGGGGATCAACTTATGTTCGACATCGCACAAGAGTTGAACCTTTCTGAAACCGCTTTTCTTCACCCGCTGAAGAAAAGCGGCGCTTATTCCATTCGATACTTTTCACCCAAGGTGGAAATCCCCCTGTGTGGTCATGCGACCTTAGCCTCCGCCAAAGTGATTTTCTCGACTTTGAGACTCAACGAGGTTCACTTCCTAACCACTCAGAATCTCGAATTATCCGCCCAAGCGTCAAACGGCAAAATCGTCATGGGGTTTCCCATTTACGAGACACTACCCGCCGATGCGCCGCCGGCCCTGCTCGCGGCGCTGGGAGTTAAGGCAGTCAGGAGTGTCGCCTACAATGAAGAAACCCGAATCTTATTGCTGGAATTGGCAAGCCCCGATGAGGTGGCTGGATTGGAGCCTGATTTTACGGCCCTGCTTCGGTCGCACCACTCCATCAATGGCGTTTTAGTCACTGCGGCATCTGGTTCAGACGGATATGATTTTCATTCACGGTACTTTTGGCCGTGGAGCGGCACAAATGAAGACCCGGTGACCGGGGGTTCTCACACCTTCCTGGCAAAATATTGGTCGTCGAGACTGGGCAAAACAAAAATGAGGTCTTTTCAAGCGTCAAAGCGAACCGGTTTCATGGAGGTGGAATTGAAAGAGGGCAAGTTGAAGATTCAGGGCCAGGCTGTCATTGTTTTCGAAGGCCGGCTCGCCATTTAGGTTTAGGGTGAATGCCGATCACAGTGTCCTTTCGGCAACTGTCCATTGACGCCACGGAATTCGCCCACTTCGGATTTACCTGCCTATCCTCCTGCAGCCTCTGTTTCGGTAATCGTGTGTGACTCATGACTACCTTACCGTTTCCATCGATGCCCATTTTCCTTATTGGAGGTATTCGATGGATTCAATTCCTGCTGAACTGCTCGAACTGCAAGCCCGCTTCGCTCACTGGCGGGCAAACCGCAAATACGTCCGTGAACCAATTCCCGATGAGCTCCGGAGCGCAGCCCTGGAGATGACCAGGCGCTATCCGCCTTCTCTCATCCATCGGGTTCTGAAACTCGACCCGTCGAGGTTGAAAATCAAGGCAGCGGCCAAACGCTCTACCCGCACAGCCGTGACGAAAAAGAAGCTTCCAGCCAAGCGTCCCACGCGCACAGCCGCGACGAAATTGCCGCCGCCGGCTTTCTTCCAGTTGCCGACCACGGCGGCCTTGCCGGTCGATTCCTTACCTCCCCAAACTCCGCCCCCTTGCCGTCTCCAACTCGAACGTCCCGATGGCTCGCGGCTCATCTTGACCTTGCCCATCTTTGACGCCTCGACGATCAAATTACTCTGCGCTGATTTCCTCCGAGGCTGACCCTGATGATCCAGATTGTTCCGCAATTAAGAATCTGGCTGGCTTATCGGCCCATCGACTTCCGCAAAGGGATCGACGGCCTGATCGCCTTATGTCGCCAGGAACTGGCTTCCGATCCATCCGACGGCTCGCTCTTTGTCTTCAGAAACCGGCGCGGCACTGCTCTCCGAATCCTTTGCTTCGATGGACATGGCTATTGGTTGTGCATTCGTCGCTTCTCGCGCGGAACGCTTCGCTGGTGGCCCAAACCACAGCAACAGGCGCTCCTCCACCCGCTCCAGGCACAACAACTTTCCGTCCTGCTTTATACGGCTTGCCCGAACAGGCTTCCTTCGTTTCTGCCTGGCGTCCTGTCGCTCATCATCAAGCGGCGCGCGATTCTACGCTCGCCGCCACTTCTTCTCCCTGATAGTTCCACGGCAGAAAGGCGCCGGGATTTCGTTTGACCTCAGCCGATTTTTTCAAGACCGACACCAGGTAGTTCCAGATGTTAGTCTGATTGAGGCGACAGCTAATCAGCACGCTCAGGATTATTCCACCGACGCGCGCTCCGTAACTCGTTCGATAGAAATAGGAGTTCTTGCGGATCATCACCGGCGCTTTCAATGCCTGCTCCGCAATGTTGTTATCGATCGGGGCGCCGGGGACCCGGAGAAACGTCGTCAACTCCTCGTAGTTGTTTTGAAAGTAAGAGATGGCTTTCCCCAGACTTGAGTTTGGTTCCACTCTCTTTTCCTTCAATTCCTCATCCATCCATTGCTTGAGTTCCGACAGGATCGGC
>Ga0187894_10005909_pt1 | contig 12227 bp, 14 predicted proteins | sample GBC1701081metaG_FD_136650 | JGI IMG/M metagenome (GOLD analysis project Ga0187894, IMG submission 136650) | White microbial mat communities from a lava cave in the Kipuka Kanohina Cave System on the Island of Hawaii, USA - GBC170108-1 metaG ... | reverse complement strand
GCGCAGGCGCAGAAGTTCATCCGCATCCTCATCGACGAGTCGGTCGTCCTCAAGCAGGGCACCGTCGTCCCGATGAAGAGCCCGAAGCAGCTCATCGAGAAGATCCGCTTCGGTGGGCGCATCCTGCGCGCGGGCACCGAGTCGGCGGCGCTGCCGTCCGGTGACCGGACCAAGCCCGACCTCTCGCAGGTCGAGCTCGACGCGCAGCTCTTCAAGGCCGAGGTGCGGCTCAACAACGAGGTACTCGAGGACTCCATCGAGCGCGGCCAGCTGCGCCAGACCATCATGCAGCTCATGGCCGAGGCCATCAGCCGCGACATCGACGAGGTCATCGTCCGCGGCGACACCGCGAGCGGCGACGCGTTCCTGGCCAAGCTCGACGGCATCCTCAAGCAGGCGACGTCCAACCTCGTCGACGCCCAGAACCAGGCGACCAACAAGGGCATCTTCCGCGACATGCTGAAGTCGATGCCCTCCGCGTTCCTGCGCAACAAGCGCGAGATGCGGTTCTTCACCTCGGTGGACTCGGAGATCGACTACCGCGACTCGCTCGCCGAGCGGGCGACGGTGGTCGGCGACAAGTTCCTCGAGCAGGACGAGCCGGTCGCTTACTCGGGCGTGCCGGTCATGGACGTGCCGATGTTCCCGGAGAACCTGGGCGGCGGCGCGAACGCGACCAACATCCTGCTCACCGACCCGAAGAACGTGAACATCGGCATCTGGCGGAACATCCGGGTCGAGACCGACAAGCTCGTCTCGGAGGGCGTGCTCATCATCGTCGCGACGCTGCGCTTCGACGTGAAGTTCGCCGAGGAGACGGCGGTGGTAAAGGCGATCAACGTGAAGGTCGGAGCGTAGCCGTGGCCGCCATCCCGAAGCGCTTCGGCTCCGGCGGCGCGAGCCTCTCGCCGGGCGGCTCCGCGGGCAGCCCGAGCTTGGCCGACGCTCTCCGCGACATCGCCGACGATCTCTCGGCGCTCAAGCTCTCGCCCGTGTCCTCGCCGGACGCCGGTGCGAGCTACGGCGCGAACGAGCAGGCGCTGCTCAACGAGCTCAAGGCAAAGGTGGACGCCCTCGCCGCGGTGACGCTCAAGACCACCAAGGCGCCGTAGCGGAGGAGACATGTCCAAGCTCATCAGGCTCAAGCCGTACGACCCGAAGAAGGGGCACGTCATCCGGCGCTACACCGCCTTCGGCGTGCGCTTTGACGAGGCGCGCGGCTGGTACAAGGTCTCGGACGAGGTCGCGGCCTACCTCGCGAGCGTCCACCAGCGCCCCGGCGACGACGATTCACCAGCCGCCTTCGATGTCTGCACCGACGACGAGGCGAAGGCCATGGAGGCGGCCGAAAAGAAGAAGGCCGAAGAGCGGGCGCGCGCCGCCGAACCGAACGTCGCACAGCCGCACGACGTCTCGGCGCGGCCGGCGGACCTCACCACCGCGGATCTGCCGCACCCGAGGAGCGCCCGTGCCACCGCCGGAAGCCGCAGAGGGTAGCGCTGGACGGACCGCGGAGGTCCGTGCGCTCCATGTCGAGCGCATCCCACAGTTCGTCGGCATGGCCGCGGCCGCGCGGGTTCTCTCCGGTGAGCTGCCTCTTGTCATCGCCGGCGGCGCGAAGCAGGTCCCCGACGCGAAAGCGCTCGTCGCGCAGCTTGGTGTCGGTGAAGAGATCGCGGCCCGGATTCGATCTCTCGTCATCGCATCGCACCTCGCGCTCGCCCGCCGGACGAGCAGCTTCTGCGCAGAGCGAGCGGACGAGTGGCTTGCGGCCGCGCATCGCGCGGAGGGCCGCGCGGACGCCCTGGAGGAGGCCGCCGCGCCGGCGCAGCCGGAGGCTCATGCGCGGGAGGCGTAGGTGTCGGAGCGCACCGACACGTTCGTGCCGGTCGTTGCGAGCGGCACCCCCCCGCTGCCGGGCGCCGCGGTCGACGTGGACGCGCTCGTGCTCGGCCCCTGGGTCGCGCGGCGCAGGGACACGTCTGGTATCGGCGGATCGCTCCTCTCCCGCCGCGGGAACCTCGACGCGCCCACGCTGATCCTCGCGCGCCGAAGGAGGCAGGGATGAGCTTCCTCCCGTTCGTGCGCCGCTGGTTCGGGGCGAAGACCACCGCGATAGAGACGCAGCCGGCGAAGCCCGATCCCAACACCGAGCTTCTCGACCGGGCAGAGGTCCTGCTCGAGGACCTGAACGACTTTCAGGACAACGTCGCGCGCACGCTCGACAGCGTGCCGGGCGGCTTCCTCACCGCCGGCGGGAACCGGACCGACGCGAACGTCGACCTTCTGACCGGCGGCGCCAACGCTGACGGCCTGCACCAGCACGTGAGCATGGCGCCGGGCCTGAGCAACACGCCGCCGCCCCCGGTCGCGGCGAACTCGAGCGCCGGGAGCGCCATGGAAGTCGCGCGCGCCGACCACACGCACGCGAGCCCGCCCGTGCCTGATCTCGCTACGCAGGCACCTCCGGCGGTGGCAGCAACGTCGAGCGTCGGTACGTCGACACGGGCCGCGCGATCGGACCACACGCACGCGAGTCCCCCGGTGCCGGCGCTCAGCAACACCGCGCCGCCGTCCGTGGCCTCCTCGTCGAGCGCCGGCACTTCGGCCGAGGCCGCGCGGGCCGACCACACGCACGCGGCTCCAACCGTTCACGGCGCGATACTCATGTGGGGCAACAGCGGCTGGGGCACTGGCACGAACACGAAGTACGCCGACCCGTTCTGGATCTCGGCCGCCGCAGGGACGAACCCGATCCAGGTGCGTGTGCCGCGGCCCGGGACGCTCCGCAACCTCATGTTCCAGGCGCGCGTCGGGGGCGCGGGCACGTTCACGGCCCAGGTGCGCGTCAACGAGGCCGTGACGCCGCTTGCGGTGACTGTCAGCGCCAGCGGCACGCAGGCCGAGAACACGACTGCGGCCGTGGCGGTCAACCAGGGCGACCGCATCGACGTGGAGATCGTGCGCCCCGTGGCGGGCTCGCCCACAGACATCGCGATCACGGTGGAGCTCGTCTGATGAGTGCCCTCGCCCGTGGCCGGCCGAGCAACTGCGCCAACCCGGTGCTCGACCTGTTCACGCAGGTCAACGGCCTCCTCGTCGACGTGGCAGTGCTCGAGTTTCAGGTCTTCGACGTGAGCGACGCGGGCAAGCAGCTCGCGCCGGTGCAGGTCTATCCCGCGGTGGCCGGTGCCCGGGCCCCGGTGAGCATAGCGACCCTCTGCCCCGCCGGCGACAAGCTCTCGACCGGCCACTTCGTCGCGCGCTGGACGCCGCCCCTCGACGAGGCGATCGGCACGCACGAGATTCGGTGGTTCTTCCGGCTCACGCTGACGTCGCCCGAGCAGACGTTCCGGGAGGAGTTCGAGGTCTTGGTCGAGGTCGCAGGCTTTGCGGCCACCGGCTACGCCGCCGTGTCAGATCTGCGCGAGGAAGGCGTCACACCGGCGGAGGCAACGGACGCCCGCCTGCAGCGTCTCATCGCCCTCGCCAGCCGCTACGTCGAGCGGGTTACCGGGAGGTTCTTCGAAACGCGGCTTCAGACACTGCGTCTGGACGGCACGGGCGGGCGCACGCTCGCGCTCGGCCATCCCGTCATCGGCGTCGACGGCGTCTTCATCGACTCGAGTCCGTTCTCCCCCGGTGATTTGCCGGTCGACCCGTCCGTCTACCGCGTCTACAACCGACACCTCACCCAAGGACTCCTGCTACCGGACGACCGGGACAACCCAAACCTCGAGTTCATCCATGGCAGCGATCTTGGCGGTGTTCGCTTCGAGCCCGTGGGAGCGCTGGGGTTGGCGAGCCTCGTGTGGCCGCGCGGCCAGCAGAACGTTACCGTGCGCGGCGTGTTCGGCTACACGGAGCCGGATGGCTCGCCCACCGGCCGGACGCCGGATCTCATCCGGCACGCGACCAAGCTCCTCGTGATGCGGGAACTGCCGCGGCTCGGGGATATCGACCGCCGCGAGGATGCGCAGCGCAGGTGGCGATTGACCGGCGAACGCACGCGCGACCAGAGCTACACGCTCGAGGCGCTGCGCCTGCACGGCGCGTTCACGGGCGATCCGGAGATCGACAACATCCTCGTCGCATTCGTGCGGCCTCCGGACCTGGGGGCTGCCTGATGCGCGGCCGCCTCATCAACCCCTTTCTCGCCGAGATCGCCCGCCTCGATACGTCGGCCACGGCGGCGGACCCCGACGGACCCGGACCGCTCGTCTCCGGCTATGACCCGGACTTCAGGGAGACAGTGGTGCTCGATGACGCTAGCGCTCGCCGCGACGCCCGCCGCGAGATGCCGCCGGTGCTGGTGCCATGTCAGGTGGAGGTCGGCGCCTTCGAGGCCCTCCAGCAGCTCGCCGCCGGCAACTCCCCGAACTCCCAGGTGACGCTGGTCTTCCACTTCCGCGACCTGGAGCGGATGGGCCTCGTGGACCCGGCGACGGGCGACGCCCTCCTGCGCATCAACGACCGCCTGGTCGCCATCCACGACGCGGCCGGCAACCTGATCCAGGCCGTGCGCACGCCGCCAGGGCTGTACGTCACCGAGGTGCAGCCCCAGTCGTTCGGCATGGGCCAACACCGCAATCTGTTGCTGGTCCGATATGAGGAGCGCGAGCTCGGCGCGCGAGGCGCCGCATGACCGTGAAGGTGACCAAGATCGGCGACTGGCGGCTGGCGCATCGGCTGGTGACGACGGCGCGGCGGCGCTTCAAGGACACCACCGACAAGGCCGTGCTCCAGGAGGCGCAGTTCTTCCGGACCAAGGTCGTCGAGGGCATCCGTGAGCAGGCGCCGGGCGGTCAGCCCTTCAAGCCGCTCGCCCCGACCACGCTGGCCATCAGACGCTTCCGCGGGTTCAAGGGCACGAAGGCGCTCATCGTCCGCGGCGACCTCCGTAACTCCATCGTCGTTGTGAAGCAGCCCGGTGGCGTGTTCGTCGGCGTGCTGCGCACGGCGAAGGGCAAGGACGGCCAGGCCCTCGTCAACGTCGCGGCCGTGCACGAGCACGGCTCACAGCCCATCGTCGTGAAGCTCACACCGAAGGCGCGCCGGTTCCTGCACGCGGCCTTCCGCGCTGCCGGTCTTGGCCGGCCGGCAGGAGACAAGCCCAGCACTGGCATCGCCGTCATCAAGGTGCCGGCGCGGCCGTTCCTGCGGCCAGTCTTCGAAAAGTATGCGGACGGGACGGTCGTGGCCCAGCGGTTCCTCGGCCGCGTCGCACGGCTTCTTGGAGGTGATTTCGGGCGATAGGTTCAGCCGAAAATCCCATCCTACGGTGGCGGCTCTACGTCATGAGATGTGGCACCCGCATTCCTTGAGCGGTCGCCACCGTTGGTCTGTGACCCCAGGTGTCCTAGATGCGGGGCAGGCTCAGACACGGCCGCATGAACAGACGCACCTTTCTCAGCCTTGGTACGGCGACCGTGTGCATGCCACACATTCTCGTGTCCCAACCGTCCAACCGGCCGGCCGCGAGCGACGCCACCGCGACGCCAACGATCGAGGAGCTGCGGAAGCGCTTCTGGTGGCTCGGCCCCGACGGCTCCTACATCGTGGCGCTCGACGAGAACACAGTCACCATAAAGGTGATCCAGACCTCCTGGGCGCGAACGACGCTGCTCTACGAGGAGGCGGTCGCGCGGGACTTCGCCCAACTGGGCTTGAGCGTGACTTGGCAGCCGTTCTTCTGCGAAAAGCTCTCGGCACGCATCGACGAAGAACGGCAGCGGCTTGCGAAAACCCACAGGCCATTTGACGAGCATGCCTTCGTCGAGCGCATGCGGCGAATTGATGCTTCTGAACCTCATAGCCTCCGAGGCAAAGGAGCCCGACCTTGAGGAGATCTGACGTCGGACTCTATGCCACGCTTCGATCCGTACATCTCGCCCAAGTGTTTAGCCAGCTCCGCGAGTTCTCGTCGCAGCCCCTCCGGCTCCAGCGCCTCGACCGCCTCGCGCCAGGACGCGACCCAGGCCGTGACCTCGTAGGACTCGCCGCACGTGAACGTCAGATCGAGTCGGCTATCGGTCAACTCACGCAACTTCTGGGTCGGATGCCACACGCGCTCCCGGATGTACGGTGCGGCCCATGCTTCGAACCGCAGCCGGTAGGTGGTGGGCGTGCCGCCAGAGTGGATGCCGAAGGCGCTTGCCTCCCACTTGGCGGAGTTGTAGGTCGACGGTGGCGTTCCATTCTCCTGCGTGACCTTGAGCTTCTCCAGCCTGTGGAGGTTGAGGGTCACGACATCGCCGTATCGCGGGACGCAGGCGTGGAGATAGACCGCTCCCTCGTGAGCGAACATGCGCAGCGGCAGGATCCTAAACCGACTGCGCTCCGAAGTCGGAGTCGGTGGGCGGTACGTGACGGTGCAGATCCGCCACTCGGCGATTGCCTCGATGATCGGCCAGAACACATCGGGCGCCGCACGGTGGTAGGCGAACTTCTCGTGTGAGTGGAACGCCTGCTCGATGGTCTGAAGACGCGTGCGCTCCTTGGGACCAAGCGCATGTTCGATCTTGTCGCATAGATCCTCGAGTGAAGCGAATAGCGACGAGGATCCGCCCAGCGCTCCGCCGCTCCGCATGGTCGCGCGCAGAGCGAGATAGTGGCTGACGTCGACGAGATCGGAGAGCCGTCGAAGCTGGTCTCCATACGCGATTCGCCACGTTTTGCGCCTGCTGCCCGAGGAGGATTCTTCGATCACCGGCAGTCCCGCGGTTTGCAGGGCGTCCAGATCGCGTCGGATGGTGCGGACGGAGGTCCCGTAGCGCTCGGCGAGCTCGTAGATGTCAATACCGCCCAGGCGGTCGAGGTCCCGGATGATCTGAAGCAGCCGGAGTAGCTGTACGTTCCGCTCGGTCGGTCGCCTCAAGTGTGACCCCAGGTGTCAGACTTCGATTGTAGCGTGTTTTCCATGGCAACAGAGGAGAAGACGCAAGTCATCGAGGACCCCTGCCCGGACATCATCGAAAACAAAGGCAGCCGGACCTTCAACCGGGATTTCCATCGTGATGCCGTTGCGGGCGAGAAGCTGTCGGTGCGGCCCACGTGGCTGGGTGGACTGCCACCGGCCAGCCTGGACATCTCCGGGGTCTACGACCCAGATGCCTTCGCGCGCGTGGTCCGCGCGCACCTCTGGCGCGTCTGGTTGACGGCCGGCAAGTCGGTTCACACGGCCCGCTTCGAAGGGCCATCCGTTGTGGACGCCGGCCACATGATCGAGGAGCTCAGGCGGTGCGGCGGCAGCCTGTTCAAGCTGGCCAGCCGGCCAGGCCAGGGCGGCGCTCAGGAGACCGAGTTGGCGTGTCTCGCGTGGGAAGACGGTATGGTCTGCATTTCCTTCAAAGAGGAGGAAGTCGAGCTTCTGGTAACCGGCAGTTCCGTCGCCTTTCTCGAGCGCCTGACCGGCCTGCTGGGCGGGTTCGTGGGTTCCGACCCTGCCCGCTGGGTCAACGTTGTGATTCACGACGGCACCACCCTGAAGGCCAAGCAGGTCGGTCGTGTCACAACAGAGTTCGCCAGGGACAACTATCCGCCAGGCGTCCTGGCTGCGTTCGACCACGTCGTGGCCGACATGCGGGCGGAGGAGCCTTGTGGCCGCTTCGTCCTGCTCGATGGGCCGCCCGGCACCGGCAAGACGCACCTCGTACGCGGCCTGATCCAGGCCCTGCCGAGTGCCACGTTCCTGCTGATACCTCCCGGGCTTGGTGGACACCTCGCAGACCCCAGTCTGTTGGGCGTTCTGGTCAAACACCGGCGTAACGCGCGAGGGCGTCCGATGGTCGTGATCATCGAGGACGCCGACTCGTGCCTGGTACCGAGGCAGGCCGACAACGCCAGCGGCATCGCCACTATGCTCAACGCCAGTGACGGCATCCTGGGCGCCGGGCTCGATCTGTGGATCGTTGCCAGCACCAACGCCGCGCACGGCGAGATCGACGCGGCGCTGTTGCGGCCGGGCCGGCTGTGCCAGCGGATTGCGATCAGGCCCCTCAGCCCCGCGCATGCCCGGACTGTCTTCGGGCGGCTGAGCGGGCACGCACGCAACTTCTCGGCGCCGGTCACGCTCGCCGAGGTCTACGCAGCGGCGCGTGAGCAGACAGGAACCGCAGCGCCGCCAGTCGTCGGAGGCAACGGCGACCGCCGGCGCGGCTACCGCCGGCGCGTTGCCGGCTTTTCGAGCGGGGGATAGAGTCGCGGTGATTATGACGCGCGACGAAGCGGTAGCTGGGTCGGTCGGCCGGCTACTCGACCAGATATCCAGACCGCGGCTGGCGTCCGCCTACGGGATGGAGATGCGGGAAGAACCCGTTGATCGGCGGGGCTGGCGGCCTGGTCGGACGGGGTGCAGCAGAGTCAGAAGATCACGGAGAAAGCAAACATGGCGAAAATTCAGATCGTGAACCACGAGAGTCAGGCGGACCACAAGGTGTTCTTTGTGACCCACGATTCGCAGCAGAAGAACCACCAGCTCCTGATGGGCGGCAAGTTGGTGCAGAGCTCCCCCGAAATCAAGGTCTTCATCGTGAAGCACGAGAGCCAAGCGAGTATCAAGATCACCCACAAGAATTTTCCGAAGTAGGTGCGCACGCTCACAGCCGTGGTTTTGCGACTGGCCTACGGGCCCCATCTTATTGAGGCTTCATGACTCGACACCGGTGAAGCCAGTCCGGGCGGCTGGCCTCGCCGACGAGGTCCTGACCACCATCCGGTCGCGCGCCATGGCGAATCGGCCGACGAGCGGCGTACCCACGGGATTCACCTGGCTCGATGCCACCCCCGGGGCCTCCAGGTGGCCGATATCGCGTGGTCTTCGCCGCGCGTCCGGGGGAAGGCAGCGATTACGATTCGAGGATGGTAGCAGCGGGGGAACGGGGCCCGGTTGACCGGCAGTCATCCCTCCCTCGCCCCCTGGGCCAGATGTCTCAGTCTGTGCCAGAGCTTCACCATTGCCAGGGTGTCGCGCTCGCAGTACGCGAGCAGGTTCTTGCGCAGAGTTTGACGCTCGGGCCGCGTCATCGTCTCGCCGCTTAGTAGAAGTTGTTCCAGCGCAGCCGACGCGATTCCACCGTCGGCGATCTCGAGGTCGCCGTATCCCATTCCCGGAACCAGGGCCGGCAACACCTGCTTGATGCTGAAGCTGCCGCCGAAGTCAGGGTGGTAGACGTGGTCGCGGACCAAGGTCAGCAGGTCCAGCACCTGCTCCCCGATTCGAGCCAAACGACCGGCCAGATCGGGCAGGGCCCCGGCAAGGCTGTTGATGCGCTGCCGCTCGAAGCTCGCGTTGTAGGCCAGGATAGTGCGCACGCCCTTGCACGCGGCGATGAGGGCGTGGGCGAAGGCTCGCCGAGGATCGCCAGGGCCGTCTGCGAGCCAGGCGTGGTGGGTGGTTCGCTTGCTATCGGGCTGATCGATCACGTGGCAGCTGAGCTGAACAGGCACCTGCTCGTAGGGCCGGCAGCCGGGCCAGGTGGGAATCGCCGGCATCACGGTTTCGAAGTCCAGGAAGGCGATCGGTCCATCGATCCCGTCGAGGGCATCTCCAAGTTTGGGCTCGACCACAACCTTGCACCGCTTGACGCTGGCTACCTGGCGGGCGGCCGGTCCGGGCTCCACGAAGTCAGACGGTAGATCACGGAGCGTCTCGTAGCCCGCTGCGATCGCGACACCGAGCCTCTTCTTCGAGATTCGGTACAACGTGCTTACGTGATGCTTCGGTAGTTTGGGCCAGCACCTCGTGATGAACGGACACTCGTAGGGGGTGGTGCAGTGAGGCCCCGTCTCAACCTCGGGAAGCGGCCCGCGAAGGGCGGCCAGCAACGAACGTGCCCGGCGCGGCACGCGCCGCCTTTCCTCCTCCGCAAGTCTGGTCACGTTCTCACGCACGAAAAGGTTCGAGAGGTCCGGGTGCTCGCACTTACGGTTCAGGTGCATGACTTCCACCCTGTGCACCGGCAGTCCCGCTCGGCGCACGACGTGCAACTGGACGGCCACGTCAGGGATGTGCGGCTCCTTCACGTCAAGGGTCGACTTCACTTCGGTGAGCACGAAACCACGCCGCCGATGCTCGAGGATGTCGACCGAGACAAAGACATCGTCCGCCATGAAGCTGGCCTCGTAGATCACCGGCGCTCGCCTCGCCAGCGCCTCTGCCGTCGATTCGACCCGATCTCGCAGCTGGTGCGCAGGCACATCGATGAGCACGCCCCCGGAGACGCGGGTTCGCGCGATCTCACCGACGACGCTGCCTCGGGCGAGACTGTTCGACGTGGTGGTGTCGACGGCCAGTTCGGGCGCGTCGGGCTCATATACGCGCCACCACAGCATCCTGGAACATTGCAGACCCGCAACGTAGCGGGACTTGGAGAGGTGGACAGAGCGCGGCGATGTCGCCCTACCCGGCACTAGAAAAGTCTCTCACGGCCCTTTCCAAATAGGGCTCCATCTTTTCGAGCTCGCTCCTGATGAAACCAATGGCCCCGTCCGCGTCCCGCGGTCGTTCGCGATCGAGCGTGGCGACCGCCGCAGACTTGAGCCGGTTCCCGTTCCGCGTGAAGTTCTCGCGCGCCTTGACCTGCCAATCCAGGCGCCGCACTTCCTCGTTGTCGAGGACTGCTCGAGCAGTTCTGTGAAGGCGCTCCATCGCCTCGGCCTGCTCCGCAGCTTTCGCACCGTTGTAGTTGTGCACGCTGGCGTGTATCTGGAGGCTGGTTGTCCCACCGAAATCGCGCCACTTTGCAAAGAGACATGCGGTGCCGTCGTGGGTCTTGAGCCTGTCAGAATCGAGGTTCAGCCCTGCTGAATTCGCGTCCTTCTCCACAAACGTCGGAGGCTTCCAGAAATCACCATCCAGAGATGGCGGCCATCGCCAGATGACCTCCTGCACGAAACGCTGAAGGATCCATGCCCAACGGTCGTTGAACCAGCCAAGTTGGGCCACCTCGGATTCCGTCAGTTCCTTGGTCCTTCCTGCCAGCCCAGTGCCCCACTCCAGGAGCCGAGCACAATCATTTACGATCATCGAGTCGAGTTCGCACATGCGGTCGACCGACTCGATGTAGTCGTCGAGCCGGGCTTTTACGCCAGGTGCGACAACCTTCTCCAGTTCGCGGAGAACCTCCAGGTACGGGCCCGCCCACACGACCGGCACGCGTACCTTGCCTCTGCCTTCGGGCAAATCCACGTCGACCCACGAAGGCTCGCGCCGGGAACCAGGGATTCGCAGGACCATGCAACGGTCGCCGCTGCTATCGGCGTAGCGGGCGGCCTGCTCTTGCCCGGCCTGATCCTTCACCTTCATCTCGACGATGAGTCGGAATTCCTTGCCGCCCGCGATGATGTTGATCCGCTCGTCGATCCTTCCCCTCCCGGTCGTCCCACGATTCATCCTCGCCGGCTCTATGTTCTCAACGCTTTCCGGTCTGGGCCAAGCGGCTGGATCGTCCACGGACCCGACCCGGGAGGCATCCTGAATCTGTGCCCAGCCCGCTCGCAGGAGCCCCTTCACGAGGGGAAGTTGCAGGGTCGGCTCGCACAGCAGCATGTGCAGGAAGGCGTTGTGGCTCAGCTCGCGCCAGAGAACGCCGTAGACCTCCATCGCCGTCGGTCTCGCGAGGAACGCCTGCACCATCTCCTCAGGACTGCGATGACTGGGCACCGTTTTGTCAGCATCCGTCCGCTGGATCCTCCCGTCAACCGCTTGAAGACGTTCAGTGCCGCGCCCATGGCCTCCGATGTCACACCCGTGGTACAGGCGGCGCTTGTTCGAGGTCTATCGAAACGCGCAGCTGAGGCCAAGTCGACCCCGCAGCCAGCTATTCGTTCACCTTCGGATCGGAGAACGACTATCACCATCTCGGCTGACCGGCGCTCGCCGGCAACCCGCGAGATCACGAGCTTCTTGACCGTAGTATGGAAGCTCCATATACTCCCTGGAGATGGCCGCTCCGACGATCACGAGCCTTTCGCCCCCGACCGGGCCGGCCGGCGGCAGGACCCTGGTCGAGCTGCAGGGCTCGGGCTTCCAGCTCCCGCCGACGCCTCCGCCGATGGGGCCCACGGCTTCATTGCGACCGACCGTCGAGGCCTTCGTTGGCGGGCGGGCCGCGGATGACGTTCGCGTCATCGATGCCGCGCGGCTGACGTTCCTCTCGCCGCCGGGTGAGCCAGGCGCCGCCGACGTGGTCGTCCGCAACCTGGACGATGCCGGCCAGCCCATCCCT
>Ga0187894_10005908_pt1 | contig 12228 bp, 15 predicted proteins | sample GBC1701081metaG_FD_136650 | JGI IMG/M metagenome (GOLD analysis project Ga0187894, IMG submission 136650) | White microbial mat communities from a lava cave in the Kipuka Kanohina Cave System on the Island of Hawaii, USA - GBC170108-1 metaG ... | reverse complement strand
CGTCTCGCAGTCATGGACCCCTGATTCTCCAGGAACATATGATGTAGAGACATTCGTGTGGGATGGTATCGAGGGACAGATTGTATTGTCGCCGTCTAGAAAAATATCCGTTGAAGTAGAGCTTTAGGATCAAATTTTTATTTGGAAGTATTATATCTTAAACATGCTAAAAGAATGTGATAAAGCACCAGACTTCAAGTTACCTTCTCAGGACGGCGGGATTGTCAAACTCTCAGACTTTAGGGGCAAGAAAGTTGCTCTGTACTTTTATGTCCGGGATTTTACACCGGGATGCACGAATCAGGCCTGCAGCATGAGGGATGGTAGTGATAAGTTAAGATCAAATGGTATTGTGGTGTTGGGGGTCAGCACCGACAGTGTTGAATCACATAAGAAATTTGCAGATAAATACGAACTGCCGTTTACCGTATTATCAGATGCAGGTGCCAAAGTGGCCAAGGCATACAAAGTGTTTGGATTGAAGACGTTCATGGGAAGAAAATTCATGGGCGTCAAGAGAACAACATTCTTGATCGACGAAAAGGGTAGGATAGTTAAGATCATGCCAAAGGTAGATGTAAAACATCACGCAGATGAAGTTCTGGAGGCATTTGAGGCACCGAATTCTGGCTCATGAATACATTTATGAATAATGACTGTACTGGGTCATAGTAACATGTCCAAAGCACGGCCAACCAACATCGAAGAGATACGCAAGCACAAGGAAACTTGCAGCAAGATACTGGCGACTAGTCCAAAGATAAGATACGTTGGCATGATAAACATTTTCGGAAAGACCCTTGCTGCTGCCCTGAGAAAGGACATGAGACCTTTATTCAAGCCGGAGGAAGCGATGGATGAGTTCTTTGTAACGGCTTCTAGGGAATCGCTACGAAAATCTTTTGCTTCATCATTGGGAAAGAATAATTTCACGCTAACCGTACATGAAAAAGTGAAGATAGTGTCCTTTTCCAGCGACACTGTAATCTTCTACATAACAATTGAAAGAGATACACCTTACGACGAGATAGTCACGATAGTAGAAGCTGCGTCAAAGTACAGAACGTGATACTATTTCATATGCAATATGGATGGCTGAGTTGAACTTGATTTTGGATTCTAGCAACGAAGGTTCTGCGGTGTTCAATAAATGGTTCTTCTGGAAATAGTTAGCACGCTGATAGACTTTATAACATCGACAATTTCTGGCTTGGGTTATGGCGGTATATTCCTTCTCATGGTTGCCGAGAGCGCGTTGATACCTATTCCAAGCGAAGTTATAATGCCCTTCTCCGGTTATCTTGTTTCCACTGGTGAGTTCAATGCTGTGTATGTGGTTCTGGCAGGTTCTGTAGGAAACCTAGCTGGTTCGCTTATCGCCTACTATGCAGGCTCGCTTCTTGGAAGAGAGTTCGTTTTAAGATACGGAAAATACGTGTTGCTGAGGAAAAGTCACCTCGAACTTACGGAGACATATTTCAACAAATATGGAGACAGATCAATTTTCATAGGTAGACTTCTCCCGGCTGTTCGAACTTACATTTCATTGCCAGCGGGTTTGGCAAGGATGAATATGAGGAAGTTTATTGTTTACACATTAATTGGCTCGGTAATATGGAACTCAGGTCTAACCTACATAGGCATAAAGCTTGGTCAAAACTGGGAGACCTTGCTTGAGTACTCTGATTATATCGATATAGCTGTAGTGATAGGCGTGATAGTTGTTCTTGTGCTATTCGTAAAAAGCACGCGTAACAAGTCTACGCATAAATCCTAGTCACCCTGCTCGCAATGTAACAAGAGCTATGCTTCACGACAGAAGGTCCTCAGCTATTTCATGGATTCAGTGTTTGTTCTGCATAACCATGATTTGGCGTATGTTAGCCCACAGCAATAATGTTTCCACAGGCTAAAAAACTTAAATAGTGCTAACTCTTTATATCTCATGTATTGCGGGCAATTAAACCAGTCCTAACGAAAGTTGCGATCGTGGCTGTACTGGTAGCTATGATAGCAACAACAGCAGTAATAGCCACCATGTCTAACGATAGTTCTGATGAAGGTGTTATGTTATCTCCCATGAATGGTATGGTTCAAAAATATAGTGTAGATCCAGACAAGTATCTCACTGAATTCAATTACGGTAGGGTTTCAAAACTGCCTGACGGAACTACGCTTAGGGAATTCACGCTGATTGCCCAGAACGCCGTGATCGAGGTTGCTCCTGGTGTATTCTTCAATGCGTGGACGTACAACGGAACAGTACCTGGACCTACTTTGCGTGCTACTGAAGGTGATCTAGTGCGTGTAGAATTTATCAACAATGCAGATCATCCGCATACGATACACTTCCACGGTATTCATGCGGGCGACATGGACGGTGTGAACGAATGGGTATACCCTGGTGGTAGGTTTGTCTACGAATTTACTGCCGAGCCTTTCGGAGTATTTCTATATCACTGCCATGTAGACCCGATTGAACAGCACATAAACAGAGGTCTGTATGGTGCTTACATAGTAGATCCGAAAACGCCCAGGCCTGAAGCTACAGAAATGGTCATGCTTCTAAATGGTTATGATACTGATTTTGACACTGAAAACAACTTCTACACTGTTAACGGAGTTGCATTCCACTACATGCATCACCCGATAAAGATCAAGACTGGAGAGCCCATAAGAATTTACATGATAAACCTGCTTGAATTTGATATAGTGAACAACTTCCATCTTCATGGAAATGTGTTCAAGTATTATCCAACTGGCACGGATTTGAATCATTATGAGCTTACGGACATGATCACGCTTAGCCAAGCTGAACGAGGTGTAATCGAATTTACATACGATCTTCCAGGGATGTATATGTTTCACGCACACAAGATAGAATTCGCAGACAAGGGATGGAACGGTTTCTTCAATGTAGTTGAAGGTGAAACAACGAACGGAGGTATGAGACATTGAATCCTAAAGTGGTGGCAATGGCCATTGTGCCTTTGTTCATTCTTGGCGGTGTGATCTACTACCTCATGGGTCCAGGAACTTCCTTCCTCTACACTACGCAGGCGTTGCCAGATGTTAGTATCGAAAATGCAGTATTCAAACAGGGACAGATAATTGTGAATATACGCAACACGGGTCAAGATACGGTTACCATAGCGCAGGCAGATATCAACGACAGACCCTGGGAAGCTATGGTCAAGCCAACAAATGTTCTGTCTAGGTTAGCGACTGCTCAGCTAATAATGAAGTATCCGTGGATGGAAGGTGTGCCTTATGAAATCGGCATAACAACATCAGATGGCACGAGATTTGCCTATGAAGTAAAGGCTGCAGCACCAACACCTGAGCTGAACTCTGAACAATTATCATACTTTGCAGTTCTGGGCTCATACGTTGGCATAGTGCCGGTGATAATAGGTCTTTTATGGTTCCCCTTCATGAGCAGAATAAGCAGGCAGTGGTACAACTTCTTCCTTAGTCTGACAGCTGGGCTACTCGTATTCCTTGCAGTAGATGCACTGAAGGAATCCTTTGAAATAACCCACAGCATTGCAGGCGCGTTCAGGGGCGAAGTTCTGATTGTAACTGCTACAGTGGCAACTGTCCTTGTGTTGATGATGTTGTCAAACAGACTTACTAGAAAGACCATAACTATAGGAACAGCAGGAGTTAGCACAAAACAGCTCTATGGACTATCTCTATCATATATGGTATCCATTGGAATTGGATTGCACAACTTGGGAGAAGGTCTGGCAATCGGTGCTGCGGTTGCGGTAGGAGCACTTGCCCTCTCGAAATTCCTCGTGGTAGGATTTGCAATACACAACACTACAGAAGGCCTTGCGATAGTTGCGCCCATTGCAAAACAGAAGGCTAGAATAATGCATCTCCTAGCTTTAGGTTTGATCGCCGGAGGACCAACAATCATAGGAACATGGATGGGAGGATTCACATACATGCCTGTTGCATCTATACTGTTCTTAGCGATAGGTGCAGGTGCCATATTCCAAGTTGTATACTCGATATTCAACTGGATGAACAAGGAGATGGAGAGCAAGATAACTGCACCTCACAACATCGCAGGGTTCATAGTTGGAATTGTAATAATGTACCTAACTGGTTTGCTTGTAGCGGGTTAGCATATTCACACACAGAATTGAATATGGTTTCGATTCTTATGCGTTGACGCGTTTAATCCCTTTAATGTTTTCAAAATCTTTATCAAAGGAGTAAATTTCTTGTATATTTCTGTCAGACATGAGTACATAGGCTATTGCATCACTAAAACCTATAGCATTTGTCTGTGCTGTTAGGAGTGCTTTCACGCAATCTCTGCCTGTGACATTTAGGATCACGATACTAGGCTTTGATACTAGTGATGAAATTATCTCTAGGGCGTTGTTTAAAGGCATGAAATCTTCAAGTATATTGGCAATCTCTGCCAGATGCACCGTACTGATGACAACTTCTTCTCCTGCATCGATCCTTTTGACTATTTGTCTTGCGCTCCTCTTAATCCGTTCTTCATGAGGCTTTAATTCTCTCTTTGGTTGGATGAATGCATGTACAAATACACTTGCATCAACGAATTTCATTTCCTTAATTCTTTTCTTACCTTATGCCAATCAGACAAGTCGGCCTTGATATTTGCCGTGACGCTATCAAAGTACTTGGTGAGTTCTTTTTCCTCAAGTGGTATAAGTTCAATCTTACCTTCTCCAGACCTTAGAATCACCTTCTCCTTTATTTTGTATCTCTTTCTCAATTCCTTTGGGATTATGACTCTTCCCTGTTCATCAATATTCTTAATCACCACTTCCATAGAAATCACCATTGTATATAATAATGGCATCATATATTGTTTACTCCACTCGCCTGGATTAGCACGTAGAATTTAGCCGAAAACAAATGTATAGAACACAAAGTTGTTCGTTCTAGGAATAATTTCCACTTCATGTATTTCTGGCTTTTCTGTTTTCACCAGATTATGCATGAAATCCCACTTAACATTAACATAACTAGTCCCATTCTCTACAGTAACGTCCTTGCCAGCATTTTCTTTAGTTAGATAATTACCATCGAGTTTAACTTCTATCCTCGCAGGCTTTCCATCCTCTGTCCCTATTATCGTATTCACCCTTTTAGCATTGTACTTCATCATCACTGCAGCGTTGTTGCCCTCTTTGCCAGAATACTTGACGCCCTCTCTGTCCCAGAACCAGCTGCCGCGCAAATACACATTGTTATCCAGATGTTTCCCGGAATCCTTGAACTGGTTGACCTTGTTTGGCTCTGCCTTATGGCTGTTCCCAAACCGCATCAGCCTTGAATGTCCCACGCATATCTCTGGGCTCATGCCATCAAAGTGCATCCCGTGTATATCGTAAATCTTGTCCTTGGGGTCTTCTTTCTCTAATTCAGTGGGTGGATTCTGCCCAGCCTCCTGAAGCAATTCTATTATCGGGCTTTCAAACTCCTGTATGCTACCATAGCCGGCATGCTCGTACCTGATCAGCCCATTAGAATCTACGAGAACATGTTTCGGCCAGAAGCTGTTTCCATATGCCTCCCATGTCTTGTTCTTAGTATCCAATGCAATAGGGAAGTTTACACCGTACCTCTCAAGTGCCCTCTTTACGTTAGCTGTATTGCTGGCAAAGCGATACTCTGCAGAATGTGCGCCAATTACAACCAGTCCACGCTTCGAATATTTTTCGTGCAGTCTTCTCACTATTGGAATTGACCGCAGGCAGAAGATGCATGTGTATGTCCAGCAATCAAGCAAGACAACCTTTCCGCTCAATTCTTTAAGCGATAATGGTTTGGTGTTGATCCATTCTTCTATACCAACAAAATCAGGAGCAGCAGTAGCTGGTATTACATCCATAATAAACTGCGGAGCTATTCTTACATTATTTAAAGTTTGAAAAGTTTACTCTTTATCTTGCTGAAACAGTTCAGATTAAATACTGTCTATATCAGTTACTGTACGTGCAAAGCGTTTTCGTTGATGATCTAAGAAATATTTTAGAACAAACTAAAGGCGCTTCTTATGCAGAGATAAGATATCATTCTAGGTTGCTCAATGAGATAAGGATCAGCAACGGCGAGCTTGACAGAATTCGTTCAGTTGTAAACGATGGTGTAGGAATAAGGGTTCTTGTTGACGGTTGCTGGGGATTCAGCAGTACTAGCGAAACATCGAGAGGATTACTTGCGGACACTATGCGTGCAGCTCTCTCTTCAGCAAGTCTCCTTTCAAAGGGGAAGCAGCGCAAGGTAGAGAAACTCGCAGACGCAAATCTTGCAGTTGGAACTTTCAAACCTCCAGTAAATGGAAAATTAGAAGATTACAGTATAGAGGACAAAGTTAAACTGGTCAAGGATTCAGAAGCGTATGCAAGAAAATACTCAAAGAAGATAAGATCAGCTTCTTCCACATATCGTGAAACAATTGATCATAAAATAATTATCAATACTGATGGTGCGTCTGCAGAACTCTTCGATTCGAAACCGGAATTTTCGATAACGACTGTTGCGACAGAGTCTGGTAATAGTGTAACGGCATCAGAAGGTATTGGAATAACTGGCGGCTGGAAGGATCTCTTCTTAAACAAAAGTGCGAATGACATGGCAAAGAAAGCTGCGCAGAAAGCTGTCAAGTTGCTGAAAGCAAAGCAACCGAAGGGTGAAAAAACCACCATTATACTTGACCCAGGAATGGTGGGTCTTATTTCGCATGAGGCGATTGGCCACACTGTAGAAGCAGATTTTGTATTATCTGGCTCGATAGTTAAAGACAGGATAGGACAGAAAGTTGCTAGTGATCTAGTTACACTTGTTGATAGTGGACCTTCTCAGATCCAGAACTGCGCTGCGGGAACAATATTCGTAGATGACGAAGGTGTGGTTGCAAGGAGAACGGCAATCATAGAGAAAGGTATTCTATCTTCATTTCTGCATAACAGAGAGAGTGCATCAATACTTAATGCCGAACCGACTGGAAATGCTAGAGCATTTGAATATGATAATGAACCCTTGATAAGGATGCGCAACACCTACATCGAGCCGCGAGATTATTCATATGATGAAATGATCAAGGAAACAAAACATGGCTTTCTGATCAAGGGAGCAAGAAACGGACAGGCGGACGCAAATGGCGAGTTCATGTTCGGTTCACAGGAAGCTTACCTGATAGAGAAAGGCGAGATCAAACAGTTGCTAAGAGGTGCTAGCATATCAGGCCAAGCATTCGATGTCCTGATGAGCGTGGATGCTGTAGGCAAGGACTTCAAGTATGATATCGGCACAGGATACTGCGGCAAGTACCAGCCTATGAAAGTGGATGGTGGCGGACCGCATATAAGATGCACTGCAATAATCGGAGGTACGCAGTGATGTTACTTGATACTTGTTCTTATGCAGTGAAGGAAGCGTTGAAGCAGAATGCAGACGAGGTGGAAGCGTATGCATTGCTTGAAAGAGAGGCCGAAGTATTTGTGGAGAACAATGATCTGAAGCAGGTCAAATCGCACAAGATTGGCAGTATAGGGATAAGGGTATTTGTTAAAAATTCATTAGGATTTGCCTCCGTCAACAGTCTGGAAAAAGAAAAGGTTCTAGATGCTGTTAATAAAGCGATCAAGATTGCGAGTGTGAGTCCAAAGGACAAGCACAATGGTTTACCAAGAAAGAATTCCGTTCAAATGTTAAAAGGAATTTACGACAGCAATGCCGAAGGTTTTGAACCTGCAGATGCCACAAAATGCGCAATAGAGATGCTGAAGACTGCCAAGTCATATGATTCCAGAGTCAGCGTCGATAGCGGTACTTTCAACTCCTCTGTTCTAACACATGCATTGTGCAACTCGAGCAATATAGAACTGGAAGAAGCAATCAGTGTATTCGCATGGGATATCATGGGCATGGCATTAGATGGAAATGATGTTTCGAACTTTGATTTTCAGTTCAACGCTACGCATTCAGTAAGAAACATTGATGTTGCTTCAACAGTTGAAGATTTTGCAAAAACTGTCGTAAAGTCCTTGAACGCAAGAAAGATCGATAGCCTGAAGGGTTCGATGCTGTTGAGCCCCAATGCTGCTTACGAACTTATACAAGGTGTGATAACATTCGCTATTAACTCGAACAACGTACAGAAGAAGACCAGCAAGTTTGCAAGGAAAGTAGGAAAGAAAGTGGCAGCAAACAAGTTAACCGTGATAGATGATGCTACGTTTGTGGATGGGCTTTCTGCAGAAAGTTTTGATAGAGAAGGTGTTGGTCATAAAAGGAATGTAATAATAGATAAAGGCGTGTTGAAGCGATACATCTACAATACCTACACCGCTGATAAAGACAGAACCAAGAGCACTGGCAACGCCGCTGGTGGTACCACTTCACCACCATCGGTAGGTTCTACAAACCTGATCATCGAAGGTGGAAACAAAAATCTAGATCGTCTGATCAGCGAGATAAAGAAAGGTGTTATGATCAACAGGTTCTCGGGAAATGTAAACCCTGTCAACGGAGACTTTTCCGGTGTTGTGAAGGGCGGACATCTCATTGAGAATGGCAGCATCGTATCTGCTGTAAAAGAGGTCATGGTTGCTGGCAATGTATTTGATTCACTGAAAAACATATCCGGTCTTTCCCGCGAAAGGAAGAAGATATTTGATTCCTTCCTTCCATACATAACTGTCGAAGGTATCTCCTTCACTGGAGGATGAGCATGCAAGTCAAGTTGCTAGCTGTAGTTTCTGCGCTGTTATTGCTGTCCTGTACAACGGCAGCGGCAAATGCGCAGAGTAACATGAAAGTAACCATATCAACGGACAAGTCCGTCTATGTTAAGGGAGATAAGATTAGAATTTATGTTCATGCGAAAGATTTGGAAGGCAGTGCCGTTAGCGGTGCTCTTGTTCAAGTAGCCTTCAAACAAGGAAGCAAAAGCTATGCTATGGAAAGAACCTTCACGAACAGTAACGGCGTGGCTTTCTTCCAGATCAAGCTCTCCAAGCATATGAGCTCTGGCGAGTATTTCATATTCGCAATATTATCAAAGCCGGGTTTCAACCAAGGAACTGCTACTGGAAAGTTTTACATCTTTTGATCTATCTATATTCATCGCCACAATCTCCAATTAACTGATAAAGATCACGCGATTTGCTAAGCACAGATTGGATCAACTCATTATCTTCATGGTCAAGTTTGAAGTCAAATACGCGAGCATTATCCTCCCTGTGATCAGCTATGCCGAGTCTTACACCAACTATTACGCCAGCAACAGTTGGGCGATCTAATATGTAACGCGTTCCTACATTTGCAATACTTACCTCATGTTTAGTTGCAATCTGTTTTAGAGTCATGAGCAGCTCCTGAAACAAGTTCCAACCACCCCACGCATCGATCATCTGCTTGTATTTCCCTAAGCTCGCCGTATTGAGTTCATAGCCTCGAGGCTCAGGCTGCCCCAAGTATTTTTCGGATAACAAACCTCCGCAAAGGGTTCCGTAGGTAAGGAGCTGTATGTTATGTTCCCTGCAGTAAAGAATCATGTTCACTTCCGGCCTGCGATCTATCAGCGAAAACTGAACTTGGTTGGATACAATCTTAATTCCATGTTCGGTAAAGAGCTTCAAATGTTCCGTATCAAAGTTTGTCAGACCAAGATGTCTGATCTTGCCTTTATCTAGCAACTCTGACAAATAATTCAATGCGTTAAAATAATTATTATTTTGATAATCCCACCAGTGGAACTGCAACAGATCAAGCGTTTCGACATTCATACGCCGCAACGATAACGCAATGGCTTCCTCGACCATCCCTCGCGTGATTGGGCCTGGATGTGGCACCCATTTTGTAAATGCTTGAAGATTGGAAAGTGTTTCAACGCCGCGCGCAGAAAGGAGCGTACGCCTGAATTCTCCTACAAAGTCTTCCGCTGGACCGTAAATGTCAGCCAGATCCCACGTTGTGTAGCCCGAATCATGATACGTGAACATACTTGAGACAGCTTCTTTAGGAACGATGGGTCCATGCACTCCAGAAACCTGCCACATTCCGTTCAATATTCGACAGATACGCATATCAGGTGTGAACTGGAGTCTGCTTGATTCTTGGAGATTCATCTAAAAATCAACTATACCTGAATTGATCAGCGAGACTTTACAGCAACTGGTTTTCTATGTTCCTCTACGGCCTTTTCCATTTCCCTTCTGGCAAGAGCCATATCGAGTTTGATCAGCTGCTTCACTACTTCGTTCTTCCTATCTAACTGGTACATCGTAGCACGCCCAACCTGCCTAGTAATCTTCACAGCGCCTGATTTTTCAAGCTCTCGCCAATATTTGAAAAACGTTACCCTTCCCATTTCAAGATTCTTCACAATTTCGTTCTTGGAATAGTCCGATAGCGGATTGTCGAGGAAAAAGTCTATAATTCTTAGCACTGGGCTAGCACCAAGATACTTCAACAGCAGTGTTTCGTTTTGCTTGTATGTCATCAAAATATTACTAGAATTGAAAGTATTTAAATGTAAACTCTCAAAGTACCATAAGTGAACTTATGCTTTCGGACGATGAGATAAAGGCAACCATACTCTTCAAGCTTCATAAGAGAGGTAATTGGGGAGGAAGCCATACAGCCTTTGATAATCTTAAGAAAGGATTCAAAGACGCTGAACTGGGCAAACATGGCATGAAACATTTAGATAAACTGGCAAACGAGTTGATTCGCCAAGGATTGATTATCCCAAAGCCAACACATTACGGCTTACAGGCGTCGCTTAACCCAAGGGAGAGCATGGTAATAATTGAGTTTATGAGGAGATTTTTCCCTGAAGTTTAAAAGAGCCATTTACATTTCATTCGTCGTCTACTTTGGAGGATGAATATGCAAGACAAGTATGATATTGTGATAGTAGGTGCTGGACCAGCTGGACTCTCTGCAGCTTACTCGGCTGCAAGAAATGGTGCAGCTGTTCTCGTTATTGAAAGAGATGATGGCGTTGCACACAACATCAGAACGAGCGGCGTGAGCTGGATTGATGAAATGACGAAATTTGGCATAGGCAAGGAACATTACAATCCAATCAAAAACTATGCATTCTTCTCGCCATCAAACGAAGTTACGATACAAGGTAATGAATCAAAGTGCTGTGTTCTGAACGTAAGGAGTACATATCAGCATCTTGCATTCGAAGCTGCCAGCGCTGGTGCAAATATAATGGTCAAAGCAAATGTAACTAATGCCATAGTGCGTAACAACAGAATTTCTGGCGTGAAGATCAATACGCCAAAAGGAGAATTCAGCATAAACGCAGATCTTGTCATAGATGCCAGCGGATTTAGCACTGCAGTAGGGAGGAAGGTTGGCTTTGTTTCTGAATGGAAACGGTATGGTGTAGGTGCAGAGTACGAATGCTTCGCAGAAAATTGTGATGATGAAACATGGATGCTGATGGTGGGGAATCAGTATTCGCCTGCCGGATATGCGTGGGCCTTTCCTTTGGGCAAAAATAGGATTCGAATAGGAGTTGGCATAGGTCGTCCGGAATCAAATGAAGAGCCTCTTGACAGATTGAATATGATGCTGGAGAAGAAACCAAAACCGCTGGACGGAATGGGCAAGATTGAACCTATTGAGTTGCATTACGGTTTCATTCCAAATGAAGGTGTGAGAGCAAGTAGTGTAGCTGATGGTTTCATGCTTGTCGGCGATTCTGCAGGCCAGGCAAATCCTCTGGTACTTGAGGGAATAAGATACGCTATCGAGTTTGGGAGGCTTGCTGGAGAGATCGGTTCCAAAGCTTTGCAAAATGGTGCAACAAAGGAATCGTTGCAGGAATACGAGCATATATGGAGATCAAGAGTGCAAAGTAAGATTGCTGCAGCGTTGAGAGTTCAGGCAAGGTGGCTTGATCTTACTGATGATGAGTGGGACAAGGAGATTGATATAATAAAAGATATGAGCTTGGATGAATTCCTTGACTTTATACGTGCAGATTTCAGCATGTCGAAGATGCTCAAACTTGCGCTGCATCATCCAAAGACAGCAGCAAGGCAGCTCTTCAACATGGTTCTGAAGAATTGATTTTTGAATTAGTTAATGAGCGAGCTTTTGATATTGGAACCTGTCTATCTTGATAACGCTTCCCTGCGGAAGTCTTGGGTGCTTTGCGCCATTAATGAACGAAACCTTGCCACGATAATCACCCAAGCATCTTATCTG